>ERZ1026850.20-NODE-20-length-103674-cov-6.893408_pt1 | contig 103674 bp, 201 predicted proteins | sample MGYA00380155_ERZ1026850 | MGnify/ENA primary metagenome ERZ1026850 (study PRJEB33269, sample SAMEA4719791) | human gut metagenome | biome: human-associated habitat; feature: organic feature; material: feces | place: Cameroon | collected 2013-10 ... | reverse complement strand
GTTCAAAACGTCATGAAGGTTCAAATTGTAGAACCGGCTCCTGAACAATCAGCCACTCAAGCTGAATTTGGTGTTAACGGTATTCGAATGAATAAAGCTACAGAAGGTTCTTTAACTCCTGCAGCTGTTATGTTTGAATTGCCTAATACTAAAGTTGATAGTAGCGGTAATCGTACTGCTAAAGAATTCAGAGAACTACAATAAGGAGCCTTTGGGCTCCTTTTTTCGTATAAATACGTTCATATTATAAGGGGACAAAATGGCTGATTTAAAAGCAGGTTCTACAGTCGGAGGTTTACCCATTTGGCACCAAGGTACTATGCCATTGGTCCCGGTTGGAAACTCTTTGACTTATCGTGGTTATACGGTTTACACGACTAATGATAAACCGCAAGCAGCAGATAATGATTTCGTATCTAAAGCTAACGGCGGTACATACACAGGCGAAGTAAAAATCTCATACGGCACTTCCGGTAAGCTTAGTATGGGTCCATTGGCAAATGTAGGTATCAGAGTCGGCGGCAGCAACGGTGAAGTTCTTATCATTGGAGGAAATTCAACAATCCAACTACGAGGTGGTGGGACAGAAGATTCCACCGGCATAGTTGAAATTGCTAAAAATGGTAACTTAACTGCACAGACTGGTAGAATTACTGCCAACGTATTTACTTCTAAGCAACAACCTTCTGGTGCGGACGATTTAACTCGTAAAGATTACGTTGATGGGCGAATAAATACTGTTAGTAATGTAGCTAACGCTGCGGTTAAGAAAGCTGGTGATACCATGACTGGTGTACTTAGAGCTGAAGCTGGCGTAGTTATAGTAAATAAAGCGACATCCGGTGAATACGCTCCTAGATTAGATCAGGTTATTTCACGCGGGGTAACAATAGATTTTGGCACATACTAAGAGGTAGCCATGGCCGATCAAAACTTAAAACAAATACAATTTAAAAGAAGCAGCACAGAGAATAAAGCACCTAGTGCAGATATCGTAGCCCGTGGCGAAATCGCATTGAACACCCATGGACGTACTCTTGCCATTTATACTAAAGATGAAAATGATGCGGTAGTACAGCTCGCTGGTAAAGGGGTTCCATTTTTAGATACTTCTGGTACTCTCAATGTTGGTGGAACTACTACATTAAAAGATAATGTTACCGTTGCTCCAAATAAATCAATAAATTTTGAAACCACTGATTTAAGCGGCGAAATAACACGTCATATTGTCGGCAAATGCGCTGCTAATGATGGCTGGTACATCGGAGCCGGTGGTACAAGCAACAACGGTATTCTTGAAATCGGGACAATTGATGATGGCACTGAAACCATTCAATTCGTACAACGCGGCTCCGGAAACGTAGAAGCTCGAAAACTGGTCTTGCTTGATGCTTCAGGTAGTACTACTCTCCCGGGTGATTTAAGATTATCCGCTAATAAGGCTGTTAAAATTAGTAGTGGAAGCGACCTTGTTCTTGAAATGGGTGTAGGCTCTAACGATGCATATATTAAAAACCAAAGAGGAGTCGGTGTTCTTCAATTAACTAATGATAGCAACCTGACATTCAGAAATTCTCAGGTCTATTACGCTATGAGCGGAAGAGGTCCTGGTAAATCTGGAACTCTTCTGACTAATGTAGAAAACGTCCGTCAAGCATGGCAGTATACTGTTTCTGCTTCAACTGCTGGAACCCCACGCTGGGTTAAAGTAGCTACAATGAAACACCCAGGAGATGCATCATCGCAACTCGATTTAATGATAGCCGGCGGCATTGATTCTGGACATGGAAAGCATTACGTCGACTTTATCACGTTATCCGGGCGCAATTTGCAAAACTGGAGCAGTAATAATTTAGATGGCTGGGTTGAATGGCGTAGAGTAGGTTCTCCTTCTAAAGCAAACGTTCCAGAGTATTACGTTGTTAAAAATGATGCTGCTACTGACGCGGATTTTTCGTTTGATTTTTACGCTAAGCTTCCTCGGTATGGCAATGGCCTTTATATCACAGTACTTAATACTGCCGGATACAATGGGCTAGATAGTGGTAAAGTAATTATCTATGAAACTGGCCAAGATACTGGTGCTACTGAACCTGCCGGAAACATCCTTGTTCCTATGAAGCAGATTTTTGATAGTTTTGCAAAGCCAGATTTCAACGATACTACTGGGGTTCTTCCTATCAGCCGTGGCGGTACTGGCGGCACTTCTGCTGCAGCAGCTCGTAGTAATTTAGGTCTTGGTACTGCTGCTATTCGCGACGTCGGCGAATCTATTGGTAACGTTTTAGAAAATGGCGCTTACGGCTTAGGCGGTAACGGTGGCAAATCTATCAATGATATTGTCTCTAACGCTGATATGCTGAATCGTTTAAAAGCATACGGTGGTACTTTCTGGCGCGGTGTTACTAAATCTGGTGTTAGTGTTCAAAATGGTCTTTATAGCCATGGCTCTGGTATTTTTATGAATGCCGGCGACACCATGTCAGCTATTAATATCGACTATGCTAGTGCTAAAGTTCGCGTATATGCGGCTAACAATACGGCTCTTGCCGCAGGAAATGTTAACTACAACGAACTTTACGGAACAGCAAACAAACCTAATAAGGCCGACGTCGGACTTGGTAATCTGACAAACGATACTCAAGTTAAGAAAGCTGGCGACTCTATGACCGGTGATTTAACCGCTCCTAATTTCCATGCTTCTGGGCCCGGAACTGCATCTTTTTACGTTAATGCTGGGACTGGAAACGCTCATATCTGGTTCAGAACAGATGCTAACGAACGCGGCGTAATCTGGGCGACACCTAATACAACAGACTTAGGCCAGATCAATATTCGGGCAAAAACCACCGGTGGTATTTCTGCCGGGGATTACAGTTTCCGCTCTGATGGTCGATTTGACGTTCCTGTAGCAGTTAAAATTGGCGGAGCAGCGATGCTAACCAAAGACGGGAATATTACTTCTGGCACGATGTTTGGTGGTAACCTTAACAACTATTTGACTTCTATTAAAGACTCTATCACTGCTGGTGATAATAAGCAGGTAAGTAAAACTGGCGACACAATGACCGGTAACTTGACTATTAACGCTAACTTAAAAGTCGAAAACCCTAAAGGATCAATGGTTGATTTTGGTTCAGAGAACTCAAGTGAGTACAGCAGACTGACTCTTGCACGTAAAATTGGCGATGGTGCAGCTGTAGCTATGCTTAAAATTACCCCTGAAGGGTATGTGCAATTTGGTTATCAAACTTCAGTTTCTACTCCATCTCCTACCAAATACATCCGAGTTAAACCAGATGGGCTTGATGTAGAAGGGGATTTGGTTTTTAATCAGACATATCGTGGTGCTGAAGAAGCAGTTGATATTTCCGATAAGACTATCGATCTTAATAGCCTGATTATTAAATACAGCGATTTAGGTACTCGCCAATTATATAAATGCAGATCATCTGGCGGCGGAAATAACATATCTAATAAACCTACATCTGATGGCAACTTTGTTCTTGAAGTTCTGTCTTTGCGTAAGGTTTCTGATACTGACTGGTCGTGCCGGCAGGTATATACTACAAAGAACGGCGGTGTTGAAGGCACATATGTTCGTTATGGCCAAAACAACTCATGGTCTGCATGGAAAGAAGTTGTTGCTGGTGTTCAACCGATTAATCTTGGCGGTACTGGAGCAACTTCTGTAGCTGCTGCTCGTAATAACCTTGGTGTTGGCGAAGGACAAACGGTATCATTCGGTAATTTAGTTACCAACGATTTAACTGTAAATGGAAATGCTAGATTGGTTGGAAGATTGAACCTTGGTTCTACTTCTGCCACTGGGGTGTTGCGAGCTAATGAAACTGGTGCGGTTGTTTTAGGTTCTGCTAGTGGTCAAAATATCCATGTTAGAGCAGGAAGTGCCGATACTTCTGCAGGTGAAACTCGCTTTGAGCCAAATGGCAACGTTGTAGTTGGTGGTGCAATTACAGCTTCTGGAAGCCTGCAGGTAAATGGCGAAGCCGCAATGAGCAGAAGCTTAATCGTTTCCCAAAATATAAAGAATACTAACGATAACAGTTTTATTCTGATGGGGAAAGATTCTGATTTAGGTTTCGTTAAAAAATCTAATTCTGCCTCTAGACTGGCATTTGCTTCAGGAAAATCATTTGTTGTTGCTAAATCATCGGCAACTACTATAGCTAACCCGGGTTCAGAAACTTACACTGACGTGTTTAAAGTTGATGCTGATGGGAACCAAACAGTCTATGGAAACTCGGCAGTTTCTAGAGCTTTGACCGTATCAAGCACAACGACTGCTAATGGTGTTATTAATGCTAACGGTGGTATTATTGTTCCTACTACCAAGTATGTACAAATTGCCGATGCTCCTACACAGGATAACCAGGCCACCAATAAGAAATATGTTGATGATAAAGTTGCTTCTGCTATTAGTAATGCTGGCGATACTTATCTTCCGTTAGCTGGTGGTACTGTAACTGGTAATTTAGACGTTACAGGAACTCGTCTCAAAACTTGGCAGTTAGAAGTTGATAGCAAAAGTACTTTGAGAGGCGGTGTGGATGTTGGTAATAGCCTTAAAGTTTCTACCGGAAACTTAGTTGCTGCTGATACTAGTAATGCCGGTGGTATTTTTGCTAAAAATGGTAATGTTTACTGTGATGCAGGTTCACCCGGTACAAACTCCAACTACTGGTTCCGAGATTCAGCAGGTAACACCAGAGGTGTTATTTGGTCTAACGGTCAAAATGGCGACATGATTATCCGTAACCAAAGTGGTCGAGAGCTTGTATTCAGAAATGATGGCTATTTACAGTTAGCCCATTTGGCACCAGGAAATACAGATACTGCAAACCAAGTAAACGGATTACGTTTGCAACGCGGTGATACGATTTTTGATAACTTTAACGAATGGAAGGCAAGTGAATTTGTACGTGCTGGATGGCATTTCTACAACGGCGCCGGAGTTGACCAGTGGTTAGCACTCACAGACACTGGGGTAAAAATCTGGGGTAGCGCTGCTAATCTGCGCGTTGAAGGTGTTGGTAATTTCTGGGACGTTGAAATTCGTTCTGACCGGCGTGTAAAATCAAATATTACTAAGATTGATAACGCTTTGGATAAAGTGTCAAAACTATCTGGTAATACTTATGATTTAACTCTTCCAAACGGTGATATTAAACCATCATCAGGTCTTATCGCACAAGAAGTGCAGGAAGTTCTTCCTGAAGCAGTTACAACTGATAATGATAAAGATGCATTACTTCGTTTAAACTATAACGCAGTAATTGCATTATTAGTCGAATCTGTTAAAGAGCTTAAAGCCGAAATTGAAGAACTTAAATCTAAACAATAATATGATGGGGCTTCGGCCCCATATTAAGGAGATACCATGGCAGTAACGGGTCCTAATGTAGGAAGTTCAGCTAAGGCTGAGACAGGAGAATCTTCAATGATTGCAGCTGGAGCAAAATTAAGATTGGGAACGCCATTTTGGATGTCTAATATGATAGGACGAAGTGTTTTTAATTTTAGCTTAACAGTGCAATACCGCGAATGGAATAGTCTTTACTATAGAGGTTCATGGCAAGTTGGCGGCTGGAACTGGAACCCTAAACCTACCACACAGAACACTGTACAAGGAAACTTTGAAGGCAAAGAGGTTACTTTGTTCGTATCTGTGTCTGGGCAAGGTAGCACTAACTACTGGAACGGTGACCCTCAAGGTACAACCTTAGGAATAAGAAATGGGGATGCAATAAATCTCCGTGTAACAATGTCGGACGGAACTACATTTGATTTTAACCCAGGAAAAATGGATGGTGATGTAAGAAACTACCAAATTGTTTCAAATGATGAAGCCAATAAGCTTAAAGATTGGTTTAGTAATAGAACCGACCAATACTGGGAAGGTCTTATAAGCAGAAGATAGCAAATAAATATAGGTGAGGAGGGCACATGGCCAATAAAATATCTATACCTATATCGGATATTCTATTTGGAGTGCTCGACCGCTTGTTTAAAGATAACGCCTCTGGAAAGCTTTTGTTTTCCAGAGTTATAGTAGTTGTAATCTTATTTGGGCTTACTTTTATTTGGTATAAATCCGATTCTATAGCTAACGCATACGTAAAGAGTTCGTATGAAAGTTATAACGAGATTCTAGTAAAAACTCAAGAGCTTAAATTTGAGAACACGGCGCTCGAGCAACTTCAAATAGTTCATGTATCTAGTGGTGCTGATTTTAGCGCAGTATTTAATTTCAGGCCAAAGAACTTAAACTACTTTGTAGATTTAATAGCTTTTGAAGGAAAATTACCAAGCACAGTCGATCCTAAAAACCTAGGCGGTTATCCTATAGATAAAACTACATCCGAATATACTACGCATTTGTCTGGAAGAACCTATTGGAGCGAGAAAGAATTTGTTTTCTTACCAACTAAGAAGAAGCCTGAAGAAGTGACTTATATGTTTTCGTGTCCGTATTTTAACTTAGATAACATTTATTCTGGGGCTGTTGAGATGTATTGGTATGGCAAACGACCAACTATATCAGAAGATCGTTTGTCATCAATATGTGGGCAGGCTGTAAGAGCTTTAGGACGGAGTAAGTAATTAATTATTAGCGTACATTTCCATATGGCGATATACGCTTTCGTGACCTACATTAAATTCTTGAATCAGCTGTTTCTTTTCATCATCAGATAACTCGGCTACCATCTTACGGAAGTTAGCCGGGTTTAATTCCCTTCCGAATTCATTTCTAATCCCGCATTCGTTTAAAAATGCAATAAATCCTTCACGATTTTCTAGAATATCTTCACGTTGAAATTTAATCAGTAATGAAGCCATAGTAATAATTTCAGAAACGATTTCGAACTTAGACATACTATTCCTTAACAGACATCTCACTTGTTTTGGTATACGACTACTATACCTTGTTACACAACCATTGTAAACCCGTATTTTTGGCTTATCTTTTTGACCCGGTTCAAAGCATCAAAAACTACACTACGAGAAGGTCCATGTAATGTATATGTCTGATGGGCCTGGGTTAGCTTGACGGCGCCTGGTTCACTATTGAAGTGAGCCTTAAGTGCATGATTAAGCTTGAATTTAGGTTCAGCTTCGTTGCTCCTGTAGAACTTAATATTTACGCGGAATTCTTCTACGATACTCGACATCAAGTATTCGAACAGATCATAGGCTTCACGTTCACGTTCTAGTTGTTCACGAGCTACATTCATTAAAAATAATCCTCTAAGTCGTATTCAGAAATAATCTCATCAATAACTTTGATAAGTTCACTTACTGAGCGGTTGACTGGGATGATGATAAATGCACCACCTTCATCATGTTTAAGTATATCATCGTACTGTCCCCACAGCAGATCTGTAGAAATTTCACCAATGATTTCAGAATAAATGCTTTCATTAGCGGTAGATAAGCGGGCCAAGATTTCACTTTCATAGATGACCATTTCTACCTGTTTACGACCTTTAATCATTATCTTTACCTTTATGTTTTTGTTTACGTTTAGAATCTTTGGCGGCGCGCTTTTTATCCTTATGAGCACCACCCTTATTAAAATCGTTCTTTGCCACTAGGTTATTCATTAATAAAGATCCTCTGAATACAACTCATCCGCGCGCCCACCGCGATCAATACGCACTTGATTAGCATACGTTGCAATAATCATAGCTTCTTTACGCGTCCAATAATTGCTGTACTGGTCAATGAAGCCTTGGTCATCACCGATTGCTTGGTCTGAAACTAATTTCTCTGAAACCACATCTAACACCGCTGCCATGCATTTAGAATAATGCCGTGCACCTGGAATAACTAAAATTCCGCCATCTTTCAATTTGAAGCGATTAGCTGCTGAAACAATTCGTCGTTGGAACTTACGATCTTCATACCAATAAGCAGTTTCCCAGCAGATTTCAGGTACTTCATCCAGAACATTCTGTTCTGTATATTCACCTCCATAAGAGGCTAATTTTTTAGCTAGGCTCTCAGGAGTTTCACGTGATAATGCTTCATCCAACAGTGCTAAGCGTTCTTTAAATGGAAGCATAGTGTTTGATAACCTCTTTTAAACATCTAGTTGAAATGTGAAACCGTTTTGCAATGCCACATTCTTGGATGTGCATGCTCAGCATATGTGCTTCAACATATCCGAGCTCAGTTATAAACCGTTTAATCTGAGCCTTTTCTGAACGGTTTAGCGAATTAAAGTATTCACTAGAGGTCATCAGTACTCTCATTTATCGGACCTCATTAATTAGTTTTTCATTAAGAACTCTAATAACATGGCGACCGTGGTCTGCACCACGTTTACAGTCAGCCATTGTCCAAGAGTCACCCGATTGGTACTTATGCAGGGCTCTTGTATTAATATCCTTTACTAGCCCCATAATCAGATCATTAAGTTCTTGTTCGCTCATTTAAAGAATCCTTTAATCTTCTGCCAAATGCTTTTCTTAGGTGCTTCACCGATCTGACGAATAACCGGTTGAGACATCTGAAGTTCGACATAATCTGCAATACGAACCTTATTAGCGGCTTCAACATAAGAAGAAATGGCAGCCATGAAGTTAGTTCTGAAGCCTAATGGCGCCTCATCATCATTGCGTAAAATGCCGTACTGTCCGGCTTTAACCTTAACGATTGTGCCTAGGTAAGCGCCGTGATACCATACGTCCCAACCAGCTTGAGTTGGCTCAGCGCACTTACGAAGTTCATTGATGATTTCTAACTTGTTCATATTAACCTCTCATTACTAAACGGATGCCAACCACTTTTATTTCCAGGTCTTCGCGATAAGTTTTATCATCACCGTATATTTGTCCTAACCGAACTAAAGCGTCCTGTTCGGTTTCTGCCGGAATATTATACGTGTTAGGTAAAACATTGTCGCCTTTATAAAAGGTTACTTCATAAAGATTTTTCATATTTTCCTCAGAATGCATTAGCGATGGTTGAAGCCATTTCAGAAGTAATGTTAGGGAAATCGATGTAAGTGTTTTTGCCACCTACTTTAAACTTAACATCTGCACTTAAAGAAGTGAACACTTTAGATTCAGTTTCAGACATGTTGTAACCGAAGATACGAAGTGAACCGTCACGACGGATTTCGATTTGACGAACACCATTTGTACGTTTAACCAGCTGAACTTCTAAGTTGCTGCGGTTTTCGATGATACCTTTGACATCAACACGAGCTTCAAGAAGAGTTTTAACTTCTTCAGCCATTTTAGTCATTTCTTCAGTAACACCACGAGCACTACGAGTTTTACGTTTCTGGAGAAGCTCTGGTTTATTTTCTTCGGCGTGAAGAACTGCTGCAGCCTGGATAATATCCATTGCTTCACCAGTAGCAATCAGCCCATCTTCAGATTTTTCGATCAGACCTTTCTTCAGAAGAACACCGATGTTAGAGTTCACCGAAGAAGCGTTCATCGTTTCAGACAGAAGGTCACGAATTTCTGCAGAAGTGATGTAGTTGTTTTTGATAACCTGAATCAGAATCGATGCGGTTTTTTCGTTCAGAACGTCGTTAGAAGCTTTGATGATATAAGTAACTTTAGACATTTTATTTCTCCAATTCATTCATTTGTTTTGATAGGTCTATAATACCACGTTTAAAGCAGAAGTAAACACTTTATTTTGAGCTCTCAAAACTTTCAAGAGCTCTGGTAAAGTACTTACAGAAGTTCAATCACTTTCAAAGCCTGAGAGCGAGGAACCATGATTTCGGTTTCGTCGTTATAGAAATAAATTTCAGTATCACCAACATCAACCGATACTTCTAAAAGCTTAACATCTTCTCCTTCAACTATACCTTTAGCCAAAATTTTGAATTGTGCTAAGGTCATAATGATTTCTTCTTCACCGACGATAACAACTTCTTCTTTACCCAGCTCGATGTAGTTCATTTTTATTCTCTAATTTGGTTTAAGTTTCGGTTCATTTAGCTGATAGATCTATAATAACACGTTTGAAGCAGAAGTAAACACTTATTTTCCAAAAACACTTTTACATAAAGCCAAGAAACAAGGAACCATGATACCTAACCAGAAGACTAAGAAGATGATTTGATTGGTTTCCATTTTATTTCCTTCAGTTTGTTGGTATAGAAGCATAATACTACGTTCTATACCTGATGTAAACACTTTAAATCACATCTTTTTGCAAAGTTCCCACTGAACTACGGCGTAGTCAAACTTGTAGCCGAGGCTCATGAACTGCTCTATGAAATCGCTACGTGTAGGAGCATTAGCTTGGTTGTAGATAGCCATTGCCTTGCGAGTGGGCTTAGCAATACGTTTCTTTTCACCACCAAAGTTTGGAGAACTTGGCTTCTTAGAACGAGGCAGCTCTTTAGAAGTAAAAGCTACTGCATCAAACTCGGTTTCATACCTGGTTCCGTGATTAATCATCCATTCTTCCATGAAACCTACACCAGTACGAATAGGAGTTGTAGCACGAGCATGAGTGTCACCCAGTTCAATAGCTTTAGCTCTCCACACTGCATCATGGTTATGTCCTTTAGTCAATGCGTGCGCTAATTCGTGGAGGATAGTTTCTTCAACTTGAGCTCCTGACATTGCGTAGAAATAGCGAGCTTGGATAGCGATACGGCGCTTGTAGTAAGAACAGTACCCGATGTTATTTTTCTTTGTAGAAGATACAACCATGAAGTGCCAATCCTCAAGGCCATGCTGCTTACATTTAGCTTCAAAGAAACCTTGAGCCGATTCAAGAGAATGATAGAAAACACCGTTACGGTAAAAAGCTTTAGAAGCTACTCGTTCGATAAGGTTCATTTTGTTTCTCCATTTCAACATTGTTGGCGTAAGAGTACTATAACCTATCTTGAAAGCAAAGTAAACTGTTTGATTTAAAATTTTTGAGTTGGCAGGAATTGCCTAGGGAGACTTTTAAAGGAAGGATGATAAAACATACAGGGTGCCTGGACAAAACGCCCAGGCGACCACTTAGAACACATAGTCGATAATCAGAATGATTACCATTAAGAAAAAGACCATTCCTACGAACAGGCCATATAGAGTCATCATCTAGAGGCCAAAACGGCGCCAATAGCTATCAGAATGACAACTAAAATCCAGATAACAACCGCGCTGCCGATCCAGAAGGCAATTCCCCACAAAGCAGCTGTAGTCCAAACCATACCGCTTGACAGGTTAATTAGAAAAGCTACTAAACCGATAATAAAAGCTAAGCTAAATTTCATTTGATTTCCTCGAGGTCTTTAAGATATTCAGTTTGAACATCAGTCTGTTTCCAGTATTCATGCTCATCACGCTTAGTACGAGCTTCTTCGGCCAGCTTCTTGGCTTCATCACTAGTAATATGATAGATGTTCATACTTACAAGTTTTTCAGCATAATCTGCCAGATCATCGAATGTTTTAACTTCTTCGACCAGTTTAGCTCTGGTCTTGCCGGCAATAGTGATATCACCGTCAATAACCTTCTTAATGAACTTGGCTTTAGCTAAGGCCAGCTTGAAAGCTTCTTCAGTTTCGCAGATTTTAAGATCAATACGTTTCTGAACGAAAACCTTACGAACTTCTACAAAATCACGAATCAAATCGGCCGCGCATTTATATTCCTTCAGCTTACCGGCATGATTGATGACCGTGATGTTCTGAGAACGACGTTCGATTAGTTTGAAGTCCTTCATGATTTTTTCATGTCGTTCTTCTTCAGTTTCACCTAAGTTGTATTCCTTACGGAATTTAACTTTGAAGCCGAAACCGTGTTTACCGCAGTCGTCATCATATGTAATGAATCCTTTATCTTCCAAAGAATCAAGGATTTTAACATAAGATGCACGATCATACTTATACGGAATCTCTGAGATGTACATCACTGTACGAGATTTCATTTCATAAGTTCCATGCAGCTCAAATGCACCATCAACAGGAATTACCTTTCCTTTAAACTGCGGAAAGCTTACATTCGGCTCAGAAATCTTCTTACCTTCGAGAGCTTGGATAACGCTTTTCTTAACAGAAGAAATGCTATGAGGCAGAATATCAGTAGCATAACCAGTCGCAATACCGGAAATACCATTAAGAAGAACAGTAGGAATAATAGGCAGATAATAAGCAACCGGGACATGCTCATCGTCTTTATGAGCTGGAGCATATTCTGTGTCCTTGTACAGTTTATAGAAATTGTCTGAAATACGTGCAAAGATATAACGAGATGCACCAGCTTCTTGAACTAGTCGAGAACCAAAGTTACCTTGACCGTCTAAGAACGGAACATTGTTGTTCCAGTCGTTAGCCATCAATGCGCCGGTTTCTTGTGCAGAACCTTCACCGTGATGGTACCCAAGGTCAGCTACACCACCTGCAATAGATGCCAACTTATGGAATTTGTTTTTATCACTCTTACCAAGCATCAAAGTGCGAGCAATAACAAAGCGTTGAACCGGCTTAAAGCCATCAATCATATTTGGAATCGCACGATTCTCTACAGTGTACATTGCATATGCAAGAGCTTCATTATTAATTATACTTTCCAAGCTACGAACATTAAAAGTATCACTAGCTTGTTTTGACATCATATCAAAAATATCAGACATAGTACCTACCAAATAAATGAACCAAGATGCACTATAACATCAGAAATGAAAAGCACAATATAAACTACACCATATATCATACCGTAGTACATTACTAAAGCAAGAATAGCCATCACAAGGATGGCTACGAAAATTTTGTTAATCATTGCTAGCACAGGCCTTTAAAAAGTCAATTACTGCAGCTAAAACAAACCAGCAGACAATAAACCCTATTTGAGCTGATGTGGGGACCCATGCTCCAGCAAAGAACATAGTACACAGAACAATACAGATAATCATCCAGAAGAAAGTGTATAAACGATTCACTTGTATACCCAACACATTTTAGAAATTCGTTCGAAACAAATAAAGCCTATAGAAAACAGTGCCAACGATATAAGCTTGCTTGTAACAGGAAGACCTAAAGCAATATAAGTCCCGGCGCAAATCATCAATGCTAGGACTATCAAGTAGCCCATAGCAAAGAGCATTTTCATAAAACTACTCATTAGTAGCTCTGAAGAATGAATTTGAAGTTGTCGTTCAGAATACGATTCAGCTCAGACAAAGTCTGCATTTCAGAACTGTGCTGGCGAGTAAATGCCAGGGCTAGTTGACCTTTCTTGAAGCCGGTAGTCAGAGGTTTCATTTTAGACTGTGGCAGATACAAAACTTCGTACACGATATTATTGCTAGCCATAGTACGAGCCAGCTGGCTACGGCCCTGACGAATGTGGGACAACGTTGCATTAAAACCTTGAGCCGAACGCTGGTTGCCTACAAAGAATCGTGCTCCTACAGCACGATGCTCGCCGGCACCTTTAACCATAAAGTAGAAACCAGGTTGAGCCAGAACTTCAGGCATAACGAAGCCGACCGTGTTACCGTTTTTAACATGAGCTACAGTTACGGCACCAGCTTTAGTCAGGTCGCCACGAGTCATGTAGTTGCGGATATCAGTAGTCATAACAATTTCCTCAGTAAAGTTTAAGTTTTATCCTCTATGGGAGCCTAGCTCCCAGATGTTACGGCTTAAAGAACCATAACATAGTATCAGACCAACCGAGCCAGTACGGAACGTTGCATCCAATAATAAAAGCTGCTGCATGAATCCAGCCTAATACTACATTCATATCAATTTCCTCAGAAGAAATGCCTTAAATTTATGATAACCACGTCAATAAAGAACACAACAGGCATTATCATCAGTACGATAGCTAAAACGATAAAGTTGAAAATGTTCTTAAGCATGATTTTCTCCATTTTGTCTGTAGGAACATAGTATCATGACCCACAGACGTTGTAAACACTTAGAGATGAATTTCTTTCACGATGATTTCGCCACGTTTAATCTCTTCATCTGTTTTTGGGCTGGTGAGATAACCAGAACGTCCTGAAAGAGCTCGTAAAGCATCATGCTCAGAGCGCATCATGAATACTTGGTCATCATCGTAGTCAAGATAGCGGTCTACATGTCCTTCAAATGTTCCGGTATGCCAAGTAGTTAGCCACTCATTTCTTACAATATTAAACAACCCAAAACGTTTCATTTAGACATTTCCTCGATTTGATGACGATATCCATCACGGACTTCACGAAGAGCTTCAATACCACACGCCGGAGCAATTCCAGATACGGCAGCTGAATTCAATTGAGCTTCTACATCAAGAAGTTGATAGTAAACATACTCACGTTCAACGGCGTAGCCATATTTTGCTTTTCCGAAACGTTGATTTAAAGATTTCATTTTTAGTACTCCTCATTGTTGGTGTAGGAGTACTATAACATCGTCTAATCAGTATGTAAACCTTTTAAACTGGTATTCTTCTTCAGAGCAAGAACGTAGGTACCAACCGCCATTTTCATACTTGCTTTCTTGAACCAGGCCAGACCCAGGCAAGAAGGCCGTTTGATCACCCATCATACGAGGAGTAAACCTGTAGACGCCTGGGGACACTTCGTCTGTTTCTAATATGATTATTAAGTCAGATAAACGATACGTAAGGAAACCGTCTAGGTCGATCCCTGAGCCATGTGGATAAGGATATCTTCCTTTTGTGTGGACGTTAATCCATCGAGAATCAGACTGGTGAGTCTTGACCTCGATGCGCACACCTTCTTCAGAGATAACATCGAAGGCATAGCTGAATGGATTGGTTTTGTCAAACTCAGAATCCATCACACGTCCAGCGGTAGCTAAAGCAATCATCTGCTCAGCAAGAGTTGCTATTACACAACGCTTTAAGACTGCGCGTCGATTTTGAGACTCATCAAGTTTTAAAGAGTTTCTTGCCGTATTAGATGCTTTAATTTTATTTTCACTACTAAGGTCTTCAACCGTTAAATCAATAGGCTTCAGATTCAGTAGTTGTTTCCAGGTCAAGCTCATCGATACCATGTAAACCTCTGATATGTAGTTCACCATAATAAATTCGGTCGTCCCATTCCAGAGTACCAGAATCGACTATCGGAAACTCGTTCTCAACGACTTCATCACATTCAAGCCAGCCGTAATGGACATCGCCTTCGTGTTTAACAAGCTTACCGCAGTAAACCGTAGCAGCTTTGTGGTTTCCACGAAGATTTGAGATAGTGATTTTACGATCACCGGCGTTGAACGGATTAATCATTAGAACCTCGAAATGCGTTTTTCCAGAATGTGACGGTATGCAGACATAGTATCAAGCTGTCTGAGAAGCAAACTTTGGTCTACAGGGTCAAGCGATTTGAATACGCTGCCGATGGTGAATGCAGTCAGAGCATTAATTTTCAGATTCAGTTCAGATAATTCATCGATAACACGAGATTGGAAACCAGTCATAAGTCACCTTTATAAGAAAGGGGACCGAAGTCCCCGTTTAATTAACCACGCAGTTCGTCGTTCCAACGAGCAGTTACATCTTCGATGACTTTATAGCCACAGGTACGCATTTTAGCATCGTTGTAATCGACAGGAATACTTACTACATCACGAGGATGTACTTTGACCGAAACGATACGGTCTGAACCGCTGCCGAAGTGTCGGATATAAGATTTAGAGCAAACATGCAGACCGGTAGAGCAGGTGCGTTGATCGTCTTCATCAACCTGGTTGCGAGGCATTGTAACTTCTTTACCAGGGCTGTTATCAAACTTACCAGATGCACAGTCGAAGTAGTTAGAACGAACTACCTTCCAGCCAATAAAGTGACCATCGTCGGTAATTTCAATGTCGTTAGCATTCAGGAAGTCAAACAGACGGTAAACAGCTCTACGACTCGGGTTCAGCATCAGGTTTTCCAGGAACGGCAAATAACGTTCGAAGTCTTCACCATCTTCCATTGCTGAGATAATGCGTTCAGTCAGGCCAGATTTCAGTTCGATGTCCTGGTAATACAGAGCACCGTCTTCGATACGGACGTTGCCTTTAACAAATTTAGCAATACCACGTTCGATGTTGATATGGTCAATAGCTTCTTCAATTTTGCCTTCAGCCAGTTTCATCAGGGCTGATTTAAACCCCGGATGACTCGGGTCTGCATTATAAGTGGTACGACCTTCAGTGATAGAAATGAACTTGCTTGAGGCGGCCCACTGGAATTCGCGTTTAACCGGAGCTTTTACTTTAGCAGGTTCATTTGGAGAAATAGTACGTTCTTTAAAGACACGGCGGATCGTATCAGTTGAAACACCGTAAATTTCAGCCAATTCTTTTTTATTGTAAAGACCAGCGTTAAAACCTTTTACGATTGCATCTTTTTCATTCTCGGACAGACATAATACAGCCATTATTCACCTCTATTATTTGGATTGTTCGGCTGCTTCAAGAGCAGCCATGATTTTAACGATATCGTCGATTTGAGCTTGTTCCAGATGCCATTCGTTCAGAATGGTATCAATAACTGGATATTTTTCGTGGAACTCTTTCATTTTAGCAGTGAAAACGTTCGTAGATGTTTCTTCCAGTCTATTATAAATCCGATTGCATAAAGCTAAATCAGTATTATCTTTCACTGTGACATTGCTCAACCGCTGGTTCATATTAACCAGACGATTCAATGAATCAGAATTAGCATTACCTTCTACAAAGTGAGTCAGAAGGAACCCAAGTTTCTTCTTATTAATAATGTGATTAATCACACGATTGTTACGGAAATTTCTCGGGAGATAGCAATCATAATCTACCTCGTCAATAGCATCAATATATCGCTCGATGATATAAGCCATCATATCAACAAGATTTTCATTTTCAAATAATGCTTTACGGCAGCCTGATGGACGCATAACCAAGAATTCTGTAATGCCGCATTCCTGAGCTAAGATACGAGCATCTGTATCACTAAAGAAGCTGATATCTGATTTAGCCGGGTACGTCATGAAATCATCACGGTTGCGAAGCAATACAAAACCTTCGAGTTCAGAGAGTTCACTAGAGGTTAACTTAAGATTTTCAATTGCCCAGCCGTTTTTCTCGGTATACGTATACCGAGCACCGTTCGGTGAAGCTGGACGTTTCTCTGCAGGCCAGTCGCTTTCTACTTTAGGCAGCTTAGCGCGCAGTTCTTCGCATTCAGATACTTTATACGTGACAACTTCATCTTCAGCCATTACTTCAATAGCTTTTTTCAGGAAAGCCTGCTGCAGTTCTGATTCTGGGTTGATAACGAGAACGAAATCATATCGTGCAATCTTATCTGCGTGTTTGAGAGCTCTGATAGTTGCTACACGCTTAGAAGTCTTATCGTCAATAAGAACAGTCAATTTCTTCTTATCTACGCCTAAGATTGAATCTACATAAATCTTAGAACGTCCGCCATAACTGTTTTTGAAACGGTGCAATTTAACGTCGTCGCCGTCATATGCTACAGCACCAGAGTTCATCGCCATATCACGAAGCTTAGTAACATCATACTTGGCCAGAATAGTTGCAATAGACCCTAGATTAGTTTTAACGCCTGAGCTAGCAATGATGTTACGCTCAGCACGACCAAACTCGTTGTACTTACGAACCAGTTCACGTTCGTTAGTGATCTCGTTTAGTTCTTGGATATCACGCTCGAGATATTCTTGGTTAACCTTAGAGACTCGCGCCTGGATATTTGCTACAGTGTCTGGGTCTAGAGATAATTCTTCGCGAGAAGGAGTAATATCCAGTTCACCTAAAGGGAACTTAATGTATACTCGTGAATACCGAGCACGAAGCCATGAATCTTTAACACCCTGAACGTCGTTCAGAGGATATACAATCTTACCATAGATTGCGTAGATTCCGTTATTTTCGTAGCCGTTATACTGGTCCGTTGTGAATACTTCTTGATCTGGGAAGAAATCAACTTCCATCTGAGTTCCTTTAAGGACTACAGAATCTTTACCCATTGGACGAAGGACATATTTGATTTCATGCTGCCATGAACTGATATCGTCGGTTTTAACAGGAACGGTGATTTCCAGACCGGTCGTTTCGCCTTCAGCCATTTCTTCGTCAAAGGTAGGACGAATTTTAGGCAGACCACCGTCCATCATTACTGTGTAGCCACGAGAACGACCGCCGTGGTTAGATACTACTGTAAAGGTGCTAGTATAGCTTAGCGGAGATTTAGAACCCAGCCCCAGCGCACCGATAAAGTCGTTGCTGTTGTTCTTAGTGGATTCGAAGAAAGTAGTGTACAAGTTAATCATACCATCTTCATCAAGACCTGGACCAAAGTCACGAATAACGAATCGTGGGTCAAGACGTGAAGGAACCTTAATTTCGAACGGTCTGGTACAGCCATTCAGAAAATGTGCATCAATACAGTTCGTAGAGAGTTCACGAACGATTGCACGGATTTTGTTTTTATACAGGTTAGAAGACAGAACACGGAACGCTTTGGCCGAGGCTTTAATCGTGAAGTCGGTTGATTTACCGCCAGAGCCCATTACAATTTCATCATCAGTTACGAGTTTCATTTTATACCTTAATCATTATGTAATTTAATCAATTCGGCGCACTCTAAAAGTTCTTCAGTCGATGCACAGTCATGGGTTATTTTAATACGAATATCTGAAAAGCGTTCTTTAAACAACTCAGCTTCATCGATATCAAAAAACCGTTGAATCATTCTATACTCTTTGAATATAGCATTATCTAACAGGTTCAAGTTAACTCTATAGCTTCGCATTTGGAACCACCTTGTGTTGAACATACTCGCGCGTAGAACCAAGCTCGGCCAAGATTAGTCTCATTTCACCCATTGTACTCTTTTCTTCACGATTCAAGTAAATAAGCTTCAAGATACAATCACGTTCTGCACTAGTTAATTCTTTATTTGCTTTAATTTTATCAACTGTAGCTCTTATAGTCTTTAAATAAGATCGCTTAACAGTCTCATCATACGTAGATAATTTGGCGCAATTAATGGCTGATTCCATAACCATACGAGCTATGTTATCTAAATTAACTATAGCGTTATTTTGCATTACTAGATTCATATAGCCTCCAAAGGGCCGAAGCCCTTTAATTAAGCAGCCATCCAAGCTTTACGCTTAGATGCATCTTTGCCCATCAGCATTTCGAATAGATCTTTCCAATTTTCAGGCAGTTTAACAACATCATATACTGGATTTTGAATAACACGTTCATATTCGTCGCGAGTCAGAGAACCAAGACCTTTGATATATCGAATAGAGTGTTTTCCAAGAGTTTCTTTAGCTTTATCGTAAGAAGGAAGATCGTAGAACCATTCTTGTTTCTTACCTACTTGAGCTATAATAACAGGAGTTTTCACAAAGCGAATTCGTCCTTCATCGAATAACTTAGGCCACTGAGTGAAATAAGCCAGTAGCGAAGGATAAATCGAGCCAGTTCCATCGACATCAGCATCGGTCATGATTGCTATATTACGATAAGCCATTGAGCTAATATCTTCATCACCGATAGTTAACCCAGTGATTGCACAGATATCAAATGCTTCTTTGTTCTTCAGAATATCTACGGCAGACATACCCCAGGTATTCATAAACTTACCACGTAACGGATATCCACCGTGGAGTTCTCGGTTACGAACTTCAATCAAATACCCTATTGCTGAGTCACCTTCTGTTAAGAACAAGGTTGTGTCAGCGTCTTTGCCGTACATGTTAGCCTTGATGTGCTTTTCTACTTTAGCTTTAGCAGCTTTTTTATTAGCTTTAGTTTCGGCAGCCTTTTCGGCAGCTAATTTTCGAGCTAATGCAGCTTCGACGATAGGCATAATCAGGCCTTCATCTTTCAAAATGCTCTGAGCAATCTTTTTAGCATCAATTTTAATATGGCTGCGGATCTCACCAAAAGGAGAGGTCAAACGCTCTTTAGTCTGAGAATCGAAGCGCATGTTAGACATGTCACGAATGAACATAACCATAGTCATACATTCTTTAACACGTGCCTTAGTTACTTCGATACCTTTGTACTTACGTTTAATACCAGGCAGAAGATGTTCACAGATATCATCGAATACACACTCGACGTGATGTCCGCCGTTTTTAGTGTGAATATTGTTCACATACGTCAGATGTCGGAATCCATCGTCTGAATTAGTAAATGCCATAGAAACATTATCTGTTTCTTGAATAACTACGCTTTCGCCGAATTGTTTAGCAAACTTTTTAAAGTTGCCATCAACCTTTTTACCGTTAAAAGTAAATTTAACGTCTGGATAAATTACAGCCAGAGTTTGAAGACGGTCTAAAGTGATGTCGCTATAAACATCAGTCAGATTACTTACTTCAAAGTTAACAAAGTCTGGAATAAATGAAACTACTGTTCCTGTTTTAGCCTTGACGTGCTCTTTCTTAGAGGCCGGAACTTTACGCCAGCTAACAGAGTCCATACCGTTAGAACACTGTACTGTAATCTCATTATTTCCATCGCAGGTAGCGCCTGCGAACAAAACGGAGAAGATGTTGGTTAAACTACTACCGACACCATTCATGCCACCTGTCTTACGCTCAGCGTCATCGCCAAAGTTACCGCCGGCCTTTGGAATAGTCCATGCAGCTACCGGGCCTGGGACTTGTTCACCGGTCTGAGTTTCAACCATATCCTGAGGAATACCACGACCGTTATCTTCAATGATAACTTTATTTCCACGGATTTCAACGTCAATTTTATTAGCGAACTTAAAGTTTGTACGAATAGCTTCATCGACGGAGTTGTCGATAATTTCATCAATTAGTTTAACTAAGCCCGGAACATACATCAGAGACATATGTTTACCGAACAGAAAACGTTCATGGGCTTCATGGGCTGAGCTACCAATATACATCCCACTACGTTTCTTGATATGTTCAACATCTGAAAGTACTTTAATTTCGTTCTTAATCATTTCATTTCCTCATGTAGTGGAAGCTATATTATCCCGTATTCTAAAAAGCAAAAGGGCCGAAGCCCTTATTTAGATTTTTCTACCCACTTGTTAGCCGGTAAACCAGACTTAAGAAAGGACCTGAATTCTTTCTTAGCTTTTCGTTTTTGTTTAGAGGTCAGTTTAGTTAGACGATACATCGTCCGTATTCGACCAGGACCTTTAAGGGTAAAGATATGAGTTAAATGGTTGTAATAAGGATGTAGCCCAAATGATTCTAAAGTAGTCATCGTTTTCTCACAATCACAGTGCGGCCATCGATAAGTTTAAATTCACGCATTTCACCAGATACCATGTAGATACGACGTGCACGCATTCTCATTAATAATCACCTGATTTAAGACCGTCATAATGAACCGCAGGAGCAGACACGGTACGATGCATTTTACCTTCGCAGTTCAGGAACGGACATTCCACTGGCTGGTCCCGCTCAGAGATTTTACGAATATATTCGCGCTCTTCATCACAGGCTTCGCATTTGTAATTATACGTTGGCAAATCGGATTCCTTCTAAAAATTTAATTGCTGCTAGACGAGACTTTTCATCCGTCACAGTTAGTTCGACTTTCCCGGCGCCTTCGATAGATAGTGGAGCCGGATCAACGGTACCGACGTCGTTCTCAGCAGCATCTCGGGTTTCATCAAGTTCATTAAGTTCATCGAGATATTCTTGAACAACTATATTGTCTTTAGCGCTGTTTTTGAAATCTGCCCAACGCTTAAAGAACGAACGTTCTGCTTGAACTAGCGCCAGATTGATTTTCTGATTACCTACTTGAACAGTTTTAACACGAGGGCTGCCAAGGCTATGGTCAACAGCTAAAACCTTAAACCGGTTCAAATGAACCAATTCAGCAAAACGAATGTTCAATTTACTGCGTTGAACTAAACTTTTTAAATCAATACAGATATAGGTTTCACCCTCTTCCCACAGACCTGAGTCACCATCAAAGCCAGAGACTTCAACAAAGAATTCGTCCATCTCACTGCGGGTTATGTAGAGACCATCTTTACCGTGCGTAAGAGTAGCGCCGCTTTTAAACTGGATAGCTATGATATTTTCATTAACGACAAGCTGAATAACTTTAAAAATGTTATTCTGAATAGCATTAGCGATATCGATGTTTGACGAATAGTTGCTTTCAAACTGTGCGCGAGCATCATCACTGATAAATCGGAAGTATTTGTTTTTCATCTTAGGCCTCGTAGGTTTCTTTCCAGTAATCAGTGCCGTTTTCAGAGATTTCGCAGAAAATAGCATAAGCCGGAAGAGTATCACCTAATTTGTTATAGACATACACGATTTGTGTACAGCATAAAAATTCAGTGATATCTTTCTGCACAACTACTAAGTCCGGGTTAAACAGAACATCTTCGAACTCGTCGCGATTTGAATTTGTGGTAGCTACAACTTTCATTTTGTTTTCCTCTCATTTGGTTGGTAGGAACATAGTATCATGCTCCTACCTAGTTGTAAACTACTTAGTGATAATATTTTTCACTGCAGAACGTGGAACGACTGAGTAGTCACCGTTGTGAACAACGTTCAGTAGTTCGATACCGTCTTCAACCCACTGATCTGTAACCCATCCGCAGACACGAATGAAAGGGGTTTCGATTTGAACCGCTTTACACAGAAGATCGTCACGGATATCATAGTCATCATCGTCAAGAACCTTCGTCCCAATCAATGATACGTATTCCGGCGATACGTATCCAACGACCCCGTTAGAAGAAATAACGTATTCTTTGATTTCGCCGAGCCACCCAAAACGGACAGCATCTACAATACCGGATTTGCCGGCGATACGGGAACGAGACAGAGTGGATACGTAAACCAGAGAATCAATAGCAATCATTTTATTTCCTTAGCGAACACAGTTAGAAAGTTCAATACCAACATCAACACCATAATTATAACCAGCTTCCCAGCCTTTAGCCATAGTTGCTTTAATAACTAAAACCATGTTCGGCGAAATTTCAGGAAGAATGGTAGAGTTAAACCATTCTTCAAAGTTTTCATCATATTCAAAATCATTCATCGTGTTTTACTCAATGAGAGTGGATCGGCATCAGCTTCAGTAGGACATTCATCCAGACCAAGAGCATAACGTTGTGCATACTTTAACATCAAAATATCTTTAGCACAATCATGAAGACTGTCGTGAGCTACAAAACCTTTCAGAGTACCGTTAGGCAGAGGAGTTGTGGTCATACCGCGTACCATGCTATATGCTTCAATAGCAGTACGGATGTCTCGTTGGTTCCAGAATTTAACAGGTTCGAGCTTAAAGGTGTCGATTTCATTTTCAGGAACACCTTCTGCACGGTACAGTTCACGAATCATATCGGTGAAAATAGGGAAGTCGAAGCTCATACCACGACACCACATCTGGCTGTTCCACGGGTCAACGCCTTGTTCGCGCAACCAATCTAAGACGATCTTAATGCCTTCAACAACAGTTTTATCTTCAGTGGTAGGAACTAAGTTCTTACGCGCTTCTGCTGACTGCTCTTTCCACCAAGCTAAGGTGGATTTAGAGAAAAGACGATCACCTTTCTGCGATGCTAAATCAAATTTAACACGCAGACCTTTAGAGATTAGCTCATCTAAAGATTCGACCACTGTAGGGTCTGAATTATAAGCAACTAAGCTTAGGTCGATTGCCGCAGCTTTAGAAGTTGTAGCAAATGTTTCATAGTCAATAATAACATCAATCATAGTTTACCTTCATCAGCAAGAACTGACATAACCGCGACCAGTTCACTTGGAATGATAATGTCTGGAGTAATTCCAAGATAACTCGAAACGTTTAAAGCATTCTGGCAGATACACTTAACTTTGTACATTGCCTCGGCTTCAAACCCGGTCATCTCGCGCCAGCCTGTTTTATATGACTCAACTAGTTTAGTCGCCGTTAATTCATTAATACGTAACATAGTTCACCTATACATAATAAACATCGTGTCGTCCGCGAGTAGTACCCACGTACAGTAATTGTTGAGCTAATGCGGCATCAGCTACATGAATGCAAGGAGTATATAGAAAACTCGTATCAACCGATAATCCTTGAGCTTTATGGAACGTTGAAGCCGGTAGAGGTTTTACTTTATGGAACATACGTTTAGCAGCCCAAAAAGATTTCCAAGGAGCTTTACCACCTTTCTGCCAGTTGCGATAAGTATCAGCAGCCTTAGCCAAGAAGAATTGGAACTTGTTTTGTTCCTGCTCATCAGAAATAACGTTAATAGTTTCTAGATGATAATCTTCATCGTCATCGTACGTTTCAACGGTTAATCGCCAATGTCTAAGCATATATTCGCCAGAGACACCTTTACAAGAAACAAACGACGAAATATATTCAGCGCTTACGATACGAACATACTGCCCATTATTGAATTTAAGGTCATTAAATCGCTTACCTTCAAATTCAAGCTCTTTGATCAAAGGCTCTTGCATTACTATAACTTCGCCTGTGATAAAAGCATCTTCAGTCTCAAGAATTCGTCGCCGAATAATGGAGTTCAATTTATCAACAGATTTATTCGTGAAAGCAAACATTTTGTTCTCGAACATATCTGATGGGTCTTTAACGATTTCAAAATATTTCATCATGAAATCTTTCAGAGCTGTTGTTGACGTGAACCCGTGAACACCATGGCCGTCTTGCTGGTGTTCGTAAATCCACTTACCGTTACGAATATCTGTAGCTACTTTAATGATAGGAGCGTTACTACGCATTACTTCATCAAGTTCAAGCTGGTCAAAATCTTTATGGCTGAAAAATGGCGACAGTGCCGGTACGGTAGAGCCTGGTTCTACAGGACGAATCTGAGCCTTATCACCGATAGCGATAATAAGACAATACCTCGGGATAGTAGCCAACAGAATCTGAAACAGTTTACGGTCATACATAGAGGCTTCGTCACAAACCACTACTCGCATTTCAGATACGTCTACATCGCCCTTTTGTTCAAATGTCACAGAATCTTCGTATGTTGTCGGGTTAATTTTCAGCAGACTATGGATTGTCCGAGCTTCGATACCAGACAATTTACTTAATACTTTTTTAGCGGCGTGTGTAGGAGCAGCTAAAACGACACCAGATACTCCTTGAGAAATCAAGTAATCAACGATGAATTTAGTCATCGTGGTTTTACCAGTTCCAGCCGGACCATTTAACGTGATATGGTTTCCTTTACCGGCTTTAATACGACTGATAATATAGTCAAAGGCTTTCTTCTGACCTTTGTTCAGCATATCGAACGTAATCAAGCTAATTTTACCCTTTTAACATGTAGTGTGCTAATGATTTGGCGGAGAGATTTAAGTTCGTCGTCGCTATAATATGTTGTCACGATAAGCACTTTAGGGAACCACCACTTACGCGGAACAGTTTGGCGCTCTACAGATTTAATTCGAGTACCAAATTTGTGTTCCAAGTAAGCCTTTAAACCGTTATATTCTTTTTTAGCTGCCGCTTCGTCAGAGAAGACTTTGCAGCATCCACCGTATTCATAAGGAAGCACAAACCCAGATTTGTCCTTATACACAAGAGCATATCCATAGTGCATCATCATTACATTTTACCTTTAATTAATTGGAGCAGTGAACAATTCAATGGTAATCCTTTTTCCAATTTCTTGGTATCCAACCAATTACGTTTCTCTAATCGTTTAAGAGCTTCAACAATTATACCATAGATACGAACCTGTTCCTCTGCTTTAGAGAGCTTAGTAGCGTTCTTAATGCTACGGCCATCACGAAGAGCAAACAGCTTAGCTTCTTGACGACCTATCTCAGCCTTACCGCCTTCAATGCGAGCTTTGAGAGAAGCTACCATTACTTTACCAGCTTCATCGAGAGTTTCTTCAGATAAACGAGAATTCAGGGCTGCAATTCTTCCTTCCATCCGAGCTTTAATAGCCTCGATGTTTTTCTCAATAATCTCAATTTTAGCTTGAGTTTCGTCTGCTAAAGTTACAGGCTTGTTATCCGAGCCACGAACAATACGAGCTGATTTTTCTTTGGCTAGAGATTCCATCTGCTCGATAGAGAAATCGCTTCTTGCAGAGTTGTATTTCTCTTTGACAGGAATCACATTACCGATCACGTAACCTTTGTCATTGTCCCAACGCTCGAGAGTCATTGAGTCGAGTCCAAACTCAGAGAACTTCTCACCAGAGTAAGCGCAATGCGTTTGAGCTAAAATGTTAGTCATGTACTCAAAGGTAAGGTTGAAGTCTTTACCACGAGACTTAGCTGATTCAAAAGTTTTAGCCAGACGACGTGCTACGATAACTTGGTTAGACGCTTGCATGATTTTATCCTCAAATGTTGGTGTAGAAGTATAGTAACATGCTTCTACACCGTTGTAAACTACTGTTTGTGACTTCCATGCTCAGCGATTTTTCGGTCACCTAAGAAGATTTTACAGAGGCAGTTATCATTGACTTCCGCGTACTGCCTGGCAACCCAGTGGACGTCAGGCCCGAAGATGGTTTTTTCGAAGCTAGAGTGGTAGTGTTTGCCGTCTTTAGTGTACCATAACATGATTAAGAATTTGTGCATTTTGAACCCCTATTTGCTTTAGAATTTTTAACGGTATAATGGTTTCATGGATCTTTGGCTGTATGTTATTACCAGCTGACAAGTTCCAGATGAAGAATAGTGTAATCCGTCGTGTTTGTGTCCGGATTAGATTTATCTTCGATACGCAATATGCGGTACGCTGCTTCCTTTGGAAGCATAAACTCACACTCACCTTGAACCATATCTAACTTATCTAACTTATCTTCACGCTGTCCATTAATAGACAATGAACCAGTGTATTCTTCATCTGGGGCACCTAGAAGAATGTTAACGATATCTTCTTGATAGTTATAAGCCCACGGACAGTTATGCATGCTTAAAATCAAATTTGAATCATAATGCCACTTTGAAGCAAATTGTTTAGCAGTAGAGAAATCAGAGCTAAAGCTTGTAACACGGCCTAAGGTAAACGTATCACCTTCTTCGAGCTCATAAAGCTTTTGTGCTTCAATCATTGTCACGCCACGGTACAGTTCTACTGGCACTGAAGTGGACATGTGCTTGCGTACTATAGGGTTCAGCCTGGAATGAATAAGTTCTTCGTTCTTATCATTCAAACAAAGCCATAGAGTACTTTGTTCCATGTCAGTGAACTTTGCATCAACACGTTCTTGAATGTAAAGACGTTCTTTTTCTTCTTCTGCTACAGCGTCAGTATGAGCTTTAAGTATTGTTTGGTAACTTTTTTCAGAGATAGAAATGGTAATAGGGCAGTTTGTTTCAACATTGATAGCTGGGATAAGCATGATGACCTCCATTAGTAAGTGAAGGTCATCATATCATGATAGGATGGAATGTAAACTGTTTATTTTACTTCCAAGGCGCCCAAGGTGGAGGATCACGATAGTAAGAAGCCAGCTCTTCTAGAGCGGCGGGAGGGAGATTTATTCCGTGTTTCTGTATGATTATGTCAAGTTCATCGATAAGGTCCTTATACTGCGATACAGGCTCTTTAGCGGCTTCTTCGAACATTTCAAACAGATCCATTACATAAACCACTCTAATGGTTGGTGTTGACGGATAGCTGCAGCCTTTTCGTAATCTTCTACAGCACGTTTAAAGTTAGCAGACGGTACCCAGTCTGCAGCGTCAGCATTCATGTAGTTCCAGATCATCTTAGCTAAATACCGGATATCATCAGGTGCCGTATTAAGAATAATCTTATGACCTTTCTCAATGATGCCGTTGCTGTCATAACCAAACGGTGTCTCAAAGCAGCTAATATGTTTATAGCCATTCTTAACAAGAGCTTCTTGAACGCCCCATGGACTACCTTTACGATAATTCACATCATACATGTGCATGATACGAACTTGCCCGTATTCAATACTAGGCACCCATCCAGTATCTAGAAATTTGTCAATTAAGACGCGGACATCATCAGCGTACATGTTGTATAATGCAACATCAAAGGTTCGAATTGTATCTTCGATACGACCATTTTTATCAGCTAAGCTAATACCAACTTTATAAATTTTTGCGTCTGCCACAATAGGCTCCTTCAGTCATTTTATTTTCTTCAAACCACTTGTCGTTCGCAGCCATTATAGCTGGTCCTGCCTTAAGCAGAAAAATCATTGCTCTGATACCTCTGTACCACGCAGAGAAATCTGTTTTCTTAAGTGGACTTTTGTAAATTGCATGATGATAGTTTGGCTTAGTCGCAACTAACTGAGCCTGAGTCACAACTGGAGTAACTGCTACCAGAGTCATATGAACTTCCTGCATAAGCTGCCGCCGCTGTAGCAGCAATTATCGGGGTAGAATCAACATAGTGTGAAGTGTAATTGGAGCTAGAGCTAGAACCAGACAAAGGAACCATACTATTCTGATTACGTTTTCTGGCCTGCGCTGCCTCTTCTTGGATTTTCTTAAATCTAGAGGCATTAGCAATAGTGACTTCATCTAAAGCTTTTTGTAATGGGGTACGAGTGTCTTTAATAATCTCTTCCATCATACCGTCGCCGACATAAACATATTCACGCTCTTTAATGAATGACTGCTTTTCAGGAACAGACCGTGGTGCAAATAAATTCTTTAACCAATTAATCATGGAATCACCAGATATTTGTTAGCCAGCTCAATAACTTCCTTTTCACTGTACTCGATAAGTTTCTTCTTTGCTTTATTATTGTCATCCTTTTCTAAAGCGTCCCAGAAATCTTGATAAGGAGATTTCTCGTTAGCCAGAGACCAATCTAAGAATCGTTTAATCCAATTCATACGCGGAAGGTCTCAAATGATATGTGAGTGATTTTTCGCTTCTTTTTATGCAAGGTCCAATACTGGACTTCAATGGCAGCTTCAAGAGATGTACCTACTTCACGGTATGCGTGGGTAATAACATCAAAGTAACAGAATGAATCTTTAGCATGCATCATATTATAGTGATGTTCAATAAGAGTATTGATACCACCACAATCACCGATGGGTTTACGCCAAGGTGTACTTTTAACCATCTTCATTTCCTCATGTTGTTTTAAGTATTCTACCTACTCTACTAAAAGCAAAAAAGGACTCCTTCCGGAGTCCTTAATATTATACCTCGCTATCGGCCGGGACGGCTTCAAACATTTTCGCATTAGCAGTAGCCCAAGCCGCTGCATCATTGATTACCGTAGAATAAGCAGGCTTTTCAGACGGAAAAGTTTGATACCGAGCATCAGCAATGCGGTGCGAGTTAGAGTATACCTTAAAATCAACCGATACCTCAGTGCCTTTAACTTCACCGCCGGCCACGGTATGATCAAAAGTTTTAATATTTACGTAAGCCATATTATACCCCTTTGTGATTAATATCAGGAGTATTTATAGCTCATTTTTACTAACTCTTTTAGGATCTCTTCATTGGCTTCATCAACCGCAATACGGAACACCTCATTTAAAGGGTCTAATGCTTTTAAGATTTCTCTGTCGATTTCGCGAGTAATTTCTTCTTGAAGGACCTTTACTAAGGTCCTTTCTTTTTGTTTTCTTTTAATTTTTAAACGGCGTTTAGATATTCTTGTAGCCATTAGTAGCCCCGATCTTGTCGGGCAAAGTTTTCAGCATTCTTCAGATAGTACAGTTTGAAGATTTCTTCAGCCGTCATACCCAGACCCTGGAACATGTTCAGAACGAAATGCAAAATATCGATCATTTCGAATTTAATTTCAAGCTGGTCTTCAGGAGACAGTTCGCTAATCAGAGTATTGCGACGTTCAGCATGCTGAGCTTTCCAAGGTTTCCAGACTGCAGAGGCATCTTTCTCACCATTAGACATGCCACCCAATGAGGTCAGAAGCTCACGGAACTCGTCGTCAATGTAGTCTTTCTGATTGCGCAGCCAATCAACTACATCACCAGCACGTGCTAATGCGTCAGGATGAGCATTATGTTGAGGTTTATCGATGGCCAGACGGACCTGCAGAGATTTCTGCATATCAAGCATAACCTGAAGAGCATCTTGACGATTAACCCACAAGTCATAATAAGCTTCTTGAGCTTTATCAACACCATCAATCAGTTGAGAACATTCATTAAAATGTGCCATTTTATTCCTTTCAATTCAGTGGTAAGTAGAGTAATTATACACTCATTTCTTTTTAGCGTTTTCGAAGAATTCTTCAGTCAAGCGTCGGTTTTCTTTTTCTTTTTCTAACCGGGCTTCTTCTTTCTTAAAGAGGACCTTGCACGCATCACGGAAAGAAGCTTCATCTTCAGGGGTTTCAATGAACACTGTATTCATGTTTGCTAAACCTATTACAACAGCTTCTTTGTTTGCATCGAGCCAAGCAACGTCCTTCATAGGAGCCGTGCGGTAAACTTCAGATTCGATCTGTTTAAATTGATCGTAAGCCATTTTTACGTTACAGCGGTCTAAATAAGCATCGCCAAACTTTTCTAAGACTTCCAAAGAAACTCTGTATCCATCAGCTTCGATGTAGCCTTTAGCCACGTGCTCTTTTAAGTTGTCTACTACAGATTTAGGCTTAGGCTTAGTTTCTTTAACTTCTTTCATTGGCTCTTTAGGCCCTTTATCAACTACAGTGTATGCGTACTTTTCATTATTGGCAAGTTCTTCTATACGAGAAGCATACACGTACGCTAGGCCTTCCACGCTAGTTTGCTTGTTTCTGACGTTTTTAATCCAAGCCCGCTGGTCTTCAACAGGCTTTTCTTCGATTGCACTATAAACCTTGTTAAGGCTCGAATCCAGCTCAGAAACTAACGCATCTGAACAAATCAGCTTTTCTACTTTAGACGAAGCTTTAGAGCAATCAAACGAAGCAGCTTGGGCCGAAAAGGAAGCGATGGTTAAAGCAACTGCAGTTAAGATAGTTTTCATGGTAGTCTCCTTTAGTGTGTAAGAGCACTATAACATGCTCTTACAATGCTGTAAACTGCTTATTGGACAAACCCTAAGTTTTTAGAGATTTCTCGATACCGAGCCATTTTATCTACCTTAGCCCTCGTAGCATATGCATCTTCTGTGAACCTGAAATCAGTTTCCAGAGTCAGGTTTAGAACAGCCCCTAGAATATCATTGAGTTCTTCGGTCAGACGCTCTCTGTTGGTCTTACCGGCATATTCAGAGTCAAAGCCGAACTGCATAATCTTAGAACAAATCTGAGCTACTTCATTGCACTCTTCTGATAACTTAAGAAGCGCATGTTGTGTACTATTCATCTATAAATACCTTTAACAGGAGGATAACATGGGAACAATATTTTATCAAATTTGGAAATTGTCAGATAAAAAGGACAGGAAATTGATGATGGGCTTCCTTGCCTTAGATGTATTCCTTTGGAATCTTTTGGTGGTCCCTATAGCAGCTACCCAGGGAGTATCACTCCCACAAGTTACTATGGAGCACGTGTTGAGTATTATAAGCTTTTTTACTGGAGTTCCAGCTTAAACTTTAGCATAACGACTTAACCGCATTTTAGCCATTAGCCCGGAAGCAATATTCATATTCAGGTATTTGAGTATCTCTTCAGGCGTAGCCCCTTCGTCTTTAATCATATCATTGATATCTTTCGATGCCCAAGGAGCATTGTCCCAGAACACGACACGTTCACCAGTTTCTACCAGCCTCTTCATACGTTTAATGGTATCCTCATGTCGAGGTTCATTATCCATAATCCAAGCACGGTTCTCTTTAAAAGGAACCGTGTTCAAATCCATAGATCCACCTGTAATAGCAATAGCGTTAGGTACAAACAGTGAATCTATTGGTCCTTCCATGACCCATACGAGTCTTGACTCATCCACTGTATCGAGCCCGTAGATTTTAGATGCGTGTTCATGTGCTTTGATTGTGATGTATTTCTGTGGAGCATCTTTTCGAAGTGCACGTCCTTGAAATGACTCGATGTCTCCTCGTGCATTGAAGATTGGGATAACCAAGCGCGGTTCGCTCTTTTCATCTTTATATGTTCCTGGATTAACTGAGTTAACAAGAGCAGGCCATTCCATAGTAAACCACAGACGCTTCCAGTTTACTTCAGGAATACAACGGGCCTTAACATACTTAACAATAGGGTGCTCGGCCGGTAATCTGTCCAGACGCTCACAATTTGGCAACTTCTCAATCACAGGCATCTTTGCTTTAATCTTTTCAGAGATAGCTGGAGCCTTTTTCTCCTTGTACATATTCTCTTTACGACGTTCTAGCAAGAATTCACGATACAGTGTTTCGTCAGTTTCTTTAAGGAACTTAGTGAACCAAGCCTTATAATCACAGTTGAAACATCCTACACGCAGACCACCCTCTACTTCAAAGCACCAAAAACGAGCTTTCATCTGGTTCTTCTGAGAGTCGCCACAGATAGGACAACGACAGTTTAATTTAAAAGTACTTCCTGGGAGTTTTCGATAACGAGGCAGAACAGACAAAGCCCGTTCTGCAAATTCATAGTCAACAAAGTTCATATTTACCTCTTGAAGTTATTATATCACTCTTCAGAAGGCTTATCTTTGCGCTTTTTAGGAAGGGTTTCAGGACCCTTATTGACAACATCGCCAGTAGTTGTACCAGAAGCGATATCGGTTGGAGAGCCGCCAGAATCGCCAGCGACCATTTCGGATAAAGATTGTTTATACTGATCAAGTAAAGTCATAGCTTTCTCCTTTTCGCCTATTTATAAACCAATGATATGACAGTGAATGCCTTCCCAAGAATTCTCAAATTCTTGTCGAGCTTTAATTTCAGCCCATTCTTTGCGGAACTCGCGTTTCATTCGACGCAGCTGACGCTTAGTAGGCTTACAGACAAACATCTCAGACAGAACGTGTCCAAAGATAACGTCTTCTGTACTAGCTCGGTCAATAACAACTTCCCACAGAGCATCGGTCATGATAGGATGTTTAGTGAATAGACCAGAAATGCAAGCCTTGTGATACATAATATAAGTTTTCATAGTCCGATCCATTCTAAAGTTTCTTTAGGGCTGATGTTCTCGCAGAACAGATTAGTTGCAGCTACAACCACAGTCTCATCATTAATATCTTTAACGTGAGTTAATTGATTTTTATCGGCAGCTTTTTCAAGCTCTTTGATAACAACACCACGCAATACAGACATATCAGAAGATATAGCCAGCTCACACTGCGGAGAATTGTAGTCAGCTTTGGCAAAGGCCGGTTGAGCCCCGCACGCAGAAAGAGCGAAAATTAAAGCAAGAATAGATTTTTTCATTTCGATTTCCTCACTCGTTTGTGTAGGAACACTCTATCATGTTCCTACACAGTTGTAAACTAGAATTTTAAATCTTCTGCTAGTTTATCGAGGTCAGCTCGTGACGAAACTTTTTTCTGTTGATTATCAGCAGCTTGCTTCATCTGAGAACCTTGAGCTTCACGTTGAGTATTAGTGTGAGTTGGTCCACCTTCTTGAGCAATTTCTACCCAACGCTGGTTGCCTTTACGAACACCCATATTGAACTTGTTATTGATGTTCTTATCACCGTAACGAGACTTAATCTGTTTGATTAATTGTTGCTTCATCTCGGCTAGTTCAGGTGTTTCTATTACAGCCAACATAAAATCTGCTGTCGCTGGTAGACCGGCTGATTCTGCAACATCCGACATATCGACGTCACTTGAATCCCAAGCACTGCGTCCAGTCTGAGCTGCGGACCATACAGCTGTCTCGGTTTCAACCGCTAAACCACGAAGTTCTTCAGCAATTGCTTTAACCAAGGTATAACTGTTTTCGGTGTACTGTTTGATACGACAAGAAGCACAGATACCAAGGTAGTCGATAATGATGATTGTTGGGACGAAATTCTTTTTCAATTTCAGTTCATTCAACAATGCACGGAAGTTATTGGCCGAAGCACCACCAGTAGGATATTGTTTGATAATCAAACGGCCTAGAGTGGAAGTCTTACGCCATCTTTCCATCTTGGCTTTATATTCAGAGTATGATACACAGCCATCGTCAATATCATCGAGTGACACATCAAGAAGGTTAGCATCGATACGCTTAGCACATACTTCTTCAGCCATCTCCATGGAGATATAAAGGACATTATGGCCTGTCTGAAGATAATCTGCAGCCAATGAACAAAGACCTAGAGACTTACCTACGTTGACCCCTGCCATCAAAATATTCAATGTGCCGGTTTCAACGCCGCCTTTGGTAATTTTGTTCAGGATATCCAGTTTAAATGGAATCTTACGAGATTTGTTTTGGTAAGCCAACCAACGAGCTTCATAGTCATCCATCCAGTCATGGCCTATATAACTATCGAAAGATACTGATAAGGCTTCACGCATGATGTCTGGAATGGCACCTAAACCAGGCAGACGTTTATCACGTTGCTTTTCGTCTAATTGGTCATTAGCCTGGATTTCAATAATTCGAGAAGTAGCATTATACATTGCCTTTTCTTGAACATATTTTTCTGTCTCTTTGGTGAGCCAGTTTAAATCTTCAGGAGCATCCGTAAGTTTAGATAGAAGTTCTTTAGCACCGCTCAATTCCACATCCGACATAGAAGACTTGTCTAATGCAATATTAACCGCAGTCTTCGATGGGATTCCATTATATTCATTAACATGATGATGTATAGTTTTAAACAAAGTAAGAGCTGGACCTCGTTCAAAATATTCATCTTTCATGTAAGGCCATACTTTATTAAAGAAAGCCTGATTGAAAAGCAAATTAGCTAAAATTGTTTCTACCACATTGACCTCTTAGAAAAATAATCCTCGCTTTTTAGGCACCATCTCAAATTGACTTTTAAGACACTGCATGACATGAGGATATAAAATGTCTTTATCGGATGGTGTACTGAATTTAACAGCCACTTCACCGTTTGGCTTAATGTCCAGTTCATGGATATAAACGATGTGTTCTTCACCGTCTAATCTTATCACCATTTCTTGGATAACACTAGCCATTGCTTCTTTGATTATACCGTGTGATTTGTCGAAGATTCTTTGAGAACGTTCAAACTCCCCTTCTTCAAGGGGAGCTTCAGCTTCAATTTCTTCGGCCAGAGACTCTAGGTCTAGGTCTTCGAAGTTATTCTTCATCAGCGAAATTTTCCAGTTCGTCTTCAATATCAGCAGCACTAGGAGCTGATTTAGCTTTTACTGGGATTTTAGACGACGGCTTAGAAGATAACAGATCAGCAACTGCATCGTCAACTTCTTTAATAGAAGAAATAGCACCGAGTTTATACTTGGTTTCGATTGCATCACGGAATGGCTTGTGTTTAAACAAAGGACCCCAGAATTCTACATCATCTGTGGCTTTAGCACGCCATGACTTTTCTTCTTGAACCATTTCACCAGTTTCTTCGTCTAAGAAAGCACGAGAATACCAACCGGCTTTAGGTTTAACAACGAAGCCGATTTCCGTAGCCAGTTCAAGCAGTCCGGAGAACGGGTCAATACCGCCTTTAAAGTTAACAGTGATTGGGAACGTAGATTTCTCTTGAACTGTGCGAGATTTCTCGGCTTTAAGAGTAAAATCATACCCAGTCAATTCGGTACCTTCTTTAACCTGTCGTTTAGAGATAAAGAATACGGTACTTGCAGAATAAAGAATACCTGTACCACCACCCATAACTTCTTTAGGATACATACTGCCGATTTCCATAGCTGTATGGTTAATAGCCACACAAGGAATATCTTTAATCGTCAGATAAGGTGTAACGATACGGAACAGAGATTTAAGAGACTTAGCACGAGTCATGTCACCGACCTGTTTCTCGTCTAAAGCATCTTGGGTTTCTTTCTTAGAAGCCGTGTTACCGATAGAGTCGATGAACATAATCACCTTCTCACCACGTTCAATAGCTTCCAACTGGTTGACCATATCGATTTTCAGCTGTTCAACTGACTGGATCGGAGTATGAACAACACGTTCAAGGTCGACGCCCATAGAACGGAAATAACTTTCAGAAGCACCAAATTCGCTGTCGTAGAACAGACAAATTGCATCCGGATATTTCTTCATATACGCAGCAACCATAGTCAGACCAAACAGAGTTTTAAAATGTTTGGATGGTGCAGCAAAGATTGTTAAGCCACTTTGTAAACCTGTATTCAATCCACCACCTAATGCAATATTCAGCATAGGAATTCGCGTCATAACTTCATCACGACCATTGAACAGTTTTGATTTAGTCAGGTCAGCGGTCAGTTTAGTGGTAGAAGCTTTAATCAGGCGAGATTTCAAATCGGACATTAATATTTACCATTAGTCACCATTATATTTTTCTCACGTTGTTTAGAAAGTAAAGTAATTATATACTCAAGGTTTAACAGCAATTAAATCTTTAAACTTACCTTGCTTTGGCTTCAGCCTTCGCAATGCACTTTTCTACTTTAGAATAGGCCGACAGCCGATGGTTATTCAGTGCGTTATAGTTAGCTTCGTAGCTATGAATAGAGGAACTCATTAAACGTTGACGAAGTACGGTTTCATCCATTTTCCAGTTGATTTCACACTGTCGCTTGAACGGGGAGTTTTTAGGCTGCTTTGCCTTCTCACCAGCGATGATGACATCCATCTTAGCGTCGTGTTCTCGTTTCATAGCCATCGCTTCCTCATGGTCACTGGAGTAGTGAACTTGATTAGCGTTTGCATTACGAACATACCCGATGTTGTTACCACCTACAGTAAAAATTGTACCTACGTCAGAAAGGCGGTATGTATATTCTTCAGATTGAGCGCAGCCTGTAAGAGTTAATGCAGCCAATACGAGAATTGATTTAAGTTTCATGATTCTTCTCCAAGTGTAGGAACACTCTAACATGCTCCTACACTACTGTAAACTACTTGGCCCACTTGATAATTCTTGTCAGTAAAGCATCGCGCTCGCCGGCATTCAGACCTTTGATTTTGTTGTTTCCATAATGATTGATAAGCTGATACAGTTCACAGTCATTATCTAATGCGAAATCTTCAAAGTGCTTGATGACAGCATTAAAGCTTTGAGGATTTAAAGAAATCAAATCATCTTCAAAATTGGTTGTGATTTCATTACGGGTTAGAATAATTGGCAGAACATGATGGTTATCTACTAGACGATTAAAGTCTTCTTCGTACCTTTCGAAATCTTCTTCAAGCCTAAGTTTACCATAAACCCAATTGCTGATATATCCACGGTCTAAGACGTAGATTTTAGATGGGTCGAGATAGTTCAGCATTGTTTCGAAACAATTAACTTCATTACGACTTTTGATGTCGAATCGTCCATCTTCAGTACGCTTCGGAAAGTCAATAGTTACATAGCGGTCTGAGATTTCACAGATATCACGAATGAACGTTGTTTTACCTGCATTGTCTGGACCATCTACTATAATAATTTTAGCCATTAATTACCACCTGTTTGTAAGTAGGAATATTATATGGCGAATTAATTACAGCATTAAAGTAGATGAATTCAGCCAGTCCTGGATGGAACACTTTTTCAGGATTTTCAAAATACTGAATGCACGGGCGCCCCATCAGCACTTGATAGTATTCCTTTTTAGTCAGATGTAGAACGCGAATCACAGCTTCTTCTGGATATCGTTCACGTTTGAAACTCATGTTCGGGTCTGTGATATACAGAATACGCCCAGTCGCAATAGCGCATTCAACGACTTGGTCAAAACGATAACATGGGTCACTGATACGGAACGGGTGAAATATTCCATCTAAATGAATCGGTTCCAGGCCTTCTGTATAACGTTCCATGACGCTCGGGCTAATGACTCGTTGATCTACAAAGATATTGCCTGGAATTGCACCAGCCGCTACGAGAACGTCTTTCTGGCACTGATTAAGAACAAACGTTGCTACAGACCTATTCACAGATTTAACATCAATATCAATGAACTCGTCAATGTAATAACGAGGATTCTCGGGGTCTTTAGTCACATTAAAGATAAAGAACACTTCGTGAGCACCGGTGTATCCTGTAATATCGGTCACAAGATAAGCACAATCATAGTAGTCGACTAATGAATCAACTACAAACTGGTTCTCTTCCCAGAAATGTTTACGAGATTCATAAGCATTTTCCTTGTACCAAAGAGGAACAAATTCGAACTCTGGGAACAACGAACGGCATTCTTCGATATCACTGGTATTACGAGGAACCGCAATGATATCACCAGCAGATGCACGGTTCAAATGCAACTGAAAGTTGCCGTCCTTAAGGACAGCATACTCTCCAGTTTCATAAGACCGCATACTAAAGTTTGGTACACGGAAATAAGCCATTAGATAAAACCTCTTACATAATCAAAATCACGTTCGAATACATGAGCCGAAACCATCGTGTGAGAATATGTACCTAATTGTACATCACATTCGTCTGCAATATACTGCATCAACTTGCCTTGCAGATAAAAGTCCAGCTGCATAACGATAGCACAATTCTGAGAACGCATATGTGTATGAGCATAAAGCTTACCATCGCGGATATAGTACGTTACAGAATCTGTGCACGGATATTCTAAACTTTCGTCAGAATCAAGCAGTGCTTGGTCTTGCTCTTGGAGAATTTGGAACACAACACGTCGCGAGTTAGGCTTTTCTTTAAGCTCTTTAAGCAATGCAGGGAGTTGGGCAACAATTCGAGGTCCATAGAAAGTGTTGAAGTTTGCAGGCAGTACGTCACTTTTCGGCTTATCAATGAACTTAGCAACATTCGGATATTCCTTAAATGCTTCAGCGGCATCGGTACCACCAGAAATCATGAATTGCCAGAATGCTTCAGCATAATCATAATCGATACGGTTGATACGAGAATCGGTGAATTTGAACGTTGTCGGATCGGTTACTTCGATTGAAGCAGAACCAATTTCATTACAACGGCCAATACGAGAATCAGTAACGAACTGTGGATTGTTGAGAATCTCTTCGTTCAGTACTTTGAATGCGGTTTGGAAAGACGGGTATGCAATATGTTTCATTCTGTTGTGCTCTGACATTAAAAATCCTATTATATACTAAAAGAGGCCGAAGCCTCTTTGCTTATTCCGGGTAACGAAGTTCGTCGTCTGAACGGGTAACGTCTACGATCTGAATAGAATTCAGAGGGCGGTCATTTTTAGACAACTGACGCTTATAATAACGTTCACAGTAAGTACAAGTACTACCGCAGACTTCGTTAGCACAATCAAACGTAGGATGTTTGAACCAACGCTTTTCAAGGAAGCCATCTAACAGCGATGTTTCAATATTCACTGTATGACTATAGTTAGCATCCGATTCGTCGTTGTAGATGGTTTCAAGAGGTTTCCACAGTTCAAGAAGATTACCTTCAAACTTCTCTGAAGAATACGCCTCAAGGACCTTCATAATGTACTCAGTTGAGCCGGTACGTCCAGAAACTTTGAACTGAGTGATACCGATATCACGGTATAATTTTAAATCTTGTGGGCGAACAAATCGAGTTCGTAACCAGTTAAACGGATCTGTGTCTCTGGCTTTAATGCAGTGTTGCATCGGGTATCCGTCGAGTGACTTTGCGTCTTCAGCGGTAATATCAGTGCTGTGAAAAATATAACAAGAATCACGATAGCTGCAGTGAGTAGTGTAACCCTTGCCTGCGTTAGAACAAAATTCGTTAACAAGGACTTCAAAGATAATACCGTTTTCATTACAGAAAGCAGCAGCCTGTTTCAGGAAATTCACTGAACGGTTCTTATGGATACCGCAGCATACTTTCTTAATGTTGTACTGGTCGTGAAGGTATTTGATTTGAGTAACAGCATCAACGTGCAGAATAGTTGATACCTCAATTTCAATTTCTTTATTTACTTCACGAACAATTTCCATTACAACTGGGTTAGCGATAGTGATACGCCAAATGCCAATCGAAGAAAGGTACTGAACATAATCTTGAATGGCTTTCTTCTTCCATTCAGTTAGTTCACGTTTGGTGCCTGGGTTGATACTGTTCAAAGTATAGTTAAAGCAGATACCAAGCTCATTGCAACGTCGAACATAGGTCTCAAGCTCATCATCTTTCACATCAGGCAGACGGAAATCAGGACGGGCAGCTACAAAGGCCATTGCTCTTGTACTACCGTAAACTTCGTTAATCAGTGATTGAGGATTCTTAGCATTCAACTCAACGATTTTATCCAGAAGAGCCAAATCAAAATTAGTGCCAATTTTAAATGTATTTTGCATTTTCATCTCTTTTAAGCAGGAAAAGGATGCGATGTTTGCAGGTGTCTTTATTATTCTGGTTTATACGGTGCGTAAGTCTCGAAAGCATTATGATTCATCAACGCTTTGAACGTATCAGGAGCCATAGCTTTGTCATCGATAATCCAATCATACACAGGTTTATGTGTAAGAAGATTATGATACTTCAGTCCAATCTTTTCTAGATTCTTAAGAAGTAACGGAACGATTTCAGTAGCGATACGGCCAGGACCTACAGAACCCATGCCACGTGCAGTGTACAGAGTTATCTCATGGCCTTCATCGTAAAGCTTATTAATCATGGACACCATTTCGGTGTCCGGGTTGAAGTTCTCATAATCACGATTGCTGTTCCACACAGTTATCGTGTTGTCGATGTCGAAGCATAGTTTCATTCAATTCGTTCCCACTGATGAGTGATATCGCCACCTATTGGCTTATATCTTACACCAGTTTCTTTGTCAAGCAATTCCCACTTATCGCTATTCTTAGTAACTAGTGTAGCCGTAATAGCTTCAGGAAGGTCCTTAGCAATAGTGCCATCTTGTAACAGACGGCCCATTTTACGAAGTTGCTGAGTTAGCAAAGCCATACCGTAATAGTATGCCGAAACTGCCTTAAGAGGGTTATTCTTAAAGTAACCGCCTAATGCGATCCAGATAACAGCTACGGCAAGATGGTGATAGTCATTAAACGTGTCCATCTTCTCATATTTGTAGATTAAAGGTTCAATATCAATGATTGCATTTTTAGCAGTTTCATCAATACTTAAACCACCCCACATCGGATCTGCATTGAAATCATCATAACCTGAGATTGCATACAGAACTTTTGCTTCATCATACAGACGAGGACCATGGATTTTCGTATTACCAAAATAACCACGCGGGTCAATGAACTTAACATCACCTTGTTCAGTCATCATCGTATTACTAAAGTTCGGATCACCATGAATAACATGATAGCGTCGACCTTCAGATTCATGCTGGTACTTAATCAGATGATTCAAAGCTTGCTTCAACATCGGCTTCAGACGACCGATCTTAGTGTAGTTCACACGTTCGATTTCGCCAAATGAATCTATTAAAGGTTGAATACTTGCACAACGTTCTATAACTTTAGTATAGAACTCTTTAGTGAAATCTTCTTCAATTTGTTCTTCTGAGGCATAAACGTCGGTTCTGCGAAAACGAAGTGCATCAAGAATATTATCAACCATTACTACACGTCCTGGCTGAGTAATTTTGTGCATGTGTTCGAACATCGGAATGCCTTTGATTCGTTCCATGTCAAAACTATTTTCGCGACGTCCAAGAATAACCGGAACACTTTTATTGCCACTAATAGCATCGTACCAAGCTAGTTCATTAGCTTGAAGTTCTTTGGCTTTTTCAGTTAACGCGAATTTTTCAACAGTATCTTCGCTTATTTCTACGGCATTGAAGCTACGGTTCAGTTCACGAACTGCGTGGGCCTTCTCAAGTTTAGGCTTATCACCTAAGTCTATTAAATCGCGAAGTTCTGAGTAAGCAAATGCTTCACCGTATAAGAAATCTACAAAGTCTTGTCCTTGACAATAGTCATTAATTTCTTCTAGGGTTTCACCCATGTAGAATTCCCAATCGTGGAATTGGTAAATGCCTACAACATTGCCACCTGTCGCACCTACGTTAGAGATACGTTTGCCGTCAAAGTTATAACGACACTCATTACCTTTAACATAGATCGTGTTCTGTTCCCAGCACCATGAACCGAAATCTGGAATAATGTCACACCAGTTAACGATCACGTTATGCCCATGAAGCATTTTGTCCATCGTTGCTAATGCATAAGCCGAACCAAATGATTCATCTACACAATGAATAGTCAGTTTAAGACCTTCTTGGTCTGCATAAGCTTGGACCATATCTTTAAACCGAGAATGAACAACTACGATGATTTCTTCTGCACCTAAGTCAGAATAAATCATATGAAGATTTTTAAGGATGGTGTCCTGTTTATAGTTCACCAAAACCTTTGGAATATGATGAGTGATTGGATATAAACGAGTTGCTAGCCCAGCTCCGAGTATAACTGCCTTTCTCATGTTGTGTTCCTCATTAAATGGTACATCCATTGTATCATCGTTTACCAAAAGCATTCGTACTTAACTTGTAACCACAAGAATAGTAATGCAAGGAAGAATACCGCTATCATTTAAACCACATCACGTTGCCTACAATCAAGGTCACATCACCTACGTGTCCTTTATTAGGACCTGTCACAATTTGCATCCTGACGTAAGGTGCGCCGGTGCGCTCGTCAACTTTATAGTCGTCCGAAATGACTACGGTGGTAACTGCATCCCCGTTATCGTTGAACTTACCTTTGGTACGAACAAGGCAACGAGTGCCTTTAAGTGGGTACGTTTTGGAATATTTCATTAGTCACCGCGCAGTTGTTTACCAAGAGAACCACCAGGATGGAACGTCAGGAAGTCGCCAGGAGTAAATTCACGTTCTGCCGATAGATTAATAGCAAAGGTATCAATGAGTGCCAAGAGCAACGTTGTGGACATCGTAGGCGCCAACTTGTGCTCATCAATCTCGATAGCTTTACCTGTGCAGAAGTTGTGATCAAACATATTCAGAACTTCAACGTTCAAGTCCGGATTACAGTGTAACAGAATCTGTGGAACTGTAGGACGGATCTGACGCATGTGGCCTGAACAATACAACATTTCTTCGGTCTTACCGGAACGACTAATATGGACAACTACATCGCGAGGGCTGATAAAGCCGGCATCGCCGTGAGAATAGTGTGCCGTGTTCAGATACATACTAGGGATACCAAGAGATGCCATCGTTTCTGAAGCCTTGGTAGCGATATTAGCATTCTTACCAACGCCTGTAATGATTACACGACCTTCATAGTTAGAGAGACCTGGCCGCCGGAGAACGTCTAGGATTTCATTGTAAGTATCTCGGTCAAAATCAATACGAGAAGCCAGATAGTCAAGGGCTTGAGCTTGCAGTATAAGAGCTTTTTTAGCACGGTCAATAGGATGATTCATTATATTTCCTCTAGCCATCCTTGGCTAATTAGTTACCAACCTAAGATATCATCTAAGGTTGCGACGTGTTCATAATTGATTCGAGCTGCTGATGTAAACCCGGACAGCGGTTTAACAAATGTTTTCTGGAACAGTGTCGAATAGTCAAGATATTTTAATACATCTTCACGGATAGCAGGATCAATTTGAGTACCTGACGGCCATGCGATGCATTTATCACCAAACGGGTTCTGGTCTCGTAATGGAAGCACCATCACTTTAGAACCTTCAGCAATTGATTCTGCGTCTGGAATATTTTTAGTTGCACGATTATAAGCTAGGATTCCACGGATATGGAACGGACACTTATAACCAGGGTAACCATTATCATCATACTGTGCGATATTGTTCGCAGAACTAACACCAGCGATAGTCATATAAGGCTGTTTACGGAATTCTTGTTCGAACTCTTTATAGTAGTCTTGTAATGAGCTTTCACCTTCTTGAAGCATACGACGAATACATTCTTTCAATGCTTTCTGACATGCTTTAGGAGTACTTGACTTTTGAGTTTCAAGCCCCATGATTTTCATTTTAGGGTCTGCATATCGAGTCCCTTCCATGTCATATACGTTCAAAGCATATCGCTTCTTACCGGTCCAGAAACCACCAAGACCTTTAGAACCTAATGGAGGGCAAGCAATAGCTTCTCGGTCCATGAACATCAACTGTTCTTTGTTGTTCATATAGTCACACATGTCTTGGAATGCACGGCCGATCGCTGGTTCTAATTTTTCTTTAGCAAACTTATCTAAGAAGTCTACTAAATGGTTAGTGTCACGGAACTTGTTCTCACCAATCTTCTCGATTAATGGGTCTACGCACATATAGATTGAGTCAGTGTCACCGTAGATAACATACTTATGGTTATCAGTCTTCAACGTTTCATTATAAAACTCATTCACGCGTCGTTCAATCCACTGCAGAGCCAACTGTCCGAACAAAGTGATTGCCGTTGCGTTACGAAGGTCGTAGTAACGGAAGTGTACGTTACCAAGTGCACCATAAAGTGAGTTGATAAGTAACTTACGACAAATCTGTGCAGTCATACCAGCGATTTCAGTGCGAGATGCTTTATCAAGCATACTCTTCAAAATAGCTTCGTTCAAATCATGGAGCTGAGCCTTGATACTTTCTTCCATATCGAAACGATAGTCAAGAATCGGTTCTGGCTTATTAGAACTATTTGGACTGTGTAATGCTTCTTTAATCAATTCCATGTTACGCTGAGCAGCCAACATGAATCCTTTATGAAGCTTACGTTGGTCAAATACCTTCTTGATTTCGACCGGTACAACACCGTCAATATCTTTACGATACATCCAACCGTTTGGAGAACATGAGTATTCTTCACTTGGTTTTGGAGCAGTCCCGGCAATATATTCATGAAGAGGTCGAACAGCAAACTGACTGTGTAAAGTTTCTGGACTTATATTAACTTGTCGAATAATACTTGGGTACAGAGATGTCAAGTCAGCAGACATAACATATTTGTAACTGTTCGGAACAGGCTCTTTAACGAATGCACCCGGATAACTCTGTGGAATATGATGCTTCTTCTGAGGAATGACTTTATTGTCATTTTTCAACGAGTTAAAGATGATTGCGTCCCAAGTCTTAATAGGACTGAACACAGACTGCATCTGCATTTTAGCGTAATAAGCCATATCTAACGACAGGTTCAAGAACTGGCGTTTTTTATCGATTTGTTGTACTCGTGCAACGTCGATAATGTTATAACTGATATACCGCTGGTGGTTTGTTTCACGAAGTTTGTTGATAGGTCCGTCGTATTCCAATTTACCAGTGCCGAGTTCATACTCAGCTACATAGTCAAGGCGATACGAAGGTTGGTTCGTAAAACTAAACTTCTTATACAAATCTAGGTAGTCAAGAACACTAATACCCATTGGTGTGATAATTTCACGTTCATCACCAAAGTTATCTGCAATAATTTTGCTGTTGACCTTACGAAGAGGACTTAAGCGTTTAGCAGTCTTTTCACCGAAAACATTCTTCAGACGATTATAAACATATGGGTTATCGAAGCCTTCTACGTTCCAACCGGTTAGAATAACAGGGGTCTGCTGTTCCCACAGGTTCAAATACTCTAGAAGAAGTTCTTGTTCGTTATCAAACGGCAGATAAACAACTCGGTCAAGAATATCTTGAGGAATTTCGTCGCCACCTTCAGCTTCTGGTTTGCCAGCTAACACCGGATCCCACTTAGATACATTACCGTAAGGAGAATTCAGAAGGTCAAACACATAAAATTTATCAGCAATGCTGTCATAATGAGTTAAGGCATCAATAGGATACTTTGCTTCATTAGGCTTTGGAAATTCTGGTGCTGTTACTTCAATGTCATAGTTACACTGGCGAACTAGTGCCGGGTTAAAATGAATTTCACCTGGATAACGATCTGACAAATAAGCCAGCTTGAAGTCATCCATACCCATAGCATCTTGTCCAACATCTTCCATTCTACGAATCCAGTTACGAGCTTCTTTCATGTCTGGGAATTGTTTTTTCTTACAATTCATTCCGTAGATATCTTTGTACTTTGATTCAGTATCAGAGTGATAAAACAAAGTTGGTTTATAATCAATTTGACGAGTTTGTTCGACGCCGTTTGAATCAATATATCGTTCGTGAAGTGTATTGCCAAGTTGTTCGATGGTCAAAAAGAATTCTTTCATTATATTCCTTAGACGAGTAATTGTCTTTATTTGGTGAATGAATTATACTCCAAAATGGGACCGAAGTCCCATTGCTTAAATCTTTAACTACCGATAGTGTACTTAGATTTCAGAGTCCATTCAGGTTTCTGTTTAAATCCAATAACACGGAAGTTATTAGTCATTTCGTGCATGAACGTACGTTGGCCTGGAGAAATCTCAATTAAACCCCAGTCTTCAAGCAGCCAAGTAATTGAGTCACGTCGCTGTTCATCTTCTTCAGAAATAACTACAGGACGGCCATCCAGCTTCAGCATTTCTTTAAAGTGGACGATGTAGTACAGACCTTGCTTCTGAAGAATATGACAACTCTGATATAATACCTTATCACGATTGTTAGCAATACCCATACGGGTCAGGGTTTCTTTAACCTTCAGAAAATCTTCTGGCTGTTTTAATGTAATTTCAATCATACCTACCATTCCAATGCTTGTTTTTTGAGTTGTTTTTGTTCTTTCACATTTTTAGTAATACTCTTAACCATTTCATCTGTAACAAGAGCTTTAGCCTGTTTTAAGAAAGAAAGTAGATTACCTTTAGCGAACATCGTCTTATGGTACATATCGGCATCATAGACGTTGATTTGATAAAATGCTTGAATTACTTTAAGTATAAGCATTTTATTTGAATCTTCGGTTAGTTTAGCCCACTTGCCATACCGCTTGCCTTTAGGAACAGCATGCTTCATATAGTTAAAGTGTGCTTGGTCTGAGAGACCTTGTCCTACTAAGTTCATTACATAAACCGCTGGCATACAATCGGCGTGTTGGCTTAAGGCATTTTCAATCATGAATTTGCTGTAGTCCATTTGAGACACGTTGATTTGCTGCTTGGTATCATTAATTGCGCCTATTAATCTGAAGAACTCGCTTTCAGGAGATTCTTTAAATTGATCTGCACACTTTTGAACTGCTGACCAATCCTTAGTCAGCCATGCGATTTGGTGTTCATTATATTCTGGTTCATCATCAAAAAAGAATAAACTCATTTCCACTGCATCTCAATAGCTAATTGAATGAACATATACACGATGTGAAGTTCAGTTGAAGCCGCCACACCTTTGTATTGGTTATTTTCACCAATAATTTCATACATACGTACGATACTCGGCCCTGTGACCATAGTATATAGTTCAGACGATAGCTTATCTACGAACCACGCATAATCGGCTGCATATTTCGGGGCCAAAGCACGAAGAGATTTGATATCTTTATTTCGAAGTGCTTCGATAACTGCTTCGATTGAATCAGAGGCCTTAGTGACAATGTTTAAGATGCCTGCATCAATAATTCCTTTAGAACTATAATGGTCTAGCATATTAATTGTCTTACGAAGTTCAGGAAAGTTCTTGGATACTAATGCGGCCAGAACTTTACGGTCTTCAACAACAATACCTTCATTTTCACAAATGGCAATACAACGTTTCAACATTTCGCGTTGCATTGATTTAGCATCTTCTTCAGAAGGAGAACCAAATGTGATTACACGACAGCGAGACTGAAGTGGCTTGATAATACCGTCAAGATCGTTAGCAGTAATAATGATTGAACAGTTACTTGAATATTGTTCCATGAAAGAACGTAAGTGACGCTGGGCTTCAGCCAAGCCACTACGGTCGAATTCATCAATAACAATGATTTTCTGACGACCTTCCATAGAGATAGAACTTGCAAATCGGGTTAATTCATTACGAACAAAATCGATTTTACAATCAGAACCGTTGACAAACAGCATCTCAGCATTAACGTCATGGCATAATGCTTTAGCTACAGTAGTTTTGCCTGTTCCTGGTGAATTGCTTTGGAGGATTAAGTGAGGAATCTGCCCTTTCTTAATAAGAGCCTGAAATATTTCTTTATCGCGAGCAGGAAGAATACATTCTTCAATTGTGCTTGGACGATAACGTTGTTCAAACATGAACTCATTTTTATTTACTGTCAGCATTAATATTTTCCTCAGTTCAGAGGGAGCCGTAGCTCCCATTTAAATTTTATTGAAAGTCGAAAGTCGAATCGATTTCCATTGCTGTGATGTAAGTGTAGTTATCACTTTCAAATTTAGCAGCGGTTTGTTTCTTGCCATCAGCCAAGTTTTTACCCCATAGCATCAGTTTGTAATCGGCAGGAACCATTTTCAAGTTATCACGGTTAATAACAAAGTTGAAGTTTTCAGTACCATCATACTCACCGAGAGTTAATGCATACTTAGGTTTAATCAGTTCTGGGTCTTCAGTTTTGTTATAAGCCTGCATAACGATTTCACCAGACTTATTAGAAATGGTAATCGTGTCGAGGTTCAGACCGCTTGCAACACGTTTCAGCTGTTGAAGATCTTCAGCTTTCAGTTCAGTGATAACGTTTGCTACCGGGAAGCTTGCTTTGGCTTTCGGTACGACGATAGTAGATTTATCAGCACCGGCCCAGTACACCGCAGAACGATTACTCTTGATTGCAATTTGGCCATCGTCTTGAAGAGTTACTTCAGCATCATCGCCGACCAGAGACAGAACACTTAAAAAGCCAGACAGGTCATAGATTGCCAGCTCATTATCAATTTCATCTTGAATTGTTGTGTCTGCATAAGTCGTTCCGATAATAGAACGAGTCATAACAAAATTGCCTGGAGTCAGAACGATACCAGAGTTAATGGTTGCAAAGTTTTTCAGTACTGCGATGGTTTCTTTAGAAAATTTCATTTTATACCTTTCAAATCATTATTTAGAGAATTCAGCGATAACTTCTTCAGCAACGAACTGGCCTGCAATAACCAGTTGTTCATCCGCATCTACGCAATAATCGTCTTCAAGACGTTCACCGCCATCGCGGTCTACAACGATCTTAGCACCTGCTTTAATTGAATCGGCATAATGAGCACGCATCAATTCTAACCACTTATCGCTTACGGCAGAATCAAGAGCTTCATAATAAGCCCAACGAGCTCCAGGAGTTTTGATTTTAGCTTTGATGGCAGCTTGAGTACCTTCATCAAGGGCTAGTACCCAAGACTTTCGAATTTTGTTCTGGTTATTAGGGTTGGAATCAGTACGTACGTTTTTAACTTGAATATCTTTAGCGGTCAGAATGTTCATAATATACCTTATCAATTAATCGAAGTAGTCTTCAAGGAACCATGCAGAATGTCTGTTTGACATGATGCGATTGTAATCTGTTTCTTTAAAAGCATTTTTAATCATTTGTTCAGTAACGATATGTTCATCGCCACTGAATGAGTTTGTGAGCTTGTAGCGTTTTACTTCAGGCCAGGCCAGCAGCCACTGGCCTGTAATAGAATCTTCGTTCATTCCATCACCGTAAAACGACCGACTTTCTTCATCTGAAGATGCTGGCCGTATGCTTGCGGGTCATGGTCACGGTGACTAATAATGAACACGTTGGCATCGACTAGGCCGTTAAGAATAGATGTAATAGATTTTACACCTTCAACGTCCGTAGCACTATCAAATACCTCATCAAGGAACAGACAGTTTATTTTAACACCTGATACCTTTTCAGCAATATCACGCCATGTAAACAACAGAGCGATGTCGATACGTGCTTTTTCACCTTGACTAAATGACGCGTAACTAAATTCTTCACGTCCTCTGGACTTAATTGTCTCAGAGAATTCTTCGTTCAATGTGAACGAGTAATCGGCTTCCATTATTTTCAGATACTTATTAATCTGTTTGTTAAACAATGGAATATATTTCTTGATAATAGCACCTTTAATGCCAGTATCTTTCAACATATCAGTGAGAATACCTCGGTGATATTTTTCCATCACCAGTTTAGTTTTCTCAGCCACTATTTTATCAAGCTCTGCTTGAAGCGCAGCTATCTCGGTAGCATGATCAATAAACTCTGCAGCAGCCTGGTCTAGAGCAGCTTTAACCTTCTTAGCTTTCTCAACCGTAGATACTAACGTCTGTTTCTTAGAGCGAATATCTTGAGCCAGAGTCTGTTGAGTACGAACGTTGGCTTCATATTCGGCGACTAACGTAGCCAGTGACTCTCTGTGGGCTTCTAAACTAGCGGCTGATGATTCACATTCATGAACCTTGTCCGCTATCTTAGTGACTATAGGGTCACCTGGATGCAATAGGCTCATACAACTAGGACATTCACCACCGGCGTGGTACATCTTAACAACTTTATTGAAAGAATTTATCTTATTTTGTAAAGTTGTACTTTTCTGCTGAATCTCTTGTAATGCAATCCTTGGATCTTCGTCCAAGACGATATCAGCTAGACGTGTAGCAGATTTTTCGATATCGGTTTTGATTTGACGTGCTTCAGAAGCAAGGTCATCATACATTGATTGCAAGCGAGCAACGTTTTCGCCGGATAGTTTCTTTTGGCGCTCTACGTTCTCGTTATAGATTTTAATCTGCTGAATGATACCTTCTTGACGAGCATCAATTACTTGGACCTGAGAGTTAATCTCACGGATTGAGCTCTTATTAAGCTTATCCATATCCGCCAACAAAGATACTTCTAAAAGGTCTTCAACGAGCTTTCTTCGAGCAGGAGTTGACAATGCCATAAATGGAGTATATCCTGCTGTTCCAAGTACGACAATTTGCTTAAAGGATGAATAGGTCATCCCGATAAGCTCTTCGAAATATGCTTGGAAATCTTTTGAACTAGCACTTTCGTCAAGCTTTTCGCCATCACAAGTAATTTCAAATACATTAGGCTTCTGCCCACGTTTTATGTGGTACTGTTTGCCATCATATTCCATCCATAGTTCAACAACCAACTCTTTCTTGTTGAATGAGTTGATCAATTGGCCTTTTTTGATATCACGAAATGGCTTACCGAATAAAGCAAATGTAATTGCTTCAAGCATCGTGCTCTTACCACCGCCATTCTTGCCAGTGATTAGAGTTTTTTGGCATTTATCAAGTTGAATGACGATAGGCGATTGGCCTACCGACATAATATTTTTGTATGATACTTTAGTTAGCTTAAATGTTTTCATGTATTATTCCTTCGAATCTCTTGTTCAGCATATTCTAACATTTCTTCGGAAGAATCAAACACGCTGTCGAGTTCCATAGTCCATGAAACACCTTCAGAATATTCAGATGTTACATACATAGTTCCTTTATACCAAGAACCGTGTACGTCCCATTCTATATTGCCAAACCAACCATCGCCGATATGAAAATCATGTTTATACATTTTCGTCATACCACTCGCTTTTAATTAACGTTTCAGCTAATTGTATCACAGATGCATCAGTATCGTCATCGTGCGCGTTAAAACTGAAATCGTAGCCGCAATCAGTAGAGATATAGTATGAAGCTACTTTGCCTGAATTATCTAGACACTTTTCGATACTATATTTGATGTAGAAAGTTTGGTCTAGATTTTCAACGTTAACACAGCCATGAATAGTATTATTTGAAGAACCCACAGTCATTTACTCACCTCAATATAAAGCTGTTTTGCTAAAGTTTTAAGACTTTCACGGTCTTCATCAGAATGAACATCTGGAAGAGCTCCGATATATTCCATCATCATATCAAGCAAACCTACCGTTTCGTCTTCTTCGGTCGCTTCAGTTTCAACAGAGTTATCTACCTTAGAAACTGTACGAAGTTCATGAACTACTTTTTCAAGTTCACTTTCGAAGGCTGGCAGTTTATCGTCTATTTTAGTAATAACTACACGAACTGAGAGATTTTTAAATTCGTTTGCGTCAAATGGACCCGTTACAGGGTAGAAGATTTTCCTGTGCCAAGTGGTTTCGTTAGGGATGAAGTCAAATGTTTGTAGTCGAGTGTCTTGAACCCAGAATCCGCGTGGATCGTTCTCGTCACCTGCTGTAAGCGTCCAAGGTGTTCCGATGTACTTAACGTTTGCTGCACTTGATATGGTGTGGAAGTGCCCAGACCATACATGTTTGTACTTTTTGAGGAAATCTGGTTCTAGCCCGTGCGATTTCATTCCTTTATAAAAGTAGAATCCGTTCAGTTCCCAGTGGCCGATACAATATTCAGCACTAGACTGCTTGATATGATCCATGATTTGGGTTGTATTTTCATCGCACATCCAAGGAATCAGGTCAATCAATGTACCGTCAAAATCTAAAGTCGTAGGATTTTCGATCACTGTGATATGCTTATACTTACCAAGAACTTCAGTTGCTGCGTTAGGAGTCAGCGTGTTCTTGTAGTGCATATCATGATTACCGACGATAGTAATCAGATTAATACCAGCTTCTTCAAGTTCATTAGCAATCTGACGCGCAAACTCCATGCATTTGTGAGTAATAGCCTTACGAACGTCAAAGATATCACCGTATTGAATTATTGTATCAATGTCATTCTCTTTAGCGTATTTGATGTGGTCTCTGATACCCTTTAGTTGGATTTCTTGAACCCAAGGGTCGTCAGCTTTAACGCCTAAGTGCCAATCACCAGAATGAATAATTTTCATAGTCACCTCTTCAAATAAAGATATTTTATCATCCGTTCTTATAGCAGAAAAGGGCCGAAGCCCTTTAAATTTTGCGGTACGTGATTGTGCCTTCAGCTTTAGCTTTATCGTAGGACATCTTGAACTGCCTCATCATTTCAGTCTTGCCGTTATGAATCTTTGCATAATCAATAGCCCTTTCTAAAGTTTCGGCTGAATAAATAGTTCCATTACGTGATACAACATTTGCTTTAGCTATTACTGCTTTCATCAACCTTCACCAAAGCCGACCTTGGTTTCTACAACGCCAAGATCGTCTACATCATGGATAAAGAAATAAAAATCAGGTTCTCTTACCATTTATACCACCTTTTAATTTGTGTAGTGTCAGCCCATACAAGCTCTTTTGGTTCAGCTTTAATAATTACCCCTGTTGAGCCTAGAACGCGGTAGTGCGTTTCTGATATTTTAACAGCCATAATACCATTAGCTATAGACAGAGTGAATCCTGCATTAACCTGTAAACGTTTAAATTTTACCTGCTTGATCATTGATAATGTCCCAAATGATTTTGCGAGAGGTCTGCCAACCGGTCAGAATAATCTCATCAGTGTATGGTTGGCGTAAGATGTCGCGAGATTTCTCGATAGCATACTTATACGCCGGGAAGTTATTGTCAAGAACAGCCGCCTGAGCGTGTTTATACAAACGTTCACGCTCGCGTCTAGTCTTACGAAAGATTTTATTAGCTTTAACTTGTGCCTGTCGCTCAACAAGCTTCTGTTGAGCCAGAATCGCTTCTTCGATTAAGTCCTTCTTAGCGTCACTAGGTTCTAGTGCTTCAGTGATGCTATCAATTTCAATCTCAGTCATTTTATACCTTAGGAATGTAATCAATTACTACGCTAAATCCGTCATCAGAAACATTATACTGATGGTTAATTAAAGCAGTTTCGGATGTGATATCCGTATCATGTGGGTTCTTAGGGTCAATGTGAATATCAAGATCAAGTATTTCCCTTAGATACATTTTAAGCAAATAAGGGATAGCATCTTGATCTTGCACTTCTTCTAAAAATCCTTCGAGGTTAATTTTGAGCCTCATATAAAAATTCCAATTCATTACCTTCAACTACCGGTTCACTCTTTTTATCAGACCCAGGTGCCTTGTATGCTGAGGTTTCGTATTGCGTCATTTTATCGTAGATGTCCTGAATAAAGGTTTCATCTGCTAGCGCAACCATATCATCGTCACGACTATCATAAACGTTGTGAACGAAGTAGCTGTATTTCTTTGCCATTTCTTTGCGTTCTTTCTTGATACGCTGAACGAAGGCATTAAAACAAGCCATTGTGATATATGCGTGTGGGTTGGTGTATTTAGTTTCGTCGAAGTTATGAAGACCTTTAATTGCGGCTTCAATACCGTCTGCAATCATTTCTTGCTTCCAAGACTGGGTATATCCTGAGAAGTTGAATCGTTTGCTCAGACCTTCGGCTATTAACATGATGGCAAGGCCAATCGTGTCGTTTTGTCGTACTTTAGTCCCATCGGGAGCATTTCTAACCTGTTCCTTCCAAGCACAAATAGCTTTGTACAACTCCTTGTTATTTACGTAATCACTCATAATTGGCCTCATCAAATAGTATATATTCATTATATCATCGGATGCGAAGAGGCCGCTTAAAGCATATTACAACTTACGAAGAATGCAGTACATCTCAAATAACCGTTCACAAATACTAAGGAACTGTTCATAGCTTAAAGAAACGGTTATTCCGTTTTCTTGCTGATATTGTACCAAGCCTTTATATAAGCGCTGGTAATGGCTATGGTTCAGTTCAGACACGTGAAAATTATACGAATCATCCGATGCATCACCAAATGGAAGATAGTACACACCCATGTAACTATCTACAATGAAATGTTCATCATTAGCAATTAAAGTTAAACTGTTCATAACATACCATAGATTTCAGAGAATTTATGAATCATGAATTTCCAGTCCAGAATAGATATTGAATATCCAGCATCCGGATTTTCTTCATGAAGATAATCTAAAAGTTCTTTTAAAGATTGGGCGAATTCAGCATCAGGCATCTCATAGATATCCATAACATTGTGTTGCCAATTTCCGCACATCAATTCACCGTCTTCAAATACTGTGAACTTTAGCCCAAGGCTCTCAAAATAATAATCAACGTAATCCATCAGCGTAGATTCCTTGCACATTCATGAGCGTGTTCAAATACACCGAAAGCATCAACAGAAATAAACGTATCGGAAGAAGTATATTCATATACCCACCAAGCATCAAAATCTTCTTCAATAAGCCAGTCGATACCATTAGACGAACCTTCAATCAAGATACGCCCATCTTCAGTACGAGTTGTCAGATAACCAAGGTATCCGAGTTCAGCTAGTTGTTCTTCAGTCATTAAGATAATCCTCAAACTCTTCAAGGGACATACCTTCTTTCCAAGCTAATTCGGTAGGAACCTTGGTATATTTTGTTTTAGAATCTATTGGATAGATTCTGAATTCACGACCAGAACCAGCGAAGTGTTCAGAAGCTTTTTCAACACTATAACCTTGAGTGAACTTTTTGGTTCTAACAAGGTGCCCATTATAAGGTTCTTTAGCCACTATTATAACAGAAATACCACTAGGCAATTTAATCAAGGTATTCCTCAAGCTCTTTAAGTGTAAGACCTTCGTCCCAACTTTTATTCAGGCCTGCATAATCAGGATGGTCGGCACTAAACAAATAGAATCGGCACTTGACTGGGAAGCCGTGTTCTTTGTACGTTAAACCTGATGTGCGCAGATTAAGGTAACGTTGAACCAATATAATAGAAGCATAGCTATCAACTAAATATGGTTCGCCATTTCTCAGTTCTAAGATACGGATCCGTATACGAGAAGGACAGCCACGTTGGTTAAGAACAATCATTTTGCCGCCTTAATAATTTTCAGATCCTGGAATCCTTTCTTACGCTGATTCTTCATTTTGCGAATACAAGTATCAGAAATTTCGCCGGCTTTCTTGACAACCGACTGAACACCAAAAGCATCAATATCAAATTCGCTAATGATATAGCAGACCAACAGTTCACGAATACGAGCCTTGCCTATTTTCTGCTCGTTTTCGACCATAGTTCCGTGAAGGTCTTTTTCCCACTGATCTAGGATTTCAGGAGTAACAACGCCACCATTCTTACGGATTTCTTCAACTTTGTCGAAAGCGAAGCTGTGCAGAACGTTTTTGATAGCCTGAGACATAGTATTTCCTCTGTGGTTTAAATTTTATTATCCAAGGAGGACATTATACTCTGTCCTCACGAGTTTGTAAACTACGAGTATTGCCAACCCTCGTTGGCTTTGCGCGCATAGTATTTGTCAGTTTTGAGCTCTGTTTCAGAATCGTAATTCAGTTTCAGACGACGTTTGTCGGCTCGTGCATAGCGATTCTGATCTTCTTTAACTGCAGAGTCCAGGCCTTTCCACCGCTTAGGCTTATCAGAGTGGAAGATGTTATCTGCCACAGTTTCATCAGAGATGCCCGCTGGAGCCTGGCGGCGCCCTGACCAGTATTCACCTTTCGATTTGATATCTTTACGACGGTACGTTTTACCCATTAAAATATTTCCAAATGTTGATTAATTACACTAGCCATATGCGAAGCTTCATCTTCAGTTATTTTAACGCCGATTTCTTTAAGCTTAGTTTGAAGATGGACATATTGGCCCTTTTTAATAAAGCATACTTTTGAACCAATAGAGAATTCAATTTGGATTCGTCCTAGTTCGGCAGTGGGCCACATAGTGATGAACATAACTTTGCATTCATCAACGATACAACGAATAATTACTTTTGCATCTTCGATTTTAATCATTAGTTTAGGTTCGCTTTAATAAATTTAACGATGTTTTCAGCTTCAAAAACATATATCTCAGGAACACAGCCAAAAACAATGGTGGCAATTCGATTAGGATGCGATTTAGCTTCACTAACGCTGATTTCGCATTGGTTCCAACGATAGTTAAGACGAATCACTTCAGCAGTAATTTCAACATGAACTTGCTTCGGGCGCCCGGTAGTACTAACTTCTAAAGTGGCTTTGATATCGACTTCTTTATCAACAATATGCATTTTATTTTTCTCACTGTTAGATTAAATTTAAAACCAGCCGACCGATTTCATTACGTTCGTAGTCATACATATCAGGAATTAAAGCAACTGCCGCATTAACAGCCTTACCCATGTGAGCTTTAGCAGCCATGGTTTCACATTCGGTCTGCATTCCACGACTACGGAAGATAATTTTAGAGCCACGAACCTCGATCATAAGGTCTTGAGTGTACCCATTTAAAACTTCAACCTGTACGTGGGCGGTGATGTGACGTTGGATTTCAACAGTTTTCATTTTGTATCTCCATTGTTGGTGTAGGAGTATACTACCATGATGAAAGGGCGTTGTAAACACCCTAATCTTCAATTATGTCTCTGTCATAGCCTTTAGCTATCATGAACTGCTGGAAATCTTTAAGAGATGGGATATACTGGTTATCTACAAAGATAACAGGATATTTAATAGAGAGTGAAGGGAATTGGCCTAGACGTTTAGCCAGAGATTCGATGAGTGGTCTATCATAAACAGGTCCGTCGTCACCAGGACTTATTACGTCGACAAAAGTGTATTCAACGTTCAAAGAGGCCAAAAGGCCTCTTATCCAGTGACACCCAGGACACCTCCAGACTTGTTCCGGGATGCCGTAGATTTCTATGTTCATTTGAAAAGCTTTTCAACCTTCTTAGTGAGCTCTTCCATACGACGGGTCATTTCTTCTTTAGAAACACTCGGCTGCTTAGTACCACGAATAGCTTCAGCAACCATAATCAGTGCAATGGCTGGGACGGCAACCAGAGCAGAGAAGAACAGAACGATATAAACGATGATGTTTGCTACAATATCACGAAACTTAGTCATTTTAATCCTTATTAAGAGAAAAAGAACAAGAAGGAAAACATCGCTGGGAATTCAGAGCCGAAACGCAGAACAGTTTCATTGCCACAGTCGATAACGTCGTTCACAAAGTTCATAATCATTTTAACGATTTCCTCAGTTGTTTTTTGAATGAAGCCTGAAGCTTCGTTTTAGTGTCGGATTCATTATATACAAATCCGGCTTTAAGCATTTCTTGAACCATCTCTTCTTTACTGAGACGTCCAAATTCTTTTGTTTTGTCAGTCACATACTCTGGGTGGATGTTAGCTCCAGAATAGTCTTTTTCGAGGTACGCCACTAATTCTTTCAACCAAACGAGGTAGTCTATATCTTGACCTTTCAGACCTGAACGGTTGAACTTGTGTTTCATCATACCTTCGGTTACGTTACATAGATTGCAGAGCAATGCACGCACCTTACCAGCTTGAGGACCTGATAAAGCATGGTCATGGTCCAAGTGATTGGCTTGTACGTCATTATCTAGAGGGCGTTTACATAAAGGACATACACCGCCCTGCAAATCAAATAGTCTTTGTTTTTCTTCTTTGTAGAGTTTACCAGCCAATAACATAGATTCACCTCATAAGTAGATGAATCTATTTATTATTAGAATGGTCTGTCAGAAAATCTCAGCTGAGCTTCAAGCCACTGAATATGTTCAATAGTAGCTTTAATCACGTTTGCGTCGTAATAGTTATACTCAGCATCAAATTCCTTTTCAATACGTTTTAGGCGGTCAGGAAGATATTGCCCGTCAAAATAACCTGTGCTAGCTATAGAACCAAAAGATTCAGGAGGGATTTCTTTAATCTCATCCATAGAGGCCGGTGCCCAAAGACACCAGAAAGAAGACTCTACAGAATCTATGTCAATAACAGTTCCATCTTCTAAGATAATGCTTTTAATGCCGTGTTTTTGACACGATTCTTCAGCACCAGTACGAAGAACCTTGAACTTGACGCCTACTTTCAGTTGTGGAAACAACACTGAAGTGCCGTAACCGTCTTCATTATCTTCTTTAACGATTTCAAAACATTTACCGATCATAGTAATCCTCTAAATCAAGTAGTTCGTTTATTGTAGGTTCATCATAACATGATTCAGACTCAGTGTAAACTGGTTCTTCAGGCTCGAGTGTTTCCCAACGAGCGCTGTACCATGGCTTACTCATCACGCCAGTAGCTGGAAACTTCAAAGTCGGGTCCACCGTAGTCCCATGACCAAGGGCCAACAGGGTCGTAGTCTACTTCGCCGGTTTCTTTATTATAAATTTCTTTATAGTCAGCCGGTTCAAGGCCCACGTATTGCCACTGAACTGTATAAGCTACGCCTTTAATAACAACTTCGTTTTCGCCGTAAGCATTTTGGACAGCCCAGTCAATACCAAGTTCGTTAGCGCGCTTGACCATGAATTCATAAAGCATCCATTCAAGGTCTTCTTCATCTTTGGCTTCGTTCAAAACAATTATTTCATCTTTCATAGCGATTCCATAAATTCATAAAGTTCTTCACGGACTACAGTGTCATTCCAACCCCATTGCTTAGCTTCATCTTTAATGGTCTGAGGACAATGGAAGAAAACTGTACTGACCTTATGGTCAGTTTCCAGTTCGCAGTTCAGAAAATCTACTGTATCTTTAAATTCAGCGAATTCTTGATCGTTCATTTGAAGTTCCAGAAAGCAGCTATAATTAAAGCAATTGGCCAGAACAAGAAGCCTGCAGTGAAAACTGTACCTGGTGCGGAGCCGTCATCTAAAGCAACTAAAGTTTTGCCGTAGCCAATACCAATAACAAAGTAAGCAATAAGAATTAAGAAGACTGTAGTCATTTATAAGTTGCTCGCAGTTCGTCAAAACCACCGATGTGCGTGCCATCAGGTGCAAAAATCTGAGGCATCGTCAGACCCACTTTGCTCTCACGATTAAGGCGTTTAAGCAGGTCAGCAATAACGTCATCGTCAAAAACACCCTTTTCAGGCATGACATTGATGAATTCAAATTGTTCCTTTTTGACCGTAAGGAAGCGTTTCGCATTATCGCAATACGGGCAGCGATGGATAGTTGAATCATAACCGAATATTGTGTACACTTTTCTGTTCCTTAACTTGAATCATAAATTCTTTATAAGCGTCTTTATACGCAGGACTAGCGATAGCGTCCCAATACGACTGAATAGGGGTCGTTTTAATTTTCAGACTACGACGGATTTCATCATGGATATCCGAATGAACTTTATTATAACTCTTAGTCAATGCAGATTTTAATACGCTGAAATCAGGGATCTGGTCATGCTCTTCAGAATAAGCGATTAATAGCCGAACAATAGCTCGTTCGGCTTCTTCCAGATATTTTTTACGTTTAGCCATTATAACCCCGGGAAAGCTTTCTTGATTTTCTCTGCTACAGCCTGATCAATGATTGAAGCAAAGTTCTGATTAACACGATCGACGATAATTTTCTCTATACGACGAGTGGCGTATTCGATTTTGTATTCGATATCTTTCATTGCTTTATCTGTTGCTGTCTTAATAACATCGCTGATAATTGCGTCGACAGCATTACGTGCTTCTCGGTCAGCGGCTTCACGAAGGCGACCTTTAAGAACTTCAGAAGTTTCGTAAGGAGCCCCATAGCCACGACGACTGAACCAAGCCTCTACTTCTTTCTGAACAGCTGTCGATACGTCAGGGACAACTAGCCCATAAGCATTGATTTCATCTTGAATCAGCTTACGAACCTTATTCCCAGTATCCTTAACGATAAGGTCTTTAGCAATATTAGAAATAACAGATTGCTGTAAATCTGAATATGCTTCTGTTCCTTCTGGGAATAGCTGGCGCACTGCATGAGTGTCTAATTTAATACCAATCATTTTGTTACCTTTTTCCAAGCTTCATGAGCTGCACATGCCAATACTTCATCATCAGTCAAGTTAAATTTGCCTTCATTACGGTGTTCAATCATTTCTTTGAACTTACCGTCAGTTCGAAGCATCATGTTCATTACAGTGAAATCCATCGATGCGCGTAGATATTCTTTAAGCTGCATAGGATCGACGCCGTTCTCATACGCATCGAGCATCATGTCAGCAATGATATTATCAAAGTTTTTAGTTTCGATAAGGTCATTAGCGTATTCGACGAACAGTTTGCTATTAGTTCCAGTAAAAGTTTTAGTGATCATTATGAAGCCATCCATTTAAGAAGACGACGAGAAATTGCTGCGATTCCGAATAGAGGAACAGTTACAATTGCTAAAGAATTAAGAATCGCAGCGCCTATAAACCAAAGTATATTATCTTTAGTGGTTTGTTTAACATCATGAGGACGGAGATTTACTGTAAGATTATCCCCAGGCTTAATACTCGAGTATGTTGAAGCCGAAATGAATCTATCGAAACGCTGCCCGTTAGGAAGTTCATACACAGCAATAAATTGTAATGAACTTTTACCAGTAGTGCCAGTGAAGGTGTTAACTACAGTGACATTATAATCACGATAGGTCATGTAATCATTCTGCGAATTATACAGAGATATCGCACCAAGAATACTAAGAGCAATAACACCACATTTCAGACGAGCATTCATTTAGTTTTCCTCACAATTTAAAACCTTCGTGAATTTATGCTTACAGTGTCTGCACTTCATATGAAGTATTTCAGTAGACCAGTTTGTAAGCTGCACTTGCATTGTACCACACTCAGGGCAAGGTGTACACTGTTTCATAGCTCTTTCACGACGGTCAACCATTTCTAAACAAGCTTTCCAGTCGATTTCGAAAATTTCTTCTGCCATTATTCACCTACAACAGGTTTACCTGGGAAACTCATCAGATGAACCTTACCGTCTGTACAAAGAGTCGGAGAACCTTTCATAACCCATTCGTCATGCCCAGGCCCAAAACACGCTGGGCATGCACAGTATGCTTCGCATCCTACCGGGGTAGGAATGTAATCATCCGTAGTGATTTCGAAATCCTCGTCATCCATGACGAGGTCAGCTTTAAGTTGATTTCTCATTTCAGAGCCTGAATAGCGCGCAGAAGTTTACCACGCTGAGTAGTGATGTTGGTAAGATGCTTACGAGCTTCTTCTACCTTCTGCTCGGCTTCTTTAACCATGTCGTCAAGCTTAGATACTACTTCAAGCATCTGAGATGCAAAGTGGCGTTCAGCTGGGACTAACTCGGGCTGAGCTACAGTAGCAATAAAGGATTTGTTTAATGTATACTTAGATGAGGAGACTTCGCCGTTTAAAACTTCTTCATCAAACTCTTTAACTGGCTTAGCATCTTTCAGGAATACTAAGAAAGTGCCACTATGGCCGTTGGCTGGTTTCCATTCATAGGAAGCAACACTAGGAATAATGCACAGTGCTTGCGCAACCTGCTCTTTAACAACAGTCAGCGTACGAAAATCTTTGTGGGCTTTGTCTTTGTTGATACGAATATCAATACAGACTGAGTCATTCAGGCCAAGCATAGAAGGACGCTTAGCAATCACTTGAATAGTTTTCTGGTGATCGAACAGCTGATGGCGATTTGTATCACGCATAGTTTTAGAAGCAAGCTTCAGAATCAGGTCACGGTCGTAGTTGAATTGGCCGATGAAGTAATCAACCTGGTTAGTGATAACTGCTTCAGCACCACGGTATTCGGCTGCTCGCAGGTCATAACGTTGGCGGGTGCTTGAAATAGTGCCGAAATTGCCAAGACGTTTACGAGCCATGATGTTAGACAGAATACGAGAGTGCTTGAAGAACTCTTTGAAGTCGTAATGATGAGTAAATCCTACGCGCCACTTCCGACTCTGGCTCGAGTTAAACAGATGGGCAAAGTCGCCGAACTCGTTCTTCAGACGATTAGACAGAACATCAATACGTTTTGCCTTAGGGAACCCCACCGTTTCAGCCTGAACGTTGATAAAAATTTCGTGTGCTTTTTCAATAACTTCGTTACGGGTCATGATATTTTCCTCAGAATATTTTACGAATTAAAGCTAACAGTGGCAGTCCTGCAATAGCTACTACCCAGAACACAGCAAAGATAGGCCAGAAAGTTACAATCCATGCTATCTCAGTGTCTTCAGTGACGTCATCATAGATGCCAGTCCAACCGGATGTAGCGATGAACAACTTCGTCATCAGGATTCCTATCATAACATAGCAGAATACACAAAGTAAACCAAATAAAATTTCCATTCTTTTTTCACCGAGTATAGAGTGTAATGGAATCATCCATGAAACCATTATACCGACATTTATTTTAAAGCAAAAAGGCTGCTATCAATGATACGAAGCTGAGCCTGCTTGTAACTGTACACGGCCTCTTTAAGCTGAGCATTTGATACTTTCAGGTGATCATTATACCACTTGTTCAGATCTTGGTGCTTTTTGAACACGGTCTGAAGCTTGTTATTGGCTTCAATGAGAGCCGCTTGTAAATCATCGAAATATTTTTCGATTACTTCGCGTTTAACGGAGCCGTCATAGTTAGTAGAACATAAAACGCTGGTATGGCGCCAGAGCTCCCTGAGGTCACCCAGGACGTTTTTATCTTTACCCCAATTAAACTTATACAGATCTTCGCAAATGGCCTCTGCCTGCTTCTCTTGCTTTCCTTTAGGCATTCCAGCATAGATGTATGCAGGTGGGTATAAAGCAGTGTTTTCGATCCAATTAGATAAAATAATCATTTACGCTTCTCCATGAAACGATAGATGCCGCCAAACGGGAATGTTACGATTTTAATGAGAGATTCCAAAATACCCAGAATAACAGGAGCAGGCCAAAGGGCAATCACTATCTTGAAATCATGCTCTGTATCGGTCATTATGTGACCACGTAACTTCATGCAGCAGGCAACAATATTACCGATAACAAGGTAGCCAATGAAGGCTACCAGAACCCATACTACTAATTCCATCAGATTTTAACCTTAGTTGGTCGTTTGAAGAATGCGTGAGTTTTATCATCACGAGCCTGTTCGAATGTAGCACTGAATTCGATTTCACCACGGTGGTCCGGTGGTACACATTTTGGCAGTGTTCCGTAGACCGTAGATTTGTTTTCAAGCACTACAGTCATCTTAGAAACAACACCGTAGTAATCTTCGAAGGTCTTAACAGATACAACACGACCTTTTACTACCTGTTTGCCCACAGGAGCTTCGCCTTTGTCTTGTTTCATACTCTCGAATAGGTTATTAAACCATTCATTAGAGTATTCTTGGATCGCTTTCAGGATGTCCTGGTGAGCTCGTACCTTAACCATTAGAACATCAGTATTCGTCTGTTCCATAGTCCAACGCTTATAAGGAATTTGGAACTGGATACCATAGATATCGAAGATTTCGTCGTACATTTCTTGCGTTAAACGAAGTTTCCACCATCCGTGGTCGCCAGTGTATTCAGGCTTGTCCATATTGTCAAGTTCAGTCACATATGGAAGATAGCTTCCAGCATGGTAAGCTTCTACTTCACCTAGTTCATTTTCCCACAGGTATCCGTCAAATGGAGCATGCGGGCGGTCATCGACTCCCCAGGTAGGTGCAATGACTTTATCGAATCCGTCACGTCCGAAGCGGGACTTGCACCATCCAGCATTCAACTCCTCGGCGCGTTTTTCAACTTTCGCTCGGTGTGCTTGGCGGGCTTTACGATTTTCTTCAATAATGTTCATTACGATTTCGTTTAACATTTTTTGCATCTCCGTGTTGGTGTAAGATGATAGTATCACCATCCTACACCATTGTAAACTACTTTGTTAGACACTTTAAGAAAATTAGTGGCCAGCCTAAGACAACACTGATAAAGGTTAAAATTGACTTAAGTTGGCTTTGCTTGCCATAAGCCCACCAGATTTTAGTATACAAATTAAACCCGTACCATAAGTACACTGAACATAGTACAACAGCTGCACACAAACTTAAAATGAGTTCCATAATTTACATCACCGTTAAGATATACCAGCACCAAAAGGGCCAAAACAGGATAATCAAAATGTTCTTCGGTAGACGCTCTACCACAGTCCGACCTTTGACCCAACCGGACGTCATTATTGCTATTACACAGCCGGCGGCCATCCACACAACCAAGAACAGACTCGCCAAGGCTAAACCCAGAGCAGTAAACATTAGCGGTCTCCTGTGAACCAAACGGATTTATGAGCCTTAAGTTGAGCTTCATTCATCTTAGCTTCAATCTCTAAATCCAGCTCATCTAAAGCTTCTTTGAAGTCTTTTGCTGCTTGAAGCTGGTCGTGATCCATAATAATAAGATGAATTGCTTTAGACTTCAAGATATGTCTTTTTCTAAACTCGACCATATCACGTGGATACATTCTCACGTAGTGATAGGCCAGATTAACAGCCTGCGCATACTTTATTGCAGCTGTAATCATATCAGATGCATAAACATCACGGATTTTAAGATACTTTCTTACACAACTCATTACTGATTCCTTCCAATTTTCGGAATATCATATTCGCCAATGTGAATCGAAGAAACCACTTCATCACCTAGCATTAAATCTACACGCAAAATATTGTCATTCACGTAATGCGGAGAATCATATTCAAGAGTGAGCTCTTCAAAAATAACGCGGCGAACTTCCAGCCGCACCATTTCTTTAATCATTTCTGCTGTAATCATGGCTGTTCCTTACGTTCCATGATGTAGCAATAAGGGTCATCGATATCCATACGGAGCCAGAATACACCTAGCTGGATATTTTTAGGTGATGAAGTTTTAGAGCCAGTGCAGCGACCACGATCACGACGTGAGTAACGATGGTGGCCATTTTCATCCATCACAGTTTCATAGCCGGTACGCTTTTCTTTAACGTCTAGGTCTTTGAACTCAACGATTTTAACTTTCTTACCTTCGAGAGTTTCGTATGTATGACCCACTTCAAAGTAAGAATGCTGGCCGCCAGAGACCATAACGATGACATCTTCAACATTCTGCGCAGGGAATGCTACACCGTTTGTCTGCCCATGCTGGAATACAGCCTGGTACTCATTTTCGGCACTGATAGAAACTTTACGGAACTTACCGTCCCAAACACCATCAACAAAACGTTTAAACTTAATTTCATACACATATAATTTCATAGTTTCCTCACATAAACATAAAGTCTGATTTCTGAAGTGTGTAGCAACGCCCTGTGGCTTTTTCAAGAAAAGTGTAATACATTACACCTTCTACCTCACGTTGTTCCTGGAGCTCACCTACAATCTTATTAGGGCCAAAGCACCATATAATAGCTTTCATGTTCACCTCTTTGTTTTTGTAGGTCTATAATATCATGTCCTACGAGGATGTAAACACCTAAACGAAAAAAAGGCTCCCGAAGGAGCCTTACTTTTATTTGAAAGGACGAGGACCTTTCGGAAGATGCTTTTTGATTTGGCTCTCAGCTAGATTAGCCGGGATAGAAATTAGCCAACCGATAGCGTGGTAGAAGCCAGACCAGATAACAATAGGAAGCCAGAACAGAACGTACGTCCACCACCCTAAAGAAGATTCAATGTAGTCAGTAGCAACCATCTTGTTAGCAATGATGAACCCAATTACAAAGTACACAATAGCAATCACGATAGGCATAGCAATCCAAAATAAGCTCATAATATTTCCTCTTGTGTGGTAGAAGATTATACTACCACACGTTAAAAGCTTTGTAAACTACCGATAATAAGACCGGTGGTTCTCAAGATAAACTTTCTCGACAAAGTCGTTCCAGAAAGACATGTCCACTTTATCACGCATTCCGTTCTTATGAGCAAGTGCTGCTAAGCGTTCAACTTGGTCAACAGTGTCTTCCAGTAGTTCTTGAACATATTTGAACGGCAATTTACCAGCTTTGATTTCTTTAATCAAATCAGCTGATGACAGCGGAAACACTAAATCACCGGTGTGGTAAATTTCACGTAGTTGAACACCAGCACGATACGCATGGCTCAAAGCTTTCCAGTCAACACCCTCGTTAGCTTCTGCCTTACGAGCCCGTTCGCCATATTCGGCCTCAAGCTTAGTCAGACTGTACTTGATTTCAGCAATAGTGATTGTATCTTGAAATTTACGACCTAGAACGTTATAGAACCGCTGAACACCCATTTTAGAGTCAACATCATCTTTCCAGAACAAGAATTCTGATGTAGGCAGAAGGTGTTCAATTTCGCCTAATTTCCAGCGTTGGTTGTGAGCCTTATCTTTAGGCCGATCAGCATATTTCCATTCTGGGTATTGGTTCAGAACTTCTAATACGCGTTTCAGTTCAGCTAATCGAGAACCCTTTACACCATACTTAGCGGCTTGCTTACGGACGTACCCTAAATATGACTTCATGTCTGTAGTATAAAACCGAGAGCGGTTCTCTTGGATAAATTTCCAGACGTCAGGCAAATCAGATTTAACAACCAGATCGGGCGGAGTGTGCAACATATCAAGTGCTACGGTTTCTCCAGTCTGAGCTAGTTCAAAGAAGTATTTCAGGCTATAAAGCTCATGATCAACATCGTCATGAGTGTTCTTAGTAGCGGTGTTGTTAGTGTTCATGTTAAAGTGATTCGGCGCTCGTCCCATTAGAATATCACGAGGATGTGGAACGAAGATTTCTTTGAAGTCGACATCACTTTCCGGAGTAGAGGTCCCATAAAGATGGGACCCGAAGTAAGCTTTTACAACTGTTTTCAATCTGGCGTACCCCAACGAAGACCATGGAATTTTTCAATCATACACTTGTCACTGAAGTTAATCTGCAAGCCGCCACCAGCAGGAGTACTTGCAAACATCGTTTGGCCATTAGAGCTAATTGCCAAAATTTCAAAAGTTTCGCCAGATTTACTAAACGAATCACCTACTTCAACCGGAACCCATAAATACTGGTCGCCGCCAATGTTATAAGTAAGATCTTTCACATTAACCTGTTCACGGAAATTACGTGCTGTACGATGAATGCATTTTACACGATGGCAAGAAACTTTAGTTTCTGTGAAGATTGCAATTTCGCAATAGCCTGTATTACTGCCTTTAACCAGATAACGTTTACCGGATTCACCTAAAAAGATATTGTACGTTCCATGACTGTTATTAGAGATAAAGTCGATATTGCATTCGATTTTATAACCTTCTTCAGTGATGATTTCAATTGAATCCTGGCGAGTCAGTTCGTCTTTCAGAATTTTGCGGGATTTTATTTGCTTAATAAACATGTTAACCTCGTTTACCTTGATGCCACTGGCCGTCATAATAAATGTCTAAATCAAATGGCTTATCATTTTCAACATACTGCTCTGAAGAGATAGTATTATAGATTACTTTAAGCACTTCACCGTTGTCTTTAAAAACAAATACTGCCGCGGGAAAATAGAACATAACACTTTTAACCACGGAGGCATTAAAAACGGCCTCTCGGCCGTTTATTACATAAGTTTGATCGTTTTTCATTTGAACTCGATAAAATGACAGGTTTTGTCTTTGAATGATTTATATGCAGACTTAATGAAGCCTGGCTCAGGCTTAACATACGTACCGTTTACACGAGCTTCATATTCTTCAGCTTCTTTACGAGATTTACGTTTTTCGTAAAGATACCAGATACAGTAGATAGGACTGCCGATAAGTCCAAGAATTAACACAATCGCCATCAGGCCGGTTAATGTTGCTGGCAGAAGCATAAACCCAGCCGAGCTAATACCAAGTGCAGCGAAAATACTTACACCTGTAGAACCGAACCATAGAAGTAAGCATACCGCTAAAGCAATAAACACCGTCAGAAGCCAGACTACCTGTCGAACATAACCGCAAAGGTCTCGCTTAGGAGAATCCATCAAAGAATTAACCATTTTGTAGTGCCAAGAGTCGCGTTTGATAATCATTTTATTTGTCCATAGATGGAATGACAGAGTTCAGATAAGCAACAAGTGCCTGTGCTTCAGCTTTAGTAAAGGTGACCCAGTTGAGTTCATCTTCGTTTTCATCAAACTGCTTTACATGAATGATGTCGCAGTTACGTTCTGCAAAACTGGAAGTCGAACACACAGACAGGTCTGTGTCGGATTCACCCGGAAAGTCCGATTCAATTTTAGCTGCAGTAGATGATGTTGGATACTGCCATTTCAGTAAACTCATTTCGATTTCCTCGTTTGTTTGTGTAGGAATACTATACCACAGTCTTATCTTCTTGTAAACTCTTTGCCGCATTCATCATTACTTCAGCCCAAGCATCAGCATTGCTCTTACGAATGATACGAACACTTACCGGTTGGCTATCGATATCTTTAACAAATCGTTCTTGGTGGTATTTTAAGATAGCTTCAGGGTGATATACCATGTACATTAAACTTCCAGTAGCACCACGGTATTGGCAGATTTCTACAGATTCACCACCCGTGTAAGTACGAGTTAAAATCAAATCACCAACTTCAAGTTTACCAATGCTCATCTCATGCTCCTGTGCCAACAGTTACGTGGCTCGCGTTTAAAAATTTCATCGTTCATTTCTTGACAACCGACGCAGTATATCACACCTTTAATAGCTTGCCGTCGTGCTTCAGGAATACGCTCTTCGCATTCAAAGCAGCGATAAAGCGATTCACGCTCAGTATTAAACTGAGAACGTGCATGGACTACTGCAGCCTGTACAACCGCGGCGATTTCATCTTGCTCAGCACCGTCTTTAGCAAACCCAACAGCCATTACAGCTCCTTAAGATAATCGAAAAGTTCTTTTTGAATTTGACCACGAGCTTTATAAAGCCTTTGACCTTCTTTATTGTACTTGTCAAAATGTGCTGCTAAAGCACCTTCGATGAAGATAGCAGCATTAATCATTTGGACCAGCTTTTCTTTTTGATCTTTGGTCATAGCCGTTCCACGATTTCATTCACACGTTTCTGAAGTTTTTCCATACGAGCTTTATGCTCTAAAGCCGGGAACGTAGGAGTAACTGCAGCACCGAACAGAACGGAAGCTTCTTTAAGCTCGAAGATAGCTTTAATTAGTTCTGCTTTTACAGAGGAATTTACCATATTCATTAGAGCACCCACTCAGCGATTTCTTTAGCAACACGCTCAGCTTCACCGTCGGCCAGCCAGTCGAACTCGGCTTGAATGAGAACGGTCTTTTCTTCTAAAGAAGCAGAAGTTTCTACCCAGAAGCCGAACGTCGCGTTAACCGAAAAATCTTCAACGCAGATACCTACTTCATCGATGGCTGGGATGAGCTTAAAGTTAAGAGTCGTCGGTCTGCCGTCTTTGTGAAGCACTTTCATTTCGCCATACTTACGGAATGTATTAATCATAATGTTCTCCTCATGTTTGTGTAAGGATATACTAACACGTTCCTACACCGTTGTAAACCCCTAAAGGGACCAAAAGGTCCCCTTAAGATTTAATCTAATGAAAGTAAGTACTTAGTTTGATAGCAAAGAGCATTAATTTCATCAATGATGTTTTTAATAGCCCCAGGCATAGTTTCATAGATGCGTTCTGACTCACTTATGATGTGATCAAGCATCTTTATTGTATCAGGCGGGAGATCTTTTTGAGCAGGGATAGAAGGAGAGTATTTCTTTCCAGAAAATCCTAACCAAGTTTCTCCAAAAGAATCTGTTAACGCCGGAATGTTGCTAAAAAAGTTATCGTATGCTTTATGTCGCGAGTAACTTTTGGTTTCAAAGTGAGCCGAGTGAAAATATGACGCAGAAGCCATTAAAAGACCTAAGTAGTTATCTGCTTCATTAGGTTTACCAGATGTTACAAACTCATTGAACTTCATGGTCTAATGGTATCCTCATTTGGGATGCATACTGTAGCCCGGCGTTGATACCAGTAACAGAGCATTCACTTGTACAATTTACAGTTGACCATTTGTTTTTAATAAAGCTATAGAACTGCTCTGACTCTTGTTTACTTGGTTTTTGGAACTGGGAGTAAACCTTTAAAGCGCCTTCGACGTATTGATTAAATCCTTCTGTTTCTGTTGCTACAACAGGAAGACTAATACAAACACCTACGGCGAGACAAAGTGAGTGTTTAAAGGCCATAAGGCCTCCTATTTTTGACCAGTATTACGTTTATGCTGTAAAACAGCCTTAACTGCATCGAGGTATCTTTCGTGAGAACGCATACGCTTATAGTCCGCTTCAGAATCGGTTTCTTTATAAGAAATACGAAGTGCTGAAATAATATGCCCAACCTCAAGTCGAATTTCGTCCAATTGAGAAATAGTCAAATTACGGAGTTGCTTATGTGACAAATGCTTCATATACACCTCTTGAGTTAGTTTACAAACGTATTTATCAGCTAAAAATTAATTTGCATTTACATTTAGGACATTCAGGTTCTTTATTTTTAAGACGCTTGGTCGCGGTCTTAGGCGCCTTATTATAATCATAGACGTGTAGACAACGATAGCACATCACCCATTTCATATTATTTTCCAGTCACTAATTCGAACCAATGTTTACGGCAAAGAGAAACATATCTGTCTTCACCACCTAATTCAATTTTATCACCTTCTAGTACAGCATTACCTTCTTCATCGATACGAGCCACCATTGTTGCTTTACGACCACAATGGCAGACACCTTTAAGTTCTACTAACTTATCGGCAACAGCCAATAATGTTTCTGAACCTTCAAACAGGTTGCCTTGGAAATCTGTACGAAGTCCGTAAGCCATCACAGGAACGTTGTATTGGTCGACAATTTTACACAGTTCTATTACATGGTGACGAGTTAAAAACTGAGCTTCATCGACAAATACACAATGGATATCCCTCTGAGTTTGAGCCCATTTAAAGAATTCGAATATATCCATATCAGGAGTTATGATATTCGCTTCTTGTCTGAGCCCCAGCCTAGATACAACTTCAGTAGATGAATCACGGTCGTCAACACCAGGCTTAAGAATCAATGTACCCATACCACGTTCTTTGTAGTTATGAGCAGCCGTCAATAGATTGGCGGACTTACCGGCATTCATTGACGCGTAGTTAAAGTACAATTGAGCCATTAGTTACCTCGAAGTTCTTCGATTTTGTTTTCTATTTGCTGCCAAAGAGTTTCGTATTCTTCTTGAAGTTCTTTAATGTACCGACGGGATTTATCCCACTTGCTTTCTTCAAAAGCGATGTCAGTTGCCAAAGAAGCATAAGATTGAATCAGTTCTTTTAATTCACAGTTCATTAATAAAATCCTTCAAAGCATTCCAGGCATTAGCATGGTCAAGACCTTCATCATCACAGTCCCAACCGCCATCCGCTAGCCAGGTATAAGCATAATAGGCACCAACGTACTCATCGATTAAACGAAACATCTCGGCCTTTTGTTCAGTAGTCACCTTCGATACCATCCATACTTAGAACTTTGAGACGTTGTTTATCTAAAGCTATAATAGATTGGATATATGCATCATCTGTACCTATGATAGAAGTAGTACCAACCTTTTTAGCTAAACGGATTAGTTCATCAATGTTTTCGATGATGTACTCTTTTTCTTCTTCAGACATATTCATTATGAACCGTCCCAATCTACTACGATGATATTAGTATGATCAGTGAACATATTAATAATCGTTTCTATTTTAGCCCAATCACCACCAGCGATACCGGCTCCAATCCGAGGAATGTAAACTGTCAGAGGAGTGATTTGATTTTCAGATATCATATCAAGGCGTCTGAAAGAGTTCAACAAAGCACCATAATCTAAATTCCGACCAGGATTATATTGAGTATATAAGTTGAAGCAATACGCCGTTCCTTCAGGCTGACTATTAGCTGCTATAGTAACAAGACCAAGTTTTTCTCGGTCGCCAATCTCGGTTTCACGGATATCTGCTTCTAATACTTGTGGAAAGGCTTTAGCAAGCTGACCAGCTATACCAGCGCCCATTTGATGATGGCAATTACAGCCGTGCGCGATATGATGTCCTGTTTTAAACAGTTCAACGATATTACCAGTGATGTATTGGGTTATCATTTAGAGTTTAAACCTCTATTGTATGAGTCGACTAAACGGTCGACCATAGATTCACATATTTCTTTATACTTATCATCAGAAGGAATACACTCTGTGGTAAGCAGCCTATTTTCATAACGTTCTGAAAGAGAATTTTCACGGAAACGAGATCTCGAGTCCATTTGTCCATCTTTAAAAGCCATGATGACTTGGTTAGAGAACTCTGTTATACATTGAACGTTTTTTGGCGAACAGTAGTCTTTAGCGGTCCTGTGTGCATATTCAAGGATGCCGGATTTATCAGTACTCTGCGCAGCATTAACTCCCAAACATAAAAATAACCCAAGAGCTAAAGATAGTTTTTTCATATCTTATCCACTAATTAGAATCTTATTAGATTTAAGGTAATTCGCCTTTTCTATAACTTGGGAGGCGTACTTATTACCTGCTTTTACATCCCAACCCGCATTATAACTAGAGATAGCTTTACGTATATCTCCGTTATGTATATTTAGCCAGTAACTCAATTCGATATATGCCCATCTGGCTGAATGTTTGCGGTCTGATAACATCTTTTTGATTTCTGTATCAGAAAGATTCCACTTATTTTGTGCAGCCCTGTTACGGACCGTAGGTAAATAATTTTGAAACATGCCATAAGCATGATGCTTCTTTTTGTTCTTGCCTGTATTAGAGCCTGCACTTGACTCTTGCCAAGCTATTGCAGCCATAATATATCCAAGTCCTTTCTTATCACGTGTTTCGTGAGTTTTATACTTACCGTCCTTAGTGAATTGCTCCCCGAATTGATATGCGTAATGCAAATTATCGAGTTGGACATTACTGAAGTGGTGCTCAGCACTAAAAACAGATGCAGAAAGCATCGTAAGTGCCAGTATCGCTTTTTTCATGTTTTCCTCTTAAAGATTAATAACGTATGTGCTGATTTTACCTTTTAAACGTTTATTGTTAACGAAAGCCATGCGGCATTTCAAGGAATACCAACGACCTGGGATATGGTTATCCACAGTCATGCCTAGCCATAAGGTCCCATCAGTGACTTCAAGCCGCTGAGGACGATATACTACATCAGGATCGATGTCAGCAGTATCTATTGGCAATGGTGGTAATTTCAAGAATTCAGAAATTTCTTCTACATGAAGATGAATCTTTTTGAAGAGGGCGAATACATACTCTTCGTCTATATCACGCTGGATAGCACGGTCCAACAGATGATTAGAGTATTTAATAAAGAAAGGTTGAATTCCAGCCTTAATGGCAGCGGATTTCACAGAAGAATTGATATCTCTGAAAGTAGTTTCAAAGATACGGCGGAGCTTATTACGACGAATGAAAACGCTTGAATCGATGTTAGACATTTTATTTTCCTCTCAGTTGGTGTAAGAGTACTATACCACACTCTTACACCGTTGTAAACCTTTAGTACTTCTCTTCTGGGCGGAACACTGCGCGACAAGCCCACATAGAAGCTTCTTTAAGACGCTCTTTAGCTATAACGATAGCACTTAATGCTTGAATATCAGCACTAAAATCTTCGTCGCTTTGACCTGAGTCATATTCACGCAATTCGTCTTCTATGGCCGAGAGAATCAACCCAAGACGAACTTCAGCATCTTTGATGGCATTAACACGGTTAATCTTTTCGGTGGTGTGCGGTTTGTAACCTTTGATGTCTTCAACGGCCATAAGGAATTTCCTCATCGGTTTCTTTGTCATATTCAACTAGCTCGATTTCTGACGAGTAGCCACGAGTACCAAGGTATGAAGTTGCTTCTTCATACTTCATAGTTTCTGGGTTCCAGTCGTCGGCCCAGGCTTCCATCAGCCCTTGCTCGCCACTGTTACTGAACCAATCACAAAAGGCTTTAATAGCCTTATCTGAACCTTTAATGATAACCTGTGCCATGTTAACCACCAGTTGTATAACGGATAGAAATGTCCAACTTGATAGGCTTTTTAAACAATTCGATAGCTCGAATAAGTTTACGATCATAACAAATCAGACTGCGGGATACTAGGCCACAAAGAGGCCCGGTAACAAATACGATTTCAATATCTGGCTTAGAATTCAGCTCTTCAATAGTTGCTTCTGTTTGAATAACAGACCGTTCAAAAGGACCATCCATAAACATATAACGTGTCATTACTGAATCCCCAAAACGAAAAATAAAGGTAACTTAGGCTTATTAACAGAGTAGCAAACGGAAAGGTCGTCCCAAGCTTCGTAGAACTTATACATCTCTGGAATACGAATCGGTTCTTCAATTATAAAGAGTGTCCGTTTAAGCGAAATGCCTCGGAATTTATCTTTTCCACTGAGGAAACTGCGCACAGTATCATGCATCAATACACCGTTTTCTTTATCGAGGCTTTCTAAAACTTTCCACCGGCGTTTAATACGATCGCAGGTATCTCGAGCATATTCACTTTTGTTTGCAATTACGACAACAGAGTTACCTTCTGAGAGCCAATCTGCAGCGAATTGAGAGACTGCTTCAGTTTTACCAGTTTGGCGTCCGCCGTCAAGACGCAAAGTTCCGTATTCTTGAAGCATGGCAATAGGGTATTGCCATGAATTTTCTGGGTTATCTAAACGACTGATTGCATGGTCTGTGAAAGCATGCATCAGAGATAGATATTGAGCTGTTAAGTATTTCATATTAATTCTCTGTTAGTTGGGCCATTCCGCTGGCGCTTGGTAGTCCTTGACAAATGGAATTCTTTACACTAAACTTATAGGGAACCGCGGCCTTTGATTGTATTCATTCGACCTTTAGCTTGAAGTTCAGCATCATCTAATTCGAATGCACCCATAACACCCCAAGCCTTTTTAATTTTAGCCAAAGAACCTTTGGATACAACAATATTAAAAGTGTTGCCTTTAGTAAAATCAACGAAATCTACTTCTACGCCCTGTTTAGTGACGCTTGTCACAATAGCGTCAACATAATCTTTATCTAAATTTCCTTGAGCGGCAATTTGAAAAACTTTCGGGGCTTTTGCTTCAGTGATAAATTCTTTATAAGTTTTCATTTTAAATCCTGGGATGGTAAGTTTTAAATTAAATGGGGCCATTCCGTGGCACATGTTTAATCCATCGACACACTATGTAAACCCCTTACCTCACTTGCGCTCGACCTTATTACAGGTAGGGAAAGCTACTTCACTCAGAGGACTCGATGTTCGTGAGGAGAGGTCGTGTTCAGCTTTATTAGGAATAGATTGCCTTACCGTAGTGTTTATACCACTGTGGACGTTGAGCAATTTTTTCATCCAAACGAGCCTGACTTAAAGCGATGTCAGATTCAGATGGAGTAAAATTATTCATTAAACACAGAGGGATATCCGATACGTCCACATGAGTGTTTTGAATTTGGAACCCGCGCTTTAGAAGTTCCTCGATGATAGCATTTTGACGTAAGAACAAAAAGCCAATTTTATCGTAGAAGAACTTAACATGGCCTGCGCCGAGACGGAAATCTTTAGGAATATCATTGAACCCTTGGCCTTTAGCCAGACGATCACGAACAGCACCAAAGATACGTGGCAGTTCGCGATACTCAGCCATCAGATGCTGGTCAGCAAGTTCAGAAACAAGAGTTAAGTTAATACGTGTCATAGTAGCCTCCATTAAGTTTGTAAGGCTACTATATCACAGTTATCGTGGAAGTAAAACTTTATTTATAGGTTTTCATATGCCTTCCAAGTTCCTGTTTTAAATGTTGCGATAACACGTTTTGCTCTGTTAGGAGTCTGATTATACCATCGGGATTTGGCTAAATTGACCGCTGCGGCGTCCCAACGTTTCTCTTTAAGCATACGCAAAGAATTAGTGAACCCTGCGACACCGGCGACACCCATCTGGAAGACCATATTAATTAATGCTGCCTTACGTACTGCGTCAAGAGACTCATATACAGGTTTCAGAACTGGATTACCTAAAATGCCACGAGTGGCTTTGTCCACTGAATTCAAGAACAATTTCTCTGCTTCAGCGCGTGTAATAACACCATTACACTTGCGGCCGATTAGTTTATCAAGCTCAGCTTTAGCAACATTGATATCCGGGCTCTTGGTTAAGAGTTGGCCAATACCAATGGTATAGTACCCTTCAGTGTCTTTATAAATTTTGTTGTCGTATCCTTCATCGATACGAAGCATGTCAAAAATGTCCATAGGACCTCCTATCTATTGATAGGAGTATTTATCACGCTACGCTAGGATACAGTTTCTGCATAATACGGTAAAGAGATGGTCCCATTACATGTTTCCACATCTCAGGTTTAATACAAGCAAATGCATCCATTTCCGGAATCATCATACCATCTTCGAACGTATGGTAAGCAGTGCATTTGCAATTTCTGAAGCTCTCGATGTCCACGAAGCGCATATAGCTGAATAGATGGATATTCTTATTCCGTGCATACTCGTGTTCACCTAGGTCGTACAAGGCTTCAGGATTAAAGTCTGTGAATCCAGTTTCTTCTTGGCATTCACGGATCGCCGCTTCTTTAGGAGATTCGCCTGGTTCTACATGGCCTTTAGGAATGTCCCAGCGCGAAGTACCGTCTTTACGCTTAATGCCGGTCATACGAGCCATGAACAGGCGATGGTCTTTAGTAAAGAACATAATCCCAGCGCTTAATTCTTTCATTCAAAATAATCCTTCACGTTAAATTCATCGACATAAAGGCCATAATGAATAGCCTTCAGCACATCATACATGTCATAGTACTTTTCACGTTTCAGAGTACCATAATACTTTTCTTTAATGGTATCCCATTCGCCAAGCCTGCCGCTTGCCAACTGGCCTGGCTGGATACCTAGTTCAATGAACTTCAGGATTTTAAATCCAACTTCTTGTTGCGAAGGAGGAACCCAGCCCCAGTTAAAATAGATTCGTCCTGTTTCTTTACCGTCTTTAAGTGAAATCAAATAGGTTGGAGCACTCATTTTCTACATCCTTTGACCCAGTTCATAAAGTTACGTTCTTCAACATATTTCTTGTATTTTTTCGCGTACAACTTATCAAGAACAACTGTGAAAATGTACGCAAGAATAGCAGCGGCTAACGGGAATCCTAAGATACTTACAGCTGTAACAAATACCCATATAAGAGGAATCGGACTAAACAGTCCATATATGCCTAAGGCTCCTAAGTTAATAAAAATAAGAGCAAAGCCAATCTTGAATCCTGCCTCGTCGTCATCAATCCAAATACGCGGGCGGCGACTACTCATAGTATTCATTTTCTACATCCTTTAATCCAGTTAGCAAACTCGGCTTCTTTAGCTTGTTCAAGCTTAAGTTTGTCGTGCTTGGTTTTTCTGAATCCGGCGATGGTTCCAGCAATACCGCACCCTATAGCGCCGCCGATCAACAATCCACTGAGAGTACCCATAACACTCACTAAAACAGAAAGCAAAACCAGTTCCAGTGTTGTAAAAACGGTCCAATTACAATAAAGAAATAAAGATACACTTAAAAACGGTCCGATAAAACTACCGACTTTAGAGCAATTATCTACAAAGGTCTTAGGATATTCTACACTGTATTCTTTGTATTCAGCCATTTCTTTCAAGACTCCAGTCATTCTCGGGTCAATATGACGGACGCCAACGGCGTCCTTATCATACTCGTTACAATAAAGTGTCATTACCATCCTTCCATAGGGAACTCAAGATAAACCTGAGCATTCACTCGGATTTCGTTCGTAATTTTCTTAACGCGGTCAGTATTGCGGGAGACTCGTCCGAACCAGCGCCAGCCGTTAAGAACTGCTTTAGAACCAGTGTGCCAGGTATCATGGTTGAATTGAAGAAGCGTACGGTCCGGTGCTTCCCACTGCTTAAGCGTACCTTCTTCGATGTGACGTAAGACTTCTGGATGCCAGTGTTTGTAGACCGTAGCACCTTCAGGAACTTCAGAAAACTCAGCCACGCCAGTAGCAAAATGAGTGGGACAAATATCGGCATTAGCAAGACCAATAATATGCTCGGCACGATAGCGAGGGTTGTCATAATCGGGTTGACCTGCAGTTAAGAAATGTTGACCGACCGGAATATCTTGGCGCGGTACGTCGTCATGGTGATAGCCAGGAATAGCAGGATACCAACCAGGCATCAGCATATGGATGCGGGTATCGATAACCACCTCAGCATACCGCCAATCAACAGGAAGATTATCGATGAAGCTACGAGTGATAGGACCGCCGTGTTTCCAGGCAAAAGCCAAATCACAGTTAAAGAACATTGTTTCATTTTTGATCACTTCGTTAGAGATACCCATAGCGAAACGACCAGCATTTTGTGCTTGAGAATTAAAAGTTTTTGGACCATTCATAATATTTTTCTCTCAGTTTGTGTAAGAGTATAGTATCACGCCCTTACGTCGTTGTAAACATTTATCTCAGCTCTTTTGCAAAATTCAATGCAAGTTCACGTTCTCTAATGGCTAGTTCACGTTCTTTGAGCTCTAGCTCTTTCTTACGTGTCTTGAGGTCTTCCTTATCAAGTCTTGTGCCTTTACTAGTCATTTTACCGCTTGATTCCAATTTCAGGTGATGACACCAGCGTAGTATCCAGTAAACAACGATGCATGCTACTACACAAAGGCTAATAAACCAGATTTGTGGCAACAATAATGCTGTAAAAATAATAAGTCCGTTAAATGTTAAAGCGCCAAAGCCTACTGAAGTAAGCGCCATAACTAATAGGTAGAAAAAGAACTTTTCTGATTTCCACACATAACTGCTATTAGTCCAGTACAAATACAACGATTTAGTAATCATCTTGGGCTCTGCCATGAAATTTTATTGGCTTGGCAATAGCGAACATGTTCTACAAAGTAGTTGTTGCTACTGTACCTGATTCTAATGACCTGCCCACACTTAGGACAGGTCTTTTCTGTAAACGGTTTATGCATCATTTCTGAAATGGCAAAATCAAATGCTCGTTTTTGTGAAAGCGATCAATGTAATCGTTCACACCCAGAGTTTTGTACATATGAACTACCTTATGATAGTTTTCCCAAGCGTATTCACGGAACCAGCCTGAAGTAATCGACGTACATACTTTCTCAAGGGCCATCATGAAGGAATGCTCAGAACTTACGTTCTGGAAGTTATTCGGGACCTGAGAACGTTCCAGGGCCAAGACGCAGGTTTCTTCATAAACACCGGCCAGTTTAATAGCTTCAGGCAGTGCTTCAAACTTCTCGTGAGAAGTCATAACTTCAGAGCCATCTTTCATGTAGAAAGTATAAGCAGGACGGTCTGCCAGAGCTACAGCACGGTGGATACTGTCATGATCAAGTGTGTAAATCGTATCGTTAAAGAACGTGGACTTATTCACATCTAGTTTAGGATGATTGTAGTTCAACGTTTCTTTCTGGCGAAGGAGCATGATTTCTTCCATAGCTAAAGAGAGTTTAACCCCTTTGTTACGTAAGAAGCGAATATGATGCATCGTTTTACGGAAGAATGGGTTATTCTTTTTGAAACGATGACTCAGTTTGATTGCCAAACACATCTCTGGTGTAGCCCAGTAAAATCCAGAGATGTTATCCTTTGTGAGGAATTCTTCGGAATAGCGCAAGAGCTCAAAGCTTGAAGTGAAATCCTCTGGTAGCATCTTATTAACTTCCTGACGAATACGAGTCATAGCAGGAACGATATATGCTTCAAAGTGAGTTTCACGACCATTATGCATGCATTTGAATGCGCGTACATCGGGATTATTGACTGCTACTTCAATACCTAACATTTGGGCCTTAAAAGCATTCCAAGAACCTTGGTCAGCGATGAAGTCCCAATCGCTGTTTTTGATGTCGTTGTAACCAATAAGACCGTGGTGTTCAAGAGCACGAGAACCAATAACTAACATCATAATATTTTCCTCATTTAGAATGTAGAAGTACTATACTACTTTTTAAGACGGCTGTAAACTCTTTTACGGCATAAATCTAAAAACATTTCATGCTCTGAAGGAGGTTCTTTCCAGCGTTGTTCTTCGAAATCGTAAACCAGAATAGGTAAAGTATTACCACGCAATACAGAGTACTGGTCATACATATCGTAAACCAACTTTAGTCCTAACGGATGGTATTCTAAGGCCTTTGCAACATCGCCAGCCCATCTAAATAAATGCAGGCCTACATTACGATGTTTGTCGTGTTCCCACCAATGAATGATCCCGTTCTTGTGGAACGGGATTTGGTTTTCAATACAGTAATCAACAATCACTTGAGCTACTCTGCCAACCGTTGATTGAAATGCTATTATAATTTACGTAAATAGCATTTTCAAGAACAAGACCGCTGCGATCATCGAAGTACATATCGACGGTTTCATTTTCTTCTGCACAGATCTGGAACAGGTTTTCCAGAGCAGCTTTAGCGGTACGTACAGCACAATCTAATTCACGAGACATGTTTACCTCTGCAATATTTGATGAAGCGGTTAATTTCAGCTTCAGTAATTTGTTGGTTTTCTACTACGACCCATTCGCCGTCAATAAATTTAGCGTCAGGATAAGTGAAGCCGTCTAATTCTTGGATAAGCTTTTCATAAAGATACGCAGCAGCTTTTACATTTTCACGAACAGTATACTGCGTGTATAACATATGCAAATACGCCACAGAACAAGTACTTTCGAAGCCGTGTTCATTTTGATAATGCAAATAGCAATCTTTAACGAAAATCATTGTTCCTCCTATAAGGGCCACTATAACATGACCCTTAGTGAATGTAAACTAACAGTTTTGCATAGAGCTAGAGTACCAGAAGCCTTGGTCGTGAGGCAGATAGTTATCGTCACGAATCCATTTGTAGTCTTCCCACTCATCAGAGCTTACCGGAATATACTCTTCGTTATTAGCCCAGAAGTGCTTACCTGTAGCATCTGCCATTTCTTCGCCTTTAGATACTAGAGCATTGATAGCGCGAGTAACAGAGTCTACAGAATCAATCTCAAATTCGAATTTCATTTTTCACCTTAGCATGAAGAAGGATACCAGATACGACCGTCAGCTTCAACGTTAAATGCACGTCCAGCTTCTTCGCCATAGCAAGAACTGTTCAGCCAATCGTCGAAACTAATAGAACCATCGTATGTATCGAATTCGATACCGAAGTTCTGTTCACTAGCCATTTTAGAAACTTTGTTAAACAGGATCGCCAGTTCTTTTGCTGCTGCTTCTAATTCAGTTACATTACTCATTTAACATTCCATAGATGAAGAGACCCAACCACCTGTTTCAAGGCTCGTGTAGTACTCGTGTTGATTAACGGTAGCCCAAGACGGATTACCCTGTTCAGTGTACTGCTCAAGTTCTTTCTTCAAGAACCCTGGTGAATAATACGTGCCGCCCATACCGTAGGCAGGACTAATAGAGAATTCAGTATTATAGCGGTCTGCTACAACTTTAGCATGTCGAATTGCATCATTAATAGCTTCAACCGCTAAAGCCATTTCTTCTTTAGGATTTCGTTTCATTAGCACATATCGCTGGATGAAACCCAAGCGCCTTCAGTCATATTGCCATTTTCATCAAGGTCTACTTCATATTCGCGGCAATAAAATTCAAGACCGTTGTCTTCAGCGTTAGTACCTTTAGGATGATAAGTACGACCATTACCGTAATCGCCGGTACTAAATGATACACCCATTTCATCAGCGATACTTTCTGCTTCAGCTTCGATATGATCAGTCAGACCCATGATTGCATCAATAGCCGCTCGTGCTGACTTATAATCATTATATTCAGGAACTTCTACTTCAAAAGTATATTTGCTCATTTTCTCATCTCTTTTAAGAAAGCTAAGGTTTCATCTCGTGAGTCAAGAAGACGCTGTGTGGCATTTTCTTTTTCCCACTCTTTTACTTCTTTTCGGTAATTATACTTGTGTTTTAATTTAGCAAAACCATTAATGATGTATGGTACGGCTATAATAGGAAATCCAAAAGAGAACCCAGTTACTACCATGGCTAAAATTGATACCAAAGATATTTCGGCGCCCATTTCATTAATCATGAATGCTGGGTAAAATATCATAGAACACAGACCTATAGTAATTCCTATTAGTATAAACAAGAATTTGTCTGTAATTACCTTTGCATAACCCCAATCAATAGGTTTATTGCGATAGTATCTAGCCATTTACTGCCTCACGACAATGTTTGATAAATTCTTCTACAACGATCTGCTTTGCTAACTCTGGATTCTGGCTGAACTCATAAATCTCTGGAGATAGCACATTCCGAAGATAAGTACGCCTTTCACTATAGTAACCTCGTCCTGGCATATTAGTATAGTTAGGATTACAAAGCAGAGAAACTGTGTAAATTTTGCCTTCAATCATAAATTCTAAGACAAAAGCAAAATGATCCTCGTTTTTAGATAAAAACTTAGATGTATCTCTTGCATAAGAGAACCAGTGCTCGTTGTCATCGTTATATGCGTAAATACTGTACTCGAGTTGATAGATTCCTTCGATACGAGCACCATTATAACGCCGACTGAATTCCAGCACAATTTCTTTGATAAACTTAGTATTAGCCACCATAATGGCCGGTGGATATTTTTTGTTGTTATGACTTCCACGAGTCTGCAAAAAATTATTTTCAGCGCAACGGTCTTGCATATATGGCATCAAAAGCTCAATAGCTTTTTCAGGGATACCTTTTTCACGCAGTGCTTCAACTTGTAATCTTTTAGACATAGTATTATCCTCTATTATCCCAATAAGAGGGCCTAAGCCCTCTTAGCATTACTTCAGAGAAGCCAGGTATTCCTGAACATCTGCAGTTGTAGTGGTAGTACCAGGTTCAGCACCGTTAAAGGTTTCAACCTTCATAGTGATATCGTCGACAGATACTTTAGCCAGAGAAGCCAGTTCGATCACATCGTCAGCAGAGCTAATACCCAGATCAGCAGCAGAACGAGTTTCACGAATGTATTCGAGCTTAACAGCCAGATCCAGACGAGCATCGTCCAGCTCAACTACTTTACGTTCGATTTCTTCACGCATACCTGCATAGCCAGCAGCTTTTTCACGCAGAGCCGCAGCAGTTCGACGATACAGAAGACCAAGCTTAGCGTGAGTTTCCACGTTCATGTTTTCAGCGATCAGACGACGAATTTCTTTTTCTTTCGATTCTGCCAGTTTATCTTTTTCGATAGCTAAAGCCAAGATACGTTTCTCTTCGTTAACGGATTTAACATGAGAAACACGAAGCTGAGTGATTTTGTCAATCAGGATGTTCGCTGCTTCAGTATACTGATCTTCAACAGTAGTATTTTTAGCAACGAAGGTGCCCAGTTTAGCACGGATGAACGCAACCAGTTTTTTCAGAATAGCCATTGTATTTTCCTTTCATTGAATAAGATTTAAATTATATCCCAGTAGTGGGAAGCACTATATCATGTACTTCCCGACTTGTAAACTACTTGTACGTGTTAATCAGTTCTTCCATTTTATCCAGAACTGCCATGTCAACGATACGAGGCATCGCCGGATCACCTGAGTACTTATTCATGTTCTCGAGGATAATACGCTCGATACAATGCAAAGCTGAAGTACGTTCTTCGCCAGACGGGAAGTTAGGTGTTTCACCGAACAGTCGAGCAAAAGAACTAAAATACGTTTGTGCTGCCGCTTTAGCTTTATCAGGATAATGCATAATATTTTCCTCAGATTTTGGTTTTAACGAAAGCTACATAAGCAGCAGCTTTTTTACCGACAATTTTCTTCTGACGTTTAGTACCGATAACATTCATTTTAACAGTAGGAGAGTCGGTTTCAACATCCCATACATGAATGTAAGTTTTAGCTTCTTCACAAAAGAACATAGCGTGAGAAGAGATAGTACCAAAAGCTTTAGTGAAATGAAACATTTTATTCTCCAGTAGTTTGTCTGTATCGTTTTGATGTGTCTATAGTAACACAGCTACTGGAGAAGTAAACACTTTATTTCACATTTTTGTAGATAAATTCTTCAAGAGCTTCTGTGACACCTTCATCGATGTAAACATCAAACAGAGCATCGCTGTACCCGTCTTCATCTTCCCAAGAAGCAGTGCCAGCTCTGAAGCCTTCCATGCATGCTTTCCAGGCACCTTGATATAATGGTTCTGAACAGTTTCTTACAATCAGGTCAGCGTATTGCAGGACCCAAGAAGCTGGCAGAAATTCAGTAACTTCATTGAAGTCTATAAAATCTTGACTCTCGAAGAGAGATGCTGGGAATCCAGCAGTAATGTTACGTCTCATGATTTCACCTTGATAAATTCAATCCGTTCGATTTCGTCCCAGTTCAGTTTAATGCTTCCGATCAACTGAGCACGTTCTTCTTCTTGTGCAGTCCAGTTTGCACAAGCAAAGTAACGAGAACCGTCTTCTAATTGCCCAATCACTGCCTCAGAGTGGCCGCCTTCTTTCCAGTGAATCAAACAACATCCCAACGGGATTTCACGTTCAGAATCAGTTTCGAAAGTTTTAGTAATTTTCATTCCATCTCCTCGGAGTCAGCCCAGAATTCATCAACAGTATACGTTTCATAGTCATCAGCAATAAAGAAACCTTTAGACGAATCAATAACATCTACAGCATTATACTTACTTGATTCAGAAACACGAATCAACTGTTGACCGTTAGGTAATACAAAGGTCTCTCCATCTTCAACGTCTTTAAAAAGTTTCATATTCAGATCCTCATTTGTTGGTGTACAAACATACTAACACGTTCTTTTGAGTGTGTAAACCCCCTAATGGGGACCGAAGTCCCCAGGTATTAAAGTTTCTTATAATGACGTCCAACATCGCCAACATAATGAGTAATCTGAGTTAAGCGCTTGCCAAAATCTTCTGTTTGCGAACTTGTCTTCAGGCCATACAGTACTGCGTAAAGGTCTGGAGTATCGCGAACATTAATCTTAGCTGCTGTAGCGGCGTCTAAAGTACTAGCCACTTTAGCATGAAGTTTACCGGACAAAGCTGCAGCTTTTTCATACGCGGCATGAACATCGGCCCAAGCTTTATCAAGCGATTTAACTTCTGCATCGGTCAATACAGCTTTCTTAGGGGATGCTTTGGCTGGCTTAGAACCTTTATCAGCTGAGATAAAGAACTCGCCGGTAACCATAGCAGATTTCCAAGCATTAGATACTGCGCTGCCAGTGAAGCCTTCAGCTTTCATATCACGGACAAATTGGAAGCGCGATTCATCTGTATTTTCATACTTGTATTTACCAGCTTTAATTCCTGCCACAGCGGCGGCTTTTACGTCGGCGAGACCTTCGACCAGAACATCGTTAAAAGTAATCATTTATTTTCCTTTAGAATATGGAGTGTCAACATATTCGCCCAGCGCGCACCTCTGGCTCAGGAATCCCACGAATATACTCCTATTTATGCCCGAAAGGGTCCCCATTTCTGAGAACCCTTTCTTCTCGGCTCTGATGACTTAGTTGCATCCAGAGGTCATTCGCCAGCCTTGCGTCTTCGGATGCAACCTAGGACGCCATTCTTTATTTCTTATATTTTAGGTATGGGTAGGAATCGAACCTACAAACCATTCAGCACCAGGGCCTCACGCTCTACCTATTTGAGCTATCACATACCAGAATTTGGTGCCGATTGCAGGAGTCGAACCCGCGACATCTTCATTACAAGTGAAGCGCTCTACCAACTGAGCTAAATCGGCAATAAGACGGAAATAAGGATTCGAACCTTATGTAGTTGCACAGACGTATCTGCCGTTGAATTCCTCACTAGGTTTAAGCAACTATTCCCGGGTCTTAATTTGGTGCACCGAGAGGGATTCGAACCCTCAATCCTTGCGGCGTAGCATTTTAAGTGCTATGTGTATACCAGTTCCACCATCGATGCGAAATGGTCCACGCAGAAGGATTCGAACCTTCGACCCACGGCTTAGAAGGCCGTTGCTCTATCCAACTGAGCTATGCGCGGAATATTGTTCAGACAGGACTCGAACCTGTACGCTTAGGTCTGTAGCACCGGTTTCCGCCTTACTCACCTGGGTACCAACCAGGGTTTCAAACAAGCTATTCCGGTCGTGTCTACCGATTTCACCACTGAACAAGTTTATTTAGTATACTCTATAAAAGCTAAAGCAAAATCAGGATGAACTTTAACAATTTTATGAGACACCTTGAATCGATATGGATAAGAATCCACACCTATACCATGACCTGTTTTGCCTGTTACTTTACCAACACGCATCTCGCCATCTTGTCCCATGCCAGAGGTTTTCACACCAAACAGAATATAATCACCTTCAAAGACTGGTTCACCGTGTCGATCTTTCATTAATTCTATCATTTCGAAGCCTTAAGCATTTCACGTACACGATAAAGGTTGCTACAGAATTCTTGCTCGGTTAATACAGTTTCGTTCTTTTTAGAACGTCCCATGGAGTGAGTTAATGTAGCGTTCTGCGTAGCCAGGATAGCTCTCTTGAATCCATCATTGGTAGCTAATTGATTATATGCTCGTTCAATAAGAAGCTTATAGGCGTCACTCTGACGTTGCATAGGCACACCTTTCCAGTACAGAGTTTGTGTACGGAACCACTTCTTCTTTTTACCTTTGAACTTTGCAGCTTTACCGACCAGAGTACAAACATGAGCAGCCATTTCAGGAGAACTAAACTTCAACGATTGTAAGAAACCTTCCATTGAAGCACATTTAACGCCATCAATTTCAAAAGCGTGTGGAGCAAAGTTGCTTAAAGCACAGCTTGGATAACTTGACCCTGAACCGATATCCATTAGATGTCCTCTGCATGAATCATGATTGAGCGTCGACGAACAACGCAACCTTTAAGTTCTTCAGCTGCTTCAACGAGTACACGTCCTGACGGAAGAATGAGGCCATCAATTTGCTGTTGTGCTCGTTCTATGTCTGTAAAACCATCTGCTTCGAGGAGGCCTGTGAATTCCCATCCTACCCAGCATTCATTATTAACGAATGAAGCATACGAACCAAATTCAGGATTAAAAATTACGTAATCTTGTTGCATCTGTTGTTCCAAATTTTAGTTAGTCCGGCATGCTCGAAAGCACGCATACAGGAAAGACCAACTTTACCGTGTTCTTCCCACTCAATAACTCTATCATTATCTCTGAAAGCAAGACCCTTAGCCGGATTTGCGTAAGGTTTCAATTCTTCAGGAACTTCTTCCATCGAATCATAAACGACAGTAACACCACCTTTACAACCGGCGATACCTACGCCGCATTTGCATTCTAACACACAGCAACTATAACTGATATACGTAAAAGGGAATTTTTCGCCACAGAATGGGCATGGGAGTAAATCTTCATTTAGGATGGTCATAATATTTTTCTCAGTAGATGATTGGACGGAACGCCTGGACTCGAACCAGGTTATAGAACAATTGGCGTTGAACTACATTTTTATGAGGCCAATAAATCATTTCCTCAACAGGCACGTCGCCAAACGTGTCATCCTGGAGAAAAGTCAATACGTCCTCGAACCGAATACCGCGAGGTGGGCCGCAGGGTCCGCTATTGGAAGTCCTGAAGATATTTCCACCGTTACATTTGGTGACCCTGGCAAAGATTCGAACATGCAACCGATCCCTTATGAGGGGAGCGCTCTACCAGTTGAGCTACAGGGCCTGAATCCGGGTCTAAAGAGTACAAACAAGAAGGTTATTGTAGAACACATAGCACGCTATGCGGGAACAGCGCCTTCGTCCTCGGCATTATCTTATAGGACTCTAACTCATCTCTTTAGACTGCCAATTCATTTTCAGAGATACTCTTGCACGATGCAAAGCAAAGGGGAACAGGGCTCTCATCACCTTGGTACCAGATGAATCTTGTTTAACGTACTGTTCTAAGATGTATCCCTGAAAATGAACTAAATTATCTTTCGTAGGTATGAGAATCTCTCAAGCTTTCCGGAAAGCTGAATAAGCGTTAATGGCTCTCATATACCCGTGCACAGATATAATCTTTGTTAGCAACATTAACTGAATCAATATACCTCGAAAGATAACTGATACTTATCTTTCTGCGCCGCTCTAAATGTGAATACTAGGCCATAATAATACCGGAACCGCCTGGTTACGCTATTACCTGGGTACTTATCAGGGATTTAGTTTACGACGACTTCAGGGTGCGCATCCATCCGGGCTGAGTCCTTCAGTAATCCATTGAACTACCTACTGGAGCTTTCACCGACTTGGTCCCTCTTTTATCTAACGGAAGTGAGTGGAATCGAACCACCGACCGAACGATTAACAGTCGTCCGCTCTACCGCTGAGCTACACTTCCTAATGGCTGGGATATCAGGACTTGAACCTGAGAAATGCCGATATCAAAAACCAGTGCCTTACCAACTTGGCTATATCCCATTTATTTGGAGGCGGGTGATGGACTCGAACCATCGCGTAACGGGATATGAACCCGTCATTCTACCAACTGAAGTTAACCCGCATCTATTTCGAAAGCTCTCCGCCAATCATGATGGTTTCACTCGATTAATCCAGGAAGGCTGTACACTTCCCACCAGATTAACGGGTCAAGAACTTTCTGAATAGAGACCTCATATTGTTTTAGAGCTTAAGCCACCGGCTTCTCTTGAGGTCATTTTGAGACTGTTGTCTCCATGTAGTAATAATATCACTTAAAACTTAAAGCATATTACCGCTTGAACATGACGTAATCATATTCGATACACCCGGCCATTAATTCGTTCTTAAAGATATCATACTCAACTGGAGCATTATCTTCCATTATATAGAACGTGAAGTTCACACTGTTGTAATGATATTTATCATCAACCAACTGGACTTTTGTACTTGAACGACCGATAGAAATCTTTTTTACTTCATGAAACGATTCGGCACCAAATGGCGCTACAGCAATCAGGCTATGAGCCAATTCAGAATCATGACTGTAGCCGTTATCAGGATGAGTTACTTTAGCGAATACTTTCATTAGCAATAACCACTTTCTACAATTACATGGGTATTAAGGTTGACGATATGCCACCAGTCAAAACGATCTTTGAATTGTTTCTTCATAAGATCGCGCAGTTCATCGATGCTCTGTGATTTAGCTCGCAAATCGTTATACCCACCAGATGGATAATAAATTTGACCTGCAAATAATGCAAAGTTATTACCGGTGTTCATAGAACAGCCGGAAGCATCCACCAAGTTACCTTGCCGGTCCGTGATTTCGATAAACGAATAACTCACGTCTCTGGCATATTCTACAGCATCTTGATATGTTTCAAAAGAACCACACCCTATACGGCATTCAGGACGGGTATGTGGGTTCGCTTCAAAATCACCATATAGTTTATAATTCATTAGTGTACCCGCTTGTCACAGAACAAAAAGAAGAACTAACGACTTCATACTTATCGTTAAAGTCTTTGCGTTCACGTGCGGCTTTAATAGCTTCTTCAACAGAGCTATAGCAATCTACAAAATCGCCTGTTCCGCCGCTAGGGTAATACCGAGACCACATGAATAATCCGTACATATTTTCCTCACTTAGAGATTTCGTTCATTACGAAAGCTACAACAATCATTGATAATGCCAGTCCAGCTGACACAGCGTTTTCTGTGGTAGTTAACAGACCTGCCATAAAGCCAGCAAACATACTTACTGATGTTGCTCCAAGAGCTACTGTTACCGCTACATTACGAATGATTTCTGCACGTTTCATTTTAATCTCCATCACTTTTGTTTTGATAGGGTCATCTTATCACGACCCATCGTCGTTGTAAACAGTTTATTCAGCACCAGCGGCTTTCAAAAGCTTTTTAAGATTGGCAGAACCACGGGCAGAAAATGTGACCTTGTCGCCCTTTTCACCGATACTGCCAGTCAATTTAGCAAGTTTATCACTAGGGATTTTTTTAAAATCAGCTAGGGTCCCGTCAAAAGTTTTTGTAACAACAGGAAGTTCATCTTCTTGTCTTTTAGCTTCTGTAATAAATTCTTTGTAAGTTTTCATTTTTGGTTTCCTGAGTAAGTTGGTATGAGGGTATAGTATCATGACTATCTAGTGTTGTAAACTGTTTAAATGCAAAAAGGAGACCGTAGTCTCCTTATTTTAAATCATCAGCCCAGTCAAGCTGAAGAGGCTCTTTGTATTCACGGTCTAGAACTACATGACACTTGACTTCACCTTTATAGTGAGCAGGTCCGATGTTGTAGCTTAGAGTGATATGCGGAGTGTAGTCAGGAAAATCATGCGTAGCACCTAGCGCACGAGCATAATTATGCCGGAACTTTAGATAGTCAGAGTCTAACTTAAGAACTAAGACTTTGCCATCTTGAGTATCCCAGGTTTCAAGTTCTCCTGAAGTAGCAACCTCAAAACTCCCAGTTGAGCATACGTAAGGTACATCAACACGAGAGTAGCATATCGTTGAATGGATTTTATGACGAGGAACCGGATTAGGAATCTTCAACTCACGCTGAAGATTCTCGATTTCATCTAAAGTCGATTCAGAAAATTTAGCTGCAACATAAAGACCTGTAGTAAAGACTTTAAACTTCACTTAGCCTTCTACTTCAGCTTCATCTTCTACTTCAGCTTCGACATCAGCAGCCAGAACAACCGACTTAGCTGCTTCTACGATGGCGGCCAGTTCAAAAGAACCGTCTTCTTTAGCTTTTACAGGCAGAATCTGAACCAGTTCACCTAGAACAGCTTCTAGTTCTTTAATGCGGTCTTGAGAAGCCTGAGCAACTTCAGACAGGTCGAATACGCGTACTTTCAGTGTGTTAATAATATCTTGGCTCATTTTAATACCTTATCAATTTTTTTATAGAGTTCTTCAAGAGAACCGTCGTTTGTTATAACAATATCACCAGGCATGACAGGAAGTCCACGCTCAGTGATGTGAGAATCTTTAATCGTTTCTTGATCAGGGCGAACTACATGGATTATCGTAGCACCCATCGCCCTGGCAAAAGAAATTTCATGCTCTTGACGAACATCCGGGACGATGAAGTAATTATAATCTTCAAAGTTATCAGCATATTCATCAGTACACCATTTAACCCAATACATCTTATCAAAGTGATCAACCACGATATCAGTTCCGAGGGTCTGCATCAGACGTCTAACGGACCAATCATCTTCAATAGTATTTATCACGTCAGCTACAGCTCTTTCTACGTAATTCATTGGGGAACCTTCGTAGGTCCCTACCAGATGTTTTCTAGAGGTTAAGTAGCTTATAGCCTTAAGCATGATATCTATTACGGTATATTTACCTAGATGCAAGTTTGTTTCACGGTCATAATTGATACCTTCAAAATCATCTCGTGTTAGAGCTGGTTTTAAATTCATCTGATTATAAGCCACGAAAAGGGCATCTTTAATAGGCTGAGCCAGCTGATGTTTCATTGCATCGTAGTTGGCCATAATGTAATCAGCAGTAGTATCCTTACCGCTGCGTTTCTTACCAAGCAAATAAATTAATTTCATTGCATACTCGGATGACGACCCTTTATCTGGGTCTGTAATTGAACTTCACGCGCCTGATTAATAAGAGCACGTCCCTCTATAATTACACCGTTTTGTTCGACTTCGATGTACTTATAGTTCAATGTAGCAGTGCAATACATCGGAACATCGGAATCTTCAGCTAACGAATATTCTATTTCGCTTAAGTCTGAAATCCAAGCGCCGACATAACGTATAGTCATTACTATATCACGTTTATCGTTATCGAGAATATGCATTAAAACTGCGTCCGGGAACCCATCGTTATGTCCCCATCCGGATTTATCTCGATTCAGATAATTGTTACACGCTAGCATCCACTGGTAACACTGGACCCAAGATTCAAGCTTTTCATCTACCAAGAATCGGCATGGCACTGCATCGAATTCTATGGTAGCAGAACTTAAAGAAGCGCGATGCATACCTTGAGGCTGGCCGGCCACTTCAGTAACAGGGATGTGAATCCCTGGAACAGCAGCTACTTGAAGGTTCAGTTTAAATGCTTTAGTGAGGTTCCCGTCAGGAACCTCTAATAGAAAGTTTGTTGTGTTAGTTTGGTTAAATAACCCACCATTCGAATCGTGCATTATGATTTCCATACTGAAGTAGCAGAATAACGTTTGCCTTTCGACATAAACTGCTGGAGGGGTAACATTACTACATTAGCCCAATCTGCAGGCTTAATCTCTATCATTGGACCTTTGATATGCCCAGGCAAATAGGATTTAATCATCTGGTCGGCGCCTTTAAAGCCCTTCACTTGGCTCCAGTTGATTTTAAGTTTAGTCTTATTAGATATTACAGGCGTGTTTGCGTACTGCTTCAGGAGCTCTTCCAGGAATGCCTGTCGCGCTTTAGGAGGTATGTAGTGAAGGTTAAGCCCGTACATAACTCGTGAACTACCGTTTTGTCCAAATCCAAGATTGATAATCAACGGGTATTTGTCCCAGTACGGTAGAGTATCTTTATGCTTAGCATCATAGATATACGCATATAGCTTGCCTGGCTCAGGCTTAGATACCTGATGTCCACGAACATTTTTCTTAATAGTATCGTTGAACCAACGTGCTGATTTGTTGTTAACAGCCGCTCCTTCGTTCTTTATTTTTTCACGAAGAGAACTACGGAAGCTGTTAATCATAATTAACTGCCGTTCAGCTTTAGTTAACTTGTTCTGTGGTTTCTTTTCTAATTTTTCGACCTTTACGGCCGTTTTAATACGAGATTGGTAACGTGACATGGCTTTAGTGAACGAAGCATAATTGAACCCACGTTCTTCAGCGAATTCTTTAGCTGTGATTCCTTTGGCCTTTGCTTTAGCATATTCAACACCAATCTTGACCCATTGCTGCTCTGATTTACTTGGTGCACGATTAAGCGCCGGAGCAGCTTCACCCAAGAATTCGATTATAGCCATTAGCCTTTCCATCCAAGTTTCTTGAGGGAATGCTCAGTAATTAGTCTAAATTGTATACCCATTTTGTCAGCAGTTGCTTGAGCTGCTTTCCATTTATCCTGATTCACCGAATAAGTATACACTTCGTTTATATAGCGTTTCTTAGCCGCTGTAGTAAGCTTGACGGGTTTAGGCGGAGGCACAGTTTCTTTTGCTGGTTTCACTTCAAAAAAGAACTGTTGTCCATCTTTAAATCTAACCCAAAAGTCCATGAAGTAGCGTCGTTTCTTTCCTTCAGCATTACAAAAATATGGAATTACGACTTCTTCACTATTCCACTGAACAACCTCAGGATGTCGGTCAAGCCACCTCATTAGATACTGCTCCCATGAGGAACGGTACGTGATCTTTCTTACATCTCCTTTGTATTTGGAGATATTCTCAGGAGTAAATCGACCGCTGTAGGCCATTTGGGTTTTCCTTACATCTATCAAAGTGCCATGATTTCATTCCGGTAAGTTTACCTATTTTACCACACCAAGGGCATGTCACTTCTTTATTTATTTTTATCATACTTTCTGACATTCGTCTTAAAGTATCTTTAGAGACTTTTTTATTTGTATGTCTCTCACTGATGCGGCGCCTACCTTCTTCTGTGATATAGGATACGCCTGTAAAAGCTTTAGATAATGCTGCTCTATGTTCTTTAGACTTCGGCTTACCTTTAGAAGATTTACTCATTTTAAGCTTAGTTTCTTCCGAATGTCGTTTGCCAGTCATTGTACCTGGTAAGGATCTAATTTTGTTCTTTATCCAGCCGAATTCTTTATTATTTCTTATTTGACCTTCAGATGATGCACACATCAATCTGCAAGCTCGTATTAGCCCAGAATGCCAAGGATATATTTTAGCTAATAGTTGGTGGGCTACAAAGTGTTCTTCCGGGGTGAGGTCTACAAGGTTTTCTGGAGTATCTTTACCATTCATGCATCTTGGGATTATATGATGAGATTCTGTGTAAGATTCTAATTTTCTCGTTTTTGCTCTAGTAATTAAAACCTCATAATGTTTTCTATAATCCATAATGAAGCCTCCTTATAAATACACATATCAATATTTATAAAAGGATACACTATGCTCTTTTCGTTTTTCAACCCAATTGAGTACCAAGCTAAAACGACTGGCAGCAAGAAGATAATCCCGACAGCTAATGTCTATCGTGATTACCAAGAATATTTTGACCGTGTAGCGGTTAACTACTTGCTTCAGAACTATTACATTCAAGGTGCTCCACGTCCAGAAGAACTGTCTTATGAACTGTATGGTAACACACAGTTCTATTGGATTCTCTTAATGTGTAACGGAATCTACGATCCTTATCACGGATGGATTAAATCCCAGGATGCTTGTTACCAAGCAGCTGAGCAGAAATATTCTAAAGTTGGCGGGAACCAGATTTTATATCATGTCGATGCCGATGGGAACAGATATTACAACGTAGAACAAGTTCCTGCGGATTCGGGTATCTGGTGGGCCAAAGGCGAGAACGATTATACTAAAGATTCTCATATCCAATACCGCGGCGCATTAGCTCCAGTCGATGTCTACGAAGACGCTATACTAGAAAATGAAAAACTGCGTCAGATCAAAATCATTAACCCTGTTGACATCGAATCTTTTTTATCAGACATAGTTCGTGAAATGGAAAAGGCCCCAGAATGATTGAAATGAATGATGAAGTACGCTGGTTCACTGGCGTCGTAGAAGATAGGATGGATCCGTTAAAGCAAGGCCGTGTAAGAGTACGTGTTGTAGGTCTTCACCCGTTCCAAAAAACTCAAGGGCCTATTTCCGGTATTTCTACTGCTGATTTACCATGGATGACTGTAGGACAGCCTACTAACTCTGCCGGTATCAGTGGTGTGGGCCATTCAATTACAGGTATTGTTGAAGGTAGTACAGTTTTTGGACAATGGCTTGACAAATATAAAACATCAGGCATTGTTACTCATGTTATATCAGCACACAATACAAAGAAGCCTAACTATACAGAAGGGTTCAGTGACCCTACAGGGCAGTTCCCTAGATACTTAGGTTCAGATACGAACCCGTTGACTCAAGGGTCGGAAATAGGTTACAGCAGCAATACTAATGTTATCCAAGATGCTAACCTTGATGTAGGTATTAATCCTGACTCAACAGATATCAGCGATGCTAAGCCAGACGACAACCCTAATTTCACTATTGAAAACATGCTTCGTCGTGATGAAGGCCTTCGTTTAAAAGTATACTGGGATTCTGAAGGGTACCCTACTGTAGGTATCGGCCACTTGATCGTGATGCAGAAAATACGTGATATGGCCCAGATTAATAAAATTCTGAGCAATCAAGTAGGGCGTCAAGTATCTGGAAATCCAGGTATCATCGAAATGGAAGAAGCCTCTAAATTATTCCAGAAAGATTTAGCGGATGTTCAAAGAGATGTCAAAAGCAATCCTAGAGTTGGCCCTGTTTATGCTAAAGTAAACAGGTCTCGTCAGATGGCTTTAGAGAATATGGCTTTCCAGATGGGTATTAACGGCTTGGCAAAATTCAAAGGTATGTTAGATGCGATGTTTGTTGAGGACTGGCAAACAGCATTTAAAGAAGCTAGAAACTCTGTCTGGTTTAATCAGACTAAAGGCCGTGCTTCTCGTGTATCTATGATTATCTTAACTGGTAATTTAGAGTCATACGGCGTTCCTGTTCCTCCAGAACAGGCTAAAGGAAGAATGATTCAGCTATTTGCTGCTCCGGCTTCTGACGATTCTGACGACCCAAGTGCTCCATGGACTCCTACGGATTCAAGGATTCTGTTCAAAGAACCTGAAAGTTCTTATAAAGGTGAATATCCTTACGTTCATACGTATGAATCTGAAGCAGGGCATGTTCAAGAGTTTGACGATACACCTGGTTACGAACGATATAGACTAGTCCATCCAACCGGTTGTTATGAAGAAGTTGCTCCTGACGGGCGTCGTACTCGTAAAACAGTTGCTGACCTTTATGATATGACCCAAGGTGATGGCAATATCATGATTTCCGGTGATAAAAAAGTTAACGTTGGTGGAAACGAAGTTTATTATAATATGTACAATCGTCGTCAGCAAATTGACGGTGATAATACTCTTTATGTTCGCGGAAATGAAACTAAAACTATTGAAGGTGACGGGACTGTTATTGTCAAAGGTAATGTAAAAGTTATTGTTGAAGGAAATGCAGATATCCAAGTAAATGGCGACGCTACCACTAAAGTGGATGGGAACCATGAAATGAATATTGGCGGGAACATGTCTTATGTTGTTGCAGGAACAGTTTCTTGGAATGTAGGTGGGTCTTGGACTGAGACAATGGCTTCGATGAGCTCTATCGCTCAAGGCCAGTACACTATCGATGGTAGCAGAATTGATGTAGGTTAATTATGGCTCAGATAATTCCAATAAATACGACATTAGAAGAACTTATAGAAGGTGACTTTGTAGACCAATATTTCACTGCCTCTTTGGAGGCAGATGAAACTCTTAAGTCAATTACTATTACTAATTACCAACCAGTAACCGGTATCACTGTAGCTCAAAACCATTATACAGGTAACTATAACTCAATTTTCACTTTTGGTGCTAATGCGCTTTTATACCGCGAAGGTGATGATTTGAAATCAGCTTCAGCCTGGGAGGAGTTGCCTCCACCAAAAGAAGCTGATCTATACTTATTCAGGGCCCCTACAGCGCTTTCTAAGACATTTACATACACTGTTGAGTTAATCTATACCGTAACTACTCCAGCTGTCCCTGGCGAACCAGGAAGTGGCTCTGTTGAAGAGAAAAAGCTAACAAAAGTGTATTCACAGACGGTTAAAGGTAATTGGAGCATTTGGGCTAACAAGTTACGTGACTACGTATACGCGGGGAACTAATGGCAGGTTTAGCATACAATCATTGCATTACAACAGGTCATGATTCTTATCCTCCGACCGATGTAAATGCTACACAATCTAAAGTATTCACTGGTGGTATCGCCGTCGTTCGTGATGGCGATCCTATTACTCCACACACAAAAACAACGAAGCCTTATGATACACACGGAGGCGTCGTAGAGGCTAGAACGAGTAAAGTATTCGTTAACGGGAAGAAAGCAGCCCAAATGGCCGATCCAATTTCATGCGGTGACACCATCGCTCAATCTTCACATAAGGTGTTTATTCACTAATGGCTACTACAGAACCAGTAAATTATCAGTTGACGCGTACTGCAAACGCTATCCCAGAAGCATTCATCGGTGCAACTTTTGATGAAATTAAAAACAACCTTATTGATTGGCTTTCTAGTCAATCCGAATTTCAAGATTATGATTTCTCAGGTTCTCGAATAAACGTATTATTAGATCTTTTAGCTTATAATACTCTTTACATTCAGCAATTTGCCAACACGGCAATATACGAAAGTTTTATCGGCACTGCGAATCTTCGTAGTTCAGTGGTCCAAGCAGCCCAAGAAAACGGTTATCTCCCTGCTTCTAAATCAGCGGCTAAAACCTCTATTATGCTAGATGTTACCCATGACTTAAATCCAGTGTCGATTAGTATCCCACGCGGGACCAAGTTTTTGGCATATGCTCGCGATACATCAGCAGACCCGTATTCTTTTGTCACGACTAAAGACGTAGTTGTAACTCGTGATGACGATAAACACTACTGGCCTGTTGTTGAACTCGCCCAAGGTCGAATTATTCGTCAGATAATTCAGTATGACCCTAAAACTCCTATTTTGATTCGCGACTCTAATATTGACAGATCAGAAGTTCGCTTAATGGTTAACGGCTCTGAATGGACTAACTGGACTGATCGGTCTATGGTTCATACTGGAAGCACTTCACACATCTACTATATGCGTGAAACTGTTGATGGTGATACAGAGTTCTTTTTTGGTGAGGGTGTAGAAACTACTTCTGTAGCTGGCGGCGTTTTGGAAGCTAATTTTATCGGTGGTCTAAAACCTACTCGTAATGACACGATAACCATCGAATACATCCGTACTGAAGGTGATGTTGCTAATGGTGCTGTAGATTTTAGTTATGCGGACACACTCCAATATGTTACTGTTAATAAAATCATTGAAAACTGGACCAATTCTCCTGATTATGTTGGCGCTGACGGCGGCGGTGACCCTGAAGGAATTGAACGTATCCGTGAACTTGCCACTCTGAAACGTGAATCTCAAATGCGTTGCGTTTCTAAGTCAGATTATGAAAGTTTTGTTAGTTCTCGTTTTGGTAATATTGTTCAGGCTGTTCAATGCTTTACAGACCAAGATAAGCCAGGCTATGCATTCATTGCAATTAAACCAAAATCAGGTTTACAGCTGACAGCTGTCCAACGCGAAGATATTAAAGCTTATTTGGAGCCGTTTACATTAGCTCCTATTACGCCTGCTATTATGTCCCCGGATTATCTGTTCATTAAGCAAAATGTTAAAGTTTCTTATGCTATGAACAAGTTACAAGAATCCGAGCAGTGGCTTGAAAATAAAATTCTAGACCAGATCGATACTTATTACCGAGATGAAGTAGAAATCTTCAATAGCTCATTTAGTAAGTCTAAAATGTTGACTTACGTAGATGACTCAAATATTAGTATTTTAGGTTCATCTGCCACAATTCAACTAGTTCGCGAAGTTGTTAATTATTTTGTTCTGCCTGAGAGCGGTATTAAATACTATAATCAAATCAATAAGCGGACTTTAGAGTCAAGCGAAATTTCTTTTGTAGCTAATTCTGACCTGAATTATCCTGTTAGAATTTATGGAACAGACCCTGATGAATTAGGAAACGGAAATATTGTTATAGGTCCTTTCCGAGCTGGTGATATTGTTGAGAACACGCATATTACGCCATACACGGGGACTGATTTTAACAAGCCTACTATAGAAGGTCGCACTAAATTTTATAAAGTCGGCGAAATCTCTTATCCGAGTGATAACATCTACTGGAACCTTGGGGCTCTTGGTGTAACTTCAGATCGCTTTGAAGACCAAAGTATTGAGCTTTATTCTACGCCAAGCCAAGATATTATTTTCTCAAGAGATGGAACACTTATCGTATTTGAGAACGATTTACGTCCTCAATACACAACTATCACATTGGAGCCAATTACTCAATGACAATTGCACCTTTCGTCACCAGCTTACGTATTCACAAGCTATCAGCGAACCAGGTCAATATTCGTTGGGATGACGTTGGTGCAAACTTCTACTATTTTGTAGAAATCGCCGAGATCGAAGATGAAGACGGTCGACTTCTTGACCGTTCTTCTTTAAGCTGGCGTGCACTAGGTTATACCACTGAAAACGAATGGTTCGCAAATAACTTGCGTCCTATGACCACGTACAGAATGCGGGTACAATCGACCGCTGCCGGATTTGAACCTTCTGAATGGGTAGAAACGGAAGACTTTGAAACATTTGAAGTTAACGCCTACACATTTGAACAAATGAGCCAACTTATGCTTATGAAACCGTTCATTGAAGAAAAGTTCATTAAGAATAATATGAACTATGTTAACTTCAATACGGCTGCATTACAAGCGTCATTGATGGCTGAAAACTTTCCTATTTCTACCGAGTATAAAGATCTTTCACAGGTTAAGCAGTATGTTTTAGGCGAAGATGAATTCCACGAAATTCAAGGGCCTATAGAAGCGGTCTGTGTAGATAAAGACAGAACCATGCTTGCTGAAATAGACGGCAATCTCTATCTGTTTGAACGGTTTCAGCACATGGTAAAAGTATCTAATGATAAAGGCCAAAACTGGCATTACGTACGCCTCTTTAGTGATCGCGTAGGCAATCCTGTTTCAAGGACATGTGTTTATCAGTCTAATACTACTACGTACGTCCTAGGCTATAATAAAGTGTTCTATGGGCGCAAATCTAATGATGTTCGTTGGTCGTCAGATGAGGTTCGTTTTAGTGATAACGAAGTAACATTTACTAAGTTAGGCGACCAGCTTAATTTAGGGTTCGAAGTAGAAATCTTTGGGGTGTATGCTTCATGGCCTGGTATTCTTAATACTAGAGTAGAAGCTATGACCGTTAATAATGAACACCTGTATGGAGTAGCCAGAGACACAGTTCGCAGAATTAAATTAAAACAAGCTCCTGTTGATACTGTTATTGGATCTCCTACATTCGGTGAAAAGTTATTTGAGCCTGAAATAATCAGAATAACCGGGGATGACTTAGCTGTTTGTTATAAAATGGATTCTATCGGCGGCAAAATCTTTGCTCTTATTACAGGCCGTTTAAAATCTGCAGGGCTTGATGCATCCGACCCTAAAAATGTTGAATGCGTATCTAAAGAAGCCGAAGCAATCAAAGGTGTTTATGTCTTTGATGAAGATACTTTAAGCTTTAGAAGAGTTTTTGGTACCACAGCAGAAGAACGTAGACGAATTGAGCACGGCTGGTCTAATATGTCCACTGATGGACAGGAATTGTTTTTTAGCTCTGGCGATTTCCGATATAACGAATATGTTCCTGATACTGAACTTCCTTTAGAGTATCCTGCCGAGGTTACAGAAGCTATTTCGTATTATGCCCCGTATCAGTACCATCATGATAAACATTGGCATATGATGAGCTTCCGTTCTAATGAAAACAGTGGTTGGGAAGAGTTTAAACCAGGCCGTATGAAATTTTATGCCGAGCCTTGGTTTAACTGGATGGCCCGTTCTGGAAATAGAAACTGGGTTACTACTACGGACCATGCTTTAGTAGTTTATAACAACACTACTTATACCAAGTATGTTGATACTCTGTCTTTAACAGATCCTAACCGTATTTTGCATGAAGTTTGGAATAAAGGCGATGGCGTATTCTATTGTCCTAACGTAGAGTTCGATAGCTTCTTAAAATATGCCTCCGGTATTATGTTTCATGAGCCTGATGGTACTTTAGTAGGGTTCTATGAATTTGAATACAGAGTCAGAGACTATGTTAAGATTACTTGGAAACCTAAAAATGTGATGTTCAAAGCATTTTTACAAAACCAAGAACATGAAGTTCCTTGGACCCCAACAGAAGATACTGGTCTCCAAGACCCGGATTTGGTTCCTTTAGTTCGTAAAATGATGCCGGATAGTTATTTGCTTCAAGATACCAACTTTGAGGCGTTTAGTAATTATTACTTGCAGTTCATTTCTAAAGGATACGGGACTCATTACAATAAGCTTCTGAATCTTGTTCGTGATAAGTATCCACGCGAAGAACATGCCTGGGAATACTTGTGGTCTGAAGTTTACAAACGTAATATCTATCTGTCAAAAGACCAACGAGACGCTGTTGTCCGTTTCTTCGAAGCCCGTAAAAATGACTTTTATGCTACAAAAGGTATTGAAGAAAGCTATCAATTCTTGTTCAAGCTCTTGTATAACGAAGATGTTGAGATCGACATCGAATCTAAAAACAGCACTGAATACGATATAGTTGTCGACTCTGATAACATCAATGACGACATTGTAGGTCGTACGATTTACACAGCTTCAGGTCGTTGTAATGTGACTTATATTGAGCGTGAATACGTTGACGGTAAACTTCTGTGGCGTATGACTATTCATAATATGATAGGTCGATTTGTCGCTGGGCAAGAAGTTAAATCCGAAAAAACGTCTTTTGAAGGTATGATTGTCGTAGGTGTTCGTGGTAAAGAACTTATTTCTAATACCATAGAATATATTAACCGTTCTCGTTCTTATTACGTGATGAAGATTCGTTCGTCTCTCCCTACTTCCAGATATAGAGATGACGTACTTCGATTTGTTCATCCAGTTGGGTTTGGCTTCATCGGTATTACTTTGATCACAATGTTTATTAACGCAGGTCTTAGTATGAAACACGTTGAAACTACCATAAATAAGCTTAAGAACTATAAGTGGGACTCAGGTATTCCTTCATATTATCCTGACAGAAATGCTGCAATTTCGCCTGGTGGAACCATAGAACGAGATGCATGGGGTGACCCTATTTACTATGATAGTGTAAACAAGGGTGTTCCTTATCCGTGTACTCAAGAATATATCACAGCGAATAATAACAGTCAATTCCAAGGTCAAGGTCCTTGTGAAAGACGTAAGCGGTATAGTCCTTTATTCGACCAGTCTGCTGTAACGTTCTCTTGCTACAGAGAGTTAGTCGATGAACGACTTAAAGATAATGTAGGAAATCCTCGTGATCCTGAGAATCCAACCCAGGTCAATATAGGTGAATAAATGTCTACATCTGCATTAGCATCAGTGAACAGCGCGATTTATCGCGCTGTTATTACTTCTAAATTTCGTACTGAAAAAATGTACACGTTCTATAGATCCGTCGGGGATGGACCAGAACAAAATACAATGTATATAAGCTTTGGCAAATCAACTCCATGGTCTGCTAATGAAAACGAGCCAGGATTTGCTCCTCCGTATCCTTCAGATAGTACTGACGGGGTTGTTGATATTTGGACTAATATGATGGGCGCTGTTAAAGTAGACCCGAGCATGTTAGATTGTGTTATTCCTAGACGTGATTGGGGCGATTCACGATATGACAACTCAACATTTTTAATTGGTGATATCGTAGTTACTAATAACGCACCGTATAATAAAACCGAAGTCGGCGCTGGTTGGTTAATTTATAAATGCGTTGACGTTCCAAAAGAAGGTATGTGCTCTATAGGACAACTGTCTAATAAAGACGAGTGCCTTGCATTAGGTGGGAAGTGGACTCCTTCAAGGACTTCTACTATCGTTCCTAGTGGTCGAGCGGATACCAGTGGCGGCACTAACGGTATTATAGATACTGGTGATGGATACTACTGGGAATATCTTTATGAAATCCCACCGGATGTTTCTATCAACCGCTGTACTAATGAATACATCGTTGTTCCTTGGCCAGAAGAAGTAGCAGCAGACCCGCAGCGATGGGGATACCACAATAACATCAGCTGGCAGCAATACGATTATGACATCATTTATCGTCTTAAAGCCAATTGTGTACGGTTTAAAGCTTTCTTAGACTCAGTCTATTTCCCAGAATTTAGTTTACCTGGTAATACCGGATTCAGACAGCTTTCTGTTATTAGTAATCCGCTAGAAGCTAAAAAGAACCCTAATGACCCTAATGTTAAGGCTACTAAAGGTTCTTATCAGGCGGTAAGTCTGTTTAGGCAATCCGGCGAAATCATTTATATGGAAAATCGACAGCCGATCATTAGGTCAATGGACCAAACTGAAGAAGTT
>ERZ1026850.16-NODE-16-length-109899-cov-9.477459_pt1 | contig 109899 bp, 107 predicted proteins | sample MGYA00380155_ERZ1026850 | MGnify/ENA primary metagenome ERZ1026850 (study PRJEB33269, sample SAMEA4719791) | human gut metagenome | biome: human-associated habitat; feature: organic feature; material: feces | place: Cameroon | collected 2013-10 ... | reverse complement strand
ATTTGTTACAATTTTTCATGGAATTTTTTGTGCATTTTTCCGTAGAATATGAAATTTATTTCAAATGTCCACAAAAAAAGACACCGTTCCATTGGAACAGTGTCCTTCATCAAAATCTGCGGCGTCTTAGAATTCTACCTCAGTGTACAGATCGACAATTTCCGGCTCGTCAAACATCTCGCCCAACTGCGGAATGATGCGCTGAAAATGCTCGGTCGCATTGTGCGTATCAATCGCTGCCTGATCCTTCCAGTACTCGATGAAGCAGTGAACGCGCTCATCCGAGATGCTCTGGTTGGATGTGTACGAGATGTTGCCCTCCTCTGCCTGAGACTTTGCAACTAACTCGCGGGTCAGCTCGCGATATTTCGCAATGCATTCTTTCTTGATGACCTGTCTTGCCGTAATCTTAATCATAAATATATCCTCCTTGTCGTGTCTCGGGAATTTCTCGTCCCACTCGCATTATACCGAATATGACGCCAAAAGAAAAGCACTGTGAAAAAAAATTTTCTTCTTTTCTCGGTATCTGCTATAATAAAACCATTCAATTGCACGAGGTGATGGACATGGGCTATATTCGCCGCCCTTCTTACTATAAAAACTTCCGCTGTATTGGCTCAGCCTGTACGGACAACTGCTGTATCGGCTGGGAAATTGAAGTCGATGCGGACACGCTTGCCTATTACCAAACGGTTCCCGGTGCTTTTGGCGAAAAACTCCGCGCGAGCATTTCCGCTCCCGCACCGCAGACCGGAACCGCGCATTTTTTCATGGACAAGCAAAACCGCTGTCCGCTGCTCGATGCCTGTAATCTCTGCGAAGTCTACAAGCATTTGGGCGAACAGCACATGGTACAGATTTGCACGGATCATCCGCGCTATTTTGGCTGGTTCTCTGGCGGCAGAGAGCATGGACTCGGTCTGTGCTGTGAAGCTGCTGCACATTTGATTTTGCAGGAAACCGGCTATCCTCAATGGGATATTCTTCAAGAATCGGATACATCTGATACAGACGAGAAAACGGAACACGGCATCGAACAGACACTATTTTCTATGCGCGAGCAGCTCTTTCACCTCATCAAGCCGGAAGCCTCCGTCGCATTTGATGAAAAAACAGATGCGATATACCGCGCCGCCCGCGCCATGCAGGATCAATATGACGCCATTGTATTCGGCTTTCCGGCGGACGAGACAGAGGAAGATTTGTTTTGCTGGTCAAAGGCTTTTTGGAACGAAGCCTGTCTGACGCAGATTTTTGACCAATTGCTGCAAATGGAAATCAATCGACCGGATTGGAAAGACCATTTGCTTTGTGTCAAAACACAGCTTTCCGACCTGCTGCATGCCCGTCCGGCTTTTTTGCAATTTTATCAGGAACAGTGCTATGAATATGACCAATTGCTGCTGTATTTTGTGTATCGCCATTTTATGAACGCACGCGACGATGACGCCGTGCGCGAAAAGGTACAGTTTGCGCTCATCAGCACCGCGGTCATTCAAGCACTGGATATTTTTCACTGGATGACGCACGGCACGCTGTCCCACTGGGATCAAATCTGTATTTGCAAAGCATATTCTCGTGAAATCGAATATGACGAAGAAAATACCGCATGTCTATCCAATTTCATATTTGACACTTGACAAAAAACCTGCCCAGAAAATTTCTGCGGCAGGTTTTCTTTGTCAGTTAAAAATCTTGCACCATTTGATTGGATGCCTGTTCATCCAGCTGCGTCACCTTGGTGTCAATGACACGATAAATGCGCTGACACAGGTTCAGCACACTTGGGCGATGCGTGGTCACGATACAGGTCTTGTTCGGATGCCGATGCATGATATTACGCAGCACCTGCCGTTCGGTTGCGACATCCAATGCGCTGGTTGCCTCATCCAGCAGTAAAATCGGCGCGTCACGCAGCACCGCACGCGCAATGCTGATGCGCTGCGCCTGTCCCTCTGACACGCCTCTGCCGCGTGTGCCGAGCAGGCTATGGATACCGTCCGGCATCTTTTGCACAAACTCCCATGCGCACGCAGTCTCAAGCGCCTGCTTGATTTCCTCCTCGGTTGCATCTTCCTTGACCACACGCAGATTGTCCGCGATGGTACCGGACATCAGCGTATTTCCCTGCGGCACGTATGAAAAATATCGTCGGGTGTCTGCATGAATCGGCACGGTCTCTCCGTCCTGCGTGACCAGCTGAGCAGTGCCCTGATTGGGATGCAGCAGTCCCAGAATCATGCGCAGCATGGTCGTCTTTCCCTCTCCGCTCGGTCCGACCAGCGCCACAATTTCTCCCGGAGCGGCAATAAAGTTGGAATCGGTCAAAACGCGATGCTCTTGGATATAGGCAAAATTCACATGCTCCAGCTGCACGGTAAATCCGTGCCGGGCTGCCTGCCGCATGCGTTCCGACTGCTCCGGCATATGTACTTCGCTCGGCAGCTCAACCAGCTCCCGAATGCGCCGCGCAGACACGGCACTGTTTAACATGCCCGGAATGATGCGCACCAAATTGGAAAATTGATTGGACAGCTTGGAGCGCTGCTCCAAAAACAGGGTCATGGTTCCATACAAAATATCTCCCGTCCACAGCCGAAACAAGCAATATCCAAACGCGAGAAAGGACACGCCCGCCGACAGCACCGACATGCCGATGTTCGTCTTGATGGTAAACAAATTATATGCCAAATTGGTCTGCTTGAATCGTTCCTGCCAGCCTCGCAGCCCCTTGCTGTAATGTTCCATCACGCCGAACGATTTGATGGTATCAAAGTTATAGAAGGTCTCCACCTCATAGTTCATCAACTTGCTGTTGACCTCCAGCACCTTCCGACGGTATTCGCTGTTTTTCCGCATCAAATATCTGCCGGACAACAGCAAAATCGGCGCAGACAGCAGCGCAATCAGCGCCATGGTCGCATCGTAATACAAAATCACGGCGAGCGTTGCAGCGATGCTGTATACATAAATAATCAAATTGGGCAGCCAGCTCACGGCGTTGCTCGCAACAGTATTGACATCATTATTAAACCGATTGAGAATGTCGCCATTTTCAAACTGCGAGATGCTCAGCCAATCCGCGTCAATAATCCGGTCAAAGATATCCGCCTGCATATCGTTGTTGACATAAATAGACAGCTTTGTCGAATACCGATTGACCAAGCTCGTAAACAGCAGGCTCACAACCATGCTTGACACCATAATGACCGCGACCAGCCACAGCTTTTCAAACTGATACCCCGTGATAATGTCAATCATATACTTGCTCGCAACCGAAGAAACCAATCCCAACGTGGAGCTGATGATACCAATGATGGTGTAACAGATAATGACCTTTGTATATTTTCGGCTATAGGAAAAAATCCATTTCCAATCCTCAAAAAAATCCGAAAACGTTCCGTCATCCAATTTATTCAGCAGTGTCTGTACAAAAACCGAACGCAAAATTTTATTGAATCCGGAATACTGCATTGCTCTCATCCCCTCGTTTCGATATGCTTTATTGTAGCATTGCAAAAAAGCAGGGTCAACCGGTATTCCGTCAGATATTGCGGTAAACCGTCACATTTTTCTTTTTCTCTCGGCGTTTTTATGCTATGATATGGTTAGTGCGTTTAGAAAGGACTTTCTATGATTGACATACACACCCATATTCTTCCGGGATTGGATGACGGCTCGCAAACGCTTTCTGATTCGTTGGAAATGGCAGAACTTGCGTTGGAAAGCGGCGTGGACACCATCATTGCCACCCCGCACAGCAACCAGCTCGGCCGATTTGAAAACTTTGATCTTGTTCACTTGAAGCATGTATTTTCACAGCTTCAACAGGCGCTGCGGGAAGAAGGCATCCCGCTGACCCTGCATCTCGGCATGGAGATTTTCGCCTCCGAGGATTTGTGCGAAAAAATACAAGCAGGTGCGCTGCTCAGTCTCAACCGCTCCCGCTATTATCTCGTGGAATTCGCCTTCGATGAAGCGCCGGAATTTATCGGCGATATTCTCGACGGCATGTTATCTGTCGGCGCGATTCCGGTCATCGCCCATCCGGAGCGGTATTTCTGCGTGCAGGACTATCCGTCGCTGATTTATCACTGGCTGCAGCTCGGCTGTTTTACACAGCTCAACAAAGGCAGTATTTTTGGGAAATTCGGCAGACATGCGCAAATTGCCGCGGATTATCTGCTGCAGCACCGGCTTGCCACCTGCATTGCCAGCGATGCCCACAGCCCCGTGATGCGCACGACACACATGCGCGACATCATCGAGTATCTGTTAGAAACCTACGGCGAACGCGAAATGCTTCGTTTATTATTTGAAAATCCCGACCGCATACTATACGATCGGGACATTCCACATCACGGCAGCCTGCCGGAGCGCAAGCGCGGCCTATTCTTTTGAGTGTGATCTATGATGAAACAGTTAGACACATATACTTATGTTTCCGCGCTGCGCGAGCTCGTCGCATCCGGTCAAACCGTCAGCGTGCGCATTGCCGGAAACAGCATGGCTCCGTTTCTCGTTGATACGCGCGACAGCATTTGCTTTCACGCACCGAACAGACCGTTTCGGCGCGGAGATATGGTATTTTATCAGCGCGAAACCGGACAGTATGTCATGCATCGCATTGCACGCGTTCGGCCGGAGGGCTGTTATCTCGTCGGCGATGCGCAGCAGCTGCTAGAGGGTCCGATTGCACCGGAGCAAATTTTCGCAGTTGTGGTACAAGTACAGCGCAAGGGTACATGGATTGACGCATCCAATTTCTGGTGGAAATTTTTCGCCGGACCTTGGCTGACGCTGCTTCCCCTGCGGCGCATGCTGCTCAGGCTATACAGCGTTTTTCTGCACTGATAACTTATCCAATGCCGAGCATCTCTTCCGCCTGCTTCTTTTCTTCCTCTGACGGCGGGCGAACGCCCTCCAGCGTGTACGGAATGCCGAGCTTTTCCCACTTGAACAGACCAAGCGTGTGATACGGCAGCACCTCTACGCGCTCTACTGTGCGCAGACCGGCGATAAATGCGCCGGTCTTTTTCAAGCCTTCCGGATCGTCTGTCAGTCCCGAAACCAGCACATGACGAATCCACATCGGCTTTCCGTGATCGGACAGATAGGTTGCCATCTGTAAAATGTTCTGATTGGTTTTACCGGTCAAGGCGCGGTGTTTGTCGTCCTCAATTTCCTTGAGATCCAAAATCACGAGATCCGTGACTTCCATCAGTGCATCGAATTTCTGTAAAAACTCCGGTTCCATAGAAAACGGCTGTCCCGCAGTATCCAATGCTGTGTGGACGCCTTTTTTCTTTGCCTTTTGGAAAAATTCCGTCACAAATTCCATTTGCAGCAGCGGTTCCCCGCCGCTGACGGTAATGCCGCCGTTGTTTTTCCAATAATTGTGATAGCGATACGCGCGCTGAAACAGCTTGTCCGCCGTCCACGGCTGCCCGACACCGCACTGCCATGTCTCCGGATTATGGCAGTACCGGCACCGCAGCTGACATCCCTGCAAAAAAACAATAAACCGAACACCCGGTCCATCCACAAGACCGAAGGTCTCCAAAGAATGTACATAGCCTGTCTGGCTCATGTTTTGTCTCCTTTCTGCAAAAAATGCCGACTCCCACGGGAGGGAGGCGCGCTCCCTCCCGCAGAAACCAGCATAAAACATCTATATTCTAGCTTTCAACTCATTACATAACCTTATGGCAGGTTCTTGCAATAACATCCAGCTGCTGCTCCCGCGTCAAGTCGATGAACTTAACGGCATAGCCGGATACACGAATCGTAAAGTTGGCGTACTCTTCCTTTTCCGGATGCTCCATCGCGTCAATCAGCTTTTCTGTGCCGAATACATTGACGTTCAGGTGGTGCGCACCCTGATCAAAATAGCCATCCATAACCTGTACCAGATTGCTGATGCGTTCCTGCGGCTCATGTCCCAGTGCATCCGGATTGATGGTCTGGGTGTTGGAAATGCCATCCAGTGCCCAATGATACGGCAGCTTTGCCACCGAGTTCAGGGATGCCAGCAGACCGTTCTGTTCTGCACCATAAGACGGGTTTGCGCCCGGTGCAAACGGTGTCCAAGCCTTGCGGCCGTCCGGCATGGCACCGGTGAACTTGCCGTAAACCAGATTGGATGTGATGGTCAGAATCGAAGTCGTCGCCTCAGAATTGCGGTAAGTATGACGGCGCTTGACCATTTCGAGGAAGGTCTTGAGCAGCCATACGCCAATATCGTCAGCGCGGTCATCGTCATTGCCGTACTTCGGGAAGTCGCCTTCGATTTCAAAGTCTGTAATCAGACCGTGCTCGTCGCGGATTGCCTTTACCTTTGCGTACTTGATCGCACTCAGCGAGTCAATGACATGCGAGAAGCCTGCAATACCGGTTGCGAACGTGCGGCGAACATCGGTATCAATCAGCGCCATCTCTGCTTCTTCATAATAATACTTGTCATGCATGTACTGAATCAGATTCAGAATGTTGACGTACAGACCTGCCAGCCAATCCAGCATCGGAACGAACTTCTTCATGACATCGTCGTAGTCCAGATATTCGCTGGTGACCGGAGCGTATGCCGGACCAACCTGCTCAAAGAACTTTTCATCTACGCCGCCGTTGAGCGCATACAGCAGGCACTTGCCGAGGTTGGCGCGTGCGCCAAAGAACTGCATTTCCTTGCCTGTCTGCGTTGCGGATACACAGCAGCAGATAGAGTAGTCATCGCCCCAAACCGGCTTCATGACATCATCGTTCTCATACTGTACCGAGCTGGTAGCAATCGAAATCTTGGATGCGTATTTCTTAAATGTCTCCGGCAGAGCGGACGAATACAGAACCGTAAGATTCGGCTCCGGAGCCGGACCCATGTTTTCCAGTGTGTGCAAGAAACGGAAGTCGTTCTTGGTTACCATCGAACGGCCGTCCATGCCAATGCCTGCTACTTCCAGCGTTGCCCAAACCGGATCGCCGGAGAACAACTGGTTATACGACGGAATGCGCGCAAACTTCACCATGCGGAACTTCATGGTCAGATGGTCAATCAGTTCCTGTGCCTCGGTCTCGGTCAGGATGCCTGCATCCAGATCGCGCTGAATGTAAATGTCCAAGAAGGTCGAGATGCGGCCGACACTCATGGCAGCGCCGTTCTGTGTCTTGATGGCAGCGAGGTAGCCAAAATACAGCCACTGGCACGCTTCCTTGGCGTTCTTTGCCGGCTTGGAAATATCATAGCCGTAAATCTTCGCCATTTCCTTCATGCTCTTGAGTGCGTTGATCTGGCGAGCAACTTCCTCGCGCAGGCGAATGACGTCATCGGTCATCACACCGTCGCCCACGTTGGACTTGTCCAATTCCTTCTGTTCAATCAGGAAATCAATGCCGTACAGTGCCACGCGGCGATAGTCACCGACAATGCGGCCGCGTCCGTATGTATCCGGCAAGCCGGTCACAATATGTGTGTGACGCGCCTTTTTCATTTCCGGTGTATATGCTTCAAATACCGCCTGATTGTGCGTGCGGCAATACTTGGTAAAAATCTCATGCAGCTTTTCGGACGGCTGATAGCCATAGGTCGTGCACGCCTGTTCTGCCATCTTGATGCCGCCGTACGGCATAAACGCGCGCTTGAGCGGCTTATCCGTCTGCAAGCCGACGATCTGCTCGAGATCCTTCAAATTTTCATCAATGTATCCCGGGCCATACGCCGTCAGGCTGGAAACAATCTCTGTCTCCATGTCGAGCACGCCGTCCTTTGCACGCTCTTGCTTCTGCAGCTTCTGCAGCGCGCCCCACAGCTTGTCGGTCGCCTCGGTAGCGTCTGCCAAAAAAGCCTCATCGCCGTCATACGGCTGGTAGTTTTTCTGGATGAAGTCTCTTACGTTTACTTCTTCCTTCCAGATACGTCCTTCAAAACCTTCCCACTGTTCGAAATCAACCATGGTCGTTTCTCCTTTTTATCAGTCAGATATGTGTTTTTGAATGCGGAAAATGCGAATTTTTTGTATAAAAAATCCGCCCTTCCAAGCGTAAACAATGCCCAGACGGTCGGCAAATCAGCGATTCATACTCCATGTGGTGCTTCCACTTCCGTCAGTTGTATGAACACTGTTATCATACCGATGTCCTCGAGAAAAGTCAATACCCTTTTCCAAACATTTTCCCGCAGCGCCGCCGCGCTTTGCATTTTGTATGTTAGTTTTAACTAATCTTTTTGTCAAGCTTTGCTCCGCCGTCCCATCCGGCGGCGGAGCATCTTATTTTCTATTATGCCGCAAAAGGCATCCTGCGCTGACAATTATCTCTTGACGTTGAACGCACCCATGCCCGGATACACGGCGCTGGCGCCCAGTTCTTCTTCAATGCGAAGCAGCTGGTTGTACTTTGCCACGCGCTCGGTGCGGCTCGGCGCGCCCGTCTTAATCTGGCAGGTATTGAGCGCAACCGCCAGATCCGCAATGGTCGTATCCTCGGTTTCACCGGAACGATGAGAAGAAATTGCGGTATAGCCCGCCTTATGCGCCATCTTAATGGCTTCCAGCGTCTCAGATACCGAACCAATCTGGTTGAGCTTGATGAGAATGGAATTGCCGCAGCCGTTGTCAATGCCCTTTTCCAGCCGCTCGGTGTTGGTCACAAACAGGTCATCACCAACCAGCTGAACGGTATCGCCCAGCTCCTGCGTCAGCAGCTTCCAGCCGTCCCAATCCTCTTCATCCAGCGCATCTTCGATGGAGATAATCGGGTACTTTTCTACCAGCTGCTTCCAATGCGCAATCAATTCCTCCGATGTGAACTTGGTTCCCGCCTTCGGCAGCACATATTCTCCCTTCTTTTCGCCCTTCCACTCGGAAGAAGCGGCATCCATTGCCAGCATGAAATCCTTGCCCGGCACATAGCCGGCCTTTTCTACTGCCTTGAGAATATACTGGATAGCCTGCTCATCACTCGCCAAATCCGGCGCAAATCCGCCTTCATCGCCGACAGAAGTTGCAAGTCCCTCCGCCTTGAGCAGAGCTGCCAGCGCATGGAATACCTCTGCGCACATGCGCAGCGCTTCGCGAAAACTCGGCGCGCCAACCGGCATAATCATAAACTCCTGCACATCCACAGTATTGGCCGCGTGTGCGCCGCCATTGAGAATGTTCATCATCGGCACCGGCAGGCGATTGCCGGAGATGCCGCCGAGGAACCGATACAGCGGAATGTCCAGCGCAATCGAAGCCGCGCGCGCAGCGGCAATCGACACCGCCAGAATGGCATTCGCACCCAAATTGGACTTGTCCTTGGTACCGTCCGCCTGTATCATGGCTGCATCCACGGCATAGATATCCGAAGCATCCATGCCCGCCAAAGCGTCTCGAATCGGGCCGTTGATATTGGCAACCGCTTTCGTCACGCCTTTGCCCAAATATCTATTCGTATCTCCGTCGCGCAGCTCCAGCGCTTCAAATTCGCCGGTCGATGCGCCACTCGGCGCCGCACCTCTGCCAATCACGCCGCCCGCCAGAACAACCTCTGCCTCCACGGTCGGATTGCCGCGGGAATCCATAATTTCGCGTCCGATTACTGTCTCAATCGTCAAGCAACTCATACGTTGTCTCCTTTCGCCATGTCTCTCTGGCATATGTGGTATTGTTATCTTTTTACTGGAACAAGAATACCGGTTTTTTCCCGATATTCATGATTAGTCTACGCTAATCATGTTTAGTATATCAGATAGGATAGTTTTGTCAAGATTGAATTGTTTTATTCCCGTTAATTTTCCTGCAAAAAAGTGCCGGCGCGTTTTACCGTGCCGGCACTTTGCCGTGTATGGAGTTGTTTTTGTGTTACACGAACTGATTGCGCGCAGAATCATACGCGTAATCCATTCCCGCCAATTTCTGTTCGATCTCCCGCTGACTGACACCCATATCGTGACACATCTGCTCCAAGGAGCTGTACTGGTCGCGCAGTTTGGTGTTGACGTAGCTGAGTAAAATCACTGGATCCTGTGGAATCATTCGGTTTCCTCCTCTTTTTCCGGTTCTTCGCGATTGATCGCCCGATACGCTTCCTCATACAATACTTCCTGCGCATCCAGCTTTTTCTCGCCGAGCATCCGGTCAATGTATTCTCGATTTCTGGTCTGCATCTTTCCCTTGGCGTCATCCGCCAAAACCGTATCAAAGATATGGCAAATCTGCTTTTTGATTGCCAAATTATAAATTGGCACGGCAACTTCTACGCGCCGCAGCGTGTTGCGGGTCATAAAGTCCGCAGACGAAATGTATACCTTTTCTTCCTCGCCCACGCCGAAGCGGTAAATGCGCGAGTGCTCCAAGAATCTGCCGACAACACTGATTACCGTGATATTCTCGGTCAGCTCCGGCACCGCCGGCACCAGACAGCAAATGCCGCGGATAATCAATTCAATCTTGACGCCTGCTTCCGAGGCATCAATCAGCTTTTCAATGATGTCCTTGTCCGTCAGAGAATTCAATTTTACGCCGATGTACGACGGACGGCCATGCTTCGCCTTTTCAATCTCATCCTCTATCAGGGCGAGCACCTTGTTTTGCAGGCAGTGCGGCGCCACCATCAAATGTTCGATGTGCGAGACGGTTTCTCCCATCAGCAGCGAACGAAAGACTTTATCGACATCCGTGCCAATATCGCGGTTTGCCGTCAGCAGCGACAGATCCGTGTACAGCCGCGCGGTCTTTTCGTTATAATTGCCCGTGCCGATCTGTGTAATGTACTGGAAGCCATCCTTCTGCTTGCGCACAATTTGGCACAGCTTGCAATGTACCTTGTATTTGCCAAGGCCATAAATAATATGGCAGCCTGCTTCCTCCAGTCTGCGAGACATTTCGATGTTGTTGGCTTCATCAAACCGCGCGCGCAGTTCCACCATAACAATCACTTCTCTGCCGTTTTCCGCCGCTTCAATCAGCGCATCAATGATTTTGCTCTGGTCTGCCACGCGGTACAGCGTCATGCGAATGCTGATCACCGACTCGTCCTCTGCTGCCTCATGCAGCATGCGCAAAAACGGCTTCATGCTCTCATATGGATACGACAGCAGCACGTCTTTCCTGCCGATCTGATCCAGCACGCTTTCCTTCATGTTCAGCGCCGGAGAATCACACGGACTGCGCTTTTCGTAAAACAGCTCCGACCGATCGCGCAGATAATGCTGCAGCTGGAATACAAAGGACAAATCCAGCGGAGTATCCACACAAATGACATGCTTCATGTTGATGCCGAGATGTTTGGCGAGTTCCTTGCAGGTTTTTTTGTTGATGTCATGGCTCAACTCCACGCGCACCGGACTCAAACGGGTGCGCTGCTTGATGAGCTGTTCCATCACGCCGCGGTAGTCCAAGTCCTCATCATATACCTCAATGCCGTCAATATCTGCGTTGCGCGTCACGCGCAAAATAGACTTTTCCTTGGCGGAATAAGTCGGGAACAGCTTGGACGCAAACTGTAAAATCAGGTCTTCACACAGCATAAACGTACCCGGACGGGACGGAATCTCAATCAGGCGCTTAAATGCGCTGTTGGTGCACGGCACAAGACCGAGCTTGGATTTTCCGCCCTTGGTTGTGAGCAGCATCAGCGCATACAGCTCCTTGTTGTTGAGGAACGGGAATGGCTGCTGTTTGCCGATCAGCATCGGCATGAGAAACGGCGCGATGTTCTGGTCGAAATACGCCTCGAGCATCGCTATTTCTTTCTTAGACAGACGATTAAAGTTGATGAGATGCACGTTCTGCGGCTCCAGCTCGCCCATCAGCTGTTCATAAATCTTGGTTTTGAGTGCCTCAAGCTCGCGGGTGCGCTCCAAAACCGCCTCCACCTGCTGCTTGCTGGTCATATTGGTCTTGTTGTCTCGAATTTTTTCTCCCGCGTGCATCTGATCCATCAGAGTACCGACGCGCACCATAAAAAATTCGTCCAGGTTTGACTGATAAATCGATACAAACGACAGCCGTTCTGCCAGCGGCACATGCTCGTTTTCCGCTTCGCGCAGCACGCGAACGTTGAACTGTAACCACGACAATTCTCGATTGGTGTAACAGCTCAGCCTGTGCTTTTCTTCCCTTTTTTCTTCTTTCTTGTTTCGTTTGCTTTCCTTATCCATAATCTTTTCCTCCCACACCAGCTTATGCTTGCGCAATATGCAGTAAAATTTCCGTCACGACATCCATTTGTTCCGCAATCGCGTGTTCATACGGTCCATGCAGGGCATATGCTCCGGTTCCAAGATTGGGACACGGCAAACCGCGAAAGGACAGCTGCGCGCCATCCGTGCCGCCGCGCACCGGATTGGATACCGGTGTCAATCCCACAGCGCGAATCGCCTGTTTTGCCCGTTCTACGACGTCCGGATGATGCTGCAAAATCTCCGCCATGTTGCGGTACTGCTCGCGCAGTGTCAGCGTTGCCGTACCTGCTCCATATGTTTCGTTGATTTTGCGCTCGATTTCGCGCATTGTTTGCTTGCGCTGTGAAAATTTTTCCGCATCATGATCGCGGATGATATAAGACAGCTTTGCCGCAGAGACATCTCCGGACATATCGCACAGATGAAAAAATCCCTCGCGGCCTTGGGTCTTTGCCGGAATCTCATTCGGCGGCAGCATACCGTTCATTTCCATTGCCACCAGCGCGGCATTGACCATTTTGTCTTTCGCATCGCCCGGATGCACAGAGACACCGGCAATGCTCCAATCGGCAGCTGCAGCGTAAAAGGTTTCCCACTCCACTTCATTGGGTGCACCGCCGTCCACCGTATAGGCGCAGCTGGCACCGAATTTTTCCAAATCGAGCAGAGCGGCGCCGTGCCCGATTTCTTCATCCGGTGTAAAGCACACACAGATTTTTCCGTGCGGAAGATTGTCCTGTACCAGTCGTTCGCACATGGTCAGAATTTCCGCCACGCCCGCCTTATCATCTGCACCGAGCACCGTTGTCCCATCGGTCGTGATGACAGTCTTTCCGACTGCCTGTTTTAAATCGGGAAACTGTACCGTGTCCAGCGTGCGGCCGCTGGTTCCCAACGCAATTTCTCCGCCATCGTATTCTTTTATAATCTGCGGATGAATCTCAGAAGTGCCAAATTCATTGACAATATCTATATGCGCAATGAATCCAATCGGCGGACACTGTTCTCTGCCCGCCGTGGCAGGCAGAAATCCATACACATAGGCATGCGCGTCAACCGAAACGTCCGTCAGTCCAATGTCCCGCATGTCCTCCGCCAGCACCTGCGCCAGCGTCATCTGTTCCGGTGTCGACGGCGTCTGCTCCGCATGGTCTTCATCGCTTCCCGTGTAAATCACGGCATATTTCAACAATCGTTCGCTTGCTTTCATACGACTTTCCTTGTTTTACCTTTCCTATAAAAAGATGTATGTCTGCTATCTCTTGTTATTTTACCTCTTTTTGGTCAGAAAATCTACAGGATATCACCGCAAAACACAAAATGTAACGAAAATTTCATGTTTATTCAAACTCTTTTTGGAGATTCATGCTATAATACAGGTATTAGAATGTATCATGATAGAAAAGGAGGTTCGCTTATGAATCGCATCCTTATTATCGGCGGCGGTGCATCCGGTATGGCTGCCGCTATTTCTGCCGCACAAGCCAATCCTTCCGCCCAAATCACCATTCTGGACGGTCTGGATCGCATCGGCAAGAAAATTCTTGCCACCGGCAACGGAAGATGTAATTTGACCAACGCGCAGATTTCGCCGGGACATTATCACACACAGAACACCGCCCGCCTGAATGACCTGCTCGCAGACATGCCGGCAGAGCGTCCGCTGGCATTTTTCCGCGAGCTGGGACTGTACTGCACGGAAGAAGATCGCGGGCGCATTTATCCATACAGCCGGCAGGCTTCCATGGTGCTGGATGTGCTGAAACTGGCTTTGCAGCGGCATCACATTCAGGTGCAGCACAACTGTAAAGTTAAATCTCTATCTGTTCAAAAGAAAGTTTTTACTGCACAGACAGAGTCCGGACAAATCTTTCATGCTGACGCTGTCATTCTAGCGGCAGGCGGACGCGCCGCGCCCAAGCAGGGCACCAACGGCACCAGCTATCCGCTTGCGCTGCAAATGGGTCACCGCTATGCGCGGCTGTATCCCTGTCTGGTTCCGCTGCGCTGCGGACAGCAGATAAACATACTCAAGCAGCTCAAGGGCATCCGCGTCATTTGCCGCGCCACGCTGTTTGACGGCAAACAGAAGCTGACAGAAGAATTGGGCGAAGTGCAGCTGACCGATTACGGTCTCTCCGGCATTCCTTCCCTGCAGCTGTCGTGCTGGATGAACAAACCCATACAGGAACAGGCATATACCGTTCGTCTGGATTTATTTCCGGACTGGCAGCACAACGAACTGCGCAGCATTTTACAGCAGCGCATCAAGCAGTATCCCACCGACAAAATCGAGGACAATCTGCTCGGACTCATCAACAAAAAGCTGCTGTTCGCCGCACTGGAAACGCTGTATTTGACGCCAATCGACAGACCATCTTCTTCTCTGAAGCGGCAGGATATCGACGCATTGGTGTCTCTGCTCAAGGGATGGGATTTTCCGATTACCGGCATACAGACATGGGATCACGCGCAGGTTACGGGCGGCGGCGTATTTTTGAACGAAATTGACAACCGATTCCGTTCCGTCAAGCAGCCGGGTCTGTTTCTCGCCGGTGAAGTTTTGGATATTGCCGGTGATTGCGGCGGATACAATTTGCACTGGGCATGGTGCTCCGGCATAACAGCTGGCGAAGCCGCTGCAGAATACATCGCGCACGAATAAACACGAGGAGATTATGCCATGAAAGAAGTCAAAAACCCCAAAAAGCCTCTAATCTTTTATTACGGAGTCATTTTGTTGGTCGTGATTCTGCTTAACCTGATCGCAGGGCCGATGCTCATGCAGCATCAAGTCAAGGATGTCGATTACGGCACGTTTTTGAGCATGATTGCTGACAAAAACATCGGAGAAGTCGAAATTGACAACAGCGAAATCATTTTCACCGACAAATCCAACGAGACCACATACAAGACCGGCAAAATGGACGACCCACAGTTGGTACAGCGTCTGTACGATTCCGGCGCAAAGTTTGAACAGGAAATTCAGCAGACCACTTCCCCGATTCTCAGTTTTCTGCTGACCTTTGTTCTGCCGCTGATTATCTTTGTCGGTCTCGGTCAGTACATGGGCAAAAAGCTCATGGATCAGGCGGGCGGCAAAAATTCCATGATGTTCGGTATGGGCAAGAGCAATGCCAAGATTTACGTCCAATCCACAGAGGGCATTCATTTTGACGATGTCGCAGGTGAGGATGAAGCAAAGGAAAATCTACAGGAAATCGTAGATTATCTGCACAATCCGAACAAATATACCGCCATCGGCGCCTCTATGCCAAAGGGCATATTGCTTGTCGGCCCTCCGGGAACCGGCAAAACCATGCTGGCAAAGGCTGTCGCAGGCGAGTCCGGCGTGCCGTTCTTCTCCATGTCCGGTTCGGAATTTGTCGAGATGTTTGTCGGCATGGGCGCCTCTAAAGTCCGCGACTTATTCAAGCAGGCAAAGGAAAAAGCGCCGTGCATTGTCTTTATCGACGAGATTGACGCCATCGGCAAAAAGCGCGACGGACAAATCGGCGGCAATGACGAACGCGAGCAGACGCTTAACCAGCTGCTCACCGAAATGGACGGCTTTGAGGGAAACAACGGCGTCATCATTCTGGCAGCAACAAACCGTCCGGAATCGCTGGATCCTGCGCTCACGCGTCCGGGCCGTTTTGACCGCCGCGTTCCGGTAGAGCTGCCGGATCTCGCCGGACGAGAAGCGATTCTCAAGGTACACGCCAAGAAAATCAAAACCGCTGACGATGTCAACTATCACACCATCGCCCGCATGGCAGCCGGTGCATCCGGTGCAGAGCTGGCAAACATCATCAACGAAGCGGCGCTCCGCGCTGTTCGCGACAATCGTTCGGTTGTCACGGAAGCGGATTTGGAGGAAAGCATCGAAGTTGTTATCGCCGGTTATCAGAAGAAAAACACCGTGCTGTCCGATCACGAAAAGCAGGTTGTTGCCTATCATGAAATCGGCCATGCCTTGGTCGCTGCGCTGCAAACGCACTCCGCGCCGGTACAAAAAATTACCATTATTCCGCGCACCTCCGGTGCCCTCGGCTACACCATGCAGGTGGAGCAAAACGACAAATATCTGATGTCCAAAGAGGAAATTGAAAACAAGATTGCCACCTTTACCGGCGGACGTGCCGCAGAGGAAGTCGTTTTCCATGAAATCACGACCGGCGCGTCCAATGACATTGAGCAGGCAACCAAGCTCGCCCGCGCCATGATTACGCGGTACGGCATGAGCGATTCGTTCGGCATGGTGGCAATGGAAACCGTCAACAACCAGTATCTCGGCGGCGACACGTCTCTCACCTGCTCCGCCGATACACAAAACGAAATTGACAAAAAGGTCATCGAGCTGATTCGAACACAGCACGAAAAGGCGCGTAAAATTCTGTCTGAAAACCGCCAAAAGCTGGACGAGCTGTCACGTTTCCTGTACGAGAAGGAGACAATTACCGGTGAGGAATTCATGGAGATTCTCAATCGGCCGGAGCAGCCGGAAGCACTTTCCGAGAGCACGGAAGGTTAACCACACGAAAAAATCCAGTCCCGTTTGGGACTGGATTTTTCTGTCTCTGTATCTCATTTACGTTTTGTCCATGCCGTCGCTGACAGCGTGCGCGATGAGCCGGATTGCCTGCTCGACATCACGCAGATTTGCCATTTCTGCAGCGGAATGGATATACCGTGTCGGAATGCTGACCGCACCCACCTTGACGCCGCCGGCGGTTCGCTGAATCGCGCCGGTGTCCGTACCGCCAAATTCCATAATTTCCCGCTGTACCGGAATGTCGTTTTCCTGTGCGACACGATACAGCGTCTGCTTTACCTGCTGGTCACAGATGACCGAGTGATCCATAATCTTAACCGCCGGACCTTCTCCCATCTTGACTGCCATCGGATATTTGCGCTCCGGCAAATCTCCGGTGTCCGTCACATCAACCGCAATGGCGTACTCCGGCTGAATCGCAAATGCCGCAGTCTGTGCACCGCGCAAGCCAACTTCTTCCTGCGCAGTAAATGCCACATATACATCGCTGTCGCACGGCAATTCTGCCAGCTGCGCCATGACGCCAATCAGCGTCACGCAGCCAATGCGGTTGTCCAGATACGGCGCACAAACAACATCGCCCTGCTTGTGCGGCTGTTCATCATATACGGCAAAATCACCGACCTGTATCAGCTTTTCTGCTTCTTCCTTGTTCGCCGCTCCAATGTCCAAAAACAGATTGTCAAATCCCAGCTTGGAAAATTCGGTCTTTTCTTCAAACGAAATCACGCCGCGCGTTCCGTTTTGGAAACGAACGCGTCTGTCTATCAAATCGCCGAGCATAAATCCGCCGACCTGTGCAAAGCGCGCAAATCCCTTGTCATCTATGTGCGTCACCACAATGCCGATGGAGTCCATGTGCGCCGCAAGCAAAATTTTCTTGCCGCTGCCCTTGCGATGATAGATCAGATTGTTCATCGTGTCAATGTGATGATTCCAATCGCCAATATCCTGCACGTTGTCCGCAGTCACTTCACGGATTGCCTGTATCGCGTCTGTTTCTCTGCCGGACGGGCCGAATGCCGCAGACAAATTGCAAAATGCTTCATAAATATCAAAACTCATGATTCTTCATCTCCCAAATACGTCAGAAAATGTCGGGTCAGTGCCAGCATGCTCTGCATATCCTCCAGAGCCGCCACACTGGACGGCGAATGAATATAGCGAACCGGCACCGCCAGTCCGGCTGTCAAAACGCCGGTTCTTGTCAGGTGAATGCGTCCGGCATCCGTGCCGCCCGCCACGCGGTGCTTGGTCTGCCACGGAATCGCATGCTCCTCCGCCAGCTTGCGCAGGGTTTCAAACATGTTCTGGTGATAGATTGTCGAGCGATCCATAAACGGAATGACAACGCCCTTGCGCAGACCGCACACCTGCTTGGCGCCGTCCACTTCCGCCAAATCCGCCGCCGTTGTGCCTTCCAGCACCAGACAAATATCCGGATTCAGCGCAAATGCCGCACAACGGGCGCCGCGCAAACCAACTTCTTCCTGCACGCCAAACACAAACCACGTGTCGACCGCCGGTTGTTCCTGCAAAATCGTCAGCATAACGGCACAGCCTACACGGTCATCAATCGCTTTTGCCTTGAGCAATCCGTCACCAAAGCGAACGCACGCAGAGTCAAACACACCGTATGTGCCGAGCGGCACTTTTTTCTGTGCTTCTTTTTTGTCTGATGCGCCGATGTCGATGTACAGACTGCTGGTTTTCGGCATGGTCTTGCGCTCCTCGCGCGTTGTCAGGTGCACCGCTTTGATGCCGACAACACCGCGCACATCGCCAAACAAAATGCGTCTGCCGATGACCACGCGCGGATCTACGCCGCCGACAAAGCCGAATTTCACACAGCCGTCATCGGTGTATCCCTTGCAAATCACGCCGACTTCATCCATGTGAGCAGACAGCATGACAGTCTTATCTATGTGCTGTTTTCCCTTTCGGAAAATCATCAAATTGCCGAGATGATCCTCTCGAATCTCATCGGCATATGGCTTTGCCTGTTCCAAAATAAAATCGTGCACGGCGTCCTCACAGCCGGACGGGCCGGGCAGGGCGCACAGCTTTTCCAACAGCTGGATCATACGCGCGTCACCTCCCCATCAAATTCCTTCAAAAATGCCGCCATCAAATCGCTGACTGCCTGCACATCACACAGCTTGATGGTCTCAATCGGCGTGTGCATATATTTGAGCGGAATGGACAGCAATCCCATCGCAATGCCGCTGCGCACCACCTGCATATCCCATGCATTGGTGCCGGTATTGCCCTCCATTACTTCAATCTGATAGGGAATTTCCTCCGCACGCGCTGTTTTTATCATGCGATTGGTCAGGCCGCGATGCAGATTCGGCCCCATGCCGACAAGCACACCGCCGCCAAACGCAAATGCGTCATCCGAACCGCTGTCCGGTGTTTTGGCATGGCTGACGTCCACCGCAATGCCGTAATCCGGCGCTACGCGGAAGGATGCCGCCAGCGCGCCGAGCGAATCGGTCTCCTCGTGCACCGAACCGCACACGACAATATCTACTTGTAAATCCGCGTCTTTCAGCTGTTTCATTGCCTCGACAATCGAAACAAAGCCCGCGCGGTCATCCAAGCACTTGCCGGTAATCTGTCCGTCCGTCAGTTCATACGGCGGCTGTGCAAACACAATCGGTGTTCCAATCGGAATCACGGATTTTGCATCCAGCAAGCCCGTATCAATCAGCATCTCATGCATCGGCACCGCTTTGTTCTGTTCCCCTGCCGCCAGCAGATGCGGCGGTGTACAGGAAATTACGCCGTATCGCGGTGTCTCTGTCAAAATGGTCACCTCAGCGCCGAGCAGCATGCGCGGGTCGATACCGCCCACCTGCGTAAAGCGCAGGAATCCGCCTTCGAGCACATCTGTAACCATAAAACCAATCTGATCGAGATGCGCATCGAGCAGGACCGTTTTTGCATTTGGCTTGCCGCAGCTCTTCCAGCCCAACACGCTGCCGCACGCGTCAAATTCTACGCGGTCGCAGTACGGAGCCAGCAGCTCTGCCGCCTTCTGTGCAGCATGTCCTTCAAATCCGGTCACACCGTCTGCGCTGCACAGCTGTATCAGCATATCCTTCACAACGTTTTCCTCCTCGTCATTGTTTCCCGTGTTTATTATACGCCACTTTTACACGCTTCGTCAATCGACAAGCGCATTGCAAAACCGATTCAGATATGATACACTGGCAAGCATGATTCGAAATAGTATACAATATCAGATTCCGCCGGAATTTGACGGGCGCACCGCAGACCGGTTTCTGCGCGCGCAGGGCTTCTCGCGGCATCTGCTCATCCAAACCAAATATCAAGAAAACGGCCTGCTGCTGGACGGCGTTTGCATTCGTTCCAACCAAAAACTGCACACAGGACAAATCCTGCGTGCAGCCATTCCGCACATCGAACCAAACGAAAATCTCGTTCCCGTCAATTTACCGTTTTCTATTGTCTATGAGGACAGCGACCTCATTGTTCTCAACAAGCCCGCCGGCATGCCGGTTCATCCGTCTCACGGGCACTACGATGACACGCTTTCCAATGCCCTCGCCTATTACTACCGGCAGCGCGGCGAATCGTTTACCGCCCGCTCCGTCGGCAGACTGGATCGGGACACCTCTGGCCTTGTGTTGTTTTCTCTCCATGAGTTATCCGCCTGCATTTTGGCGGAACAAATGCGCAATCGGGAAATCCACCGCGAATACCGCGCCATCTGCACCGGTACCCTGCCGGAGGCAGGCTGCATTCGCGCACCGATTGCACGCGCGCATGACAGCACCATCGAGCGCATTGTCGATGACGTGCGCGGCGAGCCTGCCGTCACGCATTTCGAGCGATTGGCTGTGTGCAACGGATTTTCTCTTGCCGCCGTCCGGCTGGAAACCGGACGCACCCATCAAATCCGCGTGCACATGAAGCACATCGGTCATCCGCTGCCCGGAGATTTTTTATATCATCCCGACTACAGCCGCATTGCACGGCAGGCGCTGCACTCGTATAAGCTGTCCTTTCTCCATCCCATCACCAAGCAGCCCATGGTATTCACTGCCCCGATTCCGGAGGATATGCAGGCGCTTTTATCCAACGATACTCATACCGGCTGATATGCCAGCAGCGGTTTATTTCTTGTTTTGCACAGCCAATTTTCAATGGCCTCTTTTACACCATTATGTTCATTGTCCGCGACAACCGCATGGCACACCTGCTTGACCTCTTCCGAGGCGTTGTCCACGGCAATCGCCAGCCCCGCCGTCTGCAAAACCGCCAGATCATTCGGCGCATCGCCAATGGCAATAACCTGCTCCAGCGGGATATGTAATTCCTGACACAGCTTGTGCAGACCCTTGCCCTTGTCCACTCCAAGGGGCGTCAGCTCCAGCGATGTGAGCTCGGAAAACGCCGCGGTAACTCCCAGCTGTTCCAGTTGATGCAGCGACCGCTCCCGCGCGGCTGTATCCGGATGATACAGGCAAATTTTTTCCGCCAAATACGCATGCTCCTCGCAGTACGCAGCGACATCCTCTACCAAGCACACATGGTGCAAAAAATGCTCCCGCAAATATTCATTGCGATAATGCTCCAAGACGGCAATGCTGCTTTCACTGATAACGGATTCGCCGTTCGTCATAATCTGAATCATGATGTCGCGCGGCTGTGCATAGCGCAAAACAGCCCGCGTAATGTCAGGGGCGAGCACTTGTCTGCTGATAACACGCTGTTCCTGCCAATCGTACAGCAGGCCGCCGCTCTCGCACAGCACATATCGCATTTGCGGAAACAGCGGAAAAAACTGCTTCACTTCTCCCAAGGCGCGTCCGGTGGAAAAAATTACCTGTTTTCCCATGTCCAGCGCACGATTGATTGCCAGAACATTATCAGAAGAAATTTCTTTTTTCGCATTGAGCAATGTTCCGTCCAAATCAGTTGCCAATAGCTGATATTCCATCATCCGCCCTCCCATCTCTTTTTTTCTGGTTTTATTTTACCACAATTGTTTTCCTGTTACAATTATATTTTACCGCACATTTCTGCAAAATATAAGAAAAGCCGCGCAAATACACACATATGTGCATTTGCGCGGCGAAACAGTTTAATCTCAATTTTACAAGATAGATAACCTATTTGTGTTTTGTTTTTGTGTTGTTCCAGTAAAAGTTGTTTTTATTGACATCCTGCAAACCAAGAAAACCGTTATTTTCGATGGTGCACGCGCAAGGCGTGACACCTTTGGGGATAGATAAATAGAATAGAGTTGACAAAATAATTTGTCGGCTTTTACAGATTTGCTTCCATAAATGCCTTCAGGCCAGCGGCAGCTTCTTCTTCCTGCGCACCTTCTACGCTGATTGCGATGGTGTCGCCGCCCTTGATGCCAAGACCCATCAGGCCGAACATCTTGCGTGCATCTGCCTTCTTGCCGTTCTTCTCAACGGTTGTGACGCAGTCGTACTTCTTTGCCTCCTTGACAAACATGCCTGCCGGACGTGCGTGGAAGCCCTCCGGATCCGTTACGGTGTACTCAAAACGCAGCATAATAAAAATCTCCTTTCCAAGTGTTTACATAATAAAAAGCGTTTTTTGCTTATTCAGCCTTTGTTTTTTTCAGTGCCGACAGAATCACGGCGCCGACAATCGAACCAACAAACAGAGCGACCACATACATCAGCGGATGTCCCACAGTCGGGAATACAAAGATGCCGCCGTGCGGTGCCTGCAGGGTGCAGCCAAATGCCATGGACAAGCCGCCTGCGATGGCAGAGCCAACGATGCAGGACGGGAGCACTCGTCCCGGATCCGCTGCCGCATACGGAATGGCGCCTTCTGAAATAAAGCACAGACCCATGACATAGTTTACCAAGCCATTGTTGCGCTCTTCTGTCGTCCACTTCTTTGGGAAGAACGTGCAGGACAGGGCGATAGCAATCGGAGGAACCATGCCGCCGATCATAACCGCTGCCATCACGTCAAACTGTCCCATGGACAGCGCAGCTGTGCCAAATACATATGCCGCCTTGTTGATCGGTCCGCCCATGTCCACACTCATCATGCCGCCGAGGACACAGCCGAGCAGGATTTTGGAAGAACCGCCCATGGAATTCAAAACCCAAGAAATGCCGGTGTTGATGGCACCCATCAGCGGGTTAATCGCACACATCAAAATGCCAATCAGAAGAATGCCGCCAAGCGGATAAATCAGCATCGGACGGATACCATCCATCGCCTTTGGCATCTTCTCCGTTATCTTTTCCAAGAATCGTACCAGATAGCCCGCTGCAAAGCCCGCAAGCAATGCTGCCAAGAAACCGCCGGATACGCCGGTTGTGTCTCCGTTCATCAGGCCGGTAAACGAGGTGCCGTTCATTGCGAGCACGCCGCCTGCAAAGCCAACTGCCAAGCCCGGTCTGTCCGCAATGGACATAGCGATGAAGCCAGCCAAAATCGGAAGCATAAATCCGAATGCCGCATTGCCGACCGTTTTAAAGAATGCAGCCAGCGGCGTATTCATGCCGAAATTGGAAGGATCAATGGAATAATCATCGAGCAGGAACGCCAGCGCGATCATAATACCGCCGCCGACAACGAACGGAAGCATATGCGATACGCCGTTCATCAAGTGCTTGTAAATCGCACTGCCTGCGGATTCGTTTGGAGCAGCAGCCGGTGCGCCGCCCGCCGCGTGATAAATCGGCGCTTCGCCGTTCACGATCTTGTTAATCAGCTCTTCCGGCTTATGGATGCCGTCGGCAACGCGGGTGATAACTACCGGTTTGCCGTCGAACCGAGCCATTTCTACATTTTTATCTGCGGCGATAATAATGCCGTCACATTTTGCAATTTCCTCTGCGGTCAGCGCATTTTTTACGCCGCCGGAACCGTTGGTTTCCACCTTGGTCGGAATGCCCATCGCAGCGCCTGCTTTTTGCAGGTTTTCTGCTGCCATATACGTGTGCGCAATACCGGTCGGACATGCGGTTACACACAAAATGCGGTATCCCGCCTGCGCAACTTCTTCCTCGGTAAAGCTCTCATCGCCGAAATTCTGTTTCTCTTCCTTTGCGATCAAATCAAGGAACTCCTGCGGTGTTTTCGCCGCATTCAGCTTTGCTACAAATTCTTCATTTGCCAGCAGGCTCATCATGCGCGCCAGCATATCCACGTGCAAATTGCCGTTCATCGGCGCTGCAATCATGAAAAACAAGCTGCTCTTGTCATCGTCATCGTCGTTGTACTGAATGGGTTCTGCCAATCGGACAACCGCCAGACTCGGCGCTGTGACAACATCTGTCTTGGCGTGCGGAACTGCAATTCCTTCGCCTACATACGTAGAGAATTCGGCTTCACGCGCATAAATGGCTTTTTTATATGCCTCTTTATCCGTGATATTTCCATGCGTAAACTGAAGATCTACCAGCTTATTGATGACGGCATCTTTGTCTTTTGCTTTGACATCGAGCGCCGTTGCATCGCAGCTGAACAATTCAATCAGCTTCATATGCATCCCCTCTTTCTCTTATTTCTTTTATCTCACAGCGTCTCTAACAACTGATCAATGTCCTGTTTCTCCGCCAGACCAATCGAGAAGGCGGTGGCACTGCCGGCGGCTGTGCCAAGCTTCAGCGCGTAGCTGTAATCCTGCTTGGTGAGATAGCCAGCCAAGAAGCCCGCTACCATGGAATCACCGGCGCCAACGCTGTTCTGTACATTGCCCTTCGGGCAGCCGATGCGATGCACTTCTCCGGTTTCATCCAGCAGCAGCGCGCCGTCTCCTGCCATAGAAACCAGAATGTTTCTGCCGCCCATCTCCTGCAGCTTTCTCGCGCAGTCGGCAATCTCCTCATCTGTCTTGAGAACCGTGTTGAAGATTTCGCCCAGTTCGTGATTGTTCGGCTTGATAAGGAACGGATGATACTTGAGCACATTGACGAGCAAATCGCGCGTCGCATCCACGACAATGCGAATGTCCTTGTCTGCCAGATGCGCCATAATTTTCTCATAGGTGTCACTGGCAAGACACGACGGAATCGAGCCGGACAGCACCAAGGTATCGCCCGCCTGAATCTGATCCAGCTTTTGATACAGCTGCTTCATATCCTCTTGCGTAATGTTCGGGCCGATGCCGTTGATTTCCGCTTCCTGTTCCGCTTTGATTTTCACATTGATACGAGTCATGCCTTCTGCCACATGAATGAAATCCGTGTGCAGACCGCTCGCCTGTAATCCTTTTTCCAGCCCTTCGCCTGTAAATCCAGCGACAAAGCCCAACGCCTCAGACTCTACGCCCAGCGTGCGCAGCACATTGGAAACATTGATGCCTTTTCCGCCGAACTGATATTCTTCCGCTGTGTTTCTGTTGATGCCTTCCTGCTTGAGCTCTCCCTGTAAGTGAACCACATAATCAATAGCCGGATTAAAGGTTACAGTGTAAATCATTCTCTGTCAATCTCCTTCACCAATGTTTTCTCCGCATATCTGACATCCGGCAGGCGGTTTGTAATGATGTTCGCCTGTCCCAAGTCACAGATACCTGCGGCACAGATTTTATTAAACTTGCTTTCATCTGCAAGGAACCAGCTTTCCAGTGACGACTGAATCGCAACCGCCTTCAGCTCGGCTTCCTCGATGGTCGGCGTCATAAATCCGCGCTCGATGGAAATGCCATTGGCTCCCATAAATGCTTTGGTAAAATTATAGCGGCGCAGACTGTTGAGAACGGCAGCGCCCACGATGGCTTCGGTACGCGGCTTGACGCGTCCCGCCGGAACATAAACCATGCATCCTTTTCGTGCCAAAATCCGCGTGTGCAGCAAGCCGTTTGTGACGTACACTGCCTTTTTTGCATCTCCGTCAATGGCATTGACCAGATGGATGGTGCTGGTTCCGGCATCGATATACACAAAATCATCCGCACGAATCAGCGATGCGGCGTACTGCCCCATGCGCTTTTTCTCCTCTACATACAGACCTTCTTTTGTGTCCATGTCCGGCTCATACGGATCATATGACGACTCCATGTTCATTGCCATGGCTCCGCCATATACCTTCGTCAGCTTTCCCTGACGATCCAACACAATCAAATCGCGCCGAATGGTTGATTCACTGATGTGCAGCTGCTCGGACAGCTCCTGCACGCTGGCGGATTTCTGTTTATGTAAAATATCCAAAATCATCTGGTGTCTGGTTTCAGCGATCATGTCAATTCCCTCTCTGTGACATCAATTATAACATTTTCCACATTCAATTTCAATCATTGTCATTCAATTTTGTGCACTTTTTTGACTGACTTTGGAAATCTGAACTTTTCCACGCAGTTATAGTCATATTTTTAACAATTTTCATAAAATTATCTGAAAAAAGTTGCACAAAAGCATAGACATCTTTTTCTTTCAATCGGTGCATTTGCGCAAACCAATGCAAAGTTTTTCAAAAGCAGGCACAAAAAAAGAGGGCACACCGTGTGTGCCCCCGTTTTGTGCGCATGCAGTTTTTATTTCAATCTCTCCACGCGCAGGCGAACCGAATCGCGGTGTGCCGGAAGACCTTCGATGTTTGCAAAGTTCATCGTCGGCTGTGCCAGATTCAGGCAGCCCTGCTTGTTGACAAACTGATGGAACGGCGTCTTGATGAACGTGCCGACCCACACGCCGTTGGAATAGCGCGCGGTTCCCATCGTCGGCAGGGTGTGGTTCGGGCCGGATACAAAGTCACCGAATGCGACCGGCGCATAATGTCCGACAAAGAGAGAGCCGTAATGACGCATCTGCTGGGCAACCTCGCGTTCGTTGTCGGTCTCAATCTCCAAATGCTCCGGTGCAATCTCATTTGCCAAGTCAATGGCTTCCTGCATGGAATCCGCCAGATATACCGAGCCGTTGTCCTTCCAAGACTGGCGGCATACATCTTCTGTGTTCAGGGTGGTAATCAGACGATCCATTTCCTTCATGGTCTCGTCAATGGTTGCCTGATCGGTGCATACGAGAATCGCCTTGGAGTTCGGGTCATGCTCTGCCTGTGCCAGCAAATCAATCGCCAAAAATTCCGGATCGGCGGTGTGATCTGCGACAATCAGCACTTCGCTCGGGCCTGCCAGACTGTCAATGCCGACATCGCCCAGCACCTGACGCTTTGCCTCCGTGACAAACTTGTTGCCCGGTCCGACAATCAAATCCACCTTCTTGATGCTCTGCGTGCCGTAAGCAAAGGCTGCAACTGCCTGTGCACCGCCCATGCAATAAATCTCATCCGCACCGGCAATATCCATTGCTACCAGTACTGCCGGATGAATCGTGCCATAACCGGCGTATGCCGGAGAGCAGGCGCAAACCTCCTGCACACCGGCTGCCTTTGCAGTCACAATGCCCATCAGTGCGGAGCTCGGCAGCGGATGGCGGCCAGCCGGTACATAACAGCCGCAGCGATCTACCGGAATCATGCGATGACCGATTTCTACGCCCTCTACGCGGCTCGGAATGTTCAGATCCTTCAGGCACTCGCGCTGCTTTTCTGCAAAGAAGCGAATCTGTCCCGCCGCAAATCGAATGGTCTCGATGGTTTCTTCATCAACCTGCTCGTAGGCAGCCTTGACCTGCTCCGGAGAAATGCGCACGGTGTCAATATCCATATGGTCAAATTTTGCCGCATATTCAATCAGCGCCTTGTCACCGTTGGTCTGTACATTTTCAATGATGTCCATGACGGTATGTGTCAAGGCAGCATCTCTCTGATAGGTCTTTTTCTCTGCCTGCTTTAAAATTTTCATAGTCGGAATGCCTCCTGAACTTGTATGTCAAAAAATACTTTTATACATGAAAGTATCTTTATTATAGACGATTCTAAGCGAAAAAAAAAGTGCTCGTATCAAACTTTTCCAATCTCACGCGCAAAATCAAAAGATTGCACAAAAAAGCACGCGTTCCCGCGTGCTTTTTGCATTTGTTATGTTTCTTATCGCTTCTTATATAGCACCAATTCCGAATTTACTCCGTCCTTTTCATACGTGCACACAAGCAGAAAGTCCATGCCGGCAACCACGCCGAAGCAGCGCTCTCCGCCAAATGTACAAGCGAGCTGGCTGCCGAGATATGTCTTGCGGTCATCCAAAAACTGTACCGATTTGCCGTTCAGCAGGGTATACGCAAGATTTACCGTCTTTCCGTCCAGCGCATACAGGGTCTCAACCGTCGGCAGCCCCTCTATATGCAGTTGGTTTATTTCCCGTATCAGTTGGTTTTTAAATTCCTCAAACTGTCCGTCATCACTGAGCGTGTCATATCGTTTCCAATAATCCAGCGTTGGCAGTAACGCTTTGAGATACGAGCGAGCTTGCTGCTCGGTAAACGTTTCGCTTACCATATTTTTGACACAAACATCCATCAAATCGTCCATATTGTGATAGGTATATATTCCGTCGGCATAGCACCACTTGCAATAGTCCTCGTTGAGGGAACCATCCTGCTCTCTGCCAATGATGGAATCATCTTCCATGGGCATGCCGCAGCACTGACAAACCAGTTTTCTCGGAGCGCCCAACAGCGTATTGATGGAAACATCAAATAATTGGGAAAGCAGCTTCAAGGTATCTGTGTTCGGAACGGTCTCTCCGGTTTCCCAGCGCGAAACCGCCTGTCTGGTCACAAATACTTTTTCTGCCAGCGCATCCTGCGACAAGCCGTTTTTGATGCGAAGTTGATACAGTACCTCTTTGGTGTCCATAGAAAGCACCTCCTTGTACCTATAGTATAACCGACGGCCGGTTTCGCAGCAAGCAACTGGCTGTTGCGCGTTTGGAGCATAAATTTTGAAAAGCAAAAAAGCACTCCGTTTGGAGTGCTTTTCATGGTGGAAGTTACAGGGCTCGAACCTGTGACCCTCTGCTTGTAAGGCAGATGCTCTCCCAGCTGAGCTAAACTTCCGAGCTGGTTTGCTGTTCTCTTGAGAACGATATTTATTATACATGGTCTTTTTCAATTTGTCAACAAAAATTTTATGTTTTTTTCAAAAACAAGGAAGAAGTCGCCTTCTTCCTTGTTTTCGTCTGTTTATCGCTGATTTTGCCGCTGAATCGCATCGGCAATCTGCCGATTGACCTGATCCACTTCCTCTCGGAATGCCCGCGCAGAAACACGCTGTGCACCGTGCGAGAAAATAATAATCTGCTCGATGCCGTCAGACGTTGCCACGCGCACATTGCGGCGGCCGCTGATTTCATAAGAGACCTTCTCAACGAACATATCTGCGGTCTCTGCCTCTTTGGTGTACACCACATGGATGTTGTGATAGCTGTCAATCATGCCGGCTCTTCCCGGCACGCGGTACGCATCGAACACCAAAATCAATTCACAGCGGCGGTATGCCTGATAATTGCACAGCATATCCATCAGCACCTGCCGCGCCGCATCCATATTGTCCTTGGCGATTTCGTTCAAATCATCCCACGAGAAAATAATATTATAGCCATCGACCAACAGATAATCGCGCGCCGGTTCCAGCTGACGCAAAACCTCGCGCGGCTGATCGTACCGCATGGCTTTTTGTGACCGGAACGCTCTGGGCTGTATGGTGCCGTATGTCCGTTCAAAAATTTTCTTGAGTTCTTTGTCCAATTGTGCCGAGCTGCTGTAAGCCGCCTTCACCGGACGAGAAATCACCTGTTCTTCTTGTTTTTTCTCTCCCGCCGGCTGATAGGTCAGCGGCAAATGCATATGCTGTTCGACTTCATTCCACTTGACCGGATAGCCCGCGCCGTGTGAGCAAAAGACCGAATCCGGCGTGTGTTCCAAGTCCGCTTCCGGCTGATATCCCGCTTGTTCGATCACCTGTTCTGCCTCGTGGCAAGGACGATAGCCGTCCACCGTCAGCGAAAGGCGTCCTGTTCCGCGCGTATAGGCAACGACCTCCATCGGGTAATCCCGCATCGAAGAAACCGGCGCCGTACCCGTCAAAACAGAATACGTTCCGTCTGTCTCTGGCGGATCAAACGTGCCGCCGCGCGCCGGAATGTCCGTCATGGCGCGTCCGATAAATTCCTGCGGCACCTCTAGCCGAAAGGCGTACCACGGTTCCAGCAGCATAGACTGCGCCTTCATCAGGCCCTGCCGAATGGCACGGTAGGTTGCCTGCCGGAAATCACCGCCCTCTGTGTGCTTGGCATGCGCCTTGCCGGACAGCAGCGTAATCCGCATATCGGTAATCGGAGAACCGGTCAGCACGCCCAAATGTTCGCGCTCTGCCAGATGCGTCAAAATCAGGCGCTGCCAATTGCGATCCAGCTTGTCCTCACTGCAAACCGTATCAAATTCCAAGCCTGCGCCGCGCTCCAACGGTTCCAGCAGCAAATGCACCTCTGCATAATGACGCAGCGGCTCAAAATGTCCCACACCCTCGACAGGCGCCGTAATCGTCTCTTTGTATACAACATGACCTTCGCCAAACGAGACATCGAGTCCAAAGCGTTCCGCTATCAGACTTTTGAGAATTTCCAGCTGAATTTCACCCATGAGCTGAATGTGAATCTCCTGCAAGCGTTCATTCCATATAATATGCAGCTGCGGGTCTTCTTCTTCCAGCTGTTTGATGCTGCGCAGTGTAGACGGAACGTCTGTGCCCTCCGGCAAAATCAGCTGATAGGTCAGCACCGGCGACAAAACCGGCTGGATAGAAACCGGCTCCAAGCCCAATGCATCGCCGGGCTGGGTGCGCTTGAGTCCCGTCACGGCGCACACGCTGCCCGCCGGCACGCTGTCCGCCATCTGATATTTTTCACCGGAATACAGACGAATCTGATCTACTTTATCTTCCCAGACGTCTTCTTCCTGTACAGAAAGCCCTGCATTGGTCAGCACGGTTTTGACTTTCAGTCCGCCGCCCGTAATTTTCATCCATGTCAGGCGATTGCCCTGCGGGTCGCGGGAAATCTTATATACTTTCGCGCCAAATTCCTTCGGATACACCGGATCGACGGTGTATGCTTGGATGCCATCCAAAAATTCTTTCACGCCTTCCAGCTTGAGCGCGGAGCCGAAAAAGCAAGGGAATATCTGCCGATGCACAACAGCATGGCGCAGTTGTTCCTGCGTCAGTGCGCCTTCTTCCAAAAACGCTTCCATCAGTGCTTCATCACACATAGCCGCTTCTTCGTCGCGCTGGGCGGCATCTCGGCCACACGAAAAATCAACGCAGCTGTCACTCAACCGGCTTTTGAGCTGTGCCTGCACGGTGTCATAGTCTGCGGTATCCAAATCCATTTTATTGATAAACACAAACGTCGGGATGCGATACTGCTCCAGCAGCTTCCACAACGTCTCCGTGTGTCCCTGCACGCCCGCGCTGCCGCTGATGACCAAAATCGCATAGTCCAGCACCTGCAGCGTTCGCTCCATCTCTGTGGAAAAATCGACATGTCCCGGCGTATCCAGAAGCATAAGCCGCATGTGTTCCCGCTCCAAAATTGCCTGTTTAGAGAAAATCGTAATGCCGCGCTCTCGTTCCAAATGATAGGTATCCAAAAAGGCGTCCTGATGATCGACACGCCCTAATTTTTTCAAGTTGCCGCTGACATACAGCATGGCTTCGGAAAGAGTCGTCTTTCCCGCATCAACATGCGCCAACAGACCGGCGCAAATACATTTTTTCTGTTTTGTTTCTGATAAGCTCAACTTGGCTCCTCCCTTCGCCGCAATGGCATTATTATATCACAACCGCTCGATAAAGTCGATTTTCTCTTTTATGACATACCATCCATACAAAAAAACTGCTGCACAAAAGATTGTGCAGCAGCTGTTATCAAACATACAGATATAGCAATTACTCTCCCAGATGCCAGATGTCGCGATTGTACTCGGCAATGGTGCGGTCGGAGGAGAACATTCCCGCTTTGGCAATGTTCACCAGACATTTGCGCCGCCAGCCCAGTGGATCGCAGGCGTAATCGCTGAGTGCCTGTCCCTTGCGCACAACGTATGCGTTAAAGTCCGGCAGCGTCTGGAACCAGTCTTTGCGGATCAGTTCATCGTGCAGGCGAGTCAAATTCTCTTCTCTGCCGGCGGCCATCATTTCCGGGCCGGTAAGGAAGTCGATGGCGCGGCGGATGTTGGCATCGCCCTCCACCCACTGTGCGGGGTTGTAATCGCCAATCTCATAGCGATGGATGACCTGATCGGAGGTCTGACCAAAGATATAAATATTTTCTTCGCCCACCTGCTGGCTGATTTCCACATTGGCGCCGTCCATCGTGCCCAGTGTCAGTGCGCCGTTCAGCATAAACTTCATGTTGCCGGTACCGGAAGCCTCCTTGGAAGCAAGGCTAATCTGTTCCGACAAATCGCAGGCAGGGATGAGCTTTTCGGCGGCGGTGACATTGTAATTCTCTATACATACCACCTGCAGCCACTTGGATACCTCCGGATCTGCGGCGATCACCTTGGACAGGGTCAGCAGAGCATGGATGATATCCTTTGCAATCGTGTAAGCCGGTGCCGCCTTGGCTCCGAAGATGCTCACCAGCGGAGCAGCAGGCAGATGTCCCGCCTTGATCTCATGATATTGATGGATGAGATACAGCAGATTGAGCTGCTGGCGCTTATACTCGTGCAGGCGCTTGGACTGAATATCAAACACCGCATTGGTGTTGACGCGCACCTTTTGGGTACGCAGCAGCCAATCCGCCAGTGCCTCCTTATTGGCTTTTTTCACGGCGGTCAGCTCGTTCAACACGGTCTCATCATCGGCAAAAGCCAGCAGCTTTTCCAGCTCGGCTGCGTCCTTGCGGAAACCGGAGCCGATGCGCTTTTCCAGTTCTGCGGTCAGGCGCGGGTCGCACTCCAGCAGCCAGCGGCGGAACGTAATGCCGTTGGTCTTGTTGTTGAACTTTTCCGGATACAGCGCATAGAAGCCGTGCAGCTCGGAGTTTTTCAAAATCTCGGTGTGCAGTGCCGCCACACCGTTGGTGGAATGGGTAAAGTGAATGTCCATATGCGCCATGTGCACCCGATTCTCCCTGTCGATGATGGCAAGGCTTTCGTCCGCGGTACGGGTGCGAGCCAGCGCGTCCAGCTTTTCAATAATAGGCATCAGCTGCGGCACAACGGCATCCAAATACGCACGAGGCCATTTTTCCAGTGCTTCAGCCAGAATGGTGTGGTTGGTATATGCGCAGGTCTTTGTGACAATCTCCACAGCTTCTTCAAATGCAACGCCGCGTTCGCCCAGCAAACGGATAAGCTCCGGAATGACCATGCTTGGGTGGGTGTCGTTGATCTGGATGGCAGCATAGTCTGCCAGATCGTGATACTTGCAGCCGCGGGCAGCGCACTCCGCCAAAATCAGCTGCGCACCGGCGGAAACCATCAGATACTGCTGGTATACCCGCAGACGGCGTCCCGCTTCATCCGAATCATCCGGATACAAGAACAGGGTCAGATTTTTGTCAATGGCGGTCTTGTCAAATGCAATGCCGTCATGGACGATGCTCTCGTCGATGGTATCTAAGTCAAACAAGTTCAGCGTGTTGGTGCGGCCCTCATAGCCGGTGACAGCCAGCTTGTACAGCCGTGCCGTGTACTCCTTGCCTGCCAGCTGCACCGGATAGGTGATATCGGTTTTTTCTGCCCAGCTGTGCTCAGTGAGCCAAGGATCCGGCTTCTCGTTCTGCACACCGTCCTCAAAAGACTGATGGAACAGACCAAAGTGGTACCGCAGTCCCACGCCGTCACCCGGCAGTCCCAGCGTTGCCAGCGAATCCAAAAAGCAAGCAGCCAGACGGCCCAAACCGCCGTTGCCGAGAGAGGGTTCCGGCTCTACCTCTTCGATGTCCGAAAGGCACTTTCCGGCAGCAGCCAGTGCATCCCGCGCTTCATCGTACAATCCCAAATTGATGAGATTGTTGGACAGCAGCTTGCCGATTAGAAATTCGGCGCTGATATAATACAGCTTGCGGCCGGTGACAGGCTGCACACGGTCGGCACTCTTGCGCCGGACAAGTTCCAGCAGCGCCAAATACAACTCCTGATTTGTGCAGTTCGCCAGCGGCTTTCCTGTGAGATTCTGTAACGTTTCGGTAAAGTTCATAAACAAATCCTCCTTCGGTATGGAAAACAGGTTCGATATCTATGTTTCAAAATATACCATTGAGAACCGGCAAAATCTTGCCTTAACAGCGCAAACTATGGTACAATCCTATCATCAGGAGGTGAGATGATGCGAAATCAGGCTTCTTTGCAGGAAACCAAACAGCACGGTGCCGTACGGTTTCCGTTCAATCTGTATCCCTGCACCATCCCGGGAGATTTCCCGCAGGTGGCACTCCACTGGCACGAAAGCATGGAGCTTGTCTTTGTCAAGCGCGGCGCAGGGCTGATACAAGTGGGTGCTGTGACTTATCCTGCATATCAGGGGGATATTTTCATCTTTGCTCCGGGGACACTGCATGCGCTGCGGCAGACAGAGAGCCAGACCATGGAATACGAAAATATTATCTTTGAGCTGGAACTTTTGGGCGGCGCAGAGGATCTTTGCGCCGAAAAATATCTGCTTCCCATTCAAAGCGGGCGATTGTCTCTGCCTGCCTGTCTGACCGCCAACGATTCGTGCTATTCGCAAGCCGCCGCCTGTCTGCGGGACATAGAAGATGCCAACCGTTCCAAGCTCCCCGGCTATGAGCTTCTCATCAAAGGAGCACTGCTGCGTTTTCTGGCGCTGCTTCTTGCACAGGGAGAACAGCAGCTCCCGACAGAAACCGCCGACACCCGTCGGCTGAAAACCGTTCTGCAATGGCTTTCCGCACAGTATGCCGAAGATCTTCATGTTGCCGATGCCGCTGCCGTCTGCTCGTTCAGTGCCAGCCACTTTATGCGGTGGTTCCGGCAGATGACCGGTCAGAGCTTTATCGCGTTTCTGAAAGAGTATCGTCTGAACGCCGCTGCCGAAGCGCTGCACACCACAGAGGAAACGGTGTTAACCATTGCTTCTCGGTGCGGGTTTGAAAATCTCTCCTATTTCAACCGGTCATTCAAGGCACATTTTGGCATGACACCGCGCGAATACCGAAAAAAATAAACAAACAGCGACCGTCTCACATCTCCATGCAGGAGAACGAACGGTCGCTTTGCTTTTTTCAGATTTTCGGCGGCGGGCAGCAGCTTTCCCGCTGGATGAGCCGATGCGGCACGATGATTTTGGTTGCCAGAAGATTTGGGTTTTCAATATGGTTGATGGTTTGGCTGGCGGCTTCCATGCCCAACTGACAAGGATTCACGTCCACGGTGGTCAGCTGCGGGCTGGTAATGCGCGAAAACAGCGAATTGTTGAAGGACACAACGGAAAGGTCTTGCGGGATGTGCAGCCCCAGCTTGCCGCACAACTGTTCCAGCACCACGGCCAGAATGTCATCGCTGACCAACACGGCGGTGGGATGATCCGGCGCGGTGAGAAGCGTTCGCAGCGAGCTTTCATACGCATCGTTCAGCGTGTCGATTTCCACGCAGTCCTCTTCACGCAGCGTGAGCCCGTGCTTGAGCAGGGACATCTGGCAGCCGCGTTTGCGCTCCGCAGAGAAAATCATGGCATTGCTGACTCCGAAATATGCAATGCGGCGGTGCCCCATTTCATAGAGGTAATCCGTAGCTTCCTCTCCGGCAAGTACGTTGTCGTTGTCGATATAAATGGTCTGGTTGGCCGACTGCGCCGCCTTGCCCACGATGACATGCAGCAAGCCCTCTCTGCGCAGATACGCCGCCACAGGGCAGTCTTTTTTGGAGTAAAGCAGGATGAATCCATCCACCTGTGCATTGGCCACCATGCTTTGAATGGCATCCAGCACTTCGGCATCGTCTTGACCGGTGATGACCGTATTCACATACTGCCGCTGGTTGCAAAACTGTCCGATGCCGCGGATAATCTCCAGATGGAACGCATTTTCATAGACGTCCCGCTGAGAAGACGGCAAAATAATACCGATGGTCTTGGAAAACGCCTCCACCGGTTCCGATTCAAAATTTGGCTGATAGCCCAGCTGTGCCATGACGCGGCGCACCCGTTCCTTGGTTTCCCGACTGATGGAAGGGCTATCCTTGCAGGTGCGCGAAACTGTGGAAGGCGAAACGCCAGCCGCCGCCGCGACATCTTTGATGGTAACTGCCATAATCTGTTCCTCCCTGATTGATTACCCCTATTGTAAAGATGTCTGCGCGCAATGTCAATGTTTGCGAAAGAATTTGCATAATTCATGCAACAGCATTTTCGCGTGTCCTTGACGATTTCCACAAAGAACCGCGCATTCAGTTGTGTAAAATATAGAAAATTTATTTTTATGTCGGAAATCCCTTGTAAAAATTGTAAAAATGAATTATTATTGTTGCACAAGGAAACGCAAACGTAGTGCAACGATTGCACGACACAATGCAAAGAGAGGATAACAAGGAGGAAAATTATGACAACGACGACATTTTCGACTGTCGTGGCGGCACCCTTCAACGGAAAACTTGTTCCGCTGAGCGAAGTTCCGGATGAAACTTTTGCCAGCGGCGTTCTGGGTGAAGGTATCGCCATCGAGCCGTCTGACGGTCTGTTTTGCAGCCCTGTAGATGGCACCGTAGCAATGATTGCGGAAACCAAGCACGCCATTGGCTTTGCGACAGACAGCGGGCTGGAGGTTTTGGTTCATGTGGGCTTGGAAACGGTCAGCCTGAACGGCGAGGGTTTTGAGATTCTCGTCAAGGCGGGAGATCCGGTCAAGCAGGGTCAGCCCGTGGCAAAGGTGAATCTCGACTTGATTCGCAGCCGCGGCCTGAAAACCATCACTTCCATCGTTTTGACTGGCGGCGCAGATGGTATGCAGCTGCACTGTGCAAACGGCACCGCAAAGGCAGGCAAGACGCAGATGATAACCCTGACAGAAAAAGAACAGGCTGTTGAGGCATCGAAAGCAGCTCCTGCCGGCGAAGAAACCAATGCAAAGAAATCCAAGAAAAAAGGATTCATCAATTTCGATTTTCTGCAAAAGCTGGGCAAGGTGCTCATGACGGTTATCGCCGTTATGCCTGCTGCCGGTCTTATGATCAGCTTGGGCAAGCTGGTGCAGATGTGCGGCGCCGACATGGCGGCAGTCATGACCATCGGCACTACCATGGAAAACATCGGCTGGGCGGTTATCAATAATCTGCACATCCTGTTCGCAGTTGCCATCGGCGGCAGCTGGGCAAAGGAGCGCGCCGGCGGCGCATTTGCAGCCGTGCTGGCATTTGCGCTCATCAATGTGATTACCGGCAACATCTTCGGTGTCACCAGTGCGATGCTGGCAGACCCCAATGCCATGACCCACACTCTGTTCGGACAAGAAATCGCCGTCAGCGGCTATTTCACCTCTATACTGGGTGCTCCGGCTCTAAACATGGGCGTGTTCGTCGGCATTATCTCAGGTTTTGTCGGCGGTGTAGCTTACAATAAATACTACAACTTCCGCAAGCTGCCGGACGCACTGTCCTTCTTCAACGGCAAGCGCTTTGTTCCTATGGTGGTCATCGCTTATTCCGTGGTCATCTCCATTGTACTTTCCCTGTTCTGGCCTGTTGTTCAGACCGGCATCAACAATTTTGGTATCTGGATTGCCAACTCTTCCGACACGTCTCCGATTTTGGCTCCGTTCATCTATGGTACACTGGAACGTCTGCTGCTGCCGTTCGGCCTGCATCACATGCTGACCATCCCAATGAACTACACCTCTTTCGGCGGCACGTATACAATTGCCACCGGCGTAAACGCAGGCTCTCAGGTATTTGGTCAGGACCCGCTGTGGCTGGCATGGGTCAACGACCTCATCAACTTCAAGAAGGCCGGCGACATGACCGCTTACACCAATCTGCTCACAACGGTTACTCCTGCCCGCTTCAAGGTTGGCCAGATGATCGGTGCTACCGGTCTGCTGCTGGGTATCGCACTGGCAATGTACCGCCGTGTCGATGCCGACAAGCGTGCAAAGTATAAGTCCATGTTCATCTCCACCGCACTGGCTGTATTCCTCACCGGCGTTACTGAGCCGCTGGAATTCATGTTCATGTTCTGCGCACTGCCGCTGTACATCGTGTACGCACTGCTGCAGGGCTGTGCTTTCGCTATGGCTGGTGTCATCCACCTGCGTCTGCATTCCTTCGGTAATTTGGAATTTATCACCCGTATCCCGATGTCCCTGCAGGCAGGTCTGCTCGGTGACATTATCAACTTTGTGATTTGCGTTGTCGCATTCTTTGCAATCGGCTATTTTGTAGCGTACTTCATGATTGGCAAGCTCAAGCTGGCAACACCGGGCCGTCTGGGCAACTACACCGATGACAACGCAGATGATTCCGCTGCAAGCACCGATTCCAACAAAAACACCGGCAAGAATTCCGGCAATAGTCAGGCTGAGCGCATCATTGCTCTGCTGGGCGGCCGTGAGAACATCGTGCTGGTAGATGCCTGCATGACCCGTCTGCGCGTTACTGTAAAAGACCCGGCTAAGGTTGCGGATCTCGCCGCATGGAAGGGCGAGGGCGCTCTGAGCTTGCTGATCAAGGGCGACGGCATTCAGGCCGTGTATGGTCCTAAGGCAGACGTTCTGAAATCTGACATCAACGATATTCTGTAAAAAAACCATGAAACTGCTGACATTAAATACCCACAGCCTCATTGAGCCGGATTATGAAGCCAAGCGGGAAATTTTTGTAAACGTTATCGCAAACGAACAGCCGGATGTGTTCGCCTTGCAGGAAGTAAACCAGACGGTCTCTGCGCCGCAGCTTGAGAACATACCGACCGGTTATTTCCCCTGCCCCTGCAATCAGGTGCCGCTGAAGGCAGATAACCACGCCGCTGCGGTGGCGCAGATGCTGGAAGAGCGCGGCGTACCGTATCATTGGAGCTGGGTTCCGGCAAAAATCGGTTATGACAAATACGATGAGGGCATGGCTGTGTTCAGCCGTGCCCCCATCACCGCCGCTGAAAATCTGCTGCTGAGCAAATCCAACGACTATACCTATTGGAAAACCCGCCGTGCGCTGGGCATTTGTACACAAGATGTTTGGTATTACGCAGTTCACATGGGCTGGTGGAAGGACGAAGAAGAGCCGTTCCGCGCCCAGTGGGAAAACCTGTCACAGGCAGCGGGTTCCAAAAAACAGGCGTTTTTGCTCGGTGACTTCAACAGCGAAGCGGAGGTGCGCGAAAAAGGTTACGATTTGATTGTCCGCAGCGGCTGGCAGGATACCTACTGGCTGGCGCAAAATCGGGATGACGGCTACACGGTTGTGCAGGCCATTGATGGCTGGAGAGATGCTCCGAATGCCACAGACAAAAAGCGTATCGATCAGATTTGGTGCTCCCAAGCACTGCCGGTCAAAAGCAGTCGGGTTGTGTTCAACGGAGCACAGGAACCGCAGGTGTCCGATCATGCGGGCATTCTCATTGAGTTGTAAAGGAAGGTAAAGAAAAATGCAGAGAAGTGCAGGTATTTTATTGCCCGTCAGCAGTTTGCCGTCCCCCTACGGCATTGGCTGTTTTTCACAGGAAGCATATAACTTTGTGGACTGGCTGAAAGAGGCCGGACAGACCTACTGGCAGATTTTGCCGCTGGGCACGACCAGCTATGGCGACAGTCCGTATCAGAGCTTTTCCGCTTTTGCGGGCAATCCGTATTTTATCAGCTTGGATGCACTGGTGGAAGATGGGGTACTGACCGCCGCCGAGTGCAAGAAAGCAAACTTTGGCCGCAAAGCAGACGACATTAATTACAGCCGTCTGTACACAGAACGAGGCCGTTTGCTGCGGCTGGCTTATTCCCGCAGCAACATCAGTCAAAACCAAGATTTCATCGCCTTCTGCGAGAAAAACAAGTGGTGGCTGGATGATTTTGCCCTGTTTATGGCGGTCAAAGACCGATTTGGCGGCAAGCCGTGGATGGAATGGGCGGAGGATATCCGCCTGCGCTGGCAAAACGCCCTCGACTATTATCATCAGGAACTATACTTTGATGTGGAATATTACAAGTACATCCAGTTCAAGTTTGATGAGCAATGGCGCAAATTAAAGGCATACGCCAACAGCAAGGGCATTCAGATTATCGGCGATATTCCCATCTATGTGGCGCTGGATTCTGCGGATGCATGGGCAAATCCCGACTTGTTCCAGCTGGACGAAAAGAACGTTCCCACAGCGGTAGCCGGCGTCCCGCCAGATGGATTTTCCGCTACCGGTCAGCTCTGGGGCAATCCGCTCTACCGCTGGGAAGTGCACCGTGATACCGGTTATCAGTGGTGGATCACCCGCCTGTGGTACTGCTTTGAGCTGTATGATGTGGTACGCATCGACCACTTCCGCGGTTTTGACGAGTATTTCTCCGTCCCCTATGGCAGTGATACCGCTGCAACCGGTCACTGGGAGAAAGGTCCCGGTATGGAGCTGTTCCATGCTGTAGAGCATGCACTGGGCAAGCGGAATATCATTGCGGAGGATCTCGGCTACATGAGCGATTCCGTGCGGCAGCTGGTGCGCGACAGCGGCTTTGCCGGCATTAAGGTTCTGGAATTTGCCTTTGATTCCCGCGACACCGGCAGTGCCAGCGACTACCTGCCCCACAACTACCCTGTGAACAGTGTCGCGTATACCGGCACGCATGACAACGAAACACTGGTATCGTGGTATCAGACCATCACCTCTGCCGAACGCACCATGGTGCGGGACTATCTGTATGACTACGCCACACCAGAGGATGCGCTCTATAAAAGTATGATCGCACTGGTTTTGCGGAGCGCAGCGGCAACCTGCATCATCCCCATGCAGGACTGGCTGGGGCTGGATAATTCCGCTCGCATCAACAAGCCTTCCACAGTGGGCCAAAACTGGCGCTGGCGGCTGAAAAAGACCCAGCTGACCAAGAAACTCCAAAAGGAAATCTGCCAGATGACCACGCGCTATGGTCGGAGAAACTGGGACTAAAAAACGAAAAATCCCATGTCTGAGCTGCAACGGCTTGGACATGGGATTCTTTTTTGATATGTGATTGGTTCTTTCTTCTTTTCTGCATACCATGGCAAAAAAATAACGGATAACCTAAAAGGTTATCCGTTACTGTTTGGAGGTGCCACCCAGAATCGAACTGGGGATCAAGGAGTTGCAGTCCACTGCCTTACCGCTTGGCTATGGCACCGTATGGAGCGGATGACGAGGCTCGAACTCGCTACCTCCACCTTGGCAAGGTGGCGCTCTACCAGATGAGCTACATCCGCATATTGTTGGTGCCTCCGGGCGGAATCGAACCACCGACACGGGGATTTTCAGTCCCCTGCTCTACCGACTGAGCTACAGAGGCAAGTTGTCTTTTCTGTCAGACGACGATATTTATTATATCATCTAAGCCCCTGTTTGTCAAGAACTTTTTTCCATTTCAGAAAACTTTTTTTCGTTCCACCGTCCGAAGACGATGGAAACGAGTGAAAGTTTACTGGCGACCCGGATCGGGCTCGAACCGACGACCTCCAGCGTGACAGGCTGGCGTTCTAACCAACTGAACTACCGGGCCAGGTGGTGGAAGTTACAGGGCTCGAACCTGTGACCCTCTGCTTGTAAGGCAGATGCTCTCCCAGCTGAGCTAAACTTCCGTACCGTCCAGCGACTATTATAGTATACTCACTGGACGCGGTTTTGTCAACACTTTTTTTCAAAGTTTTTTGATTTTTTTCAAAATTCTTTTTTCTCTGTCAAAACGTGCTGTTTTTCGCGGTTATCAGCCGTTATTCTCCTCTTTCGCCGTCGCAGCCTCCAGCATCACAGCAATGTCGTCGCGGGTCATCTTATAGACCTTGTCGCAGAACTGGCAAGTTACTTCAATGCCTTCCTCCTCATCGCGCAGGCGCGTCAGCTCGTCCTTGCCCAAGCTGATGAGCGCGCGGGTGACCTTGGCGTGATTGCAGCCGCAGCGATAGGTAACCGGTGCTTCTTCCAAAAACTCGACCTCAAAGCCATCCAGCACGGCATGGGCAATGTCCTCCAACGACATCCCGTTCTCCAGCATCGTGGTCATTGCACCGGCCTTGGCAATGTTGTTCTCCAGACGGGTGATGTCCTCGTCTGTCGCACCCGGCATGAGCTGGACGATATAGCCGCCCGCCTGCTTGACATGCTGGTCGGTGTCCACCAAAACGCCCAGCGCAACCGCAGACGGCACCTGTTCGCTCTCCGCGAAATACTTGGTGATGTCCTCGGCAATTTCGCCGTTGTGCAGAGCTGTCGTGCCGGTAAACGGCTCGCCGACACCAATGTCTTTAATAACCATCAGATAGCCGCGGCCGACACCGGAGCCAACGTCCAGATGGCCGTTCGGCAGCAGCGGCAGTTCGACAGCAGGATTCTGCAAATAGCCGCGCACACAGCCGTCACAGTCGCCGATGGCGGTAATGGCACCAAGCGGGCCGTTGCCCTTAATCTGAATGGTCACAGAGCCGTTCTTGTCCTTCAGCTCTCTGCCCATCATAGAAGCCGCAGACAGCGTTCTGCCCAGCGCAGCGGTTGCCAGCGGCAGCGTTTTGTGAATCTGGCGCGCGCGCTCAACGGTTTCCGTTGTGCACACCGCGGTAAACTTGATCTCCGCATTGCGGCAAATCGCGCGAATCAATCTATCACTCATACTTGTTTCTCCTTATTCTTCTGGTTTTCTGGCAAGGAAGAAAATGCGTTCTTCCTTGTCCTTCGGCGGCTCGTCCGACAGCTCACCGCGCAGCTCAATGTCTGTAAAGCCCGCCTGCTGCAACATATCCGTCAGTTCCGCATTGTCGTACACGCGCTCGATGTGGTGTTCTTCGTAGCGGTTCCATGCGCCATCTTCGTTGAGCTCAAAGATGTCAAAGTTATAATGGCACAGATTTTCTTCCAGCATGCACTGCCAGACGCAGAACACGTCCTCATCCTCGCGGACAAAGCTCTGTCCGTCAATGCGTTCCAGCTTGCTGCGGGTGTTGACGTCAAATAAAAACAGTCCGCCCGGCCGGAGATACGCATACACGCGCTTCATCGCCTCGCGCAGCATATCCGGATCTTCCACATAGTTGACGGAATCCAAGCAGCACACGCAGGCGTCTATCCCGCCGTACAGCTCCAATTCCTGCATCGGCTGATGCAGGAGCAATACCGGTTTATCCGGATTGGCATCCATGCAGTTTTCCTGTGCAATCATCAGCATATCTTCCGATTGATCGACACCAATCATATCGTAGCCGCGCTGTGCCAAGATGCTGGTCAGCGAGCCGGTACCGCACGCCAAATCCAAAATCACAGACGGCTTGACGTGCTTTTGTTCAAAAATCCGCTCAAAAAAATCCGCCCACCGTTCGTATGGCACGTCATCGGTGAAGCGGTCATAGTATTCCGAGAGCAGTCCGTACTCTGAATATTCACTCATCTGTATCGTTTCCCTTTGCTTGCTTCATGCGATCCAGTGCCGTGCGGTAGCCGTCCGAGCCATACGTCAAGCACTTGTTGACGCGGCTGATGGTTGCCGTAGACGCACCGGTCTCCTTTGCGATATCACTGTAAATGCGTCCCTCATCCAGCATAGCAGCGACCTGAAAGCGCTGTTCCATGGCACGCAGCTCGCTGATGGTGCAGAGATCCTCAAAAAAGTTGCTGCACTCCTCCAGCGTGTTCAGATGCAGGATTGCCTGAAACAGACTATCCATGGATTTTCCCCTGAGTTTGTTGTTCATCCATTTCGCCTCCCTCACTAACAGCTATATTGTAACATGTTAACGTGTGAAAGTAAACAGGAAATTCTGTGGAACAAGCAAAGAAGAACGCCCCGACCTGTCGGAGCGTCCTTGAGACTCATTGTGTTATTTCGCCTGTTCCATTGCCTTCTGTGCGTCTTGCAGCGTCCACTTGGTGTCGTCCCACGCAACACAGGTACCGTCCGCTTGCACTTCATACGCGCCCTGCATGGCACCGGTGACGCGATACGTGGTGTTTTCGTCAGATGCTTGCTGATACAGGAACAACAGATATTCCTTGCCCTGTTCCAGCTTGGCATCCTCTGTGCTCACTTGGTCATCGTCCTGCACGCGCACGGTCACCGTATCGGCATCCACCTGCCCGCGCAGCGTCTGTTCAATGCAAATCGTGTTGTCAACATAGGTGCTCGCATCGCCGCCGGTTTCTGGTTTCACTTGGAATGCATCGGAGACCTCCGAAACCGTACCTTTGACGATCAGGCTGGACTGTGCAATCAGTTCGTCCTGTGAGAGCGCCGGAACAAGATTGCCGCTGGCGCCCTGCTCCGCAGAGCCTGCGGACGATTTGGGTTGTGTCGTCTGGGTGTCTCCGCAGCCTGTCAGCAGGCTTCCCGCCAGCACGGCAGCTGCCAGCCACGCAGCAAGATAGGATTTCTTCATGTACATCCCTCCTTTTGCGCTCAGTTTACCACAACAAACTTGCTTTGTCAATATAAACAAAAAAACAGTGAATCTATTGGTGAATTTTATTGAAATTCAGAAGAATTACTTCTTCTCATATTTCCTCAAAAAAGCAGACGCATATGCTGCGTCTGCTTTCTGTCCGCTAAATTTTCTTATTCCATGCTGTCCAGCGTCTTGCTCAGCAGCTGGTTAATCATCTTCGGATTACCCTTGCCCTTGGAGGCCTTCATGCACTGACCAACCAAGAAGCCAATGGCGTTCTTCTTGCCCTTCTTGTAGTCTGCGACAGACTTCGGATTGGCAGCGAGAACCTCATCAACCAGCTTCTGAATTGCACCCTCATCGGATACCTGCTTCAGACCCAGCTTGTCAACGATGGTGTCAACCGAATCATCGGTTTCAAACAGCTGAACCAGAACCTTCTTGCCGGCGTTGCCGGAGATGGTGTTCTTCTCAATCAGCTCAATCATGTCAACCAGCTTCTGCGCGGTCAGCTTGGTGTCCTTCAGCTCCAGATTCTTGTCGTTCAGATACTTGGAAATATCAGACAGAATCCAGTTTGCGATGTTCTTGGCATCGACACGCTGCATATTGACGCCCTCATCCAGCAGGCACGCCTTGTCAAAGGAATCCGCCAGAATGCGCGCTTCCTTCGGCTGCAAGCCGATTTCCTCCATGTAGCGGTTATAGCGCGACTGCGGCAGCTCCGGAATCTCCGAGCGAATCTGCTCCAGCCATTCGTCGCTGATTTCTACGGCTACCAGATCCGGATCCGGGAAGTAGCGATAATCCTGCGCATCCTCCTTGGAACGCATGACCATGTTCTTGCCGCGGGAATCATCCCAGCGGCGGGTCTCCTGCGTAATCGTGCCGCCCTCAGACACAACGTCAATCTGGCGGTTTACTTCGTACTCAATGGCACGCTCTGCCGCAGAGAACGAGTTGATGTTCTTCATCTCGACACGGGTGCCCAGCGTCTCGGAGCCTTCCGGACGAATCGACACGTTGACATCACAACGAATCGAGCCTTCCTCCATGCGGCAGTCGCAAATTTGCAGGTAAGACAGAGTCGTCTTTACAGTCTCCAAAAATGCCTTTGCCTCTGCTGCGGAGTGAATATCCGGACGCGTTACCATCTCAATCAGCGGTACGCCGCAGCGGTTGAAGTCAACAACCGTGCCCTCGCCCTCATCGTGCAGCAGCTTGCCTGCATCTTCCTCAAAGTGAATGCGCTCAAAGCGAACGCGCTTCGGCTCGCCGTTTACTTCAAAATCAACATAGCCGTTTTCGCAAATCGGCACATCAAACTGAGAAATCTGGTATGCCTTCGGCAGATCCGGATAGAAATAGTTCTTGCGGTCAGACTTGCACAGCTGGTTTACCGTACAATGGGTAGCCAGACCCATCTTTGCCGCATAATGCACGACCTGCTTGTTCAGAACCGGCAGGGCACCCGGCTGACCCGTGCAAACCGGGCAAACATGGGTGTTAATCTCTGCGCCGAATGCCGTGCTGCATCCGCAGAAAATCTTGGTCTTTGTAGAAAGCTCGGCATGGACTTCCAAACCGATGACTGCTTCATAATTCATGATACGATTCCTCCCTTACAGTGCCACGATGTTGGATAGACCGGACGCCTTCTCATAGGCAAGACCGGCATTGATGAGCTTCTGCTCGCCAAAGCGCGGACCAATCAGCTGCATACCAATCGGCAGCTTGTTCGCATCAAAGCCGCACGGCTGAACCATTGCCGGAAGGCCTGCGATGTTGACGGAAACCGTGCAAATATCGCCCATGTACATCTGCAGCGGATCAGAGGTCTTTTCGCCAATCTTATATGCGGTGGTCGGTGCTACCGGCGTCATAATGACGTCTACCTGCTCAAATGCCTTGTTGTAGTCGGCACGGATTGCGCGCTGTGCGGCACGTGCCTTCTTGTAGTACGCGTCATAGTAGCCGGAGGACAGCACATAGGTGCCCAGCATGATGCGGCGCTGTACTTCCTGACCGAATGCTTCGCTTCTCGACTTGACGTACAAATCAATGATGCCGTCAAACTTTTCTGCGCGATAGCCGTACTTGACACCGTCAAATCGTGCCAGATTGGACGAAGCCTCTGCGGAGGACAGAATGTAGTAAATCGGCAGCGCGTACTTGGACAGCGGCAGAGAAATCTCTACGACTTCTGCGCCCAGCTGCTTATAGGTCTCTGCGGCAGCCAGAACCGCCTTGCTGACCTCTTCCGAGATGCCTTCGCCAAAGTATTCCTTCGGCAGGCCAATCTTCATGCCCTTGATGTCCGCATTCATGCCAGCGTGCAGGCTGTCATACTCACGCGGATAGCTGGTGGAATCCATCTTGTCATAGCCGCGCAGCACGTCTGTCAGCAGTGCTGCGTCCTCTACGCTGCGGGCGAACGGGCCGATCTGATCCAAGGAAGATGCAAATGCAACCAGACCATAACGGGAAACCGTGCCGTAAGTCGGCTTGAGACCGACAACGCCGCAGAAGGATGCCGGCTGACGGATGGAACCGCCAGTATCAGAACCCAATGCGATGGAAACTTCACCGGCTGCGACAGAAGCTGCTGCGCCGCCGGAGGAACCACCGGTGACATGCTCCAGATTGTGCGGGTTGTGCGTCTTTTGCAGCGCGGAATTTTCGCAGGAAGAGCCCATTGCAAACTCATCCAGATTGGTCTTGCCCGTCATGACCAGACCAGCTTCGTGCAGACGATTCATCACCGTTGCATCGTATGGCGGCTGGAAGTTTTCCAGCATACGGGAAGCACAGGTGGTGCGAATGCCCTTGGTGCAGATGTTATCCTTTACAGATACCGGTACACCTGCCAGCGGAGCCAGCTCCTCGCCTGCGGCGCGCTTGGCGTCAATCGCCGCTGCCGTCTCCAGAGCGTGCTCCTCGGTCAGCGTGATGTACGCGCCGACTTTGTCCTCTACAGCGGCAGTTCTTGCAAACGCAGCCTTGGTCAGCTCTACCGAGCTGACTTCTTTATTTTTCAGCATTGCCGAGAGCTCGGCTGCTGTCTTCTGATACAATTCCATGGTATTGCCTCCCTTATTCTACGACACGCGGTACGCTGACGCCACCGCATGCCACGCTCGGTGCATTCGCAAGGATTTCTTCCTTGTCGTAAGACGGAACGACTTCATCCTCGCGCATGGCGTTCTTGCGCTCGGTATCAATGCAATCGGTGATGTCGCCCAGATCCAGCTCCTGCAGCTGGTCTACCATGGCAACGATTTCCTGCATATCCTCAGCGATTTTGTCAAAACCCTTGCCCTTTGGGTCAAGACGCGCCAGATTGGCGATATATTCGACATTTTCTCTCGTAATAGCCATTATTCTTTGTCCTCCTGTATCAAATCTTGGAATTCCTGCTCAGTGAGCACCGGAATGCCAAGTTCATTCGCTTTTTTCAGCTTGCTGCCCGCGTTCTCGCCCGCCACAACAAACGTTGTCTTTTTGGAGACCGAACCGGATGCGCGGCCGCCCAGCTGTTCAATGCGTTCAGTCGCCTGTTTACGCGTAAACAGCGTCAATGTGCCGGTCAGTACAATCGTTTTTCCCGCCAGCTTATCGCTCTTGACGAGCTGTTCACCTTGGAAATTGACGCCCGCTTCGCGCAGCCGTTCCACGAGATGCTTGGACTGTTCCTGTCCGCGCCATTCCTCGATAGACTGCACAATTGCGCCGCCAATATCGCGGATGTCGGTCAACTGTTCCTCTGTCGCGCCAAGCACCGCATCCAGCGAGCCGAATGTCGCAGACAGCGTTTTCGCCGCTTTTTGTCCGATATGACGAATGCCCAGCGCAAACAGCAATCGAGACAAATCATTGCTCTTGGATTTCTCAATCGCCGCAATGAGATTCTCCGCGGATTTTTTGCCCATGCGTTCGAGCGGCTCGATTTGTTCTTCTCTCAGCGTATATAAATCTGCGGCGGAATGCACAAGTCCGGCATCAATCAGCGACTGCAAAACAGCCTGTCCGCAGCCGTCAATGTCCATGGCATCGCGCGACACAAAATGCATGAGATTGCGCAGCAGCTGCGCCGGACATTCTGCGCCGGTGCAGCGAATCGCCGCTTCATCTTCATCCTCAAACACCGGTGCGCCGCACACCGGACAGACCTTTGGCATTTCATACGGTACGGTGTTTTCCGGCCGCTTTTCCGGCACATAACCGAGAATTTCCGGTATAATCTCGCCCGCTTTGCGCACGCGAACGGTATCGCCAATACGGATATCTTTTTCCCGAATAAAATCACGGTTGTGCAGCGTTGCGCGGCTGACAGTTGTGCCCGCCAGCTGTACCGGATCCAGCACGGCATTCGGCGTCAGCACGCCGGTTCTGCCGACCGTGATAATAATATCACGCAAAATCGTCTCTTTGACTTCCGGCGGATACTTATACGCGGACGCCCAGCGCGGATATTTTGCCGTTGAGCCGAGCGCACGGCGCAGAGCAAAGTCATTGACCTTGACAACCGCACCGTCAATATCAAAATCCAATTCGCCGCGCGTGTCGCCCATGTGCTGAATTTCGCGCGCAATCTCTTTCGGGTCAGTATACACCGGATAGCGCGGAGAGACCGGAAAACCGAGCTGTTTCAGATAATCCAGCGCCTGCACATGCGATTCCAGCGGCAAGTCATCACTGTTCTGAATGTTAAAGCAGAAAATGGACAGCTTTCTCTCTTTGGTCACAGTGCTGTCCAGCTGCCGCAGCGAGCCGGCCGCCGCATTGCGCGGATTGGCAAGCAGCGGTTTGCCCTCCAGCTCGCGCTGGGCATTGATGGCATCAAACACCGAGCGGCGCATATACACTTCGCCGCGCACAACCAATGTTTCCGGCGCATCGTGCAGGACTTTGGGAATGTCCGCAATCGTGCGCAAATTGTCCGTGACATCCTCACCCGTGATGCCGTCACCGCGCGTCGCGCCGCGCACAAAGATGCCATTTTCGTATTCCAGCGAAACGGACAGGCCGTCAATTTTGTACTCCACCACGTATTCCGGCGCACGGGCGCGGGTATAAAACTCCTGCAGTTCGTCAAACGAGAATACATCCTGCAAGCTCTCCAGCGGCCACGGATGCGTCACTGCGGTAAATTTGTCTGAAACGCTGCCGCCCACGCGATGGGTCGGAGAGTCCGGCTCATCCACCTCCGGATATTCCGCCTCCAGCGTCTCCAGCGCACGCAGCATACGGTCATATGCAAAGTCCGAAATTTCCGGCGCATCCTCATCATAATATTTTTTATTGTGATAACGCAGGGCTTCGCGCAAAGCCGCTGCCTGCTGTGCGATATTCACTGCCATCCATCCCTTCCTAAACAATCATATCTATTATAGCAAAAATATCCGTGCAGAAAAAGAGGTTATTTTGAATTTGCGGAAATCATTGGCACATCTCCGACAAGAATGCTCTCTTCCAGCGGATAGTTTGCCCGCACCGTCATGCTTTTCGCCGTGCCGAGCAATTGCAGCGAGAAATCCGCACAGATCGTCACAGAAACCTCATACAAGGTCTGATTGATACCTGCACAGGAAAACTGCGACTCCACCTGTGCTGTCACGCAGCCCAGCGACACCACGCCAAACGGAATCTGCGGTCCGAAGCCTGTGAGTAGCTGCGGATCCACAAGCGTCCCCAGTGCTACGGATGTCCGCGCATGCTCCAGCGCGCCAATTTCATCGTACACGCGCTGCACGAGTTGGGTTCGAATGCGATTGACAGCGGCGGCATTTGTCGTGAGCGCGGTCACTGCGCCGGTTTCATCCCGATGCAGTGTTCCGATTTCTTCCATCTGATCGGCACAGCTCGCCACAGCGCGTTCCATCTTGCTCGTTGCCTGATACTGTACATAATTTTCTGCGTATACGGCCAATTTGGGACGCAGGACAGCGGCAGCCATGGCCGGAATCAAAAGCAGTCCTGCGAGTATCACGCACAGCAGAATCTTGCCCTTCCTGTGTCTGCGCATTGCGCCGCCCCCTCTCTTTGTGAGAGCAGGATATGCATCTGCGATTTGCCGTGACACAAAAAAAGAAGAGCACCCGCAAACGCGGATGCTCCCCATTGATTCAAATAATAAAATTATTCGTCGTCGTCGTTCAGCAGAGCGCGGATAGACAGGGAAACCTTCTGCTTCTCCGGATCAATGTCAATGATCTTAGCTTCTACTTCTTCATCCTTGGACAGAACGTCTTCCGGCTTCTCGATGCGGCGGTTTGCAATCTGAGAAATGTGGATCAGGCCGTCAACGCCCGGGATGATCTGAGCAAATGCACCGAACGGCATGAACTTCAGGATGCGAACGGTAGCGGTGTCGCCAACTTCGTAGTTTGCGGTGAATACGTTCCACGGATTGTCTTCCGGACGCTTGTAGCCCAGAGAAATCTTCTTGTTCTCACGATCCAGACCGATTACGTATACGTTTACGGTATCGCCAACGTTTACAACCTCAGACGGATGCTTGATGCGGCCCCAAGACAGCTCGGAGATGTGGATCATGCCATCAACGCCGCCGATGTCTACGAATGCGCCGTAAGAAGTCAGGGACTTCACGGTACCGGTGTACTCGTTGCCAACTTCGATCTCGCTCCAAACCTTCTCAGCAGCAGCGCGACGCTCTTCCTGCTGTACCGCACGGATGGAACCAACCACGCGCTTGCGCTGACGGTTGATCTCGGTGATGCGGAAACGTACAGTCTGACCTACCAGCTGGCTCAGCGGCTGGCCCTTCGGGATACCGGTCTGAGAAGCCGGGATGAATACGCGGATGCCAAATGCGTTAGCAACAACGCCGCCCTTGTTCTCTTCGTTAACCTTGCCCTCGATGATGGTCTTGTTTTCCTTTGCGTCCTCGATGGACTCCCAGCCCTTCATCTGGTCTACGCGCTTCTTGGACAGTACGATGGTGCCCTCTGCGTCGTTTACGCGAACAACAACAGCTTCGATGTCGTCGCCTACGTGGATGCTCTCCTCAGCGTTGAAGGACGGATCGTCGGACAGCTCATGGGTCGGGATGTAAGCAGCGTGCTTTACGCCCAGATCTACGTGAACTTCGTTCGGGGTGATCTTCAGAACAGTACCGGTTACCTTATCTCCTGTATTTAAAGTCTTGAAGGATTCCTCCAGCATAGCAGCAAAATCTTCGCTGCCGGTTTCAATTCTTGTCTCTTCGCTCATAATGTTTCTGACCTCCTTAATTATCCAGGCTGGCGTGGACGCGCCTGCTGTAATCCCGATAAATGGTTGCTCCATACCCTGGATCTCATTTCCCGTAAGCCCAGTGGCATCTTCGATGTATAGCACATGGTCACACAGTGACGTGCTGATTTCATACAGACGCTTTGTGTTAGAGCTTTTTCGGTCGCCAATCACAATCATAATGTCCGATTTGCCAGCCAGTAGACGAGCTTCCGCTTGGCGCTCGTCCGTTGCATTACATATTGTACCAAATATTTTTGCGTTTGTACACTGTTTTTTTATAATTTTACCGCAAATATCAAAGATTTCCCTGTTGATGGTGGTCTGCGCAACCACACTAACTGGAATTTTCTGTAAATTTTCTCCATTTTTGCCGATTTTCTCCAGTGCTGCACGCAGTTCCTCCGGCGTTTCGTACACCTCGGATGTACCGCACCAACCCTGAATGCCAACGACTTCCGGATGATTGCGGGAGCCGATGACGATGATGCGGCGTCCCTGCTCGCTCTCCTCGCGCACAATCCGGTGAATCTTTCCGACAAACGGACACGTGGCATCGACAATGCGGCAGCCCTTCTGTTCCAGCTGCTGCACGACGCGCTCCGGCACGCCATGCGCGCGAATGAGCACCGGCACACCGTCCGGAATATCCGCGACATCTTCCGCCTTGTGCACGCCCAGTTTTTCCAGACGTCCGACCTCGTGCGCATTGTGAATAATATCGCCCAGCGCCCAAATGCAGCCGTACTCCTGACAGGCCTTCTCTGCCATGTCTACCGCCCGCTGCACGCCAAAGCAAAAGCCCGCTGTTTTTGCGACTGTTACCATGTTATATCGTCTCCTTCAGCGCGTAAATGCGGCGCATCATATCGTCCGCAATCGCGCGGTAGCCGTCTTTGGACTTGGTCTTTTCCGGTATATACGCATCGCCGAAAACCACATAGACCTTTGAGCGAAATTTCTTGTTTTCCGATATATAAATCGGTACAATCGGCGCACCGGTGCGCGCGGCAATCATCGCCGCGCCGACCTTCGCCTCGTCGCCCGCTTTGTGCTTGGTGCCGCCCTCCGGAAAAATCAGCAACTTCTTTCCCTCTTTGACTGCCTTGAGCGAGGTTTTAATCGCTCCGATGTCCGCTGTGCCGCGGTCAACCGGAAAGGCGCCGAGCGCCGAGATGAGCGGCCCGAGCAGCTTAATTTGAAACAGCTCTTTTTTCGCCATCGCCACAAGCGGATACTGGTTGCCGAGTGCCGTGCCGACAAGCACCGGATCTGCCCACTGCGTGTGGTTTGCCACCAGTACGCAGCCGCCGTCCGGCACTTTTTCGCGTCCAATGACGTGATAATTGTATTTCAGATGGTCGTATACGTTGACAATCGGAATCGCCAACGCCTGAAAGGTACGGTTGTATTTCATGTTCAGCCCTCCAGCGCCGGACGAATCACAGCTTCTACCGCCGCAATCGACTGCTCCAACGTCAGTTCGCTTGTGTCTACGAGAATCGCATCTTCCGCTTGCTTGAGCGGTGCGGCGGCGCGGGTCTCATCGTCGTGATCGCGCTGCTTCATGTCTGCGAGCACCTCTTCCAATGTGACATCTTCGCCCTTTTCCCGCAGCTCGATAAACCGGCGCTTGGAACGCGCCTGCGCCGATGCGGTCAGGAAAATCTTGACCTCTGCATCCGGCAAAATGACGGTGCCGATGTCGCGTCCGTCCATGATAACGTTGTGTGTTTTCGCCATCTCCCGCTGCGTCTGCAGCAAAAAAGCACGCACTGCCGGAACCGCAGACACAAACGATGCATACTTGGACATCTCCGGTGTACGAATGGACGCGGAGACATCCTCTCCATTGAGCAGCACATGCTGCACGCCTTGTTCATACTTCAGGCTCACCTGAATCCCGCTGTCCAGCACCGACTGAATGCGCTCGGTCTGCCCCAGCGCGACGCCTGCGCGGCATACTGCCAGACCAATCGTGCGGTACATCGCACCCGTGTCCACATACACAAAGCCCAAATGTCCGGCAGCCGCACGAGCAATCGTGCTTTTTCCTGCGCCGGACGGGCCGTCAATTGCAACTGCAATGGTTTTCATATATCTTTCCTCACTTTTATTCACGCGCGGTCACTGCCGGCATGCAATCCTGCCAGATAACCGGTCGACCACGCAATCTGCAAATTAAATCCGCCGGTATACGCGTCCACATCCATAATTTCTCCGGCAAAGTACAGATTCGGTATCTTTTTGGATTCCATCGTCTTAGGTACAATATCTTTGACGGATACGCCGCCGGATGTGATAATCGCGTCCTCAATCGGCCCCGGCTGTGTAATATCCAGCGCAAAATGCTTGAGTTCCTGCACGAGCTTCTGCCGCTGTTTTTTGGTAATCGCATTGACCTTCTGGTGCGGGTCAATCTCTGTGCGCTCAACGACAATCGGAATCAGCTTGCGCGGCAGCAGCCCGCCGAGCGAGTTGCGGAAATCCGTGTTCAATTCCTGCGAAAAGTCCGACAGGATGCGCTTGTCCAACACAGCTTCGTCCAGCGCCGGCTTCAAGTCAATCTCTGCCCGATACGTTGCCTTGTCCCACTTGCGCATATGAGAAGATGCACTGAGCACCAGCGGGCCGGAAATGCCGAAATGTGTAAACAGCATTTCGCCAAAGCCCTCATACAGCTTTTTATTGTTCTCAAAAATCGTCAGTGTGACATTTTTGAGCGGCAGTCCCTGCAAACGCGGGCAGGTTTTGCCCGGACAGACCAGCGGAACCAGCGAAGCGCGCAGCGGCGTCACCTTGTGCCCAAGCTCCTGTGCCCAAGCATAGCCGTCACCGGTCGAGCCGGTCAGCGGATACGATTTGCCGCCGGTTGCCACAATCACGCGGTCCGCGCGGTGCAGCTTGCCCTCGGTCTTGACGCCGACAACGCCGGTTTCATCGGTCTGGATGCCGGTCACGCGCTCCTGTACAATCGTCACGCCGCAGCGCTTGATCCAGAAAAACAACGCGTCTACAATGTCCCGCGCCTTGTCCGACTGTGGAAACACGCGGTTGCCGCGTTCGGTTTTGAGCGGTACACCCAGTTCCTCAAAAAACTTCATGGTGTCCTGTATGGAAAACGCGCCCAATGCGCTGTACAAAAAGCGCGGATTCTGCGGCACATGCGTCAAAAATTCCTGCATGTCACAGTTGTTGGTGACGTTGCAGCGCCCCTTGCCTGTAATCGCCAGCTTGCGCCCTACTTTTTCATTGCGCTCAAACAGCAGCACGCGGGCGCCCTGCTGTGCTGCTGTTCCGGCAGCCATCAGACCGGCTGCGCCGGCTCCGATTACTGCGACTGTTATAGAATTATTCATTGTCGAGTTTCTCATATACCTCATATTCGTCCCAAATGGATTCCAGATGATTAAAGGTCTCGCTGATTTCCTGCTGCTTGCGCATGCCGATGGCGACAATCAGCGCGTTGATTACGCTGAGCGGTGCAACCAGCGAGTCGACAAACGAAGCCATGTCGCTCTTTGCGAGCAGCGTATAATCTGCCGTCTGACTCAGCGGAGACAGCTGGCTGTCTGTCAGCGCGATGACCGTCGCGCCGGACTTTTTCGAGTACTCCAGCGCCTTGAGCGTGCGCTTGGAATAGCGCGGGAAGCTGACGCCGAACACCACATCGCCCTCGCCGACGCGCAGAATCTGCTCAAAAATTTCGCTCACGCTGTTCGTGTGAATCAGCTTGACGTTGTCGAACATCAGATTGAAATAGAAGCCGATAAATCCCGACAGGGACGCCGAGGAACGGACACCGAGGATATAAATATTCTTGGCGTGCAAAATTGCCTCTACGGCGTTCTGGAAGGAATTGCGGTCGATTTCATCCAACGTCATGCGGATTTTGTCGATGTCCGAGGACAGCACGGAGCGCAGAATATCCTGATCGCCCATTCTGTCGCTGGTCACTTCCATGCGCTGCACGGCCGTCAGCTTGTTTCGAATCATCTCCTGCAGCGCCTTTTGCAGCTGCGGATAACCGGCATAGCCCAGCTCCGTGGCAAAACGCACCACCGTGGATTCGCTGACGCCGACCGTCGAGCCGAGCTTGCTTGCGGTCAAAAATGCCGCTTTATCATAGTGTTCAATGATATACTTCGCAATCAAACGCTGTCCCTTGGAAAACGTGGACAGATTGTTCTGTATTTTGTTCATCAAATCATTCATAGTTTCTGCCTCTTATACACATACGGGTTTCACAATTTCTGTAGTTTTATTGTATCTGTTGATGAACAAAAATGCAAGTGTTTCTCATGCAAATTGCAAAATTTGTGCAGGAATGCCATCATTCGTCTGTTTTTTCCAAGCCGCTTGCACGACGCAGTGCCTGCATTTCCGCTGCTGTCAGTTCCCGCCAATGCCCCGGACGCAGAGAATTCTCCAATTGCAGCGGCCCCATGGCAATGCGGCATAAGCGCAGCACCTGAAACCCGCACTGTGCGCACATTTTGCGAATCTGCCGATTTCGTCCTTCATGAATCGTGATGTGCAGCTCATGCACACCGTCTGCCCCCATTTTTGTCATCTTTACCTGTGCCGGCCGGATGCGATAGCCGTCAATGACCATCGGCTTAGACAGGTCTTGCACGCGGGATGCATCGCCGCGCACCGTCACGGCATAGGTTTTGTCCACGTGATTGCGCGGATGCGTCAGCGCAGCGAGCAGGGCACCGTCATTGGTCATGAGCAGCATTCCCTCGGAGTACTGATCCAGTCTGCCGACCGGCAGCACGCGCACCGGACAGTTTTTGACGAGCTGCGCCACGGTCTTTCGATTTTTTTCATCCGACATCGTTGTGACAACACCCGCCGGTTTGTACAGCACGATTGTGTGATAGCTCTCATGCCCGCCGATGCGCTTGCCGTTGACGCAAATGGTATCTGTCTCCAAATCTGCGCGGTCTCCCACCTGTGCCTGTTCCCCATTGACGGTGACGGCACCGCTTGCAATCAGCTTTTCCGCTGCCCGCCGCGAACAGACGCCCGCGCCGGATAAAATTTTTTGTAGTCGTTCCTGCATATGTCAATCCTTCCACGGACGGCTGCTTCCCGTCCATCCCTGCTGTTTCCAATACGCCGCATCGGCGTCTTGGCTGTCCTTCCTGCCGCGCACAATGTGCATCATGGTAAAAAATGCCTTGGTTTTCAGTGACGGCTGTATCTTTCCGTGCCGTGCTTTGATTTTTCGCGCCAGCGCCGTTGTTTTGTTCTCAATCTCTCGTTTTTTCTTGTCACTCATGTGCTGATAATTGATCGCATAAACCGCCGTGCCATATTGATACACCCTGCCGACACCCCAGTACCACAGACTATCCGCCATGTCTTTGCAGGTCGACTTCATGCCCGCGCCCGCCGCCGTTGCAATGCAAACCGCCTGCTTGCGGAACATGGAGCCTTCCGGTCTATGTACCATCCAGCGCCAGCCATAATGATCCAAAAGTGCTTTCATCGAGCCGGTCACATGGTAGACATACACCGGACTTGCCAGAATAATGACGTCCGCTTCATCCAATTTTTGTGTGATGGGCTGCAAGCTTTCTGCATGCGGACAATCTTTTGCATCGTGCAAAATGCACTTGGCGCAGCCCACACAAAATTCTCCAAAATCCCGCGGCAAAAAAATTTCCGAAATATCTCCGTCCAATTTTTCCGCCAGCATGCGTGCAATACGATACGTCGAACCCTTATGATTTTGCCCGTAAATCACGGTAATTTTCATATACTGCCTCCCTTTTTCTCACGGCATCCCACCAATGCCGAATTTTTTCCAATAAACCGGTATCTTCCTGTTCCGTGTCCAGCGCAACGGACTGCGCGCAAATCAGCGCGGTTTCGTCCAGAACGGCGCCATTGCACAGCAGCTTTGCGCTGCCGCAAATATCACCCTGCTGCACAGGCGCATACAAAAAATCCGCATGAGAAATCTGAATTTCCGCCTGTTCTCTGTCAAACAGCTGTGCCGTCAAATCCTCTTGATACACCGCCTGTATCTTCTGCTTTGTTCCGCTCTGCACGGAAATCGGCGCGGCGGTATCTCCCGCCTGCCCAAACCGCTTTTCGCGCAGAGACGAAAATGCCGCATCCAGCATGTGCATGTGGTCGTTCCAATCATCGCTGTCATGCAGCGTCACAGCTGCAACCGTTCTGCCGTTTCGCTTTGCCGCACTGACCAAACAGCGCCCCGCCGTTCTGGTATAGCCGGTTTTGACGCCGATTGCATCGGGATACATGCGCAGCAGCTTATTGTGATTGACCATGGTTCGCGTACCGGACGTGTAACGCTGCGTCGCAACAATCTGTGCAAAAACAGGATTTTTCAGTGCGGCCGCCGTCAGCTGCGCCAGCTCCTGCGCCGTCGTGTGATGTGTTTTTCCATCCAGCCCGCTGGGATTGTCAAAGTGTGTATTGCGAAGTCCCAATTGCTGCGCTCGTTCGTTCATGCGGCGCACAAATGCCGTCTGCCCGCCGAGATTTTCCGCAATGCACGCCGCGGCATCGTTGCCGGAACACAGCATCAAACCATACAAAACGTCTTGCAGTGACAGCTGTTCGCCCTGTTTCAAGTACATGGACGACCCTTCCACGCCCGCACTGGCACCGGAAACCGTGACAATTTTCTGTAATGCTCCGGACTCCGCCGCCAGCAAGCCCGTCATAATTTTTGTCGTGCTCGCCATCGGCATCTGCCGGTTTTCGTTCGCACCGTCCAACAGCACGCCGGTATCTGCGTCCAGCACAGCATAGGCCTGCGCAGAGTACGCACTTGCTCGGCTGACACTGAAACACACGGCAACCAGCAGACAAATCCAGTATTTTGCTCTCACGCACATTCCCCCTCAGATAGTAATCTTACGGGATGCCATGCGCATTTATGTCTCAACAAAAAGAGGAGCGGTCAGCTCCTCTCTCGTGTAACTGCTTATTCTTCTGTCGGGGCGATTTCCGTCTCCGGAGCAGCGTCCTCTTTCTTTCCGCGCTTGCCAAACAGGCTTTGCACGCCGTTGATCGCATCCGGAATCAGTTCAATCAGGCGATCCGTGCTGCTGTCCGCCGGCATATTGACCGGAAGAATGCGCGCATTGCCCTCGCTGACGATGAGGAATGCAACCGGCTGAATGCTGACGCCGGCGCCGCCGCCGCCGCCAAAGCACAGCGGCGCATTGTCTCCGCTGTTGCGGGACTTGAAATCGGTACCGCCGGAACCAAAGCCAAAGGTAACCTTGGAAATCGGAATCAGTGTGGTTCCATCATGTGTGACGATTGGATCGCCAATGATCGTATTGACATCAACCATCGAGCGGATCTTTTCCATTGTCTCAGCCATCAGGCCATTTACACCATGTTCTGCCATTTGAAATTCCCTCTTTCTTTATGCTGGATGTTGCTGAGAAGCCATTTGTTTTTGGCTCCAAGCTTCTCGTTCCTGTTTCGTCAGGCGGATTGCCTTCCACAATGCCCACAGCTCCTTGTGCCGCCGCCACAAAATGCGCGGATACCAGCACAGCCGCGTCATCACGGAAATATCTAATCCCCACACGGTCTTTTGTGCGTCAAAATCTGCATCTATGACAATTTTTGTGTCCTTGAGCACGTGCGTGCGTGCCAAATACGGATACAAATTGCCGACAGCCGCGGAGCATGCGCCGAGCAGTCTGCCCGTGCGCGCTGCATCTGATGTGTGCAGAATGACCGTCACATGCAGCTTTTCCCACACGACAGCACCTGCCAAGTCATAAATCAGCTCTACAAGCAATTCCAGCGCGCGGTCGATCGGCAATCGCTTCAAATCAAAGCGCGGCGCGGCGGTTTCCTGCTTGTGTTCTTCGCGTTTTTCTTTCTCTTTTTGCTTCTTGGTCGGCTTTTTCGTTTTCTTCCGTTTGCCGCCAAGCCGGAATACTTTTTTTATCGGGCCGAATCCCAACCGCACCTTGAGCTGTCCGTCCGGCATGTCCCGTTTGATCTCGATCCGCGCCGGTGCAAACAGCGTAAAGGCCGTGAGCACCACGAATACGAGCAGGACAACGCACAGCACGATGCCAAGTATGCGGAGTACCATCATGATCCAGCTTCCTCCTGTTCAGACTCGCGTTTTTCCTCCAGCTCCCGCAGCTCCGGCAAATCCGGCAGCTCGTCGAGAGACGAAATGGAAAAGGCACGCAAAAATGCCGGTGTCGTGCGGTAAATCATCGGTCTGCCCGGCACATCCAGACGGCCACAGCCTTCCAGCAAGCCTTTATCCAATAAATTTAACACGGTATTGGAGCTGTCGACGCCGCGCAGCTGCTCGATATACGCGCGCGTAACCGGCTGACGATACGCCACAATGGACAATACCTCGAGCGCTGCCGCAGACAGCGATGGTGTGCGCCGCACTTCCAAGGCGCGGCGAATGGTATCGGCGTATTCCGCGCGGGAGACCATCTGATAGCTGTCTTGCAGCCGGATAATCTGAAATCCGCGCTTTTCCGCGTCATAGCTGTCCGCCAGCTCCTGTGCCAGCTGATGCAGCTGTCCGGCGTCAATGCCGAGCACCTGCCTGAGTTTTTCTTCATAGACCGGTTCTCCCGATGCAAATAAAATGCCCTCCAGCAGGCAGGACAATTCATTCATGAAATGCGTTCCTCCCGTTCTTCTCCTGTAAATAGCGTCAGCGTCGGGTTCTCGTCCTCTCCCTCAATGTGAATGCGGTGTGTCTTGGACAGCTCCAGCACGGCGAGAAACGTCGCGACTACCTCCGACCGGCTGTGCAGTCCGTGAAACAAGCCCTGAAAATGCAGCTTCTTTTTCTTGCGGAAGCGCATCAAAATCGCCGTGATGCGCGTATGTACCGGAACCGTTTCATGTCCGACAATACCGGAAAAGGCACTGACCGGCGGCGGCATTTTTTTGCCGATGCGCGTCAGCATGCGCCGCGCGGCATCCGACAGCTTTTCCGGCGGCAGGGTGCCCTCAAACGTCTTTTTGCGTTCGATTGGCTCGGGCGGGCGCGTCAGAATATCGCGTCCCACATCACTGTGCCGCTTAAAGTACGGCTGTACTTCGCGAATGCGCTGGTATTCCAGCAGCTGCTCGACGAGCATCGCGCGCGGGTCCTCTTCCTCGTCCTCTTCGTTCTTTTCCTTCGGCAGCAGCATGCGCGATTTGATGAGCATGAGCTGTGCCGCCATGGCGATGAAATCTCCTGCAACTTCCATATCCGCTTCCTGCGCCTCACGCAGAATTTCCATGTACTGCTCCAAAATCAGCGAAATCGGAATGTCGTAAATATTGACTTTGTTCTTCGCAATCAAATGCAAAAGCAAATCCAGCGGTCCGTCAAAGGCGGACAAATGAAAGGTAATCTTTTCTGTCATTTAAAACACCAACAAAACAATCGAGCTGAGGACATGATACACCACATTGATAAAGAAATTGATCGGTCTGTCCAGCACGCCGACAAACAGCAAAATCAGCAAAATAAACTGGATGTACTGCTCATACTGCGCGAACTTGTACTCATACTTTGCCGGCAAAAACGCCAGCAGAATTTTCGAGCCGTCCAGCGGCGGCACCGGAATCAGATTAAACACGCCCAGACCGATGCTCATAACCGCCGTCATGTACAGCATGAGCGCAATTGCCGTCAAAATCGGCGAGCTGGTCAGGCGCAGCGGATAATACAAAAACAGAGCGAGCAGCGCCAGCACAAAATTAGATGCCGGTCCCGCCAGCGACACCAGCGCGATGCCGACGCGGCGATTTTTGAAATAGCCCGGGTTAATCGGCACCGGCTTCGCCCAGCCAACGTGGAAAAACAGCATGCAAAGTGTGCCAATCGGGTCGAGATGCCGCAGCGGATCAAAGGTCAGACGTCCTTCCCGCTTGGCTGTCGGATCACCCAGCGCATACGCCGCAAATCCGTGGCAAGCCTCATGTACGCTGAGACAAAGCAGCAGCGCTGGAATGCTGACCAAAATTTGAATCAGCGAACTGTGCAAAAAACTTGACATATGATACTCCAATCATCATTCAATATTAGAATATAGTATAGCTGGAAACCCCATAAATTTCAAGCAACTGCGCGGATTTTACAAACTGGTCACAGGAAAAAAGAAAAGGCGAAGTGTCACGACACCACGCCCTTTCCTTTGATAAGGTTAAACTAAACTTAATTAGTCCTTTACGATGTTCAGTTCTGCCTTCAGCTGTGCCATCATTTCAGCATATTCAGCATCGGTCAGATGTACCGGATTCGGGTTGGTGATTTCAAATCCGCCGCCGAATTCAAAACCGCCCTCGTACTTCGGCACGATATGAAAATGAAGGTGCGGCAGCTTATCGCCGAATGCGCCCAAGTTGATCTTGGTGCAGCCCCACAGCTTCTTTACTGCGCCGGCTACGTCTGCGACATCATCCATAAATGCATGACGCTGCTCCGGTGTCAGGTCGGACAGCTCGGACAAATGCTCGTCAACAGCGACAACGCAGCGGCCCTTGTGTGCCTGATCCTTGAACAGATACAAAACGCCCTCTCTCATCTTGCCAACGCGGAACATAATTGCCTTGCGGTTCTCATTATCCGGATCACAATAAAAACAACTTGCCATTGGAATCGTCTCCTTTTCATTCACAGAATCTCCCGTCCTTGCGGACGTTGTTTCCTGTTGTTAGTATACAGCAAATCAAACGGGATTTCCATAGTTTTTAACCAAAAGTTACATAGAAATTTGTTTCCCACGCCGGAACATACGGATGATGCCGCATCCCAAGGCGAACATCTGCACACATGTTACGCAGCAGCAGCGGCAGCTCGTACAAATCTTCACTTCTGTGATAGGCAGACAGTGAAATGCGCGGCCGGTATTTCTCAATGGTGTGCCGCGCTCCCTCCAGTGCCATGCGCTCCGCGCCCTCAACATCCAGTTTGAGCAGCGTGCACGGCGCGCCGTTCAGCACATGGTCGACCGATTCCACCGGAATCATCACCGTACGCTTGTCATGCGACACCTCATTCATCACCGGCGTCAGGGCGGAATTGCGTCCTGCCTTGCCGCCGAACAGCAGCTCTCCCGGCTCGCTCCACGCGCCCGCATTGACGAGGTTTACATTGTCCAGCTGTGCCTGTTCCACGTATTTTTTCAGTTTCTTAAAGGTCTTTCTGTCCGGCTCCAGCGCGGTAATCGAAGCATAGTTCCCGCCGGTAAAGGACAGCAGTTCGCGAATGGTATCGCCATTGTATGCACCGAGATCGACAAAATGCTCCTGCTGTGTCGGCTTGAGATAGGTTTCAAACACGCTCTCGCGGCTATCCGTGTAGTCGCGCAGCCAATGCAGCTTGCCGCTCAGCTTGAAATTGACTGTTGCCGCAAACACCTCGCGGGAACGGTCATCCGCCAGCAGCGCATACGCCTGCTCCAGCTCCTCGCAGTGTTTCTGCGCAAATGCCCAATCAAACAGCTGCCCCTCTGCGACCGGAACATCCGGCGCATACGTCGTGTGCGTGCTGTCCAAATCATCAAACAGCGCCAATACGTCCGGTCTGCTCGATGCAAACGCAATCACAGCGACAAAATCTCCCAGTTCCCGTTCGAGATCCGCGCGCTTTTTTACGACAAAGCCTGCAAAGCTGTGTCCGCGCACAAATTCATCCGAGGCAAAAATGCCGGCAATCGGAATGTTTCTCTGCTCACATACGCGCAGAATTTTTTCTGCGCCGTCTCCCATGCCGTACAGACAAATCGGACGCGTTTCCCGCTGCAGCGCCGTCCACACATCGCATGGTTCCGTCACAAAGGACGGCATTCTCTCGCTCATTCCCATGTTTTCCACACATCCGGACAGAATCCAACCGTTGCCTGCTTGCCATTGCGCACAATTGGTGTCTGGAGCAGCTTTGGATTATCCAGCAGCTTTTCCATCTTTGCTTCATCTGAAGCCAGATACGGCAGCATCGCAGCCTCCGGGTCCTTCGCCTTCGGGTCAATCAGCGCTTCGAGACCGACCGCACGGCACACGGAGGTAAACTCGCCCTTGCTCATGCCATAGCGCACAACATCTACCATTTGGTACTTGATGCGACGTTCCTTAAAATAGCGCTCGGCTTTTTTTGTATCAAAGCACTTGCTCTTGCCAAATATCTGAATATTCATACAAATCTCCTTTTTCTGCGATTTTCCTTATCTTATCACAGCTTTCTGCAAAAAACAACGGACATTTGACGAATACACAACGAGTACATTGTCCGCGATGCAGAGACAATTGTTTAACTTGATATACAAAAGCCAGTTTCTTTTTGTGTATTTTATGTATCCTGTCCATTGTTTTTCTGCCTTTTTGTGATATACTATAGTCAAGCTCAAGGGAGCGGGAAACACACAGGTTTCCAATCCAAGAGCTTCAGGTTGATAGCCTGCCACCGCACAGTTTTCCCATTCTGTGCTTTCATATATCTCTCTCTTTACTGTATGGCGCGTCGAATTCCTACCAATCGACGCGCCGCTTTTTTGTCTTTTTTTCTCCAAACAAATCATTGTTTCCCATCCGGATCTATGATAATATATATTTGTATGCGCCTGCATATTGTCCGGCGCTTTTTTTATACGAACAATGGCTGATCGGAGGTTTTTTCTTTTGTCAGATTTAAAGTCAGAAATCACAAAGCGCCGCACGTTTGCGATTATCTCGCATCCGGATGCCGGCAAAACGACCATTACAGAGAAATTCCTGCTGTACGGCGGAGCAATTCAGCTCGCCGGCACCGTAAAGGGCAAGAAGAATACGCGCCATGCCGTTTCCGACTGGATGGAAATCGAGAAGCAGCGCGGCATCTCGGTCACGTCCTCTGTGCTTCAGTTTGAATACGGCGGACACTGCATCAACATTCTGGATACCCCGGGTCATCAGGACTTCTCTGAGGACACCTACCGCACCCTGATGGCAGCGGACTCCGCAATCATGGTTATCGACGCATCCAAGGGCGTCGAGGCGCAGACCCGCAAGCTGTTCAAGGTCTGCTCCATGCGCGGTATCCCGATTTTCACTTTTATCAACAAGATGGACTTGGAGTCCCGCGACCCGTATGACCTGCTCGACGAGCTGGAAAAAGAGCTGGGCATTGACACCTATGCTGTCAACTGGCCAATCGGCTGCGGCAAGGAATTCAAGGGCGTCTATGACCGCCAGAAAAACCATATCATGGCGTTTGAGGCCGCTTCCGTCTCCGGCACCAAGGAAGCCAAGGTTACCATTTATCAGCCGGACGATCCGAAACTGGAGCCGATGGTTGGCGAGCGTCTGTGGGAGACCTTGCAGGATGACATCGAGCTGCTCGGCGGCGCCGGTGAGGAATTTGACATGGACCGCGTACACGCCGGCACACTGTCGCCGGTATTCTTCGGTTCCGCACTGACCAACTTCGGCGTTGAGCCGTTTTTGCAGTACTTCTTAGAAATGACCCCGCCGCCGACCGCGCGCATGTCCAAGGGCGAAATCATTGATCCGTTTGACGAGCATTTTTCTGCATTCGTGTTCAAGATTCAGGCAAACATGAACAAGGCGCACCGCGACCGCGTGGCTTTCATGCGCATTTGCTCCGGTAAATTCGAAAAGGGCATGGACGTCTATCATGTACAGGCCGGCAAGAAAATGCAGCTGGCACAGCCGCAGCAAATCATGGCGCAGGATCGCGCAATCATCGACGAGGCCTATGCCGGCGACATCATCGGTGTATTTGATCCCGGCATCTTCTCCATCGGTGACACCGTGTGCACGCCAGGCTTTGACTGTAAGTATTCCGGCATTCCGACGTTTGCGCCGGAAGTATTCTGCCGCATTCGCCAGAAAGACACCATGAAGCGCAAGCAGTTCATCAAGGGCATGGAACAGATTGCACAGGAAGGTGCCATTCAGATTTTCCAAGAGCCGCACACCGGTATGGAGGAAGTCATTGTCGGCGTTGTCGGCGTCCTCCAGCTGGAAGTTTTGGAGTATCGCCTCAAAAACGAGTACCGTGTGGACATCATCATGGAAAACCTGCCGTATCAGTACCTGCGCTGGATTGAAAACGAGGATTTCCAGCCGGACGAGCTGAAAATCACCTCGGACTCCAAGATTGTACAGGACTACCGCGGACGCTATCTGCTGCTGTTTACCAGCATGTGGAATCTCAACTGGGCACTAGACAAAAACGAAGGTCTCCAGCTGTCTGAGTTCGGCCGCGCCGAGGACTAAGTTCTTCATATCAATACCAAAAAAGACGGACTGCACCGTGCAGCCCGTCTTTTTCTGTGCCAAAATCTATCAAAAATTGGTTGCTTGCTCAGTGAACAAGTCCCGCCTGTTCCAGTCTGCGGCGAATCTGCGGGCCAACCACCGCGCAAATTACCATCTTAACCAGATCACCGACGATGAACGGCAGAACACCTGCTGCCAACGCCTGATAAAACGTCATGCCGGCCTGATAAGCCAGCCAGCCCGTGCCAAACAGATAGCACACGATGGTGCCGAGAATCATGCCGATCATGCTCGGAATCGGCTTTGCCTCAAAACGGTCAATCGCAAATCCGCAAATCAGCGCCATAAAGATAAAGCCGATCAGGTATCCGCCGGTCGGTCCAAACAGCTTGCCAACGCCGCTGCTGAAGCCGGAAAAGACCGGCAGACCAACCAAGCCGAGCAGCAGATACACGATATAACTAATCGTGCCGCGCCGACAGCCCAGTACATAAATCGCCAGATAAATAGCAAAATTGGTCAGCGAGATCGGAACAACGCCAATCGGAACCGACAGCGGGCCTAAAATGCAGGTAACTGCCGCCATCAGCGCGATCAGAGCCATTTCTCGTACATTCGTCTTACTTTGTTTCTGTTCCATGTCGTACCACCTAATATTTATTTTGTTGAACAAGGATAGTATACACGGCATTGTCAACCTTGTCAACACTTTTGGTTAACAACATGCTTTTCCAAAAATGTCAGCAAGAATTTTTGCGCCAAGCTGTTGGGCGCAATGGCTTCCCGCGCGTCCGCGAACGAAAACCATTTTGCTTTGTCCACTTCATCCGTCATGTGGCTGAGGTCTTGCGTTGTTGCGACGCAGGAAAAATTCAGCATCAAGGTGTTGCTCGGCTCAAAAAACTGGCTGGTGTTAAAGTGAATATCGCATACGTCCAAACCGACTTCCTCTTTCACTTCCCGCGCAACGGTTTTCTCCGCCGCTTCTCCGCGGTTGACATATCCGGCGACCAAAATATTGCGCCGCTTGCCGTACTGCTGAATGAGCAGCACCTGTGTTTTGTCCGGACTGAGCACCTCCATGCTCACCGCTGTGTTAAAAATCGGGAATCGGAACTGCTTGCACTGCGGGCAATACTGTACCATCCCCTCGCGCTCCAAATATTTTTCTGTCAGCGGCGCACCGCATTCATAGCAATACTTCATTTGTTTTCTCCTGTCTATGCAGCATATCTGTCGTATACGCCTATTATATACGCCTTTCTCTTTGCCTTGCAACTGGTTTTGTCCTGCGGTATACTGAATTTACCCACTTTTTTCATTGAGATGCGAGGATTTTTTATGAACGAAACAGAACAACGCATTTGCGGCTGCATCGACGCACACGCGCGGCAGCTCATTGCTTTCGCCGAAGATATATATTCCCACGCGGAGCTTGGCTATACCGAGCACCGCACCGCCGGAAAAGTCGCGGATTGGCTGCAATCGTGCGGGCTGGACGTGCAAACCGGACTTGCCAACACCGGTGTCAAGGCATCGCTCGGCAGCGCCGCTCCGTCCGTCTGCCTGATCGGCGAATTGGACGGCATCCGCAGTCCGGAACATCCGCTCGCCGTACCGAAAACCGGCATGTCGCACGCCTGCGGGCATCACATGCAGCTGACCGCGCTTGCCGGTGCTGCCTTGGCACTCAGTCAGCCGGAAGTTGCTGCTGCCCTCACTGGCCGCGCCGTATTTTTCGCCGTACCCTGTGAGGAACACGTGCCGATGAACCGTTTGGAGCAGCTGCGGAACGACGGCATTGCCACATGCTGCGGCGGAAAGCCGGAGCTGCTGCTGCGCGGCGCGTTTGATGACATCGATGCCGCCATCACAACGCATGCGCACATGGTTCCTTGCCAGTCGGATTTTCTGCTCGGCTGCAACTCGACCAGCGGATTTTTGTCCAAGCTCATTCACATCAAGGGCAGAGCCTCTCACACGGCCATTGCGCCGGAAAACGGCATCAACGCTTTAGATGTTGTGACACTGGCGCGCAGTGCTGTCGGGATGCTGCGCAGCACCTTCCGAGACCAAGACTGTATTCGCATCGGAGAAATTGTTCGCATGGGAGACTGTGCCATCAATGTCGTGCCGCACGAGGTCACTGTCGATTTGCAGGTGCGCGCCAAAACGTGGGACGCCCTGCAAGATGCCAACGAGAAAATCAATCGTGCGTATCGCGGTGCCGCGTATGCGTTTGGCGCAGAGATTTCCATACAAGATGACATGGGCTATCTGCCGACCATACCGTCACAGCCATGTCAGGCACTGACAGATGCCGCCAGTCTGCTGTCCGCAACCTATGAGCCGGTAAATCCAGCTGTACACAACGCCGCTTCCACCGATGTCGGCGATTTGTCGCATCGAATGCCAATTGTCAACTTTACATACGGCGGATTTTCCGGCACGCTGCACAGTGCGGATTTCCGCATCACAGACAAAGAAAAGGCCTATCTGTATCCGGCAAAGCTCGCCGCACTGACGCTGTATCATCTGCTGTGCGACCATGCCGCCCAAGCCAAAGCCTTGCTGTCTGATTTTCATCCCGCCATGACGGCGGAGGAATATCGCGCCTATGCTCACAAATTCGGCTGCCAATAAGCCAAAATCCGGAAATCTCTCGGTCGAGAGATTTCCGGATTTTTTATCCTTGTTTTTGCTCTTTTTTGCGGTTAACAAGTACAATGCCGGCGCATACTAACAGCAGAGACAGCACATTGCGTACCGTAAACACGGTTTCCCCGAGCACGACACCGGACATCAGCGAACCAAATACCGGCACCAGAAAATTATACACGGAGACTTTTCCTACCGGATAGCGCTTGAGCAGCCACGTCCAAACGGTAAATGCCGCGGCAGAGAGAAAAATCAAATAGCCGAGCAGACAAAACGCCTGCGGGGAAACCGTCTGAAAATGTCCGCCGCCGACAATTCCTGCCAGCAGCAGCACGGCACCGCCAATCGTCAGCTGCCAGCCTGTGACGACCATCGGAGATTGTCCCTTTGCGGCAAATTTGCTGATGACTGCGCCGCTGCCGGACGCCGCCGCTGCGAGGAACATAAAGCCTTCGCCGGTCAGCGACACCCCGCCGCCCAAGCCGTCCAGCGAACTCAGCGTGATAATCAGCACGCCGACAAATCCGAGCACGCAGCCCATCGCCTTCGGCATATTGAGCCGGTCATCGGCAAACAGACAATGTGAGATGCCCACGGCGAAAAACGTCGCCATCGCAGAAATGACCGAGCCTTTGACGCCGGTTGTGTGCGACAATCCAATATAGAAAAATACATACTGCACGGTCGTCTGCACGAGACCCAGCAGCAAAATACCCGGCCATTGCGTTCTTGTCGGAACAAGCAGCTTGCGGCTTGTGATAACCGAAATTACAAGCACTGCAACGCCCGCCAGCATGAATCGCCAGCCGGCAAAAAACAATTTGCACGCCGCTTCGTCCCCGATGCCAAACAGCGCATAGCCCGACTTGACCGCAGGAAAGGCACTGCCCCACAGCAGGGTGCAAAGCAGCGCCGGCAGTGTCAAGCCGATGAGATTTTTTTGTTTCATGATTCAACCTCTTTTTATTTAAAATGTCCGTGTTCCATCCTACTCCACCCCATGTGCAAATACAAGGGGATTGTTTGCATTTTTTTGTTAAGTTCTTGACGAATACAGCAGATGCTGATACAATAGGTTAGATATGAGTGGTTTTTGTATGTTTTGAACAATTTTTTGTTCCATTCTGAGTATCATTGACAAACGGAGGATTTTGTTACATGGATTATCAGGCACTATATAACAGTAAACTGACAACTGCCGCAGAGGCAGCAAAGGTCGTCAAGAGCGGCGACTGGGTAGATTACGGCTGGTGCACCGGCACGCCGGTTGAACTGGACAAGGCACTGGCCGCTCGTGCAAACGAGCTGGTAGACGTCAACATCCGCGGCGGCGTCCTGATGGAGCCGCTTGCCATCGCACAGGTTCCGGACGCAAACAAGCATTTCTCTTGGAACTCTTGGCACATGAGCGGCATTGAGCGCCACATGATTAACGACGGCATCGCGTTCTATGCCCCGCTGCGCTATTCTGAGCTGCCGCGTTGGTATCGAGAGAGCATTTGCCCGCCGGATGTTGTGATGATTCAGGTCGCACCGATGGACAAGCACGGCTATTTCAACTTTGGCCCGAACGCTTCTCATCTGGCTGCCGTCTGCGAAACCGGCAAAAAGGTCATCGTAGAAGTCAACAAGAACATGCCGCGCTGCCTGGGCGGCTTTGAAGAAGGCGTTCACATCACCGATGTAGACATGATCGTTGAAGGCAACAACCCGCCGATCCGTCAGATGGGCAGCGGCGGCGCGCCGTCTGAAATCGACGAGACCGTAGCCAAGCTGATTGTAGAAGAAATTCCGAACGGCGCTTGCTTGCAGCTGGGCATTGGCGGCATGCCGAACGCCGTAGGTTCTCTGATTGCACAGTCGGATCTGAAGGATCTGGGCGTGCACACCGAGATGTATGTAGACGGCTTTGTGGACATGGCTGCTGCCGGCAAGCTGTCCTGTGCAAAGAAAAACATCGACAAGGGCCGTCAGGTATTCGCTTTTGGCGCCGGCACCCAGAAGATGTATGACTACATGGATGACAATCCGGCTCTGATGAGCGCACCGGTTGGCTACACCAACGATGCACGCGTTATTTCCCAGATTGACAACTTTATCTCCATCAACAACGCGGTTGACCTCGACCTGACCGGTCAGATTAACGCAGAATCCGCAGGCACCAAGCACATCAGCGGCGCAGGCGGTCAGCTGGACTTCGTGCTCGGCGCTTATCTGTCCAACGGCGGCAAGAGCTTTATCTGCTGTTCTTCCACCTTTACCACGCACAGCGGCGAGCTGAAGAGCCGTATTCTGCCGACGCTGCATCCGGGTTCTACCGTCACGGACACCCGCACCAACACGCATTATCTCGTTACCGAGTACGGTAAGGTTTGCCTGAAGGGTCTGTCCACGTGGGAGCGCGCAGAGGCAATTATCTCTGTTGCACATCCGCAGTTCCGCGAGGAGCTCATCAAGGAAGCGGAAAAGCTCAAGATCTGGAGAAGCTCCAACCGCAGATAAGCATAAAAAAACAAGCAAACGAAAAGCCCGTTCCGCTCTCCATCGGAACAGGCTTTTCTTTTACAACAAAGTACCGTCTCACATGATTTCCTACCCAGCCCGCTATGCGAAAATGTCGGATCTGAATATCCACATGACGCAAAGCGGACGCTAGATACACCGCGCCGGATACTGTACACAATCTTTCCCCTTATTGCATACAGCGCATATCCGGTTTGTTGTCTGGAAATTGTACTTTATATATTTATTATAATAGACGCCTAGAATTTGTCAATAGCTCATCGACAAACTGCACAATATTTTTCAACTTTTCCGTGTTTTTTTTACACACCAGCCAACACCACCTGATCGGCCTGCAAAGACTTCTGCACATCAATCAGGCGTTGATTGCGGCTTCCGCGAAAGCGCAGCAGCATGTCTTTCTGCGACTCGATAAATTTTCCGTCCACTAGCACATCACACTGTGCCAGCAGGCGTTCTATGTCTGCATCCTGCTTGCCGCGCAGCTGCTCCCAAGTATAGCCGGTGTATGCCATCACATGCTTGCCATGGCGCTTGAGCTCTTGCGCCAGCTCTGCAAGCGGCTTTGGCTGGCAAAACGGCTCGCCGCCCGACAGTGTCACACCGGAAACCAGCGGATTTTCCAAAATATCTTCCAATAAACGGGATATCGGCACCTGTTCTCCGCCGTCAAAATCATGCGTCTGCGGATTGTGGCATCCGGCACAGTGATGCGGACATCCCTGCGTAAAGATAACAAAGCGGATGCCGGGGCCATCCACGATTGACTCGTCAATGACTCCGGCAACGCGAAGAAGTTCATCCTTCATTTTGTTCATGCACTCTTTCGGTCGGATGCCGCACGGCAGGTGTCGTGCTTGACACGGTCATGCTCTTCTGCACGCTTGGCGTTGTTGAAGCGGTCGAGCGTACCAACCAGATAACCGGTGATGCGACGAATGCGCTCAAAGCCCACGCCTTCTCCTACCATTGCTTCGCCGTTTTCATTGTATGTTACATGGTTCTGTTCATTCATGTTCGTGTCCTCCTTATATCTCATGCAGCGGGTTGGGTCTGCGATCGTTTTCCTCGTTGCTGTCGCCGTGATAGCCAATGGTATCACTGTTATAGTTTTTGTATACGCCGAGCTGACGTAGCTTTTCAACGCTGACCGCTTCGCCCTCGCGGCGACCGCAGCGCGGGCACACATCATTGATAATGCCGGTGTATCCGCAAACCGGATCGCGGTCTACCGGATGGTTAATCGAGCCGTATCCAATGCCGCACTCCTTCATATAGCGAACAACCGCCTCAAATGCTTCCAGATTTTGTGTCGGATCGCCGTCCAGCTCCACATAGCTGATGTGTCCGCCGTTGGTCAGTTCATGATACGGTGCTTCCAGACGAATTTTCTTGAATGCACTGATCGGATAGTATACCGGCACATGGAATGAGTTGGTGTAGTAATCCCGATCGGTCACGCCCGGAATCACACCGTAGCGTTTTTTATCCAAGCGAACAAACCGTCCGGAAAGTCCCTCTGCCGGTGTCGCAATGACCGAGAAATTGAGTCCGGTCTTGCGGCTTTCTTCATCCATGCGCTCCCGCATGCGGGAAACAATGGTCAGACCCATGCGCTGTGCCTGTTCCGATTCTCCGTGGTGTACACCCATCAGCGCCTTGAGGCACTCTGCCAGACCGATAAATCCGACGGTCAGGGTGCCATGCTTGAGCACTTCTCCCACTTTATCGTCCGGACCCAGCTTATCGGAATCCATCCAGATGCCCTGTCCCATCAGGAACGGATAGTTGCGCACGCGCTTATCCGCCTGAATCTGAAAGCGCGCCAGCAGCTGCTCGACAACGAGATCCAGCATGTCATCCAGCGAACGGAAAAACACATCGGCGTTTCCCTTTGCCTTGATGGCAAGACGCGGCAGGTTGATGGACGTAAAGCTCAGGTTTCCGCGGCCATTTACAATCTCGCGGGACGGGTCATAGACATTGCCAACCACGCGGGTACGGCAGCCCATATACGCCGCCTCGGTCTCCGGATGTCCCGGCTTGTAGTACTTGACATTAAACGGTGCGTCGATAAACGAGAAATTCGGGAACAGCCGCTTGGCAGAAACGCGCATAGCCAGCTTGAACAAATCATAGTTCGGGTCACCCGGATTGTAATTGACGCCCTCTTTGACTTTGAAAATATGAATGGGGAAAATGGAGGTCTCACCATTTCCCAATCCCGCTTCGGTTGCCAGCAACAGACTTTTCACAACCAAGCGGCCTTCCGGCGAGGTATCCGTGCCGTAATTGAGCGAAGAAAACGGAATCTGCGCACCGGCACGCGAATGCATGGTGTTGAGATTGTGTACCAGTGCTTCCATTGCCTGATACGTGCCGCGCTCGGTCTCTTTGCGCGCATACTTTACAGCGAACGCCAGCACACGGTCCGCCGTCTGCGGCGCGACACCGCGCGCAAGCAACTGTGCGTGAATAGACTCCGTCACGCCGTTGTCGTCTGCCAGCACCGGCTTTTTGCCGCACGCAGCAATCAATGCCTTAGCCGTTTCTAAACCGTCCATCTCAATGTCAAATGCCTCGAGAGCCTTGGCAAGATTGTCGCGATAGTTGTGCCAATATGTCTTTTTGACACCCGGCGCCATGCTGTAATCAAAGTTCGGTACACTCTGACCGCCGTGCTGGTCATTCTGGTTGGACTGAATGGCAATGCACGCGAGAGCCGAATAACTGCGAATGTCGTTTGGCTCGCGCAGGAAACCGTGTCCGGTCGAAAATCCGCCTTGAAACAGCTTGAGCAAATCAATCTGCGTGCAGGTCGTCGTCAGCGTGTAAAAATCAAAGTCATGGATGTGAATGTCACCCTCGCGATGTGCCTTTGCAATCCGCGGTTCCAGCAGAAACATCTCGTTGAAGCGTTTTGCGCCCTCCGAGCCGTATTTCAGCATGGTTCCCATCGCGGTATCGCCGTCAATGTTGGCGTTTTCGCGCTTGATATCATTTTCCACTGCGGACTGGAACGTCAAATTCTCATAGATTTTCATGAGTCCGGTGTTCATCTCGCGCTGGCGCGAGCGCTCCTTGCGATACAAAATATACGCCTTTGCCGTCTTGGCGTGTCCCTGCTCAATCAGGATTTTTTCCACCGCATCCTGTACATACTCTACGGTCGGCGTCTCTGTCGGGCTATGCGCCTCGATATAATCCGCTGCATCCAGCGCCAGACGCATCGACATCTGGTAGTCGTGTCCTCCGGATGTCTCCGCAGCTTTATAGATGGCATTCGCAATCTTCGTCACATCAAAGAACACACATCTGCCATCTCTTTTTTCAATCTGCTTTATCATCGCCGCCGTACCTCTGATTTCTTCATATTGTTTCGCCGAAAAAAACACAAAATATACACGCAGCGATTCTTTTGCATACTATATCTTGTGTTCCATCCGACTGGAACTGTCTCATATTGTAATACGGCAATCGGCAGATGTCAATAGCCCGCACGGCTCTTGTGGTGGGCAGGAACATGCAGGAATCATTCTTATTTTCCGCTTTTCTCCTGCATTGCAGCGGCGGCATGAGAAATAGTTTTCCACAGAATTTCCCATGCCGCCCCGCAAAATTCCCAATGGTTAAGCGCGGAATCACTGAGAGATACGGGAATCTCACAACTTTATTTTCGCTCGGATACCCAGTTTTCCACACCCGTTCATTTCTTGCAAAACGTTTGAAATTCAGCGAGAAAAAAAATTTCAATTTTATTATCCGCTCGCTCTGACACCACTACATGTTGTGGTGTCGGAGCCGGTCACAGACTCTGCTCCAAGCAAGAAATATCCAGTTCTTTCCAGTTGTGCACGAAGCAGCGGCTGAGCCGACAAATTTCCTCGGTTTCCGTCTTTGCCGAATCGTCGTACACACCGACAACCGGATAGCCCGCACCGGATGCCGTCACGACACAATGCAGGCTGTCCTCAAACACCGCCGTCGTGCGCTTATCCGTGCCCAGTCTCTCGGTGCAGGTGTCAAAGATATACGGCAAATTTTTGCTCGTTTGCAAATCGCCGCAGGTCAGGATGAACGAAAAGTAATCCAGCACACCGACGCGGCGCAGTGCCGCCTCGACTAACGTATGATCTGTGGCGCTCGCCACGCACATCCGCACGCCGCGCAGCTCCATCTGCTCCAGCATATCCCGTGTTCCCTCTTTGAGCGGCGCACGCAGGCGATAATCGTCCTCAATCATGTGATTGATGCGTGTGCAGATCTCCTCTTGCGATTGCTGCACGCCATAGTCGCTGCGAAAATAGTCCGCCGCCTCCGGCAAAGTCATCGTTTTGATGCGCAGCGCCAACTGCTCCACATCCGGCACGGCAATGTGCTGTTGTTCTAAATACCGCGTGCCGACCGACGCCCAATACGGCATGGAGTCGAGCAGCGTGCCGTCCAAATCAAAAATTGCGCCGGTCAATTTCACGCTTCCACCAGCTTTCGCGCCTGTGCAAGCAGCTGCGCCGTTGCCTGTTCAATATCCGGCGCCGCAAAGATGCCCGAGACAATGGCAACGCCATCTACACCGGTGCCGCGCAGCTCCAGCATATTATCCAGCTTGACGCCGCCAATGGCTGTAATCGGAATCGCCACGCTGTCGCAAATGTCCTTGATGTCCTGCCAAGTCAGCGGCTTTGCTTCGGACTTGGTGCCCGTCGCATGAACCGCACCGACGCCCAGATAATCGGCACCGCGCTTTTGCGCGAGCAGTGCTTCTTCGACATTGTGAGCGGAAACACCGATAATCTTATCTTCGCCGAGCAAGGCACGCACATCTCCCGCCTCCATATCGTCCTGACCGACATGAACGCCGTCTGCGCCGCTCTCCAAGCACGCCTGCACATCATCGTTGATGATGCACATCACGCCGTACTTGTGACACAGCTTGACAATTTCCTTTGCTTCTGCGACAAAATCTTCATGATTCAGACCCTTTTCGCGAATCTGCACAATGGTTGCGCCGCCCTTCAGGCACTCCTCCACCTGTTCATACAAGGTGCGCGCGCCAACCCATGCGCGGTCTGTCACTGCATACAGCAGCATAGCATCTTTGACTGCCTGTTTTCTGTTATCGAATTTCAACGTTCATTCCTCCCTGTAATGTCTCTGCGTCCATCAAGCTGATGGCATCCATCAGATAGACGCGGAACGAGCCGGTTCCCAATCCCTGCTCCTTTGTTTTTTGATACGCAATATCTCCGGCAACGCCCATCGCAGCGGTTGCCGCCGCTGCCGCCGCGAGAATGTTGTCCGGATTGCCGCCGCAATACGCCGCTGTCAGCGCGGACAGCATGCAGCCGGTTCCCGTGACACAAGACATCATCGGATGACCATTGCGGCAAATGTACGCCCGCTCCGGCGACGCAATGATGTCAATGGCGCCGCTCACAGACACAACTGCACCGAGCTTGGCGCTGAGCTGCTTGAAAAATTCCACACGTTCCTGCAAGTTTTCCTCTGTCACCGCATCTGCCGCGCCGGCATCCACGCCTTTGGTGTTGGAAGCTGCACCGCCGACAGCAAGCAGTTCCGACACGTTGCCGCGCACGACGGAAAAGCGATACTGCGCAAAAAAGTCGCGCAGCGTCTCCATGCGGTATGTCGAGGCGCCTGCGCCGACCGGATCGAGAACAACCGGAATCTCCGCTTGGTTGGCCGCCGCAATGGCGCGATGCATGGCAAGAACAGTATGACTGTTTAAATTGCCGATATTGATGTCTAAGCCATCCGCCTGAGACGCAATTTCTGCCGCCTCCTGCTCGGCCTCTGCCATCGTCGGAGACGCACCGCATGCCAGCACAATATTGGCACAGTCATTGGTGGTAATGTAATTGGTGATGCAGTGTGTCAGCGGCTTTTTCAGACGCACGTTTTGCAAAATTTCTTCAAACATATATCAATTTCCTTTTCTATTTGATGATGAAAACATAGAACAAGTCTTAGTATATCGCTGTCTGTCACTGTCTGTCAAATACTTTGACAAGGATTCTGCCCGGTGGTATCATAGAATCAATCGTTTCACAGAAAGGTTTTCTATACATATGGATATTTCCGCATTATACACGCAGATTGCCGTCATGTTTCTGCTCATCGGTGTCGGTGCAGTCTGTTACAAATATAAGCTCGTGACAGATACCGGCTCCGGACAGATGTCTGCGCTTCTCATCAATTTCGCCGCTCCCGCCATTATCATCCATTCTTTTTGCCGTGCATTTGATCGAGCCATGCTCGGCAAACTCATCGTTTCGTTTGTGCTTTCTCTGGTGCTGCTCGGCATCAGCATCGGCATTGCTGCGCTTGTCTTTCGCAAAGATACCGCAGATTACGCCGACAAGCGCATGTGCGTCATTTTCTCCAACAACGGCTTTATGGCATTGCCCTTACTGCAGGCGTTATACGGAGATGACGGTGTATTTATCGGTTCCATCAATATCGTTGCCACCAACATCGTCATTTGGACGTTTGGCGTCTGGCTGCTGACACGCGCGGGCAATCGCGGCAAGATTCGTCTGAGTTGGCAAAAAATCCTGTTGAATCCCGGAACCATTGGTTTTTTCATCGGACTTGCTATCTTCCTGACGTCCACAACTCTGCCTGCCGTCTTGGATGAACCGATTACCTTTTTGGGCAACTTGAATACGCCGCTTGCCATGATTGTTCTCGGTGTCTATCTCGCACAAAGCAATCTGCTCGACATCGTCAAAGACCGCTCGGTGTATTTGGTCTGTCTGTTCCGTCTTTTGGTCATTCCGCTTATCACCATCGCGTTGATGTGGATATTGCGGGTGGACAGCGATATTGCCAACGTCTTGATTATCAGCATTGCGACACCGTGCGCCGTGGCATCCTCCATGTTTGCCCAGCTGTACGGCACCAACTATCACTATTCCAGCCGTCTGATTGCTTTTTCCACTCTGCTCTCTGCGGTCACAATGCCGGTCATGCTGAGTTTGTGTGCACTGTTTGCCGTATAAGCGTATATGTACCGAAAGCTGTCGATAAGACAGCTTTCTTTTTTTGTCTATACGATGGTTCCGGACACGGTCAGCGTACCGGTGCCCGGCGTGACAATCCACGCGCCGGTCTGTGCGTCCTGCGTGTACACTGCCGCAGGGACGAGCAGTTTTCCTGCCACTGTTGCAAAATTTCCCGCCGCATCATAGGTGTAATCGGTGCCCTGTGCCCAAGCCGCACCGTTATATGTCACCGTCAAATCTCTGAGAATCGGAGAAAATGCATCGGAAATAATCGCCGCGTCCGCTGCCGTAACCGGCGCATTTCCCGTGTTCTGAATGTCAAACGTATACGTCAATCGTCCATTCTCTGCAACCGGTACCGGTGCCACAGCCTTGGCGATCGAAAGAACCGGTGTCACCTGCGCAGCAACGGTTTCCTGTGCCGTCACCGGTGTGATGGTGTCGCCGGTAATCGTCGCCGTGTTGGTAATGGATGCTTCCACGCCCGGCGGCGCATACGGTGTGGTTTTTGTCTCATAGATGAGAACGGCATCTCCGCCCGCCGGAACCGAAATGCCGGAAATCACCAGCGGCGGTCCGGCGGTGACTGTCGGTTTCGCCTGCAAAACGCCGTTGCTGTAATATTGAATGGAAGGCGCGATATACTCTAACGGATATACGGTTTCCGCCGGCGTGCCGAATGCATATGCCCCCAGATCATCCGAAACCGTGAGTCCCGTCCACGCAGCCGCACCGGCATTGCGCAGACTGATGACATACGTGATGGTATCTCCCGCCACGTACGTCTCCCGCACCGCCGTTTTCTGTGCGGACAATGCCTCCAAAATCTCACCGACCGCAACATTGGAATTAACCACTGCGCCATTGTATGATAACGTTGCCTGATTGGTAAACTGTGCCATCTCTTGCCCCTCCTTGCCGGTCAATCGGGAACCCTGCGTTCCCTCATTCCATCTTATGCCGCATCGCATGTCCGTGCGCCTTTTTTCTGGACAGTGCACCGCTTCAATGCTATACTAAGATATCTGACAGGAGGTGTTTTGCATGGCAAAATATAAAATCGCAGATGCCCGCACAGGACTGCGTCCATTGTCCGAAAAATCAATATTGGAGGGCATTTTTAACGGAGATTTGCGAGCGCTGGAGCTGGAAAACGGTTGCGTCATTTACGATGACGGACGGCCCAATTATTACACACGTGACGGACGCGAATTTGCAGAAGTCATTGAGGTAAAATCCGGAGAAATTGTCGGATATGCAGAGATAACAAACGACAGCAAGTGACGAACACCTGCTGTCGTTTGTTTTTTTGCTGTTACTGAATGTCTTTGACCGGATAATCCTTATCCTCTACCGCCTTGCGCAGAACGTCGTTGGAAACGTCCTTGCTCAGTGTGACAACTGCGGTGTCCGTGTTGTGATCTGCGGTTGCTTCGGTCACGCCGTCAATGGCCTCCAGTGCCTTTTTGACGGTTGCCTCACAGTGCGGGCACATCATGCCCTCAATCTTTAATGTCTTGGTCATAGTTTTTTGCTCCTTCCTTGTATGTTTGATTTTTTTATCCTTCGCAGCATTGCGGATATCTAACCAATTAAGCCGCAGTGCATTGGATACGACACAAAAACTGGACAAGCTCATCGCCGCCGCGCCGAACATCGGATTGAGCTCCCAGCCCAGCAGCGAAATAAACACGCCCGCCGCCAGCGGGATGCCGCAAACATTATACGCAAACGCCCAGAATAGATTCTCGTGAATATTGCGCAGCGTTGCGCGGCTCAGGCGAATGGCTGCTGACACATCCAGCAATCTGCTGTTCATGAGCACAACATCCGCTGCATCCACGGCAACATCTGCGCCCGCACCAATCGCGATGCCAATATCCGCACGCGCAAGCGCCGGTGCATCGTTGATGCCGTCACCCACCATTGCCACCTTGCCGCGGCTGCGCAGCTGTCGAATTACAGCTTCTTTGCCGTCCGGCAGCACATCGGCAACGACCTCATCCACGCCTGCCTGCGCGCCAATCGCCTTGGCTGTGCGCGCGTTGTCGCCGGTCAGCATGACGACATGCATTCCCATATTGCGCAGCTCACGCACCGCCTGTGCGCTGTCCGGCTTGATGACATCTGCGACTGCGACAATGCCGACAAGCTGATTGCCTCTGCTGAAAAACAGCGGCGTTTTTCCCTGCTCGGCGAGCTGCTGCGCCTGTTTTTGCAGAGATGCCGGAATCTCACAAATAGTCTGCATAAATGTTCCGCTGCCGCCGTGCAGGGGAACTCCGTCCAGTGCTGCCGACAATCCATGTCCCGGCAGTGCTTGAAATTCCTGCACATCCGGTGCAAATACTGTATCGTGCTGTGCCCGTTCTACAATCGCACGTGCCAGCGGATGTTCGCTCTTTTTTTCCAGAGCATACGCCAGCGTCATAACATCGCGTTCAGAGTACCCGTCTGCCGGAACCACATCGGTAACTTTGGGCTGTCCGGATGTAATGGTACCGGTTTTATCCAGCGCAACAACGGCAACCTTTCCGGTTTCTTCGAGCGAAACAGCGGTCTTAAACAGAATGCCGTTTTTTGCGCCCTTGCCGTTGCCGACCATGATGGCAACCGGCGTTGCCAAGCCCAGCGCACACGGACAGCTGATAACCAGAACCGAAATGCCGCGCGCCAATGCAAAACTGAAGGTTTGCCCGACAAGCAGCCAAACGACAAACGTAATCACGGCAACCGTGATGACTGCCGGTACAAAAATGCCGGACACTTTATCCGCAATTTTTGCAATCGGCGCCTTTGTCGCCGCCGCGTCACTGACCATCTGAATAATTTGTGACAGCGTCGTATCCTCGCCAACACGCAATGCCTCACACTGCAAATAGCCGGACTGGTTGAGTGTCGCCGCAGACACCAAATCTCCCGTGGTTTTATCCACCGGAATGCTTTCGCCGGTGAGCGCCGCCTCATTGACGGCACTGCTGCCGGACAAAATTTTGCCGTCTACCGGAATGGTCTCTCCCGGACGCACGACAAAAATATCGCCTTTTTGAACCTGCTCAATGGAAACTTCCACTTCTTTGCCGTCTTTCATGATGACAGCTGTTTTCGGCGCGAGCTTCATCAGTCCCTTGAGCGCATCGGTGGTTTTGCCCTTAGAACGTGCCTCCAGCATCTTTCCCACGGTAATCAGCGTCAGAATCATCGCCGCGGACTCAAAATAGAACTCGTTCATATACGTCATGACCGCAGCATCGTCTCTCTGCACAACCGCATGGGTCATCATGAACAGCGCGTACACGCTCCACACAAACGATGCCATCGAGCCGAGCGCTACCAGCGTGTCCATATTCGGCGCACGGTGAATGAGTCCTTTAAAGCCGCTGACAAAGAATTTCTGGTTGATGACCATGACAATGCCTGCCAGCAACAATTGCACCAAGCCCATTGCCACATGGTTGCCTTCAAACCACTTGGGCAGCGGCCAGCCCCACATCATATGACCCATGGAGAAATACATGAGCACGAGCAAAAATCCAACCGATGCAATCAACCGGCGCTTGAGTACCGGCGTGTCGTGATCTGCCAGCGCATCCATATCCGCAGATGCTTGCGATGTCCTGTTCTGTGCGCCCTTGAGCGAAGCGCCATAGCCCGCATCCGTCACCGCTTGGATAATCTCCTGCGGCGATGCCGTGCCCTCTACACCCATGGAATTGGTCAGCAGGCTGACAGAACAGCTGGTCACGCCGGAAACCTGAGACACAGCCTTTTCCACGCGCGCGCTGCACGCAGCGCAGCTCATACCGGTCACTGTATACTGTTCCATGTTATTTGCTCTCCTCAATGCTTGTGACCTTGTAGTCCGTCCAAGCAAGTGCCTGTCGAATCGCGTCATCGCTCACATCGCGGTCATACTCTACAACAGCAACGCCCTTTTTCCAATCCGCATGCGCGACTGCGCCGTCAATTTTATCCAGCTGCTTTTCCACATGCTTGCGGCAGTTGTCGCACATCATGCCCTCAATATGCACGGTTTTTTCACCGATTTTTGCGCCTTCCAGCGTCTTATGCTGTTCCGGAACAGCATCCCCGCCACCGCCGCAGCAGCCGCCTTCGCCCTTCATGTGCTTCATGCCGGAGCGCGCCGCAACAACGGCAATAACAGCCAGAATTGCAACAATGATGATAGTTCCCATAAACATGGACCTCCTTTATTTCATGAGCTTCTGCAAGGTTGTTACCAGCTCGTCAATCACCTCTTCATTTCCCGCCTGAATATCTTTGACAACACAGGTTCGGATGTGATTGGACAGCAGTTCCCGATTGAACGCATTCATCGCCGCTGTAACCGCCGCGGACTGTATCAAAATATCCGGACAATAGGCGCTTCGCTCCACCATGCCGCGAATGCCGCGAATCTGTCCTTCGATGCGGTTGAGCCGATGAATGAGGCTTTTGTATTCTTCCTCGGAACGCTGTTTTGTTTTTTTACAGCAGCAATCTTTGTTTTCCATTTGTCTTACCTCACAGAGCTTGTATACCCCCTAGGGGTACCTTGATTGTATACCCGCTATGGGTATGTGTCAATGCCATCTCACAGATTTGTCCGGTTGGAGCCAAGTTTGTCCAAATGGATGAAAAAAAGAGCGCGGCACAAAGCCACGCTCTTAAGATACGATATCTTCCGATTAAATATTCGGAATCAAATCCATTTCCTTTGCCACTTCAATGTTGACCGCACCGACAGCAATCTGTGCAATCGCATCGACAAAGCGCTGGATGCTGCTGAGCATCAGCGAGAAGTAATCACAAATATCCGTGATAATGCGCTCCGGATCGTCCTTCATGTTTACCACGATGTTATGGCGCATATACACCACACCATCCTGCTCAAACAGGCCAAACTGGCCAATCGTGCAGAAATTGTTGATGATAAACAGCGCACGCTTGAGCTCCGGCAGATTGCGGGAAACGGCGTCCGAATCTACCTGCAGCATGGTCGCATGCATCTGGAACAGTGCAGTTTCTTCCCGCGCCATTTTTGCCGGCGGGAACCACATATCCACAATCACGTCCTGCTTGACCTTGCCCAAACGGCTCAGCTCCACGCGGGTCATCGGCTGCTGACCGTTTTCAGCCTCGAAGAACTCCGTGCGGAATCCATTCTGTTTGATGACATCCGCCATACAGGAGAGAATTTTCTTCTTCAAATCTTCCATCTGTCTCTACCTCTTAGCCTTTTTTGATGCCAATATCCAGACGATAATGTGCCTTGTCAAACGAAATCTTCTTGACATCGGCATATGCCTTCTGAATGGCCTCATCCAGCGTCGGAGCGGTTGCCGTGACACCGAGCACACGGCCTCCATTGGTCACAATCTTGCCGTCCTTCTTGGCAGTGCCGGCATGGAATACAACGGATTCTGTCACATCATTCAGACCATGAATCTCCTTGCCCTTTTCGTAAGCAAGCGGATAGCCGCCGGAAGCCATAACAACGCAGCAAGCAGCATTATCTGCCCACTGGATATCCATTTCATCCAGCTTGCCGTCAATCACTGCGTTCATAATATCAAACAGATCGCTGTCCAGACGGGACAGAACAGCCTGTGTCTCCGGATCACCGAAGCGGGCATTGTACTCGATAACCTTCGGTCCCTTCGGCGTCAGCATCAGACCAAAATACAGCACGCCGCTGAACGGACGGCCTTCTGCTGCCATGGCGTCGACAGTCGGGCGGAAAATCGTCTCCATGCAGGTCTGTGCAATGTCCTCGGTATAGAAGCGGGATGGAGAGAACGCACCCATGCCGCCGGTATTCGGGCCTTCGTCATGGTCATACGCGCGCTTGTGATCCTGCGCAGACGGCATGGTAGACAGGTTCTTGCCGTCTACAAATGCCAGAACCGAAACCTCCGGACCGGTCAGGAATTCCTCAATGACAACGCGCGCGCCGGCACCGCCGAACTTGCCGTCATCAATCGCATCATGTACAGCTGCGATGGCTTCCTCCTCTGTCATGGCAACGGTAACGCCCTTGCCCAGAGCCAGACCGTCCGCCTTAATGACAATCGGCGCACCGTTTTCCTTGATATATGCAATCGCGTCCGCGCTGTTTTCAAATACAGCATAGCCTGCGGTCGGAATGTTGTACTTCTGCATCAAATCCTTCGCAAAGGACTTCGAGCCTTCGATAACTGCCGCATTTTTGTGCGGGCCAAATGCACGGATGCCGGCAGCTTCCAGTGCATCTACCATGCCCAGTGCGAGCGGATCATCCGGTGTGACAACAACGAGATCCGGCTTGTTTTCCTTGGAAAACGCAACAACACCGTCAATGTCGGTTGCCTTGATGTCTACGCACGCAGCAACATCCGCAATGCCGCCGTTGCCCGGTGCACACCAGATGGTGTCTACCTTCGGGCTCTTTGCCAGTGTCATGCAGACAGCATGCTCACGTCCGCCGCTGCCGATTACCAGTACTTTCATATTGGAAATCCTCCTTCTATAACTGCCAAAAGTCAGGCACGCCCAACGACGCACCTGACTTTTATTATCTTTTGCTTCTTAGTGATGGAACAGACGAATGCCGGTAAACGACATCACAATACCGTACTTGTTGCAGGTATCGATAACATTGTCATCACGAATCGAGCCGCCCGGCTGTGCGATGTATGCCACACCGGACTTCTTTGCGCGCTCTACGTTGTCTCCGAACGGGAAGAATGCGTCGGAACCAACCGTTACGCCGGACTGCGTTGCAATCCAAGCCTTCTTTTCCTCACGGGTCAGCGGCTCCGGCTTGACCTTGAACTTGGTCTGCCATACGCCATCTGCCAGAACATCCTCGTACTCGTCCGAAATAAAGACATCAATGGCATTGTCGCGATCCGGACGGCGGATGCCGTCTACGAACTGGAGACCCAGAACCTTCGGATGCTGACGCAGCATCCAGTTGTCTGCCTTATTGCCTGCCAGACGCGTGCAGTGAATGCGGCTCTGCTGACCAGCGCCGACACCGATGGTCTGACCGTTCTTAACATAGCAAACCGAGTTGGACTGGGTGTACTTCAGCGTAATCAGAGAAACAATCATGTCCAGCTTTGCCTGCTTGGACAGCTCCTTGTTCTCGGTTACGATATTGGTGAGCATATTCTCATCAATCTTCAGGTCATTGTGACCCTGCTCAAACGTAATGCCGAAGATGTTGCGGCGCTCAATCGGAGCCGGCTCATAGGTCGGGTCGATCTGGATGACGGTGTAACCGCCCTTGCGCTTGGTCTTGAGAATCTCCAGTGCTTCGTCAGAGTAAGACGGTGCAATGATGCCGTCGGATACCTCATACTTCAGGTAGGTAGCGGTCTGGGCGTCACACTCATCGGACAGAGCAACCCAGTCGCCGTACGAGCACAGACGGTCTGCGCCGCGTGCACGGATATATGCGCAGGCAATCGGAGACAGCTCCTCATCCGGCAGCGTGTCGGTGAAGTAAATCTGCTTCTCGACGTCGGACAGCGGATTGCCGATGGCAGCGCCTGCCGGGCTGACGTGCTTAAAGGAAGCAGCGGAAGCCATGCCCGTTGCAGCCTTCAGCTCACGTACCAGCTGCCAGCTGTTGAATGCGTCCATAAAGTTGATGTAACCCGGTCTGCCGTTGAGTACCTTGATCGGCAGTTCGCCTTCCTCCATGTAAATGCGGGACGGCTTCTGGTTCGGGTTGCAGCCATATTTCAGTTCAAGCTCAGTCATTGGAAACTCCTCTCAGCAGTGCTTATTGCGGATGATGCTGGAAGCCTTGCCGGTCTCCAGATCAATAAAGCTCACGTACAGGGAAACCTTGTTCTCTTCGTTCAGGTTATCCCATACCATATCGGCAAAGGTGTTCAAATCGCCTTCGATGCGAACGGTCTCCGGCTCGCCCTCAAAGGACGGCAGCGGATTGCCATCGGTCTTGTAGGTATGGATGAAATGACCCAGACCTGCGCGCGGTGCATCGTATTCAAAGAAAAAGCGCTTGTTGCAAGCCGGATCACCGTCAAAGCTCTTGAGAATCGACAGCTCGTAAGCGCCGTTCGGCTCGACAACGCCGGAAATACGTGGGGTGTAGTTCGGGCCGTCCGGCTCAAACTGACGGGTGCGCAGCGCTTCAATATAGCTCTTGCCTGCTGCCAGACCATCACGAACCGTGTCGGTCTGATCGCCGTTTGTGACGATGGTTGCGCCGTTGAATGCGCGAACCGGATGATAAATAATCAGAGACGGGTCCACCATCTTAGACGGATCAAACGCCTCTGTGCGGATGCCGTCCTCGGTCTCAGCGAAAATGCGATTGCGGCTGTTTTCGCTGCGGCCCATGATAAAATATGCAATCACTGCGTTTTTGTCATCTGCGCTGCGGCCCAGAACGATGCCGCGGCCCGGATAGCTGTTTTCGCGCAGCAGTGCGCCAAGATCAAAAATTTCCATGATAAAATCTTCCTTTATACCGTTGCGTGTTATTCAGAAATCGAAACAATCCCGTTGTCAGATACAGACAGCTTGCCCTCGCAGAACAGAGAAACCGCACGCGGGAGCAGGATATGCTCTGCCTGCGCCATGACGCGCTTTTGCAAAATCTCCGGCGTGTCATCCGGCTCAACCGCTACCGCTTTTTGTGCGATAATCGGGCCGCCGTCTGTAATGGCATTGACAAAGTGCACCGTAGCGCCGGTTACCTTGACGCCCTTCGCGAGCGCCGCCTCATGAACGTGCAGTCCATAGAAGCCGTCGCCGCAAAACGACGGAATGAGTGACGGATGTACATTGATGATGCGGTTCTCAAAGTTCTTGCAGAACTCCTCGTCCAGCACGGTCATAAAGCCAGCCAGAACAATCAGTCCAATGTCCTGTTCCTGCAAGAACTGCGCCAATGCGCGGCAGTATTCTGCGCCGGAGGCATAGTCCTTCTTGCGGCGCACCACGCCGGGAACGCCCGCCTGTTTGGCGCGCTCCAGCGCGTATGCCTTGTCATTGGAGGACACAACGACAGAAACTCTGCCGTTGTGAATGTCCCCGCGTGCCTGTGCATCGAGAATCGCCTGTAAATTGGTTCCGCCGCCGGAGACCAGAACAGCGATATTTACCATAACTCAACTTCCTTTGCGCCGGTCTTGCACTCGCCGATGATGTAGCCGGTCTCGCCTGCTGCAGCGATTGCTTCCAGTGCCTTGTCTGCCTGCTCCTTCGGAACAGCGACAACCAGACCTGCGCCCATGTTAAAGGTGTTGTACATGTCATGCTCCGGAATCTTGCCAACTTCCTGAATCATCTTGAAGATGCCCGGGGTCGGCAGAGCAGCCTTCTCAATGGAAACGCTGATGTTGTCCGGCAGCATACGCGGAATGTTCTCATAGAAACCGCCGCCGGTGATGTGGCTCATTGCCTTGACATCTACGGATGCGATCAGAGACTGAATGGTCTTGACATAGATCTTGGTCGGGGTCAGCAGCTCTTCGCCCAGCGTCTTGCCAAACTCGGAGATGTAACGCTGTACCGACTTCTCATTGATGCCCAGCGTCTTGCGCACCAGAGAATAACCGTTGGAATGAACGCCGGAAGAAGCAACACCGATGAGAACATCACCGGCTGCCAGCTTGGTGCCGTCGATCATCTTATCGCGGTCAATCAAACCAACAGAGAAGCCTGCCATGTCATACTCATCTACCGGATAGAAGCCCGGCATCTCCGCAGTCTCGCCGCCGATCAGTGCGCAGCCTGCCTGACGGCAGCCGTCTGCGATGCCCTTTACCAGCTCAGCAATGCGCTCCGGATAGTTCTTGCCGACTGCAATGTAGTCGAGGAAGAACAGCGGCTTTGCGCCGCAGCATGCGATGTCGTTGACACACATAGCGACACAGTCAATACCAACCGTGTCATGCTTGTCCATCAGGAACGCCAGCTTCAGCTTGGTGCCGACGCCATCGGTGCCGGAAACCAGAATCGGGTGCTCCATTCCCTGTACCGGCGGTTCAAACATGCCGCCGAAGCCGCCGATCGAACCGAGTACGCCAGGAATATAAGTGCTTTCGACAAACGGCTTCATCTTTTTGACAGCTTCATAACCTGCGGTAACATCTACACCTGCTGCCTTGTAACTTTCAGAACGACTATTAACCATTTTCACCAATCCCACTTTCAAAAATATTCTTTTCAACGGTGTCCGGAACTTCGATCGGATATTCTCCGCTGAAGCATCCGTTGCAGAAGCCGCACGTTGCGCCCACTGCAATTTTGTTTGTTGCCTCCAGAGACAGATAACCCAGAGAGTCCACGCCGATCAGCTCACGGATTTCCTCTACCGTTCTGCCATACGCAATCAGGTACTCCCGATCCGGTACGTCTGTGCCGAAGAAGCACGGATGCAGGAACGGAGGAGACGAGATGCGCATATGCACTTCCTTTGCGCCGGCATCCTTGAGGATTTTTACCAGACGCGCACAGGTCGTGCCGCGAACGATGGAGTCATCCACGAGGATGACGCGCTTTCCCTCCAGATTGTTCCGGAGAGCATTCAGCTTGATGCGAACAGAGCGCTCGCGCTTGTCCTGACCAGGCTGAATAAAGGTTCGGCCGATATATTTGTTTTTAATCAGGCCTACATCATATGGAATACCTGACGCCTTGGAATAACCAATCGCTGCCGGAATGCCGCTGTCCGGCACACCAACGACGACATCTGCATCCACCGGATATTCCTCTGCCAGATACCGGCCAGCTTCCTGACGGGCAAAGGCAACGGACGCGCCGTCTACGACGGAATCCGGACGGGCAAAATAGATATATTCAAAGACACAGGTCGTATGATCACATTTGATATCGCATTTCATCGAGCGCAGCTCGCCATCTTCAACAACGATCAGCTCACCCGGCTCAATGTCACGAATAAAGGTTGCACCCAGCGCATCCAGCGCACAGGACTCCGATGCAACCACATAGGAATGCATCAGCTTGCCGATGCACAGCGGGCGGAATCCGTGCGGATCACGCGCCGCAATCAGCTTGCGCGGAGACATGATGACGAGGGAATATGCGCCCTCAATCTTACTCATCGCATTAAGCACTGCCTGCTCAATGCTGCCGCACTTGAGACGCTCACGCACGATGGTGTATGCCAGCACCTCGGTATCACTGGAAGAACGGAAAATGCCGCCGGACAGCTCTATTTGTCTGCGCAGCTTGCCCGCGTTGACAAGATTTCCATTGTGTGTGATGGCCAGATTGCCCTTGCAGTGGGTAATGCATACCGGCTGTGCGTTTTCACGCGACGGATGACCGGTTGTGGAGTAACGGACATGTCCTACCGCAATGGTGCCCGGCATGCCGTCCAAAATCTCCTGATTAAACACTTCGTTGACCAGTCCAATGTCCTTATGACACTTGATGACACCGTTGTTGTTGACGGCGATGCCGCATGCCTCCTGTCCTCTGTGCTGCAGTGCAAACAGAGCGGTGTAGGCATCATGTGCCGGACTGATCTTGCCAATATCTTCTTTGTTGACGTAAACGCCAAACACGCCGCATTCTTCATGCAGCTTTGCCTGTCCGTCAAACGGCGTACAGGCCACTTTTCTCATTCTATACTTCATAAAATCCTTCATTCAAAAGCCAAGCGATGGATACTTTGTTGTAAATTAGCTGCAACGGATGCGTTCCAGCCGGTCCAGAATTTCCTGATAAGCCTCTATGGTATTGCTCAAATCGCGGCGAAAGCGGTCTTTTCCCAGCTTTCTGCCGGTCTCGGCATCCCACAAGCGACTGGTATCCGGAGAGATTTCATCTGCCAGCACAATCGAGCCGTCCGGCAGACAGCCAAATTCCAGCTTGCAGTCGATCAGGCGAATTCCCGCCTGAAGCAGCTGCTGCTTTAAAATTTTGTTGATGCGGAACGCCAGCCGGTCTATTTCGTCCAGCATTTCCGGTGTGCACAGCTCCAATGCAAACACATGAAACCGGTTAATCATCGGATTGCCGAGCGACGCCGCCTTATAGCGGTATTCCAGCACCGGAGAGCGGAGACGTGTGCCCTCCGGCTGTCCAATCAACGTAGACAGCTTGCCGGCAACGACATTGCGAACGATAATCTCCAGCGGAATCATGCGCACCCTTCGGACGACAGTTTCCCGTTCGGACAGCTGCCGCACCAGATGCGTCGGAACGCCTTCGCGCTCGAGCATCCGCATGACCGCATTGGAGATGTGGTTGTTGACCGCACCTTTTTCGTCTTTATAGGCAACGATGAGACGCGCCGGATCATTGGTTGCATATACTTTTTTGGATTTTCCCTCGTACAGCAAATCTTGTTTTTCCATACGGTCCCCCTGCCTCAAACAATCGGTGCTTTTTGTTTACTTCGCGAATTGTGCGCGAATCTTCGCGTCCTTCGCCTCTACCTTCTGCGCCATTTCGGCCTTGAATGCGTCCAGCTTGGAAGCCAGCTCCGGCTCACTCAGAGCCAGCATCTGAACAGCGAGGATTGCGGCGTTCTCCGCACCATTTACACCAACAGTGGCAACCGGAATACCGGACGGCATCTGAACGATGGAGAGCAGGCTGTCCAAACCGTCCATGAACGAGGACTTGATCGGAACACCGATAACCGGAAGGGTGGTCTGCGCTGCCAGCACGCCGCCCAGATGCGCTGCCTTGCCGGCTGCCGCGATGATGACGCCATAGCCGTCTGCTGCTGCGTTCTTGGACAGAGCCTCTGCAGCTGCCGGTGTACGGTGTGCGGATACGATTCGAACATCGTACGGCACGCCGAAGGCATCCAGCTTGTTGACGCAGCCCTCCATTACCTTCAGATCGCTGTCAGAACCCATAACAATGCATACTTTTTTCATAATCATGCTCCTTTATGATACTGATCCAAACTGAGATTTGACAAAAACAACAGGACACCGTATTTTGCGTATACGATGTCCTGTTTAATCATTGCTTTATTCTCCAGTGATCCCCAGCCATACAGACGCAGAAAGTCCGCGACGAAAACACTGCTGTGCGCAGGATGCTCCTCTTGCACTGTGGTTCAGGCTTGCTGCGAACATGTCACCGGCTCCTTTCTGCCCATTATGGAAAAGGGATCGCTATCTCACCTTTATTGTATTACAGACTCCCTGCAAGTTCAATAGGAAGTTTGATTTATGTAAAAATCTTGTTAGAATGACCAACCTTTTTCGAGGAAGTTCGTCATTTTTTTATACTGTTTTCCCCGCCGCACCGACTTGACAGCGCGGATCAATCCGACTCAATCAGATGGATCAGCCGTCTGCAGATTTCATCATTGTATTCATGCAGGTCGTCTTTTGTCTTTTGCGTCCGCTGCATGTGCAGCAGGGCGTCCTGAATGTCCTCGGTTCCCTTGAGAGAAATGTTGTACTTTTCCAGTCGCTTCGGGAAGATGAGCGGCAGGCCGAGCGCCTTCGCCTCCCACAGAACCATGCCCTGTCCCTCATAGCGGGATTCCAAATAAAAGGCATCCATTTTATTGAGATACGGGTACGGATTGGACTGATAGCCCATAAAATGCACGACATGCTCCAGTCCGTTGCGCTTTGCCTGCTCGACAAGCGCCTGATGATCCGGACCGTCGCCGAAGATATACACGGCGAGATCTTTGCGCTTTTCGCACACTTCCTTGAGCTGATCCAGCATAATATCATAGCCCTTCTGATGATACAGATGACCCATGGATGCAATGTTAAACTTATTGGGATCTACTTCAAAGTCAATCGGCTTGTCGCACTTTTCAAAAATTTCGTGCGTGTCAATCAAATTCGGAATGGCCGTCACTTTTGCATTTTTTAATCCGGTTTTGTTTTTGAACGGCTGGATAATGCCGTCAGATACCGCGACAAATTCCGAAAAGCGATGGAACTTGGAGTGGAAAAATGTCCACAAAATGCGGTACTTTTTTTCCTCTCGATACTTAATTTCCATATCGTTGTGAATCCACATGACTCGCTTTTTCGCCGGAACCGTCAGTGCGCCGAATGCGCAGTCCTGCTGATAGTTGCTAAAATCAATCGCCACGTCATACGGTTCGGTTGTGGCAAATTTAAACCGCGGCATCAGCTTCATAATCGCGCCAAACGGAACGATGCGGAAATAATACGGAAACGCCTTGAGATAATGAATTTGAATATGCGGTCGAATATCCGAAAGATCAAAAAATACATCCCGATCGAACAGATAGACATCCACGTCATACTTGTCCATTGCTTCCAGACTCATCAGGTTGACCAACGATTTCTGTATGCCGCCGACATGCAGATCGCTCTGGAAAATTGCGATTCGCTTTTTCTGCTGTCTCATTGTCTTCTGCCCCTCACTTGCTTGATTGGATTGATGTGTACACGCGCCGTGCAGCAGCTTGCGTGCCTCATGGAGATTTTTGCTTTCTTCGTTGGTCAGCAATTGCGCTGCCTGCTGCCATTTGCTGCGTTCCTGTACCTGCATACAGCGGTCTATTTGTTTTTGCAGCTGCCGTGCCGTCACCGATTCGATGTGCAGCAGCGCATCTGCGCATCCGATGGATTTCAAAAATCCGTCCACCTTCATGTCATACGAGACGCCGATGCTCGGCACGCCGTTTTCCACGGCAAAAATCAGCGAATGCAGCCGCATGCCGATCATCGCTTTCATGTGCGCCAGCACCGATACGGTCTCACTGATTTCCAGCTGCTCCGAAATCAGATAATACGGACAGTTGAGCTTATCAATGACCTTCTTTGCCGCCTGACAGTCATTGGGATATTCAATCGGCACGAATACCGGAATCAAACCATAGGTTTTGTATGCATATTCCAGTGCCTCCGCGATATTTTCTACCGCCTCATCAAAGCCCTTCCACTGCCGCAAACCGAGACCGAGATATTCACCGTCCGCCGGAATGCCCAAATATTCGAGCAGTTTGTTTCCCTGCTCCTGATCCAATTGGTGAATGCTGATGGTCGGGTCCGCTGTACACAGCATTTTGGGTTTCTTGACCCCCATATACCCCAATTCTCTGCGTGAATCTTCGTCGCGCAGCGTCGCCACATCAACACAGCGGTCGATAATCTTCCCCGCAGCCCAGCGGTGAAATTTGCCGTACACCGGTCCGATGCCGCTGCCGTACATCATGACCTTGCAGCCGCGCAGCTTTGCCATCAGCAGTGTCATCAAGTAATAATACAGCGAACGGCTGGATGTCGCATTCTGAATCAGACTGCCGCCGCCGCTGACAAATAGTTCGGCTTTTCCCACAGCTTGCCAGATTTCTTTAAAATGGAAGGTATGACATGCTGACACGCCAAACCGCCGGCTTGTTTCGGTCGGATTTCTTGAGATGACCCGCATGGGCATGGTTTCGTCCAGCTGCCGCATCTCCTGCATGATGGCACGCAAGATAGCATCATCACCGGCATTTCCCCGACCATATGCACCGCAGATTACAGCGCCTCTGCGTTCTTCCTTTTTGTGCGTATGTTTCATTCGTACTCCTTTGGCAAGATGCCAAACGTATCCAAACAGCTGTTTTTCTTGCCCAAACAGCTGACTTGTTTATAATTCTAAAAAATCATAGCACACCGCTCCCAGAATGTCAACGCGGCTTTTCCTCCGCTTGTTTTTCTGCTATACTATAAAGACAGCAAACAGGAGGGATTTTCATGGATTATTTTGATATGCTGACGGAACAGCGCATTGACAGCGAAACTGCGGATTTGGTCGATGCACTGCTGGAACAGGCACTCCCGTCGCTGCAGCCCTGTGATTGTCCGCTGGAAACCGTGCTCAGGCAGCTCGCAGACAAATACCCACTCACGATTCTCCCCCGAGAGAGCACGCACTATGCGCAGACTGCGCTCGCTGTCATCGAGTCGGATTTTCCGGAAGACGCGGACTATCTTCCGCACGATTGGGAAGATCGACTGGAACAGGCGCTCGGTTTAACCGGCACGCTGCACATGCAATTATTTTGTGCGGAGGTCAGGGACGAAGGCGCCGGACACGCCTTATATGAGCAGCAGCGCATCCAGTACGAACAGCGCACCGCCGGTTCCGGACAAGTTTGGCGCCGCATGCCGGTGCGTATTTGCGCGGAAACCAATTCCGGCTACTGTCTCGTAACCGGTTCGGAATCTCTGCGCGATGAAATTCTTGCCATGCGCGGCGTTTCGCAGGATGACATTGCACACAAAACACCTGCGCTCATCGCATATCTTCGCGCACGGCACGACCTGCAGCACGATTCGGAAACAAGATAAAAAAACAGCGGAGCGCTTGGCACTCCGCTGTTTGTGTTATGCTGCGAATTATTCGTCGTCGTCGATGTCCAGATAGTCTTCCAGCTCATGGAACAGCTTCTTGACCTGATTCGGCTCAATGTCGTCCTCAATAACCAGCTTGAGCGGCTCGTTCAGGCTGAGCAGGAACATACCCAGCAGGGACTTGGCGTCTACCATACCGGACTTGCCATGAATCCATACGTCAAACGGGAACTGGGTAACAATCTTGTTAATCTTCTGAATGTCTTCGGTATTCTTTACGCGAATTGCCTTGGTCATAGTGAAAAACCTCCTGAGAATTTTACATTTTTTGCGTGCTCATACGGGTGACAGCACCGCAAATCCATTTTCCAATAGCCTTATTATAGCATACCGCCGGTTCTTTTGAAAGATGAATTTCTCAGTTCCGGCACGCCACAGCAGAATTTCCACAAATTGCCCAATTTTTCACCGCAACTTTTGTTGCATTCTGCATCAGCGAACGAAATTGGTCATGGTGCGCGCACCGGTCTCCGGCGCGTCTACGGTTCCCTTGCCGTGCTCAATCAACTGAACCAGCCATGCGATATTTCTGCCCAGCTTGCGCATCACTTCTACGCCCTCAGTGTCCTGACAGACCTCTCCCTTCTCCAGACCATGTGCTGCCTGCCAATAATCCGAAGTCGCCATGACCATTTCCATGGTGTTCATATACGCATTGAGCTGCTGATAGGTCTCCAGACCGCCGGAACGGCGCAGCGTGACAACTGCCGCACCAACCTTATGATGCAGCTTCGGACCTGCCGTCAAAAAAGCACGGTCGAGGAAGCACTTCATGCCGCCTGCGATGCCGCCGTAATAAACCGGAGACGCCAAAATAATACCGTCAGCCTCTACCATCTTGTCAATCCAACCGTTTACCCCATCGTTTTGGATGCAATGACCGTCACCGCGCTCCAAGCACTGATAGCAAGCCGTGCACGGCTTCGCGCGTGTGCCCACCTGAATGATCTCCAGCTCAATGCCCTTCTTGCTGAGCTCCTCGCCGATGAGATTCAGACAAATCTCCGTATTGCCGCCCTTGCGCGGACTTCCGTTGAATGCAACTACCTTCATTTTCGTTTCCTCCTAATTTTCCTACGTCTTTTTTTATGCGTATGCGCGGTTTCCCCGTCAATGGCTTTGACGTACCACGGCTTTTGTTTACAAACAAAATCTTTGTGTTTGCACTTCATCAAAATCAGATTGAGTTCAAAGCCCAAAATCAAGACAATACCTGTCAAATACAGCCACAGCATCAAAATCATAATGGCGCTGATCGAACCATATAACGCATCGTACTGACTGATGTTCGTGATATAAAAGGTAAAAATGACTGTGCAGATAATCCACGCCACCAACGTGAACAACGCGCCCGGCAACGCATCTTTGAGCTTCATGATGCAGTTCGGGCACAAATAACACAGAATCAAGATAAACAGAAACATAAGGCCGATGGCAATGAGAAATCGCCCCCAGCCCCAAAGCCATGTCAGCTGTTCCGGCAGGCTGATGCTGAGATATTTGAGCACCAGCAGCCGAATCGAACGACCCAAAATCCACAGAATAAAGGTAAAGACAATCGCAAAAATCAAACCTGCCGCTGTCAAAACCTCAAAAATCAACTGGCCAATGCCGCCGCGCCGATTTGGTATCTTGTAAATCCGATTCACCGTATGCATGAGCGAACTCATCGTCCGGCTCATAAAATAAATGCCCAAAATCGTGAACACAAAAATCCGACTGATAAAGGTAAATGGCGACATCGAACCGATATACCGTGTGATAATTGGAGAAATCACGCGCTGGATATCACCCGGAAGCAAACTCAAAATATTTAATATCGTCACCTGCGAAATCTTCATTGCCGACATCAGCGTACTGATAACCAGCAGCAGAGGAAAGATGGAAAACAGCAGATAATACGACAGCTCCGCCGACGCCTTCGGAATGCCATCCGTAAAATAACTGCGCACCATCGCGCCGGAAATTTGCTTGATTTGTTTTTTTCGCGCAGATTCAGACTTTCTATTTGTTGACAGAAGTGCCCCTCCTCTCTCGCTCTTTTCAAGCCCCTGTTACAAAGTATGCGATATAGTATACCACACTTTTCCTTGTGAAAAAAGCGATTTACTCGGTTTCTTCTGCGGAGAACACCAGAATAACAAATGACAGCGTGACATCCAGCTCTTTGAGTGCCTGCAAACGCGCCAGCCCGATTTTGGGCGTGCGGTGCGAATACGGAGTCATCGCAAACAAGGTCTGAATATCCTCCGGACATTCCAAATGCACGCGATAAGTAAACTTCTGTCTGCCAATGCGGCGGAATCCGCGCAGATGATACTTTTCCTCGCGGTTCTGATACGGCTTGTCATATACTGCGCATTTCAGCTCCCACAGATGATCCTCTCCCGGTACCGCGCACACCACAACGCCATCCGGCTTGAGCACGCGCAAAAATTCATCTTCCGGCGTCGGTGCAAACAGCGAGCAAATAATATCCGCGCAGTGATCCGCCAGCGGCATATGAAACGCACTGCCGGTAACATACTGGGTGTGCGGATCTCGCTTCGCCGCGTACTGCGTGGCAGATTTGGAAATATCCACGCCGATGCTTTCCTTGAGCTTTCCGTTTTCGTGCAGCACAGCGGCCATCTGCCGTGTGTAATAGCCTTCGCCGCATCCGGCATCAACAAAATTGATGTCCGTTTTGTCTTTGGTCAGATTCTTCATCTGCTGACACATCGCCATTGCCAATCCTTCATAATATCCCTGATCCAAAAAACGGCGGCGCGCTTCAACCATCTCTTTGCTGTCTCCGGTGTGATCCCCGGGCTTATTGGTCTGCAGGAGATTGCAGTAACCGGCCCTTGCGATATCATAGCTGTGCCCCGATTCACAGCAAAATGTCTTGTCCTTTCGCACCAGCGGTGCACCACAATGCGGGCAAATCAGCATAGTCCTCCCCATCCTTTCTTCTCTATATCCAAGCAGTCTATTTCGTCTTCCAGTTTATTTTTATTATATCATATAGAAAGTATGGTTTCAATTGCACCGCATACCTGCTACAATAAAGAAAACAACTGCGATCCACTAGGAAAGAGAGGCATTCTATGCGCACATCGGTCTGTTGCTTTTCCGGCTATCGTCCCGAAAAAATGCCACATGGTTATCAAGAAAATTCTCGTCTGTTTGCAGAGCTGCAAACAGATCTTTGTCAATCCATCCGCCGCGCGTATGCACAAGGCTGTCTGCATTTTTTATCCGGCATGAGCCGCGGGTTTGATCTCTGGGCAGCACAGGCTGTTCTTGCAGTGCGCGGAGAAGGATTGCCCATTGACTTATGGGCTGCCATTGCTTTCCCAGATATGCACACACATTGGGAATTGCTTTGGCAGACACGATACCGGCATATACTCACACAAGCAAGCCAAATTTTCCATATCTTTCCGCAATACACGCCGGAATGCTATATCGTTCGCGACCGCTTTCTCGTAGACCACAGCTCGCGCTGTATCTGTTTTTTCGACGGAACAGCGGGCGGCACAGCATACACCGTCAAATACGCTCAAAAAAGTCATTTAGTTATTGATAATCTGGCAGATAATCAACTTTCTCTCTTTGACTGATGTCTCAATACAAAAGCTGCATATGCCAGTTCATCGCACACGCAGCTTCTCTATTCAAAACAGCCCCAGCAGAACCGGAACTGCCAGAAGCCGCCATGCCAGCGACAGCAGCAACAGCAGCGCGCACAGCAGGCACAATCCGCCGTATTGTTTCCACGCGCGGAAATACCCGCCCTGCTGCGTCCCGATTTCCAATGCCGCTGTGCCGACAAGCAGCATGGCGGGCAGCCAAAACACGGCAGAAACGCCGATGGAAACAAACGCAATATACATGCCCCACAGTCCCGACTGTACGAGCGCTGCAATCGCCGCAAAGGACAGCAAAAAGCCGCGCACAGCTGTGAGCAGGGCAATCCACAGCGCCCGTCCCGGAACGGCGCCGAGAACTCCCGCCGCTGCAATCCAGCCAAAAGTTCCCGCTGCACCCGCGCACACGGTGCGGACAGACGGCATGCGTCCGGCAGCATTGCTTGCTACGAGCTTTGCCAGCTCTTGTACATAGCTTCCATTCGCTTGCGGAATATACATACCAGTAAACCCGCCGGCAAATACGCCGCACAACAGGGCTGCAATTAAAAATGCAAATGCCGGTGACTGACGCAGCCGCCGGACAAGCAAAAAGCCAAGAATATCCCGTTTCATAGCCGTCCCCTTTCCGGTTTCCTGCTAGTAAGATATTCTTGGCTTATTTGTGTTATGCTTCTATTATGTAAGCTGCTCGGTCTCAACTTCACCGATGGTTCGGAACATGTCCTCTACCGCAGACTTCATGTGGTTCGGAAAGCGCGGAGAATAGGTCAGATGGCTGATATGCGTTCCATCTTCTGTATCTTCGCTCTCCACTGTGACAACATTGGTTGCCTTTGCCACGCGGTCCTGAATATAGGCGCAGTCCCGCCCCGGAATCGTCGATACCAAGATACGGCCGCGGGTCGTTCCGCAGACCGAGGACAACAACGTAGAAAACTCCCGTTTTTCACCGGACAGGATCATAATTTCCGAGCGGAGCATGGATGCCGAAACATCCGGAATGCAGTTGACGCCCAAGCCGACGAAATAATTGCGACGGCGCTCATCCTGTTCTGCAATATAAATACGGCTGCCGTCTACGACATGATCCCGTAAAATTCCTTTCAGAAGGCGATCGGAGAGCTCGCTGCTGCCGATCATACCAAGTCCAATACTATGCGGCATAAAAATCACCTCATTTTTTCATTCTTCCATTCGCGAAATAGGGGAAAACAGCGAACTGGAGATAGATCCCTGTGAGCAGAATCTATTATTTATAACATCATTATAAAGCGATTCCGTTAAATTTCAACAGCATTTTTGCAAAGCCTTCATTTTTTGTCGTGTTGACGGATTATTCTTCCATCATCTGTGCGGCTTTGAGATAGATTGCACACTCCAAACGCTTTTTCTGCAACTCACAACCCATTTCATACGGCGTTTCAATGTCACCGTTCATGTTGAAGTTCGCTGCTGCGCAGCCGCCGGAGCAATAGAACTTTGCCCAGCAGTCCTTGCACTTCGGTCTGGTGCATACATTCAGGCTGGAGAAATGATTGGAAATATCCATATCAAACTCGCCGTTGTCCAGTGTGCCGAGCAGGAACTCCGGATGACCGACAAACTGATGGCACGGATAAATTTCTCCGTCCGGCGTCACGGCAACGTACTCATAACCGGCACCACAGCCGCGCAGGCGCTTGATGACACACGGGCCCTGCTGCAAGTCTACCATGAAGTGGAAGAAATTGAAGCTTTTTCCTTCCTTGCGGCGCTGCTGCATGATGTCAACCAGCTTTTCGTACTCCTCGCCGATGCGCGGCAGATCCTTCTCGCTGATGTCGTATCCGGTTCCCGGCTCACTGGTTACCGGCTCAACCGACAGCTGGTCAAATCCTTCGTCTGCAATGGCCAGCACGTCATTGGTAAAGTCCAGATTTTTGCTGGTAAATGTGCCGCGGACATAGTAATCCTTGTCCTTGCCGCGCTGAGAAACCAGCTTCTTGAACTTTGGAACAATGACATCATAGCTGCCGCAGCCGCCTGCGGTCGGGCGCATCTCATCGTTGATGCACTTTCTGCCGTCCAAGGACAGCACGCAGTTGTCCATGTTCTCATTGATATAATCAATCTTTTCGTCATCCAGCATCAGGCCGTTGGTCGTGATGGTGAAGCGGAACTTCTTGTTCTTTTCTTCTTCCAGAGAACGTGCATATGCCACCGTCTTTTTCACGGTATCCCAAGCCATGAGCGGCTCGCCGCCGAAAAAGTCTACCTCGATATTCCGGCGTCCGCGGGACTTCTCAATGACAAAGTCAATCGCCTTCTTTGCCACATCAAAGTCCATGGTCATGCGCTTGCCCATGCCAAAATCGCCGGTCTCTGCAAAGCAGTACTTACAGCGCAGATTGCAGTCATGCGACACATGCAGACACAGCGCCTTGATCGGTGCACCGGTCGGAATCGCTGCCGCAATGTTGATATAATCATCATCCGCAAACAGATAGCCGCTCTGCTCCAGCTCATACAGCTCGTGATACGCTTCCTGCAGCTGCTCCTCGGTAAATCGGTCGGACAGACTGCGAAGAATATCCTCCGGACATGTTTCCGTCATACCCGGCGCAACAACAGCAGACAGCGCATATGCCGCATCATCCACCACGTGAACCGATCCACTGTTAATATCCATCAGGATATTGACACCCTTCATGGAAAAACGATGTATCATAATCAAATAACTCCTATGAAAAAATTTCGGGACTGACGCGTGTCAGTCCCGAGCCTGTGTATTCTGTCAAATCCGACTTACTTCTCGTGCTCGCACTTCTGGTTTGCAACGGTGCAGGAAGTCTTGCATGCAGACTGGCAGGAGGTCTGGCATTCGCCACAGCCGCCCTTTGCAGCAGTCTCCTTAAATGTGCAGGTGTTCAGAGTCTTAATGTGAGACATAATCAATTGCTCCTTTCATGTTAAAATATTAGGCGCAGTTATCTGCGCCGTTTTTTCGTTTTTGCAGCCGCTCCCAGAATTGCTCCGGTCAGCGCGCTTGCGATGGCAGTTCCGGAAATGATTCCGGCTGCCGCAGCCTGAACTGCTGCATCGCGCAGCGTCAGACTCAGAAGAAACAGACAGCCCAGCAGCGAAAGCCCTGTCAGAAATCCCAACACAAACCGGTTTGCGGGCGCACGCCGCGCGCTCCAGCCTGCGGTGAGCATCGTCCCCGCGGCAAACGGGAGACAAACCGCCAGCGGCCTCATCTGCAGCCCTATGGTTCCGGCCGACAGCAGGCACGCGCCCGACAGCAGTCCGCCAAAGGTCATCAGCAATCCAAGCAGCACAGGTGCCGCCCAGAAAACCGCGTTGTCTGTCGATTCTGTATGTTTCATGTATGTTCCTCCTCGCGCAGCTGTTTGCACTATGCTACGCGGAGAGAGCATCCATCATGCATACTTACGCCTTCTGCTCCTCCTGTTCGGTGGTAACGGCACGAATCGCCCACTTCTTGAAGCGCATACGGGTGCCACCGCTGGTTTCCAGTACCAGCTCATCTTCGTCGATCTTTACGACCTTACCGACGATACCGCCAATGGTGCAGATATGATCGCCGACTACCAGGCTATCACGCATGGCCTTGTCCTTCTTCTCCTGTTTCTTCTGCGGACGAATCAGCAGGAAATAGAACAGGACAATCAGCAGGACAATCGGAAGCACAGATGCATACGCACTTGCACTCGGCATTGCTGTATCCAGTAAAAAGTTCATAGGATTACACCTCCCATCGAAATACAATACTACAATTATACCCAATCGAAAGAGAAAATACAAGCATTTTTCCCTTATTCCCATAAGATTTGTTTACAGCCAGCCTGGAATGCTGGTATAATAAAAGTGAAACCTAAGGAACAGGAGGTCTTTTCCTATGAAAGTAACAAGTACGGGTATCGTAAACGGCTACTGGGAGGATCGCTTCGGCAAGTTCGGCACGGAGCTTTCCGCAGAGGGCACGCCGCTGCGTTCGATTCCATTCAAAATCGAGGACGCGCCGGAAGGCACGGTCAGCTTTGCTGTCGTTCTGGACGATGTGGATGCCATTCCGGTATGCGGCTTTACATGGATTCACTGGGCACTGTGCGATCTGACCGTCACCGAGCTGCCGGAGGACGCCAGCCGGCATGATCCCTCTCTGATTCAGGGCTGCACCAGCTTCCACAGCGTGGCATCCGACGAGTCCATCGAAGAAGCATCGCGCTACGGCGGCATGGCGCCTCCGGACAAAGATCATCAGTACGATCTGTCCGTCTATGCGCTGGACTGCAAGTTGAATCTGAAGCCGGGCTTCTATCTCAACGAACTGATCCACGGTCTGCGCGGCCACGTGCTGTCGCACACCCGCCTGTCCGCCATGTATCGCGCCAAGTAAACCGTTTTGATTGTTCAGCAGGAACTGCCCGTGCAGTTCCTGCTTTTTTATTCCTCAATCGCGGTTTCAAACACCAGCGTTTCGCTGCTCTTTGGTGCGAGCTTGCGCACGCCGACCTTATTTTCCAACGCATGATCCAGATAATTTGCATCCGGCAGCGTGCTCCACGGCTCGATGCAGACGTAGTTTGTGTCAGAGCCGGTATATTTGCTCCAAATGCCCAAATATGGGAAATCAGCAAATTTCATAGAAATGACATGGTTTGATTTTTTGCTGCGAATGCTGACCTCGCGCCGCGCACAGTCATCCAAAATCAGCGCATCTAATTTGAACAATTCACCGGATAAAAACAGCTTGCCGTCTTGCAGCGGCACCGTGCGCTTGTCCTTGGTAATCATAAGGCTCTCATCATTGATGAGCGGATAAATCGCATCGCCGGAGCCAAAATCCACGTAGTAATCCTCCATGGTTTCGTCGGGCTCTAACGCAACGTTATATGCATCGTGTCCGCCGACTTCATAGTACATCTCGGTATCGCCATGATTGGCCGTGATGTGCTGTTTTTGCAGCGTATTTCCCTCCAGCACATATCGAACGGTAAACGCAAAATCAAACGGATACATCGGTTTGGTATATTCATTTGGCGTCAGCGTAAATGCCAGCGTGGTATCCGTCTGCTCGGTGCAGGCAAATTCCAAATCTCTGCCAAAGCCGTGCTGGGTGATGTGATATTCTCTTCCGCCGACTGTGTACAGTTTATCCTTGAGACGGCCGACAATCGGAAACAGCACCGGTGCATGCCGTGCCCAAACGTGCGGGTCTGCCTGCCAGACATATTCTATGCCGGTCTTTTTCGAACGCATCGAGCACAGCTCAGCGCCCTTGCTGTCGATGCTGACGGAAAATTTTTCATTCTCAATCGTGTACGTCATAGTTTCTCCTTTTCCACAAAAAATACCCATTTTCCTAGGTTCAGTTTAACATTTTTGCGCATATTCGTCAACCGATGCCCAGATGTCTTTGTGAACCGATATGAAAAAAATGATTGACAAGCGGTTTTCTCTGTCGTATAATGCTCACGAAAAGACAATTGAAGACTTTGTTCGAACTGGGGACCCGCGCAAAGCGGTTGAGAGTGGAGATATTGCCTCCTTACTCATTGAACCTGTCCGGTTAGTACCGACGTAGGGAGTTTCGAGGTTATTTACTAGTTTTGAACAAGATCAGCACCTGTAAGACCACGACTTCCAAAGTCGATGGTCTTTTTTCATGTCTATCTTGCAGCAAAAGGAGGAATAACCCCATGAAAGTAAACGGCAACGCGGTTTCTGCGACCGACGGCATGACTGTTCGCACCCTTCTGGAACAAGAGGGCTATCCGCTCACCCGTATTGCGGTTGAGGTAAACGGCGCCATTGTCCCGAAAGCACAGTACGATACCTTTGCACTGCACGACGCAGACGCAGTGGAAATTGTATGCTTTGTAGGAGGCGGCTGATATGCTTCACATCATTTGCAACGGAAAGCCGGTGCAATTGCCCGACGGCATCGGTCTGCAAGACGCAGCAAACCAACTGCAGCCGACCGCATCCGTCACCATTCGCAATGGATTTCAGACCAGTGAAAACTGCATCTTAGCGGACGGTGACAGCATCACCTTGATTGAAAAAGGCGTGCTGCCGCCGCGCGATGTGCTGGAGCACATGATGGCGGCGCGGCATTCGCCAAAAGTGCACGAAACCGTGCGCCGCGCCCGCGTCGGCATCGCCGGTCTCGGCGGACTTGGCTCCAACATCGCCGCTATGCTCGCGCGTACCGGTGTCGGTCAGCTTGTGCTCGCAGACTTCGACATTGTCGAGCCGAGCAATCTCAACCGGCAAAATTATTTTGTCTCCCATCTCGGTCAGTACAAAACCGAGGCGACCGCCTCTCTGATTCATCAGATCAATCCGTTCATCTCGGTAGAAACGCATAATGTCCGCATCACAGCGGAAAACGCGATGGATTTGTTTGCTGACTGCGATGTCGTATGCGAAGCATTTGACAATCCGGTTTGCAAGGCGGAATTGGTTTCCACCCTGCTCAGTGAGTCTGAAACCATTCGCATTGTATCCGGCTCCGGCATGGCGGGCTACGGCTCGTCCAACACCATCGTCACCCGCAAGCGCATGTCCCGCTTATATGTCTGCGGCGATGGCGAAACCGCCGCCGCAAACGGCGTTGGTCTGATGTCCCCGCGCGTCACTGTCTGCGCCGGACATGAGGCAAATATGGTGCTTCGCTTGCTGCTCGGCATCGAAGAACCGTAAACGCATTGATTTTTTATATTTTTCATTGAAACAAAGGAGAACTTTTTATCATGGCTGATACATTTACCCTTGGCGGACACGAATTTACTTCCCGCTTCATTCTCGGTTCCGGCAAATACTCTCTGGATCTCATCAAAGCAGCTGTAGAATACGCCGGTGCACAGATTGTCACGCTGGCACTGCGCCGTGCAACCCTCGGCAGCATTGACAACATTCTGGACTACATTCCGGAAGGCGTCACCCTTCTGCCGAACACCTCCGGTGCCCGCAATGCAGAAGAAGCTGTCCGCATTGCTCGTCTGGCTCGCGAAGTCGGCTGCGGCAACTTTATCAAAATTGAATGTATTCATGAGTCCAAGTATCTGCTGCCGGACAACTATGAGACCATCAAGGCAACCGAAATTCTGGCAAAGGAAGGCTTTGTCGTTCTGCCGTACATGTATCCGGATCTCAACGCAGCACGTGATCTCGTCAATGCCGGTGCCGCTGCTGTTATGCCGCTCGGCGCACCGATTGGCACCAACAAGGGTCTTGTCACCAAGGAATTCATTCAGATTCTCGTAGACGAGATTGATCTGCCGATTATTGTAGATGCAGGCATCGGCAAGCCGAGTCAGGCATGTGAGGCAATGGAAATGGGCTGTGCCGCTGTCATGTCCAACACCGCCATTGCAACGGCTGGTGATATTCCGGCAATGGCTGGTGCATTCAAGCAGGCCATTGAGGCAGGCCGTACCGCTTATCTGTCCGGCATGGGCCGCATTCTGGAAAAGGCATCTGCTTCTTCCCCGCTGACCGGTTTCCTGGCAGACTAAGGAGGAACAGACATGAGCGAAGTTATCAACGCAAAATATATTACCCGTGAGACCAATCACATGGAATATCAGCCGGGCATGGAAATTGTGCCGGGCAACATCATGGAGCAGGTGCTCGAAGCGCGCGAGGGCTATGATGAAGCCAAATATACCGCTGCCGATGTCATCCGCGCCCTGTCCAAGGACGTGCTGACACCGGAGGATTTTGCCGCACTGCTCTCTCCGGCAGCCCAGCCATATGTTGAGCAGATGGCAAAGCGTGCACAGCAGGAGACCCGCAAGCACTTTGGCAATTCCGTCATGATGTTTACGCCGTGCTACATTGCCAATTACTGTGAAAACTACTGCATTTACTGCGGCTTTAACTGTCACAACAAGATTCGCCGCGGCAAGCTCAACATGGAAGAAGTCGACAAGGAAATGGCTGCTATCGCCGAATCCGGTCTGAAAGAAATTCTGATTCTGACCGGTGAAAGCCGCACCATGTCTCCGGTTGAATACATCGGCGAAGCATGTAAGATTGCCCGCAAATATTTCACGGTCATCGGCGTAGAAATTTATCCGCTCAACTCGGACGAGTATCGCCATCTGCACGAATGCGGCGTCGATTACGTCACGGTATTCCAGGAGACGTATAATCCGGATAAATACGAAACGCTGCATCTGGGCGGTCACAAGCGCATTTTCCCGTATCGCGTCAACGCACAGGAACGTGCGCTGATGGGCGGCATGCGCGGCGTCGGTTTTGCCGCACTGCTCGGTTTGGACGATTTCCGCAAGGATGCATTCGCAACCGGTATGCACGCATACCTGATTCAGAAAAAGTATCCGCACGCAGAAATTGCCTTCTCCTGCCCGCGTCTGCGTCCGATTATCAACAATGATAAAATCAATCCAAAGGACGTTCACGAGACACAGCTGACGCAGATTATCTGTGCATACCGTCTGTTTATGCCGTTTGCCAGCATTACGATTTCTACCCGTGAACGCGCCGGTTATCGAAACGGCATCATCAACATTGCCGCAACCAAGATTTCCGCCGGTGTTTCCACCGGTATCGGCGACCACATCGAAGATGAGGATTCCAAGGGTGATCCGCAGTTCATTATCTCTGACGACAGAGATGTTCATGCCGTGCGGCAGGCAATCATCGACGAGGGCTTACAGCCGGTATTCTCTGACTACATTTACGCAGGCTGATGGTAATTTGTGTGACGCACCGGCTGCTGTGTCCGGATGATTTTTTGGAGCGATTGGATCGCATTGCCGCACAGCATCCCTATGCCATTGTGCTTCGTGAAAAGGATTTATCAGAGAGCGAATACGAAGCCTTGGCACGCGATTGCCTGCGCATTTGTCAAAAGCATGATGTTCCCCTCAATTTGAATTCTCAAATTGCTGTGGCACGGCGCATCGGCTGTGATGGCATTCATCTTCCGTTTCATCTGCTCCTGCAGCACAAAAACGAGTTGGAGGATTTTTCCCGCATAGGTGTCTCTCTGCATTCTCCGGAAGAAGCGGCGCAGCTCGCAGATACACCGGCGACGTATGTGCAGGCAGGACACGTGTTTCCGACCGACTGCAAAGCAGGCGTTCCGCCTCGCGGTTTGTCATTCTTGCGTGCGGTCTGTCAGGCGACGGACTTGCCGGTATTCGGCATCGGCGGCATAACTGCCGAGCGTTATCCTGCCGTTTTGCAAACAGGCGCGGCGGGTGCCTGCATCATGTCCGGTCTCATGACCTGCAACGATGTTGCACAAACCATGCAGCCTATGTTATAATTGTTTTGCGCAAAGAGGCGTATCCGAACCAAGGTAGGATACGTCTCTTTTTTTGTTTCATATGCTTGCAATTCTCTCCCTCTGCCGTATACTTATAGATAGAAGATTTTGTGTATAGGGAGACTGCCATGAAATTACTGATTATTACAGCGCCGCTTGGCAACGGGCACAATGCCGTTGCCGGAGCGATTTCCGATTGCTTTACTGCATTATATCCCGACGCTTCGTGTAAGATTTTGGACATGTATGAATATATCAGCCCGCATTTGAAAAAGGCAACGGCGAGCGGATATTTTTTGTCTATGAAAACGCTGTCGCATTTTCATGACATGGCGTCTACTGTCTACACGCGGCAGGACGAAAAGGATTTTAACGAATACACGCCCTCTCGGCTGGCAGATGCGTTTCTTGCCTCCCGTCTGCGCCGCGCCATTGACGAGTACGCACCGGATTGCATCGTATGCACAATGGTTTACGCCGCACAGGCTGTGGATTTGCTCAAGGGACACGGCGCGATTGCTTGTCCCTGCTACGGCATCATTACGGATTTTACCGTACAAAACTACTGGGAGGATGTCGAATATTTTGAATATATCGTTGCGCCGAGCGAGTATTTACAGCCGCAGTTTACACGGCGCGGCATAGATTTTTCTCGCGTTTTGCCATTTGGCATTCCAATTCGCAAGCAATTCCAAATCAAGCATGACAAATTGGAAATGCGCAAAAAGTTTAATCTGGACGAAACGCTGCCAACCATTTTAATTATGAGCGGCGGCATGGGATTTGGTGATGTGCCGGAATACATTGCATCCATTGAACAACTGCCGTTCTCTGTACAAATTCTTGTCATCTGCGGCAAAAATGAAAAGCTTTTTGAAAAAGTGTGTGCGATGCAAACGCGCAATCCCATCAAGGTATTTGAATATGTCAACAATGTTGATGAAATCATGGACGCTGCGGATTGTCTGCTCAGCAAACCGGGCGGTATCACCACCAGTGAATCTCTGGCAAAGGGCTTACCGATGTTAATGATTCATCCGCTTCCGGGCGTTGAAGACCGCAATGTTGAGTTTTTGCAAGCCAACGGCGCGGCAATTTACATCACCAAGACATGGCAAATTTCTGACGCCATCCATTTGCTGTTTCAATGCCCAGGGCGCATGGATCGCTTAAAGGCGAGCATAGAGACCATTGCAAAGCCGCATGCAGCACAGGATTTGTGCCAGCATATCGCGCATACAATAACAAATACGGAGGAACACATATGAGTACAAATTATGCATTTATCGGTGCCGGAAACATGGCAAAAGCCATGATCGGCGGCATTCTTTCGTCTGGTCTTGCTGCACCGGACTGCGTCACCGCAAGCAATCCTTCTGCCCCCAAGCTGGATGCACTGAAAGAAGAATTTGGCATCCGCACCATGCAGCAGGGCAATGCGGCAGCGGCAGCACAAGCGGACGTTTTGGTGCTCTCCGTCAAACCCTATTTGTATGAGGCGGTGATTGCGGAAATCCGCGATGTCGTAAAACCGGAAACCATTGTTGTCATGATTGCGGCAGGACAAACGCTGTCTGCCAATGAAACGCGATTTGGCAAGCCGGTAAAGTTGGTTCGTGTTATGCCCAATACCCCGGCACTTGTCGGCGAGGCCATGTCTGCCGTTTGTTTCAATGCCAATATCACACCGGAAGATCGAACCATCGTGATGGCCATGCTCAACAGCTTTGGCAAAGCAGAGGAAGTTCCGGAAAAATTGATGGACGCTGTAACCGGCGTCAGCGGCTCCTCTCCAGCGTATGTATATATGTTTATTGAAGCTATGGCTGATGCAGCTGTTCTGCACGGAATGCCGCGCAAACAGGCGTATACATTTGCCGCACAGTCGGTACTCGGCTCTGCAAAAATGGTATTGGAAACCGGTATGCATCCAGGTGAACTCAAAGACAACGTCTGCTCTCCTGGCGGCACGACCATTGAAGCAGTCGCTTCGCTGGAGGCCAGCGGTTTGCGTTCCGCTGTCATAGATGCAATTGATACCTGCGTAAAAAAATCGCAGGAAATGAGTAAATAAAGCAAAACGGCACGATGTTCTGAAAATCAGAACATCGTGCCGTTTTTTTATTCCTGCACCAAGGTATGTAAAAACGCGATCGTCTTGTCATCGCAATTGTTTTTGACCAGAATGACGCCTTGCATTTTGCTCAGCATCAAGTAAAAATTGGTGTCTGTCTCTGCGACTCGGTACAGCTTGTCATATGCGATCTGTGTGTTTCCCTGCTTTCGCACCTGCTCCATATGATCCGGATACAATCGGTATACCTGCACTGCACCATCTTGCTGCTTGTGAATCATCTGATAGGTGCGCTGAGCAGAAATGGTATGAACCAATGAAAAAACAGGGAAGATAAGCACCGCAAGAACCAATTCTCCGATCGTGCGGATCATATCGCCGTTTTTCCAACTAAAGATCGCAAGTACAATGCATAACGCAATCAATATGATCTTGGCAATGGTAAAAATTCGATTCATACCGGTCAGATTTTTATGCATCCATTTGTCAAAACGTTTGTATTCTTCCAGCGTCAATTCTGTCCGCGTTTCAAAATAAGTTTGTGCATCTGACATAATCTGTCACTCCTTTGTGAAAAACAAAAAAACCGGAATCCATAAAGAATTCCGGCATATTTGTGTAGGCATCGACCTATCTTCCCGGGCCGTCACCAGCCAAGTATTTTCAGCGTAA
>ERZ1026850.15-NODE-15-length-113676-cov-8.961424_pt1 | contig 113676 bp, 106 predicted proteins | sample MGYA00380155_ERZ1026850 | MGnify/ENA primary metagenome ERZ1026850 (study PRJEB33269, sample SAMEA4719791) | human gut metagenome | biome: human-associated habitat; feature: organic feature; material: feces | place: Cameroon | collected 2013-10 ... | reverse complement strand
TTTTCGTCCCCTGACGGGGCGTAAGTTGTTTCTATGGACTGCCCACCACATGAGGGCGACGGGTGGTGTTTTCGTCCCCTGGCGGGGTGTAAGTTGTTTCGAATGCAAGGCGCACAAGATGCTGGAAGTGTACGAGTTTTCGTCCCCTGGCGGGGTGTGAGTTGTTTCCGATGCTGATTGAGTTGTACGGCGTCGGCGATCGGTTTTCGTCCCCTGACGGGGTGTAAGTTGTTTCAAAAACAACGGCACGTACTCAGCGTGTTATCTGAGTGTTTTCGTCCCCTGACGGGGTGTAAGTTGTTTCTGGAGAACGGCGTTATCCCGTGGCGAAAGCCGTGGTTTTCGTCCCCTGACGGGGTGTGAGTTGTTTCGTAGAGTATGGCACAAAGCTATATATGGCACGCATGTTTTCGTCCCCTGACGGGGCGTAAGTTGTTTCGATATTTACCAGATGGTCACTGACCGAATCATGTTTTCGTCCCCTGGCGGGGTGTAAGTTATTTCTGCTATCAGGATGCACGGCATGCCGTTGTGCTGGTTTTCGTCCCCTGACGGGGCGTAAGTTGTTTCAGTATGACGGAGAGCAGTTTGAGATTTGAGAAGGGAGTTTTCGTCCCCTGACGGGGTGTAAGTTGTTTCAAAACGGAGGATAAAGATGAACGAGAAAGAAATTCAGGTTTTCGTCCCCTGACGGGGTGTGAGTTGTTTCCACGGTGGACATCGGGATTTACAGCCAGCGAGACGTTTTCGTCCCCTGACGGGGTGTGAGTTGTTTCGAAAAGCGTATGGAGAGGGTGGTGTTCAATCGTTTGTTTTCGTCCCCTGACGGGGCGTAAGTTGTTTCAGCAAAAGCCGCTCTTGCTTCCAGCAAAACCGCGTTTTCGTCCCCTGACGGGGCGTAAGTTGTTTCTGGAGTTAAAAGATGGGCAGTTTTGGGTGTTTCGTGTTTTCGTCCCCTGACGGGGCGTAAGTTGTTTCCCTACTGCACCTAATGCTTCCACAAATTTTAACGAAGTTTTCGTCCCCTGACGGGGCGTAAGTTGTTTCTGTTCCGTTTGTTACCGGAATGACCGACAGGCTGGTTTTCGTCCCCTGACGGGGCGTAAGTTGTTTCGAAAGAAAGAGGTGAACGCATGAATAACAAATAGGTTTTCGTCCCCTGACGGGGCGTAAGTTGTTTCCGCCTGTGTTTGCCGCGAAAAGTGTTACGCGGTGTTTTCGTCCCCTGACGGGGCGTAAGTTGTTTCGAAAGGTGTGGAATCCTGACGGCTCTGTATTTGCAGTTTTCGTCCCCTGACGGGGCGTAAGTTGTTTCCATGACTTGCCATCTACGCAAAATACACAACGCGGTTTTCGTCCCCTGACGGGGCGTAAGTTGTTTCAAGACTAAGGTATAATAGAAACATAAAGAAGAGTTTTCGTCCCCTGACGGGGCGTAAGTTGTTTCGGCAAAAGGACACAAAATCCGCATGTTGCCGGAGCAATTCTTGTTACAGTATATCGAAAATTTCCTGCAAATGCAATGCGTTTCGTGGCTTTTTCGAAAAAAATCATATATTTCGCGGTGCGAACCTCTTTTTTCTGTAAAAAAATCTAAAAAGATACAGATTGCTTCGCACGGCGTCTTGAAAAGGTATCCAAAAAGTGTTAGACTGTCCATATGAAATTTGTGAGAATTGGGGGAAGATTATGGAGCAACACAATCAAACGCTATATGCCGTCTACGGTGCATTGGTACACGATTTGGGAAAAATCCTGTACCGCGCCGGCGAAAGCGGTTCGCACAGCGAGAGCGGTTATAAAAAGCTGAAAGCTGTCTGGAACCAGCCGGATATTCTCGACTGCATTCGGTATCATCACGCAGATGCTTTGAAATCTGCTAGTTTGTCCAAGCAGTCTCCGGCATACGTCGTCTATATTGCAGACAATATTGCTTCCGCTACGGATCGGCGGGAAAAAGAAAACGTAGAGGAAGGCGGTCAGCCGTTCAAAAAACATCTTCCGCTGTCCTCTATCTTTAATCTCATGCACGAAAACCCGAAGGATTTTGAAATTCCTCTGGAACCACTGTCCAGCAACTATGCTCGTCCGATTCCGTCCGGCGAATATGCGTTGACCCAGCAGGATTATCAAAATGTTACGAACTGCCTGCTGCAGGCATTGCGCGGCATCCCGCCGGAGCCGCAGTGGATGAACACAACGCTCTCGGTTTTAGAGACATGGACAAGCAGCATTCCTTCCAGCACCAGCACGAGAGAATATGCCGATGTCTCCCTCTACGATCACCAAAAGATTACCGCTGCCACTGCTGCGTGTATCAGCGAATACTTGCTGGAACATGCCGTTTCTGACTATCAGCAGGTATTGGTCAAGCAAGGCAAAAAATTCTGGGATGAAAAGGCATTTCTTTTGTACTCTGCCGATGTGTCCGGTATTCAGAATTTTATTTATACGGTATCTACAGACAATGCCCTTCGCTCGATGCGCAGCCGCTCTTTTTTCTTAGAGCTTCTCATGGAGCACTATATTGATGAAGTTCTGGACGGCTGCGGACTTTCCCGCGCCAATCTGCTGTACAGCGGCGGCGGACACTGTTATATGCTGCTGCCAAACACGCAGAAAACAAAACTGTGCTTGGCACAGCAGAGCGCACACATCAATCGCTGGCTGCGGGAACAATTCGGTATCCGGTTATTCCTTGCTGATGGCATGACACCGTGCTCTGCCAATGAATTGACCAATCAGCCGCAAAAAGATGCGCCATATAAAGAGATTTTCCGCCGCGTTTCCCAGCAAATTTCGTACCGCAAAATGCATCGCTATTCCGCCGCAGAATTGATGGAGCTCAACCGCGGCACGGTCAGAAAAGATGGGCGCGAATGCAAAATCTGCGGTGCTGTGGAGCAATTAAACGGTGAAAAATGCCATTGGTGCAATCTGTTCGAGCAGATATCCCGTGACATCCAAGACAAAAGAAAAACGGTCTTTGTCGTTTCGGAGACGCCGTATACCCAATTGTATATCGAATTGCCGCATGGAGATTCCTGCGCCTATCTCTCTATTTTGGAGACAGACGATGCACAGCAGCTGCTGCAGCAGACGGATGATGTTCTCCGCGTCTATACAAAAAATGCGCAATCGCTTCCATCTGTCGGGTCACGCTATGCAAGCCAGCTGTTTGTAGGCGAATATCACGATTCCAATCGCATCAATGAGCTTGCCGAAAAAAGCACCGGTATTTCCCGCATTGCCGTTTGCCGCATGGATGTCGATGACTTAGGAAAGGCGTTTATCTCTGGATTTGAAAGACCACATGCCGCTGCCGTAGAAGATCAGTACAAATATGTGACGATTTCCAGAACCGCTTCGTTCTCGCGGCAGATGTCACGGTTTTTCAAGTATTACATCAATTCTATTCTTGCACGCGTGACAAAGGACGCACTGGCTGTTACCATCGTGTATTCCGGCGGAGATGACGTTTTTCTCGTCGGTGCTTGGGATCATATTCTGGAAGCCGCCATGCGAATTCAGGAAGATTTTCAGACGTATACGTGCTATACACTGCACCTTTCCGCCGGTATTCTGCTCAAAAACGCGAAATATCCAATTCGCCGTTCCGCTTCAGAAGCTGCAGAACTAGAGGCCTTTGCAAAAAGTCACGATGGAAAAAATGCTGTCACGATATTCGAAGCATCTGCACAGCAGACATATCCTTGGCAAATCTTTCAGGATAAAGTCATCAACGAAAAGAAAAATCTGCTGGAACGCTTCTTTGCAAATCAAGAAGACGCGGAACGCGGAAAAGCCTTTTTATATCGCTTACTGGATCTTTTGCGGAACAGCGAGCAGCGCATCAACTTGGCGCGATTTGCATATCTTCTCGCCCGCTTGGAGCCGAAGAAAAACAATCCGTCCTACGCCATGTATGCCGAATTTTCCAAACAGATGTATCAATGGTACCGCAATCCAACAGACCGCCAGCAGCTGATTACAGCTATTTATATCTATGTATATCAGACAAGAATGAAGGGGGATACCGATCGTGCGTGAAAACAACAGATATCAGCAAAATCGATATGGCGAAAATCGAAGCCGCAATTTTAACGACCGCAAGGACATTACGGCGCTGCCTGTTCCGGAAGACTATGTCGATGCGGCGGATGCAGTGATGCAACAGCTAAGCCAATCAAACGCGAAAGGCGGAAAGCTGACAACCAGCAAACTGCGCAATATTCTGACACTCGTCAGCGACATTTACAATACAGAAAACCGCAGGAGAGAGGATGCCATTTCGAGCGAAAGTGCTGCAAAATTACAAATGCTGCGCATCCGTGTTCTCTATGAAGCAGGCCGCGAACAAAGCGTGAAAAAATTCGTAGAAACCAGCAAACTGTTAGCATACATCAAGGGAATCGACAAGAATCGCGAAAACATGCTTCGTTTTTGTCATTATATGGAAGCACTTGTTGCCTATCATCGTTTCTATGGCGGCGATCCGGATTAAGGGGGATTTTTTGATATGTACGGAAAAGTAATTATTGATTGTACGCTTTTGGTTCGCACCGGCATGCATATTGGTGGAAGCTCTGTCTTTTCTGCCATCGGTGCGGTGGATAGCCCAGTTGTTTCCAATCCCAGTGACGGAAATCCAATTGTTCCGGGCAGCAGCTTAAAAGGTAAGCTGCGTACGCTGCTCGCTCGCAGTTATGCGAAGAATATTCACAATATGCCAGATTTCAACGATGATGATGCGGTCATTATTCGCCTATTCGGCGCGAGCAAATCCGCAGATGGCAAGCCAGTAACTGCTCGCCTCCAGTTCGCAGATGCTTTTGTCTGCAACAAAGATGAAATGAAATCTATTGGATTGACCGAAGTAAAGTTTGAAAACACCATCAATCGAGAAAATTGCACCGCCAATCCTCGACAGATCGAACGTGTTGTTCCCGGTGTTCGTTTTGCCGTGCGCATTGTTTACGATGTAACTGCGGATACCGAAGCAGAAGTATTGGAGGACATGCAGGTTCTCGCAAAGGGCTTCAAGCTTCTGCAAATGGATTATCTCGGTGGTCACGGCACGCGCGGAAGTGGTCGCGTTTCCTTTGAGAACTTCAAAATGAAGGACTTTGAGTCTGGTTTGGATCTGGAAAAGCTGTGTGCAGTCTTTAAGGATGTGGAGAACTATGAAGTATTGTCTGTTTAAATTGGGTTTCACCTCTCCTGTCCATTTTGGAAGCGGTGCTATGGCACATAGTCTGGACACCGGTGAAATGACTTGCCATGCAGATACGCTGTTTTCTGCTCTATGCCACACTGCTTCTGTGCTCGGCGGCGAATCCAAGGTAGAATGGCTCGTCCGCCTTGTACAGCAGGATGCACTTCGATTCTCTGACTGCATGCCATATCAAGACGAAACACTCTATCTTCCCCGCCCTTGCTGGCAGCCCATGAAACAATTGGATTTGCCCTCTGGTGACAGAAAAATTCTCAAAAAGGCAGAATGGATTCCTGTCGATGAAATGGAATCGTGTCTGTCTGCCCTGCGCGGAGAAGGAACATACAATTGGGTAAATGCCGGAAATAAATCAAAATTCGGTACGACCGTAGAGATGACAAAAGCCGCTGTTCCCGACCGTGAAGATGCTGTGCCGTATACTGTCGGCTTGTTTCAGTTTTTTGAAAACTGCGGATTATATTTTATTCTGCAATATGAGCAAGAGGACGATGCCGCACAGATAGAGCAACTGGTGCAGGCACTCGGATACTCTGGCATCGGCGGAAAAATCAGTGCTGGATATGGAAAATTCGAAGTGGCAGACACCGCATACTTTTCTTGTGCAGAAGATACATATGATGAGGCAACCGCTTGGTTGTACCAACACTTCAATTGCGCAAACAGCAAGCATTGGATGCTGCTCTCTGCCTCTCTTCCAGCCGATGCAGAGTTGGAGTCAGTCATTCCTTCTGCCTGCTTTCAGGTAGTCCGCCGCGGCGGGTTTACGCATCCCCGCGGAAAAAATGCAGAATTATTGAAAAAGCAAACACAATACTTTTTGTCCAACGGGTCTATCATCGCGCAGCCTTTTTCCGGCGATTTATTTGACGTCGGATTCAGTCCAGATCATCCGATCTATCGGTATTCCAAACCGATCTTACTGGGGGTAAATCTATGAAGCAACTGGGACATTTGCAGGAATACACACTTACACTGACTACAAAAGCACCCGTATTCGTTGGTTCTGGCGTCGTATACGGAAAAATGGACTATATTTTTGACGCAGCCAGACAAACAGTGTCTTTTATCAATCAGACACAATTCTTTCAGTTGCTGATCGACCGCGATCTGATTGATAAGTACGAATCTTTTATTCTAAACAAGCGTCCAACGGATACGATTCAGTATTTTCTAAAAAACATCTGCAAATTAGATGCCAAAACAATCAACAGCTTGATTGTCAACCGCGTTTCCGCCGCAGATGCATTAGATGAAAACCACTCCTTAAAGGAGATACAAGCCTTTATTCGCCGGGCCGATGGTCGCGCGTATATCCCAGGCAGTTCATTAAAAGGCTGCCTGCGCACGGTTCTGCTCACAAATATGCTGTTGCGCGATTCAAACAAAGCAGAGCCTATAAACATAAAACAACTGGAGAGTAAATATCTGCACACCTTGCAGATTACAAACAAACAGTCCGACATGGTAAACAGTATCATGCGTGGCATTTCTATCTCTGACAGTGAACCTATCGATGAAAAAAATATGATTTTAGCTTCTAAAATCGATTCTCTTCCCGATGGTTTTGAAAATAAAATTAACGTTGTTCGGCAATGTGTTGCTCCGGAAACCAAAATAATGTTTCGTCTGACATTGGATCAAAACATTCTCTCTGACGCAAACATCTTGACGGAATTACGCGAAGCGATCCGAGCTTTTGACGCATTTTATATCCAAGAGTACAATTCCCATTTTGCTATAAAAAAAGAATTTGAAGATTTATTCCGCGATGATTTTATTGTTTTGGGCGGAGGCAGCGGATTTTTTGCCAAAAATCTTATTTATCCATTCTACGCTCCAAATCATGCAGAAGCAGTGAAAACTGTTTCTAAAAGTATGCAGCGGTCATTCAAGAAGCATAAACACGAAAAAGATATAGAATACGGCATTTCCCCGCACACGTTCAAGATAACAGAGTTTGACAGGTTCGCATACCCTATTGGGCTCTGTCAGGTGACAATCCAATGATACAAAAATTTCAATATCTTATACAGACGCCGGACGGAACGTCCATTCCATCTTTTTGGGCTTATCGTCTATATGCTGCACTTTTAGAACAATTGCCCGTTGAGTTTGCAGACGCTGTTCATGAACAAGGATTTAGCGCAATTAGCCAATATATCCGTTTTGACCATGAGAAACATCAGAGCATATGGGTTGTTTCTCTATTAACAGACGATGCTATCAGCTATTGTGCACCGATCCTGACAAATATAACCCACTTGTCCTTGCATGAGTCGACGATAATAATAAAAAAAATCCAACAAAGCGATGTCCTCACTGCGGATACTATAATCACGCAGGCTGAGCAGTTGTCATCATCTCAAGCGGTACGCATTGTTTTTCATAATGCGGCTTCGTTTAAATCCAACGGAATATATCAGATTTTTCCAACGGTTTCGCTCATTCTCCAAAATTTATTGCAACGTTGGAACGAGTTTTTCCCTGAAATGTTATTAGAAGATGATGATGCCATCCAAATGCTGACAAACAATCTTCGTATTCGTTCGTACCGGTTGAAAAGCAATACATATCGGTTAAAACAGAGTTCCATTCCCGGATTTTGCGGCGAAATAGTCATCTCTTCCAAGCTCTCTCCTCCTATGTTAGAGCTCTGGAAAATACTGCTTATTTTCTCAGAATACGCCGGAATCGGCATCAAAACCGCACTCGGAATGGGAGGCGTTTCGATTTTCGTATAGAGGTGAAGCAAAATGGGTGAAAAACCATTCTCTGCCGTGGCAACGGTGCCGGAGAATGACATCTGGCAGACAGCAATACACAGAGAACGCAAACTATATACACACGAAAATGACAAGAGAGAGTCCTTTGAACGAGATTTTACCAGAATTCTCCATTCGTTAGGATACCGGCGATTGAAGCACAAAACGCAGGTATTCTTTAACACGCACAATGACCATATTTGCACACGGATGGAGCATGTTCAGCATGTTGCATCTGTCAGTCACACCATTGCTCACACGCTCGGTCTAAATACAGAGCTAACAAATGCGATTGCAACAGGGCATGATTTGGGACACGCGCCATTCGGTCATCAGGGAGAAACTGTTCTGAAAAATCTCGTTCATCAATTTACAGAGGAACCATTTTTTCATGAGAAAAACAGCTTGATTTTTGTCGATGATATCGAATTACTGGAAGACACACAGTGTCATCTATGCAATTTGAATTTAACATACGCAGTTCGCGACGGTTTGATTTCGCATTGCGGAGAAATTGACGAAAACCATTTGAAACCGCGCACGCAGCGCATCGACTTGCGCTCACAATTCCAATATTCTGGACAGTATCAGCCCTTTACTTGGGAAGGATGCGTTGTCAAGGTATCAGACAAAATTGCGTATTTAGGCAGAGATATTGAAGATGCTGCCAGATTAAATTTTTTAGATAAAGACTCTCATACAATATTAACTAAAATTGGAGAAGCATATCAGATACCGTCTTTGCATATGGTAAACACATCGGCATTGATTAGTACGCTCATTTCAGATCTATGCCAACACAGCAATCCCCTTGACGGCTTACAATTTTCGCAAAATATTTTGCATCTGCTGAACGAAATAAAAGCATATAATTTCACATATATCTATGACAATCAAAGATTTTGCTATTATAAAAAGTATGTCGAATTGGTACTCACAACACTCTACACGGAATTGAGCCATTGGTACGCTGCAGAAAACACGTTTGATGCTATTCACCGGCAAGAGCGGTGGTGCGAGGAGCTTGCCAAAGGATTTGGAAACTGGTTGGCATTATATTGCGAGCCTGATATTGTCACGCAGTCATACAGCCTCCAAGAAGTACAAAAAGCTGATAATCGAAAAATTTACGGCAACTTGACAAATCCAGTGCAATACAAGCGCGCGATTGTCGATTACATTGCCGGAATGACCGACCCATATGCAATCAAAATGTTTCACTCCCTGACATCGTTTTGACAAAACCAAAAAAGTTAGACAATATTTCAGAAAAAATATTCAAGCAACTGAAAGAGCTTGTTGTCTGTGAATTGCAGGCGGCAGGCTCTTTCTTTTTGAATTCTGGCGTATATAGTTTAACACCCCATTTGTTAGACGTTATATCATACTGTCTAACAAATGGGGTGCAGTTCAAAAATCCTTCTTTTTTAAGCCAAAAATGCTTGTACGTCTTTCAATTTTGCTTCTCCGGCCTTTCTGCCGAGGTCATAGACCCGTTTGAGTTCCGCAGGATCATGTACGACCTGTTTGATGTTCAGCGGGACATCCGGACGAATCACACAGACATCGCCCTGCTGTTCGAGCAGGCGGACATATGCGGTTGTTTGATTATACATATCGTGCCGTACTTCTAAGGCGTGAATCACTTCCGGATATTTACGCAGAGCAATCCGAAACAGGGGCAGCAGCTTGTTTTTATGCTTGATGTAATCGATCGGCTGCGTCAAAACAATGACATTCTTCTGGTATCCCAGTTTCTGAAACTTGCGAATCGGAATCGAATCGGAAATGCCGCCATCCAATAGCTGATAACCGCCTACTTCTACGACGCGCGATACCATCGGCATGGAAGCGGAAGCACGCATCCATGTGATGTCCGTGTCTTTTCCTGTCGGGCAGCTGTGATAGACCGGTTTGCCGGTTTGCACATCGGTGCACACGACATAAAATTCCATCGGATTTTTTTCATATGTGTCTGTATCAAAGAGATCCAGCTTGTTAGGAAGTTCATGATAGCAAAAATCTGCGCCATACAAGTCGCCTGTTTTTAGCAGAGAACGAAAGCTGGCATATCGCGGATCGTTACAGAATCTGGTGTTGTAGCGCAAGACACGGCCGATTTGCTCGGACTTGTAATTACAGCCGAATACAGCACCGGCAGAAACACCAATTGCACCGTCAAACGTTACATGATTTTCCATGAGGACATCCATCACGCCGGCGGTAAATAATCCGCGCATCGCGCCGCCCTCCAAAATCAAACCCTTTTTTGCCATAAGTAATACCTGTGCTTTCTGTGATTTTTTCATGCATTTATTATACACCGGATTGCAAAAGATACCAAGGCATCCGGAAATAAGAAAGTAAAAAAAGTAAAACACAAAATCTACATTAAGAATGATTCTTAAGTTTATTGACAAAGCATCTTGCTCCGATTATCATAGATACAACAAGAAACGAGGTGTTTTTATGATGAATCTTACAAAACCAGATGAAAAAATTGCCATTTTGACGTGTATGGATATGCGGCTTGACCCGAAAAAGTTTCCGGGACTAGAGCAAAGCAAGGCTTATGTCATTCGAAACGCTGGTGGCAGAGCAAATGAAGAGACGATTCGTTCGCTGGTTGTAGCGCATAAATTCCAAGGCGCAAAGGCAATTTTTGTCATTCAGCACACGGATTGCGGCATGATGAATTTTACCAATGATATTCTCTGTGATTTGTTGGAGGAGAGTTTACAGACCTCTGTTTATGGAAACAACGGCTGGTACAATCCAATCAAAGAAGGCGGCAGCCGCGCCGGACAGTATATCAATTTTCAGCCCATACGAAATCTGGAACAGAGTGTCATCGATGATGTGACATACATTCGCAATCATCCTCTGATTTCCAAGAAGATTCCTATTTATGGATATATCTGCGACGTAAAAACCGGAGAACTCCGGCCGGTGCAGCAAGCCATGCAAATCGGACAGATACAGGAATAAAAAACAGGTTTGAGAGAAAATCAAATCCATCCGCAGCTTTTCAAAACAAAAATCCACAAAAACAGCGTCACGACGGAAACCGCAGTGCTTGCCACAACCAGTTCTCCGGCGAGGGCGCCGTCACCGCCCATGTTGGCGGCCATCGGATACGAAGCCGCCGCCACCGGTGTGGCGAACATGGTCAAATAGACAAAACGGCTGACCGGCTCAAACTGCAGGGCAAGCGTCACAAGCAGCATGCAGGCAGGAAGTACAAACAATTTCACAGCAAGTGTTGGAATGACGTACTTGGCATGATCCAACAGAGAAGAAAAATGGAGCGTACTGCCCAAAATAAAAAGCGCGAGCGGTGTTGTCAAATCGGAAAACTGAGCGATTGGTTTTTCTATGCACGCAGGCAAGGGAATCCCCAATACGACAAAGACCAATCCGACCAGCGCGCCGAAAATCATGGGATTGGACAGCACGCGCTTGAGAAGCGGGAGTACCCGAATGTCATCTCCGCGGAAATACTCCAGAATCATGATGGCAAAGATATTATAAATCGGAATAATAATTGCAATCATGGCGGATGCAATCGCTGCGCCGCTGTCACCAAAGATATTGGTGGAGAGCGGCAGAGCAAACAGCACGAAATTGCTCCGGTAAATCGCCTGAATAATGACGCCGCGTTTGGCATTTTCTTTGACAATGCGCGGAACAATGAGAAAAGCTGCTAAAATAGTGAGCAGAACACTGATTACACTGACGAGAATCAATTTTTTGTCCGGTGTAATTTGTGAGGCATGATGATACAAATTGTAAAACATCATGATGGGAAAAAACACGCGAAAAACCATCTGGTTCATGCGGCGCATAAACGGCTCATCCACTACTCCGGCAACGCGAACGAAATATCCAAACAGGATATAACACAAAAAAGGAACAACTGCATTGACAGCAATCAGAATATTATCCATGCAGCATCATTCCAAGTTTCCTGTCAGCGTCATGATGGCAGAGAGTGCTGCCAGCGGCGCGGTCTCGCAGCGAAGAATGCGCGGACCAAGTCCGACTGTTTTGGCGCCTGCTTGTGCCGCGGCTTGTGCTTCTTCTGCGGCAAATCCGCCTTCCGAGCCGGTAACCACAGCGATTTTTAAACGGTCGCCGTTGTCTTTCTCCGGCAATTGTTTCAGCAGTGTATGCAGAGATTCCCCGCCGCATTCGTAAAAAAACAGAACCAAATCATACTGCGCCCAATCGGCACAGACGGCAGCAAAGTTTTTCAACGGCATGCAGACCTCAGGCAAAATACCTCTGCCGCATTGCTTGGCGGCCTCAGCGGCAATGCGGTTGTATCGCGTATTTTTTTGCTCCTCTTTTTTGGGAGCTGCGACGCAGTATCGACTGAAAAACGGGATAAAGCGCGCACAGCCCAATTCTACGCTGTGCTGAATGATTTCTTCCAGCTTGTCCTGTTTGGGGTATCCGGCGTACAGGGTGACCGTGATGTTTGGTTCTGCGGTGCTTGGGTATCCTTCCTCTACGGAAAATTCGACAGCATCTTCCGGAAATCCGGTGATATGTGCGGTGTATTCAACGGCATTTCCATCACACAGAATGACGGTTTCGCCAAGTTTTGCGCGCATGACACGAGCCAAATGATGTGCGTCTTTGCCTCGTAAAAAAGCAGTTCCATCGGCGATTTCAGTTGTAAAGTAACGGTGCGGCATATGCTCCACTCCTTTTGATAAATCTGAATGTATTCTCTTTTACCATAGCATATTTTCTCTATAGACGCAATTGTATGCGGGAAGAAAAAGTTGATTTTGTGCAGGACTACAATACATGTTGGACAATCCTTCTATTCTTCTCAAGATTTTGCCGCTTAGCTTGCTCGACGTAATCGCCGTTCGCTTCTCTTGGGTTTTCGCAGGCTTGACAAATCTCCTGTGCGTCTGCTATAATAGCTATACAAATTATTTCTTGTGCGCGGTATGTTTTACACCCGCCGCGCCGGGTATCCGTGGTTATAGCTCGTCATATGAATCAGTGGCGCGGATTACACCATCTGACCATAGCCAGCCATAACCTGTATTGTAGAGTGGATGTGGCATATACTCACCTCCTCTCTATGAGAGCCATTGCTTTGTGGGGCGTTGGCTCTTTTCTTTTGCGCGCGGATTGAAAATCGAGTGTTTACTGTCCGGCCTGCTTGCTGTATACTGTACATAATACGGAGGTTTGGATATGAGCAAAGAATCAGACGAGAGAAAAAGACGGTTGAATGGTACAGTAAGCAAAACACAGTATGAGATACAGAAGGCTAGTAACGAAAGATATTTAGCCAAGTTTGATAATGTAGTTACGCGTGTTCCCAAAGGCGAACGTGATATCTGGAAAGTCTACGCTGCGCAGAAAGGCAAGAGCTTGAATGCCTTCATTACAGACTTGGTTCATAGCGACATGGACAAGGCGGGCTTTGACTATACGTTACCGAAAGAGGACGAAAGATGAGCAAAGAATCAGATGAGAGAAAAAGACGGTTGAATGGCGAAAAGTCGGCATATGAGAAAAATAAGGAGAGCGCAAACAAATACCTTGCAAAATTTAAAAATCAGACATTGAGAATGCCAGTCGAAGAGGCACCTTTATGGAAACAGGCTGCTGAAAATCATGGAAAAAGTCTGAATCAGTATATTCGAGATTTGGTCTATGCTGATAATCCAGACCTATTCCCCGCGGAAGATAATTAAGAGCATCCGGAGTGAACCGCACCCCATTTGTTAGACAGTATGATATACTGTCTAACAAATGGGGTGTTTATCTATGTCAAAAAGAAAAACGAACAAACGATAAAGGGCCTGCCGCCTGCAATTCACAGACAACAAGCCCTTTCGGTTGCTTGAATAATTTTTTCTGAATATTGTCTTATCGCTGCACCTTGCGCAGAAATGCCTGTGTACGCGGGTTGTGCGGGTTGTCGATCACGTCCGCCGGTGCGCCCTCTTCCACAATATAGCCGTCCGCCATAAAGATGACGCGGTCGGATACTGCACGCGCAAAGTCAATCTCATGTGTGACAATGACCATCGTCATTTTCTTCTCTGCCAGTTGACGCAGAATCTTTAGTACTTCCGTGGTCAGTTCCGGATCCAGCGCTGAAGTCGGCTCATCAAAAAACAGCATCTGCGGATGCATTGCCAATGCGCGCGCAATCGCAACGCGCTGCTGCTGTCCGCCGGATAACTGACACGGATATGCATCCGCTTTATCTGCCAGACCGACATCCTCCAGCAGCTGCTTGGCTTCTTCCATCACTTCGCCTTTGCTGCGCTTCTGCACATGCACCGGTGCATCAATCAGGTTTTTCATGACGGAATAATGCGGAAACAGATTGAAGTTTTGGAACACAAGTCCGTAAAACTCTTTGATTTTTGCCAACTGTTCTTTGCTGGCATAAGTACCATTTTTGACAGCCGCTGTACCGCCGTACAGCAAATCTCCGCCATTCATGGTTTCCAGCATGGTTGCACAGCGGAGCAGGGTCGATTTACCAGAGCCGGACGGGCCGATAATGGAAACAACTTCGCCTTCTTCTACGCTCATAGAAATATCCTTGAGAACTTCCAGTTCGCCAAAATATTTTTTCAAATGATTGATTTCCAGCAGTTTCATGATATTCCCTCCTCTTTACTGGTAATATGCGAGCTTGCGCTCCAAACGCTCCATAACAAATGCAACCACATAGTTGAACACGTAATAGAACAAACCTGCAACAAACAGCGGTGCAATGGACGCATCAGACGCTGCAACCTGCTTTGCCAGCGTAAACATCTCCGCATATGCCAAAACAAATGCCAACGATGTGTCCTTTGTCAGTGTAATAATTTCATTGGTGACCGGCGGAAGAACATGCTTGACCATCTGTGGAAAAATAATCTTGCAGAACGTCTGTGTCTTGGTATAGCCCAGCACTTCCGCCGCTTCATACTGTCCCTTTGGAATTGCCTGAATACCGGAACGATAAATCTCTGCAAAATACGCTGCATAGTTGATGGAAAAGCCGACGATTGCCGCCCAAAAACGCCATGTATTGGATACATTCATGCCAAACACATAGTACGGGCCAAAAAAGACAACGACCAGCTGCAGCATCAGCGGTGTACCGCGCAGAACCGAAATCACAAAGTTAAACACCATGGACAGCGGCTTGATTTTGGACATGCGTCCAAAACATACCAGCAGGCCGAGCGGCATAGAAAAAATCAATGTCAGGACAAACAGCAGCAGCGAGGAAGAAATACCTGCGCCGATCTCCTGCACAACAGAAATAAAGTATTGCATCGTGTGCCCTCTTTCTTCATGATAGAAATAAAAAGCGGCGGAAAAGGATTCTCCGCCGCTCTGTTAACAAAAACCAAGCGAGTGTTACTGCTTGTTCAAGCACCAAGTTTCAGACAGGAAACTATATGCGCCATCGTCCTTCTCGGACCATTCCTTTACAATCTTATCCAGTGTGCCGTCCTTTTGCAGCGCATCCAATGCGGTCTGCACCTGATCGCGCAGGGTGTCATTGCCCTTCTTGAAGCCAATGGCATACTGTTCAGAGGAAATCTTCTGATCCAGAATCGTGTATTTATCAGCGCCGCGATTTGCAATCTGATAATTTGCTACGCCAACGTCCATGGCAATGGCATTTGCTGCACCGGATTCCAAATCCATAAATGCGGTGTTGTAGTTGGATACCTGTACCAGCTGACCGACAGAAGAAGCAATCTGCTTGCCGACATCCGTTGCATCGTCGCCCTGAAGCGCAGCCAGTGCAGAGGAATCTGCCTGTACGTCCATGATGACACCGGACAGACCGTCAATGCTGGTGATATTGGAATCCTTCTTGACAACAACGACCTGCGAGTTATCAATGTACGGCTTCGACCAAGTGTAGTCATCCTCGCGGCCGTTCATCGTGAAGCCGTTCCAAATGCAGTCAATCGAACCGCCGCTCAGCTCCATATCCTTGGAATCCCAGTCAATCGGCTGCTTTACCAGCTTCCAGCCATAGTAATCGCAAACGGCCTGTGCCAGATCCAAGTCAAAACCTTCATAATCATCGCCGTTCTTATATCCATACGGCGGGAACTCTGCGTCAAAACCAACAGTCAGCTGGGTGCGATCTTTCGGGTCAGTAGAATCCGTCTGCGCGTTTTTATCAGACGAGCCGCATCCGGCCATGAGACCAATACACATCACGCCAGCCATCAGCATGGCTGCAATCTTTTTCAGTTTCATATTTTCTTTCTCCTAAAAGTTCATGATAGGCAAAACGTCATGTATGATTCCGCTATGCCAAGTACATGTTATATTTTATTCTTTTAGCACGATAAAGTCAATATGTAATTGTGATTTTCCCTTTAATATTTTGTCTAAAACCTGCGGGATACATCCCAAACAGCAATACGCCATGTAAAGCCAAATTGCTTTACATGGCGTATTGCTTTCATCAAGTATCGTTTTCCAAGAAAATACTGCGGCAAATGCTCGCGGTTACCGCCATTTGTTCTTCATTGCTTATGCTTGCAGCGCCATCCTCATCCTGCTGGCCGTAACTGCCAAAATAGGAATGATTTCCGCCGCTAATAATCGTTTCTGCATAGCCCACCGGCAAATTACCTTTGTATCCTCTGTATTTGTCCCGATTCATGACGCCGTCATTGCTGCCATAAATGCACAGCGTTTTCAGCTTAGTTCGCCGTAAGTCCGCCGTGGAATAGGCAGCGAGCAAAACCAATCCGTCCAATTGGTCTGCGTGTCTGGATGCATAAATGGCCGCCATAGATCCGCCCAGAGAATGGCCGCCGATGTACCATTTTTCAATGTCCGGAAATTTTTCGCGCAGTCCATCCGCCGCCGTGATGTCCAGCACAGCAAGATTTACCGGCATCTTTTCCAATAGACAAAGAAATCCTTGCCTGGATAACTCCTGCATCAGCGGCGCGTACGCGGTGTACTCAACTTTTCCCCCGGGATAGAAAATCAATGCCGCCTTTGGCTGCTCCGGAATAAAGGCAAGTGTCCGGCTGTTGATTTGCTCAACCGTGACCTCCGGATGCTCCAGCACTGCCTGCGCCTGTGCCGTCGCATGATAATAATTATGAATATATTTGCCTGTAGATATAACGCAGATGATAACCAAACCAATGAGCATGGCATGGATTGGCCAGAGCAGTCGTTGTCGTTTGTTCATCGCATGTATGCTCTCCCTCTTCACACATATCTGTTGATATTTAGAATTAGTTTACCACAGATTGCCTCGCTTTTCCAGAATTACTGTGCGTTCTATGTATTTTTTCGCAAATATCCAAGTATTCTCCCAACTTCGCACAATTTATTCGTACTTTTTTTGATTTTCTCGTGCATTTATAACAAAAGTGTGATATGATATAAGAAATTAAGTGCAAAGGAGTTGTTTTATCATGGAAAACAATCTTTTTACCAATGCCCACATTCTGGCATGGCTTCAGTATTTTTCCGATCAGGCAGACGTCGATCTGGAGCGTGTCAAGATTCTGGATATTACGCGGAAGAATAAAAATCTGATTCCAACGGTAGAATCGCATCGTTCTACGCTTGTGTTTACCGAGGCTGGCCATCCGGATATTTTCTATCGGATGTTCAACGCAGGTCTGGGCGAATGCACGGTCATCTACAACGAAGGCAGCGAGCCATCCGGTCCCATCAAGCAAAACAAGGTCTATGACATGATGGATCGCGGCATCAATGCGTCCGCGGGCATGCTGATTCTCAATCCGAATGCCCGCAGCACGTTCCGCTTCGGCATGAGCAATCAATCCTTTGCATACGGCTCTGTTCGTTACGTCGGCGCAGAAATTCGTGCTGTCATCCTGAGCAAGATGCAGATTGATGTGCAAAAAAATATCTGTGTGATTTCCGGTGAATCCATCGCCGTGGAAGCCGCAAATCTCGCAGCAGAAGGCACGGTCATCGCTGTCGAGTACAACAAACATGACCGCAAGACACTGGAGGACAATGTCAGTCAGTTCGGTCTCAACAACGTTTCTATCGTGGATCATGTGGACGAGGAAACCTTCCAAAATCTTCCGGTTCCGGATGTGACGATGCTCGTTGCATCTGCCAGCATGGAACAGGAAATGGCATGTCTGCTCAAGCTCAATCCAAATATGGAGTTTGTCATCTATACGTTGGATTTCGGCGTTGCTGCCAGCATGTCTGAGCTGTGCAAGAAGATGGGAATCATTGATGTGGAGATCATTCAGATTGCCGTTTCTCACCTCAACCAAAAGCACAACTTCGAGACGCAGCCTGCTCCGTGGATTATTTCCGGCAAGGCAAACGGCGAAAGCTAACCGCATATCTAAAAACCAAGGCAGAGCATGATTTTATGCTCTGCCTTTTTTGTTATGCCTGTTCCAGCAAGCGCTGTGCATCCGCGTGTGCTTGCTCAAACGTCTGAAAATGTACCGTATGAATGCCAAACTTCTGCGCCGCCTCACAGTTGTCCTTTCTGTCATCAATAAACAGACAGCGCTCTGCGGTCAGCTGATACTGCTCCAAGCAGGTTTGATAAATCGCCGGATCCGGCTTGAGCAAATGTACATCACAGGAAAAAACGCCGCCGTCCATCTTTTCCAAAAAAGTAAAGCTCTCCGGCACTTTGTCGATAATATACCGCGCATAGTTGGACAAAAACAATACGCGAAGTCCCCGCGCCTTCATCTCATCAATCCAAGTATCCGCATACGCATTTTTAATCAGGCTTGTGCCGATGTTGTCATAGATGCGCTGAATATCTTCCCGATACTGCGGAACGCGGGCAAAAAATGCATCCAGCACTTCCTGTTCCGTCCATACGCCGCGGTCAACCTCATCCCACAAGCCGCTCTGAAACATGACATCATCAATCATTTGCCGTTCTTTGGGGTCTGCCACCATGCGGTGCAGATACTGCTGCCACTCAAACTCTACCAGAACGGTTCCAATATCAAAGAGAACGGTATCTATCATCCTGCACCTCCTATATTATCGCTTTACTTCGCCTCGCTCACAGCGATTGCCCCAGCTGTCAATCAGCTTGCCATCGCGGAATACACAAATAATCTCGCAGTTATTCGGACAGCGTCCGCAGCTCGCTTCTCTGGTATAAAACTCCATTTCTTCCATGGCAAAGTCAAATTCCTGCCGTTTGTTGCTTCGGCGCGCCAAAATCGCCGCGCCGAGCGCGCCCATCAGATGGCCGTTCTGGTCAACGATGATTTCGCAGCCAAGCAGCTTTTCAAACGCCGCCACAACGCCCTTGTTCTTGGAAACGCCGCCTTGGAACACGACCGGACTTGCAATCTTTTTTCCCTTGCCGACATTGTTCATATAGTTGGCCGCAACTGCGTTGCAGACGCCGGCAATGATGTCCTCGCGCGGATGACCCATTTGAATCTTATGCACCAAATCGCTTTCCGCGAATACCGTGCATCGCGCGGCGATTTGTGTCGGATGCTTGGACTTCAACGCATACTCGCCAATATCCTCCACCTCAATGCCCAGACGCTTTGCCTGACTGGACAAAAATGCGCCGGTTCCGGCCGCGCACAGCGTATTCATCGCATAATCTACCGCCACGCCATTTTCTACCAGAATAATTTTCGAATCCTGACCGCCGATTTCCAAAATCGTGCGAACCTCCGGATAAAATGTCGTCGTGCCGACAGCGTGCGCGGTAATTTCGTTCTTTACCATGGTCGCGCCGACAATAACGCCGACCAGCTTGCGCGCACTGCCTGTGGTGCCGGTTGCCACGACTTTGTACTGCTGCTTGTCGAACTGCTTTTCCAGCAGTGCAACAAGCTTCTTGACGGCGCCAATCGGATCTCCCTGTGTCCAGATGTACGCGCTCGCCAAAATATTGTTCTGTTTATCTATAATCACGCCTTTGGTGGAAATGGAACCGACATCGATTCCAAGATATGCATGTTGACGTCCCATCCGTTAAAATACATCCTTTCTCATTGCAATCATATCATAAAATGCTTCCAGTCTTGTCATCAGACCCGCTTCGCCGGTCTGTACATCATAGGTCAAATACAGAATCGGAATCTTTTCTTCCGCGCCGATGGTCTGCAAGACCGGCATGACATCAATCTCCGGCGTGCATCCGGCAGATTTCACATGGATAATGCCGTCAAATCCTCGGCGCGCGTACTCCCGCGCAGCCCAAATATTTGCCGTAGACGTTGGTCCCATTTCATACGTGCACAGATCTTTGATCTTTGCATTCATGTTCTTTTCGCCCGGATAATGCACCATGCGGTTGGATACATTCATCCAACGATGTACTTCCACGCCCATATCTGCGATGGTCTGTTCCAAATCCAAATTGGAAAATGGATCCATAACCGTAAAGAACTCACCGACAATGCCGACACGCAGCGGTTCCGTCGGTTTATCCAGCGGCGTGTCGCTGAATACCTTCTTTACTTCCCGATAGATGCGGTCAATATCCTGTCGGGATGATACGCGCTCTGTCTCCCGCAGGAACTGCTTATATGCTTTTTTATACGCACCGGACGGGTCAAACCCGCAGTTTTGATAATACTCATCCGTCACTTCATCAATATATTCCAGCAGCTTGAGCGCATCCATTGCTCCGGGGATGATACGCGTATACTTTACTTTCGGATTGATACGCTTGAGGACTTTCAATAAATCCTTTTTCTTTCCTGTGCTGTATGCAGCCAGATTGATAAAATCAAATTCATAGCCGAGGTCTCGAAGAATCTGCTCCTGTAATTCGCCGTAATACCCCAGACGGCACAGACCGTGTGACATCATCAGCGTATCTGCGCCCGAATCCAGCGCTTCAATCATGCATCCCAGCGTGCTCTTAAACGGTGTACAGACCGTGTCCGGACTGTATCGCGCGCCGATTTCCAGCGTATGCCGCGTCATTTTGGGCGGCAGAATGTATTTCTGTCCCATGCAGACTTCGATAAAATAGCGAATCACGCCGCTGTAATGGGCAATGCGCGGGAACATAATTTTTTTCTGATTTGACGTAGACGGAATTTCTACCGGTGTCATAATGTTCCCTCCTTAAAGTGAATGATGTCGACAAAGCTTTCCAATCGGGTTTCTACGCCCGCGGTTCCGCTTTGCGCGTCCAGCGTCAATGTGAGAATCGGAACGCCCTTCATGCGGCGCTGAATCATCTCGTCAATCATAGAGTCCGGTCCGCACGGAAACGCACTGAGCAAAATGATGCCGTCCACCTTGCTTTTATTTGCCATCAGGCTGCCGACGATTTCACGGTTCAGCTCCCACTTAATCGTCGGGGAAAGTATGGTACTGCGTTTGGACGCGGCTTCGCGTTCGGTAATGTCCGCTCGAATCGGCGTGACATCCAGCTTGCGCAGGACATCCATGACCGGCTTTCCCAAAAACGGATCTTCTATGACATAGCTGTGACCTGCAACAAGGATTTTCGTGCCCGCAGACTTGTACAGGGTCTCCTGCTCTGCCAGCTGCTTTTTCCATGCGCGCTGTTCCACAGCCTTTGCCGTTGCATAGGCTTTTTTGATGGTCTTTTTGTCAAACCCGAGCTGATTTCCCATGCCGTAAAAGGCAGTTTTCTCATCCTGTTTTTGCAGCACGTCCAAATTATACGTCAAAAATTTCTGCGGAACATCTCGGAATACATTTTTGACAATGTCCGGCATCGCTTCAAAGCGCACACACATCATATGCTTGTGTCCAAAGTTGCTGATGCGCGGCACGAGAATATAGTCACACGTGCCTATCAGTGATTTCACATGTCCCAAATAAATCTTTTCGGACAGACAGGCTTCATCTACACACAGTGCGGTGCCCTGATCCAAAATCTCCTTGTCCGTCGGCCGACTGGTTACTACCTCTGCGCCCAACTGCTGGAAGAACACTGTCCACAACATCGAATACCGATGGTACAGCATGGCGCGCGGCAGACCGATTTTCAAATTACTCATGTATTTGTCTTCCACCAATCTTTTGAATTTTTATACAAACTACATTATAGGCATCACAAAACCGGTTGTCAACTTTCTTCTGATAGAAGGAAATTTTGTACAGTATTGGCAATAAATACCAAAAGTGCCTCTGAACACGCTCAGAGACACTTTTTATCTGCTCATTTAGTTGAATCCGTAGACTTTGCGGGAAATGCGATATGCTACTTTGCCTAAGAACCGTCCCGTTCTTCCCGGCAGGTTCATGTATCGGCTGATGACGCTGTGATGCAGCTTGTTATACAGCTGTCTATCCGTCTGCTTCATATACGACCACAGCTCGTCGCGCTTGTTCAGATTTTCCTTTGTGCCGGATAAAATCGCCAATGTCACGGTAATGGTCGTGACAATTTCCAGATAATTAAACATGTATCGGCGGCATTTTTTATCTTTGACCGCCAGCAAATTGACATCCGCGAACATGATTTTATTGACGCGAATTTGCTGGTCAATGCGCCGAATCATTGTCTGCTCGTTGACCGACTGATCTTCTCGTCCAATGTAATACCGATACAAGTCCACATCCATGTAATACATGTTTTTGACATACGGCAGCGGTTTGTACACGTAAATATTGTCAACGTAAAAGGTATGTTCCGGCAGCTGCAATCCGCAGTCGTGCAGCATCTGCGTGCGGTAAATGACCGAATGCATCAAAATATAATGTCCCTTGGCCAAATGTCCGACATCATCCCAACCGAACATTTTCTCTTTCGGAAAGCCCTTTTGACGCATGACCTTCTTGTGCTTGCTGCCTTCTTTCTCATACACGTAATTGGCAAGGAACATATCCGGCAGTGTATTCAGCTTGATCAGCGTCCGCAGGCGCTTGAGCACGCGCAGATAGCTATCGCGATCCAGCCAGTCATCGCTGTCCACCACCTTAAAATAGATGCCCGCAGCGTTTTTTAAGCCGGTATTGACCGCCGCGCCGTGTCCGCCGTTTGGCTGGTGAATGGCGCGAATGATGCCCGGATACCGCTCTGCATACGCGTCTGCAATTTCCGCCGTTCGATCTGACGAGCCGTCGTCAACAATCAAAATTTCCACATCTTTTCCGCCCGGCAAAAGAGACTCAATACACTTTTCCATATACGCTTCCGAATTGTAGCACGGAACAGCAAAACTCAACAGTTTCATTTGATTTTTTCTCATCCTCACACGTATTCTTTACATGGTTACAAATTTCTTCCTATTGTAAAGCATTTTTCAACCATTTGCAAGTCTTTGCGCGCATATCCGCGCGTATATGCTCTTAGTATAGCGTATTTCAGGCAATTTGGGTATTAAGATTTCGTGTCGATTATCCCGATAGATGTAAAAAAAGCCTTCCCGCCGGAAGGCTTTTCTGTCTGTTATTCCTGTGTAATCTGCCAACGATAAAATCCTCGGTAGCCGTCCTCTATGCTGTACGCTTCCCAGCCGTGCTCCTGCATCCACTGTGCAAATTCATCGCTGGTTTCTCCGGTATAGCACATCATATAAATCGGCTTGTCCTTTGGCAGTTCCTGCATTCGGTCTTGCAGGTCTTCCCAATAGATATGCACCGCGCCCGGAATGGTACCCAGCCGGAATTCTCTGTCCTTTCGCAAATCCAAAATCAATTTGTCTCTTGTATCCGCCATCATTTGCTGCGTTGTTTTGCGATACGTCTGCATATACAAGCCTCCCTTATCCCAGTGCAACATCCAACGTCATCATCAAGGTAAAACCTACGGCAAACAGCAGGGTTCCCACATTGGAATGCCGTCCCTCCGACATTTCCGGAATCAGTTCTTCCACAACGACGTACATCATCGCGCCCGCCGCAAAGCTGAGCAAGTACGGGAGCCACGGAACAATGTGTTTTGCTGCCAAAATGGTAATCCATGCGCCAATCGGTTCCACGGCACCGGACAGCACACCGCAAACAAAGGATTTCCCCTTTCCCATGCCTTCCGCACGGAGCGGCATGGAAATAATGGCGCCTTCCGGAAAGTTCTGAATGGCAATGCCAATGGACAAAGCCATGGCTCCCATCAACGTCAATCCGGAGCTGCCCGCCAGCCAACCGGCGTATACAACGCCGACCGCCATGCCCTCCGGAATGTTGTGCAGCACAACCGCAAAGACCAACATGGTCGTGCGCTGCAAGCTCACTGAAGGGCCTTCCGCCTCACTGCTTCCCATGTGCAGATGCGGAATGACGCGATCCAAAACCAGCAAAAACAAAACGCCAATCCAGAACCCCGCGACAGCCGGAAAAAATGACAGCTTTCCCATTGACGCAGACTGTTCCATAGCCGGAATCAACAGGCTCCAAATGGAGGCCGCTACCATGACACCCGCCGCAAATCCGGTCAAGGCGCGCTGGATCATCGGCCGCAGGGTTCGCTGCATGAAAAAAACGCAGGCTGCACCCAGCGATGTTCCGGCAAACGGAATCAGAATTCCCTGTACGACTTCTATTGACATGTTTTCCTCAATTTCTAACAGATGCATGCATCTGAGCACAAAAATAAACTATACTATTTTTATCCACATTTTAGTCTATTCTTTCGCTTTTGTCAATAGGCGTGATATCCTGAATCGCCAGCTGCTCCACAATATCCTGTCCGGCAGCCGTCAGTGCCATGCTTCCGTGCATCGGATACGAGCGATACGCCAAATAATCGAATTTCCCGAGCGGAATATCATAATCTATGCGAACCAAGCCCTTCAGCGCCAAAGCCTGAATTGCCCAGCCGTATTCTTCCTGCGAAAACTCCGAATCCTCCAAATAAATCGGTGTTTTTAAATTCCAGCTGGCGGCAACCGGCAAAAACGGTGTCACAGCAAACGTCTGCAGCAACGCATATTCCGCCGGAACCAGCGTCAAAGAATGACACGCTCCGCCGCAGCAAGCCCCACAATGATTTTTACCGCAGTCTTTTCCGCAGCTCTTTGAACAACTCATATCATTCTCCTTTTCCATGATTTCTGTCACGATTATCGTAACGGAAAACGCAAAGTCTGTCAATTGTCTTTTTCGCGTAAATATGCTATGATAATGCTAAGGAAACATGCAGACAGGAGGAATGTTGTATGCGCAGTTTTGAGTACAATACGCCGACCCACGTGGTCTTTGGCAAGGATTCTGTTGAAAAAGTAGGTGCGCTGGTTGCCGAACAGGGATGCAAAAAGGTCCTGATTCATTATGGCGGCGGCAGTGCCAAGCGCAGTGGTTTGCTCGACCGTGTTTCGCAGTCTTTGGATGCGTCCGGCGTTGCATATGTTATGCTGGGCGGCGTTGTGCCGAATCCGCGTCTGAGTCTGGTGCGAGAGGGCATTGACTTGTGCCGCAAAGAAGGTGTCGACTTTATTTTGGCCGTCGGCGGCGGTTCTGTCATTGACTCCTCCAAGGCAATCGGCTACGGTCTCGCCAATCCCGGTGACGTTTGGGATTATTATCTCAAGAAAAAGATACCAACCGCCTGTACGCCGGTCGGTACCGTCCTGACCATTGCCGCAGCGGGCAGTGAAATGAGCAACTCCTCTGTCATCACCAACGAGGACGGATGGCTCAAGCGCGGTTTAAACAACGAATGCTGCCGCTGCCGATTTGCTGTCATGGATCCGACCATCACATATACCCTGCCGGATTATCAGACCGCCAGCGGTGCTTCTGACGTCATGATGCACACGATGGAGCGGTATTTCACCGCAGAGAGCGATCCGATGGGTCTGACGGATGAGCTGGCGGAAGGTCTGCTGCGCTCGGTCATGCGGGATGTACAGGCAGCGCTGAAAAATCCGCAGGATTATGATGCGCGTGCCGGTTTGATGTGGGCAAGCAGTCTGTCGCACAATGGTCTGACCGGATGCGGCACAGACGGCGGAGATTGGTCGTGCCATCAGCTGGAGCATGAGCTGGGCGGCAAATACGACATTGCACACGGCGCGGGTCTGTGCGCAGTATGGAGCAGCTGGGCACGAACTGTTATGCCGGCAAATCCTGCACGATTTGCCAAGTTTGCCACGCGCGTCCTTGGTGTGGAAGCCGGTGCAAACGATGTAGAAACCGCCAACCGCGGCATTGATGCAATGGAGAATTTCTTCCACTCGATCGGTATGCCGACACGTATCTCCGAGATGGGCATCACGCCGACCGATGAGGATCTGCACGAACTCGCTTACAAGTGCACGTTCATGGACACACGAACCATCGGTCAATTTGTTGTTTTGGATAAACAAGCAATTTATGAGATTTACAAAAAAGCCGTAAAATAATATGGCAGTCAAAAACATCCAGCTCATACCCGAGCTGGATGTCTTTGGTTACGCATGCGGATGACAAGCATCCGGCACGCCGATATCCGCCAGCACAACGGTGCCGCAAAACGCTGCTGCTGCCGGTGCAATATGTACCTGCTTGTACGAGTCAAATGCGACCGTGCACTGTGCCTGAACCGCGCCATCTGCCGCGATTCCGGTATCCGCCTGCAATCCGCTCGGCACATCCAATGCGAGAATATATGCGCCGGATGTCCGCATGAAATCACAGGCTTTTTGTCCGGACGGACGCAGAGCGCCATGAAAACCGGTGCCATACAGCGCATCAACCACAACATCTGCATGAATACTGCGTACCGTGTCTGCGGTCTGAATGGTAACCGGCAGTGCATGCAGCAATGCATAATTGGTTTTTGCATCGCGCGTCACCGGCTCTCCCTCTGCGAGAATAACCGTGACTGACAGACCATCTTGTACCGCGAGACGCGCCATGACAAAGCCATCTCCGCCATTATTTCCTTTTCCCGCAACCACAGCAATGTGCTTTGCATGCGGCACACGCTGCCGAAGAATGTGATAGGCTGCCGTTCCGGCATTTTCCATCATTTGATAATAGGAAACGCCATTGGCATCCGCAAGTTTTTCGATTTGTTTCATTTGTGCGACGGTAACAACGCGCATGATATACCTCCTATTTTTGACTGCGAAAGGATTGATATTGTATGAAAATGATGACAGATGTATTTATCTGTCCCTCCACCGGCTGGGGCGTTTTTCTCGTCTATGACGAAGAAGAATGCGAGCTGTATGCCCGCGTCTGTGACGAGGACGAATGGGATCCGGATTTGGCTGACGAAGGGCAGCTGTCTGATTTTGAAGAAACCGAAATTTGGTGCAGACAATTCGGCTATCGCCGCTGTGATTCTCTCATAGAAGCGATGGAAGCCGCCGATATGTTTCAAGCGACATTTTAATACCGGCTTTTCCGGCAATAGCCTGCTTTGTGCAGGCTATTTTTATTTGCCCTCTCCCGAAATACGCAGCACACCATCTTTGGTTTCAATCGAAGAAATGGAAGAAAACGTTTTGTCTAGCTCTGCACGAAACCGATGTTCCAATGGCTCGATCATGTCTGTCTGCATCCATGCATTGGGCAATTCCATAGATGCTGCGGAAAGCTGCAGCATCGTCCACGCCGCCGTTCCATCCTGTGCTTGTATTCGGAGCTTGCAGGATACCGGCAGCGCTTGCGGCAGCATCTGCAGCACAGCCGCATAGGACTGGGAAATGCTGTCCGTCTGCTGTTCCAACAGCTTTTTCGCCTGTTCTTTTTGCAGGAGTCCGGACACAGCGAGGACACCATCTTCTTGAATTTCGACGGAAAGATTTGTCAGCGGCAGCACCTGTTCACACGTATCCTGTATCAAGGATACGAAAAACGCACTGTCATACATGTGCGATGTCTGTGCCTGCACCGGTTGTTGGTGCGCAGTCGTATGTTCTTGTATCTCTGCATTTCCCGGTGTGTGTTCGGGCGCATCCCTTCCCGCACTTCTGCTCATCGCCACAATGCCTATCGCCAAGCACACGGCGACTCCAATGCCAATCTTTTTCCAGCGCATCTGCATATACAACACTCTCCTGTCTACAGCCTATGCCATATCGGAGCTGTTTATACACGAAAGAAGCATGCGGCAACCTGCCGCATGCTTCTGCGCTTATTTCATGGTATATACGGTTTCTCCGTCATATACCGACTGCATATATCCGGAGATGACATTTCCATCTTCGTCTGTGCTGGAAATCTTAATCCAGCCATCGTCATCCGCCTTGCTGAGAATCGTAATGGTATCTCCCTTTTTGAGCGCAGTTAAAATATTCTTTTCCGTTTTCGTGGTCGGTTCACTGCGAACATTCATGCCCCACTTCATCACGGCAACATTTTCTTTTGCGCTTTCTTCGGTTTTATCGGCAGTCTCATCACTTTGTGACGCCGACTGTCCGATTGTCAGCTGCACCATTTTTCCGGAATTGCTCAGACCCCATCCGGCAGCCATGCCGACGAGAAAACAGACAATCATGCCGACAACAACCAGTGCCACTTTTGCGCCGTGCGAGGATATATTCACACGCGGTTCATGATGCATGTGTTTCTCTGTTTCCGGTGCTTCCTGTGCAGATTTCTCAGATGCTTCATCCGCAGACACGTGTTTTTCTTTGCGTTTTTTGCGGAGCAATCCGGAAAACAACGGTTCCGGTCCATGCAGCCATTCATCCCAATTATCTTGAATGTCCTTTGCCGCTTCTTCCGGAATAATTCGCTCTCCGCTTGCCGTGCGCGCATGCTGTGCGTACCATTGCACAATGACCTTTAGGCGCTTATTCGCATCCTCTTCCGACAAGGTTTCCTGTTTCTTCGCTTGTTCCAAATATGCAATGCAGAAGTCATACAGCACATCTTCTGCCGACTGTTCGGCGTGCGCCTGTTCATACGTGCGATCCAGCAGATGAATGACCGCTTCTACGCTCTTTCTATCATCCAGTCCAAAAACCTCCGGACTGAACGCAAATCGTTCTTCAGACATAAAGGCTCCTCCTTCTGTTTGTATCTTCTGTCAACAAGTATCGACAATTTTAGTATAATGCATATTTGTGTTTTTTTCAACTATTTTGAGAAATGTTTCGAATCAACAGCAAAACTTTGGAATTTTGAATCTTATTAGATTGATATGTGCCGCGCCATCGGTTCTAAAACGAACAAACAGCCGGCAGTCCTGCCAGCTGTTTGTTCGTATATTTTCTATTCCTTCGGACTCGGCGTCTGCCACACCTCTTGCAGAGAGGTTGCCAAACCTGCCATGCCCTGAATTTCCGACGGAATGATAATCTTTGTCGCCTTGCCGTCTGCTGCCTTGGTAAATGCTTCCAGTGCCTTCAGACGAAGAACCTTGTCATTCGGTGCCGCTTCATTGAGCAGTACCAAAGAATCCGCCAATGCCTTCTGTACGGTCATCAGCGCTTCTGCCTGACCCTGTGCTTCCTTAATCTGTGCTTCCCGCTTTGCATCTGCGCGCAGAACCATAGATTCCTTTTCACCTTGTGCCACCAGAATCGCAGACTGCTTCTGACCTTCTGCAACCAGAATCGCCTCGCGGCGTTCGCGCTCTGCCTTCATCTGCTTCTCCATGGATTCCTGAATTGCCTTTGGCGGGATGATGTTTTTCAGCTCCACGCGGTTGACCTTGATGCCCCATGCATCGGTTGCTTCGTCCAAAATTGTGCGCATTTTGGTGTTGATGACGTCGCGGGATGTCAGTGTTTCATCCAGCTCCAAGTCACCGATGATGTTTCGCAGCGTTGTTGCCGTCAAGTTTTCAATTGCTGCCATCGGGCTTTCTACGCCGTAAGTAAACAGCTTCGGATCCGTGATCTGAAAATATACAACCGTGTCAATCTGCATGGTAACGTTATCCTTGGTGATAACCGGCTGCGGTTCAAAGTCAACCACCTGCTCTTTGAGCGTTACACGGCGTGCGACGCGCTCAATCAGCGGGATTTTAAAATGCAGACCCGTCTGCCATGTGACGCGATACGCTCCCAATCGCTCAATCGTATACGCTTTTGCCTGCGGAACGATTTTGATATTGGAAATCAATACAACCAACACAATCAAAATCAAAATGATTGCTACCATAAATTTGTCCTCCTTCTCGTTTTGCCTACACTCTCTTGACGATTGCTTTTACACCGGAAATCGCAGTGACAACAACCGTCTCACCTTCCTGAATGCAATCGTTCGGGTCAGCCGCACGCGCGCTCCAGATCTGTCCCATCAGGCGAATCTGTCCGGTTTCCTGCTTCGCATCAATCGTCTGAATGACAAGAGCTGTTTGGTCAAGAATCCGATCTGCATTTGTCCGATCCACCGTTGTCAGCAGCTTGCCGCGGACAACTGGCCGCAGCAACAGCAGCATGACAATCGCGACTGCCAGACAGACGCCGAGCTGTACCGTCTCGCCGAATCCCATAGCGGCGGCAGCCATCGCTCCGACAGAACCGACGGCAAACCAAATGGTAATCAGCTGCACCGTGCACGCTTCTGCCACCAGACAAAAAATCAGCACGCCGACCCAAATATAAATAGGAGAAATAGTCATCATCATGAAGATTCCCTCCCTTCCCGTTAACTATACCATATTTGTCCAGCAATGTACACAACAAGATGATTACAATATACGGTTATGTTGTTCCTTCTGTTTGTTCGCTCCACTCCCGATCCAGCAGATACCGCCGCCGATACTTGAGCATGGCGTAATCTGTAATGCGTTTGAGTACCGTCACATCGGTGGCGCCGCCAATGACGCCGACCAGCATTTGTCCCTGAATAAATTTTGCATACAGCATATCATCGGACAGGGCTTTGGCTGTGCGGTGAATCTGTTCTTTGAGATCAAATGCCAATTTTTTTGTCTCTTCCGGCTTTTGCTGCTTGCTGCCGCACATATTTTTACACAGCGCGTTCATGCTCTCATCGCGTGCCCGCATCTCATCGCCGCTGTACAGTGCCGTTTCAATGATTCTCAGCTGAAAATAACGCTCCTCCGTGCTGTCATAGTCATACCCGAACGACAGGGAAATTTCATACAAATTGCGCAGCGTCAAACTGACAAACAACGGAATATCCGGCAAGCCCAAGCCAATCAAGCCAAATCCAATGCCTTCCAACGAAGAAAACAGCAGATTTTTTCTGGCATACCCGCTTGCTTTTTTGCGAAAGGCACGCACGTTTTGTTTGTCCTCTCGGATTTTTGCGGCATATTCCCGCACTTCATATTCCGACTGACGTTTTTCTTTGTTATATGTCTTTTCAATGACGCCCGTGCCCTTGTCAAATATCACCTCAAACGCCTTGATAAATGCGGCGTCCAGTTTGGACTGCAGGTTTTTCGGAACAATTTTTTGCAGCTTGGAAAACAGTTTGGTGCCCTGCACGCAATTTTTGTAGATATACTTTTCTTCGCGCCTGCGCAGGTCATCCCACTCATCTTCCCAAATGTTTTGTCTCTTTCGTCTCATTGCACTCACTTCTGTCTTTTCTCATGTAACAGGTGTCCGGCGCACCGTGCCGGATCAATTCTCCACTGGCACACGCTGCAATCCAGACAGGTATCTGTTTCGCGTCCTGCCAGAGCATCCGCCGCCCAGCTCGGATTGGCCAGTGAGCCGCGTCCGACGTCAATCATATCCACCTGCGTCAGCTCCAGCGCACCGCGCGCATCTTCCGGCGTGCGGATGCCATTGACGGCAAATACCGGAACAGACACCTGCTTTTTGATTTCGCCCGCCGCATAAACAATATCTTTGTACGGAAATCCGGCCGGTTTTTCCGTCTCTTGCTCCTCGGTAAAGCCATACGAAATATCCAAAAAGTCAATGCCATGCTGTTCCAAAATTTTGGCGTGGCGGATGCCATCCTCCAATGTCGGCTCAAACGCACCCAAACGAATGCCCACGACAAAATCCTCCGGCACGGTTTTGCGAATGCCTTCCAAAATTTCCAGCACAAATTGCTCCGGATGCTCGCCGTATACATCGGCACGTGTATTCACTCTGCGATTCAAAAACTGACACATCAGATACCGATGGCAGCCGTGCAGCTCTACGCCGTCATATCCCGCCTGATAAGCACGCTGCGCCGCACGGATAAATGCCTGCTGCATTGCATGAATCTGCTCCACGGACATCTCAGCGCCGGTCTTGTCGCCCAGCTGATAGGCACTCGGACACAGCGCGTGCTCTGCGATGCCGACAATGCCGGCATGATGAATCTGCACGAAAATCGGACATCCTTCCGCATGCACCGCCTGCGTAATGCGCCGCAGACCGGCAATTTGTCCGTCCTCCCAAATGCCAAGCTGCGTCTGTGCGAGTTGTCCCTCAGCCGTCACGCAGGTGGCCTCCTGAATAATCAGTCCTGCGCCGCCGCGAGCCAACTGCCGGTAATGCTCCACATGCTTGTCATCGACATAACCGCTTCCGTCCGACCAATTGTACACAACCATCGGCGGCACGCAGATGCGGTTGCGTATCATCGTATTGCGAATAGAAAATGTATCAGATATTTGTTTTTTCATCGTTCTTCCCCTTACAGCTAAGATGTACTTTTAGTTTACCACGATTTTCCTTGCCGTGTGTGAAAAAATCGTAAAATAGCAAGAATATAACAAAATCCGGCACAACCGCACGATTGCGTGCATTGTGTCGGATTTTTGTTTCTGTTTTTTAAGCCAGATCGGTGCTCAGCACCGGCGGACGAATGCCGCCGGAAATCTGTGCGTTTTTCCGCGCAATAAATACCATGTCATCTGCATGGTCGCCGATTTTTTCGAAATCGTGCAGCGCTTCTACAAAGATAATGCCCGGCTCTGTTGCGCACTGCTTGTTGCTGAGGCGCTTGATATGATTGTTCTCATAATTTCGCTTCATGTTGTCCACAGAGTCCTCAATGTGATGAAGCTCCAGCGCATCCTGCTCGGTCAGGTTGTGACATAAGAAACCGCTGAACGCGCGGTCAAACAGCAGGAGATCCGCTTCATACATCGCTTTGAGTTCCTGCCGTGCTTCTTCCGAATAAATCAGATTCTTTTCCAAGCACTGCTCGGTCTTTTCCAGCAAGTTGATTGCATGATCGCCGATGCGCTCCAAATCACCAACCAGATGGAACATGTTGCCGACGAGCTGCGGCACATGCGTCGGAAGGCTGTGGCCGCTGAATTGCACCAGATAGTCTGTAATACCGTGATTGAGGAAGTTGATGACGTTCTCCGTCTCGCGAATTTTCTCCGCCTGACTGACATCGTTGTTCAGCATACCTTCTGCTGCCAGCACCAAGTTCTCGCGAACCATGCCGCCCATGCGCTCAGACTCCTTGTACAGCTGACGAATTGTCGCGCTTGGCGCGTCAATCTGCTTGGAATCAATATACGCAAAGCGGTATGCGTTTTCGTGTACCTTCTTCGGGATAACGCGATACGAAATGTTGACCAGCCACTGTACGAACGGCAGCAAAACCAATGCCGTCACCAGCTTAAACGTGATGTGGAACATGGAAATCTGCACCACGGTATTGGACGTAAACAAGTTGTAAATGTTGACGAACGGCGTCAGCATACAAATCGGAACGAAGATAATCGCACCGATGACATTGTATACGCAGTAGATCACGGCTGCACGCTTGGTATTGTTCTTCGCACCAATCGCAGACAGGAACGGTGTGATGGACGAGCCAACGTTGATACCGCAAATCAGAAATGCCGCGAAATGCATCGGCATCAATCCCTGCATGGCCAGTGCCTGCAGCACGCCGACAGCTGCGGACGAGCTCTGAATGACAGCGCACAAAATCAAACCGACAACAAATCCCAACAGCGGATTGGTCGCGCTGGCGATAAAGTGCTGGAATTCGGGGATGTCCTTGAGGCCGGACATCGAGTCACTCATCGTATGCAGACCCTGAAACAGAATACCAAAGCCAAGAATGATCTGTCCCACATACTTTTGTACTTTTTTCTTGCAGAACATCTGCATCAGCGCACCGACAAAGATACATACCGGAGCGAGCCACGAAACGTCCAGCGCAATCAAAATACTCGTCATGGTCGTGCCGACGTTTGCGCCGAGAATAACGCCAGCCGCCTGAAGCAAGTCCATAATGCCCGCATTCAGGAAGCCCATACACATGATTGTCGTTGCAGAAGAGGACTGCACGCAGGCGGTGACGAAAACGCCCAGAAGGAAGCCCATAACCGGGTTGCGTGTCAGTTTCTCCAGCAGGTTGTTCAGCTTTGGACCGGCAGCCAATTCCAATCCGGCACCCATGTACTTCATGCCGAACAGAAACAGTCCCAATCCACCGCACAAGGCTAGAATGTTACTAAATCCCATATAGTCTCCTCGTTTCGAGTTGTTTCGCCTTAGAAAACGGTCTGCCGCCACTCTTCACACACATTCGACAGACAGATTTCTGCGGCCTTCGAAATTTATTATAACACTCTGCGTTCATAATTGCACGATTTTTTTACATAGATGATACGTCACATTTACAAATCTTACATAGATTTAACATTTGTGCGTCAAACGCAAACATGCCACAGGCAATGCAGCGCGTGCATCATCTGTGGCATGAGATAAAATTTCGACGATATGAGACGATATTACTTGTCAAACAGGCCGGTAATGTCCAGTGTTGCGAAGTAATCCGCCGGCGTTTCTGCACGGCGCATCAGCTCGGTGGTGCCGTCCTCGCGGAACAGAACCTCTGCGGAGCGCAGACGGCCATTGTAGTTATAACCCATGGAGAAACCATGCGCGCCGGTGTCATGAATGACGAGCAGATCGCCAATATCAATCTTCGGCAGTTCGCGGTCAACAGCGAACTTATCGCAGTTCTCACACAGAGAGCCGGTCACATCATAGGTATGATCGCACGGTGCATGCTCCTTGCCCAGCACCGTGATGTGATGGTATGCACCATAGATAGCCGGACGCATCAGATTGGCAGCACAAGCGTCTACACCGATGTAATGCTTATAGGTGTTCTTCTCATGAATGGCACGCGTCAGCAGGCAGCCGTATGGGCCAAGCATGTAGCGGCCCAGCTCTGTGTACAGAGATACATCGTCCATGCCGGCCGGCACGAGAATCTCCTCGTATGCCTTGCGCACGCCCTCGCCAATTACCTTGATGTCGTTCACGCTCTGCTCCGGACGGTACGGGATGCCAATGCCGCCGGACAGGTTGATGAAGGTGATATGTGCACCGGTCTCCTCTTTCAGCTCTACAGCCAGCTTAAACAGGATGCGTGCCAGTGCCGGATAATACTCATTGGAAATGGTATTGGATGCGAGGAATGCATGGATGCCGAATTCCTTTGCGCCCTTCTGCTTGAGCGTTTTATACGCCTCAGAAATCTGCGCACGAGTCATGCCATACTTGGCATCGCCCGGGTTGTCCATGACCTGAAAGCCCTCTTCCGAGCCGCCCAGCTGGAACACACCGCCCGGATTGAAACGGCAGCAAATGCGCTCCGGAATGTGACCAATGGCGTCCTCAAGGAACGGAATATGTGTGATATCGTCCAGATTGATGGTAGCGCCCATCTGATCCGCCATGACAAATTCCTCTGCCGGCGTATCGTTGGAGGAAAACATAATCTCCTTGCCCTTGAAACCGCAGGCATCGCTCATCATCAGCTCAGTCAGAGAGGAGCAGTCTGTACCGCAGCCCTCTTCCTTCAGAATCTGCAAAATCTTCGGCGTCGGGGTAGCCTTGACTGCAAAATACTCGCGGAATCCCTTATTCCAAGAAAATGCATCGTACAGCTTGCGTGCATTCTCGCGGATACCCTTTTCATCATACAAATGCAGCGGAGTCGGGTATTCTTTTACAATTGCCTCTGCCTGTTCCTTGGTGATAAATGGTTTCTTTTCGTTCATTGGTCTGAATCATCCTTTTCTATCTATATCTCCCCGCACAGGAAGGATACATTATTTTTCTTCATGAATATGTTCCAGAATCAGCGCAAGAACTTCATCCTTGCCGTTGCCCTTTTCTGCGGAAAACGGAATAACCGGTACATTTTCCGGAAGGTGCAGCGTCGTGCGAATGGTCTGCAAGCTGCCTTCCAGCTGGCTCTTTTTGATTTTGTCCAGCTTGTTGGCAATGATTGCAAACGGCACGCCTGTCTGCAGGAACCAATTGGCCATCGTGACGTCGTCCGCCGTCGGCTTGTGACGGATATCCACAATCTGGAATCCCATCGTCAGCGTATCATCACTCGCAAAATACTCATCCATGAGCTTGCCCCAGCGGTCGCGCTCCTTCTTGGATACCTTTGCATAGCCGTAACCCGGCAAATCGACAAAGTACGCTTTTTTATCAATCTCAAAAAAGTTGATATGGATGGTTTTTCCCGGCGCATTGCCAACGCGGGCAAAATTCTTTCGGTTGAGCAGGCGGTTAATCGTCGACGATTTGCCGACATTGGATTTGCCGGCAAAGGCGATCTGCGGCAAATTATCATTTGGGAAATCCTCTGTTTTGACAGCAGACCGCACAAATTCTACCAGATGTAAATTCAGCATAATTCTCCTTGTCTCGCACCGGTTTTTCCAGACTGCACAGAAGCATCCGCCACCACAGCCGCTTCTGCTTTGCCGTCCTTCGCCGGACGGCGCAGTGCTGTCTGCAACACCGTATCCATGGTTTCTGCAATGACAAATTCTACATTTTCACGTACAGTCGGGTCAATATCCTGTAAATCCGGTTCATTTTCCGCCGGAACAATGACGGTTTTCATGCCGGAACGGTATGCCGCCATGGTCTTTTCCTTCAATCCGCCAATCGGCATCACGCGGCCGCGCAGGGTCACTTCGCCGGTCATCGCGACGTCATGGCGCACCGGAATGTCTGACAGCGCCGATGCAATCGCCGTCGTCATGGTCACGCCGGCAGACGGGCCGTCCTTCGGGATTGCCGCTTCCGGAAAATGGATGTGAATATCTTTTTCTTTATAGAACATCGGGTCAATGCCCAGCTTTTCCGCCGCAGAGCGCACATATGTAACCGCTGCCTTGGCGGATTCCGTCATAACCTTGCCCAGATTGCCGGTAATTTCCAGCTTGCCGGTGCCCGGCACGGCATTGACTTCTACCTGAAGCATTTCGCCACCAACCGAAGTCCATGCCAGACCATTGACCACGCCAATTTCGTCTTTCTTGGTGACATTGTCATGTTTGTATCGCGGCGTACCCAAAAAGTTCTCCATATTCGAGCGGTTGACCGTCACGCGCTTGCGCGTCTTGCGATCCGGATGCTCCTGCTGATCCTCAGCAATGATCTTGGCTGCTTTTCGGCATACCTTTGCGATTTGCTGCTCCAAACGGCGCACGCCTGCTTCTCTGGTATATGCATCAATGAGATATACCATGGTGTCACGGCTCAGCGCCAGATTGGACTTTTTGAGGCCGTGATGCTCCAGCTGCTTGGGCAGCAGATGACGCATCGCGATTTCTGCCTTTTCCTGCTCCGTATAGCTGGACAGCTCGATAATCTCCATGCGGTCGAGCAGCGGACGCGGAATGGTATCCAGCGTGTTCGCGGTTGTGATAAACAGCACATCGGACAAATCAAACGGCAGCTCAATATAATGATCACGGAATGCGTTGTTCTGCTCCGCATCCAGCACTTCGAGCAGAGCGGCAGCCGGATCACCGCGGGAGTCTGCGCCCATCTTGTCAATTTCGTCCATCAAAATCAAGGCATTTTTGCTGCCTGCCTGTGTCAGCGCCGTCATAATACGACCCGGCATCGCACCAATATAGGTCTTTCTGTGTCCGCGAATATCCGCTTCATCGCGCACACCGCCCAGCGACATGCGTGCGTACTTGCGGTTCATCGCCTCTGCGACAGAGCGAACAATGGACGTCTTGCCGACACCCGGAGGACCGACCAGACACAGCACCTGCCCCTTGAGCTGCGGCGCAAGAGACTTGACCGCCAAAAATTCCATAATGCGATCTTTTACCTTGTCCAGTCCGAAATGGTCGCGGTCAAGCACCTTGCGTGCCTGCTTTAAATTGACGCGTTCGGAAGTCGTGCTGTTCCACGGAAGCTCCAAGCAGGTATCCAGATATGTACGGACAACGCCGCTCTCTGCGGACATCGGCTGCATTTTTTCCAGACGGCCTGCTTCCTTGAGCAGCTTGGTTTCCGCCGCCTCATCCAAATGCAGCGCACGGATTTTTTCGCGGTATTCCTCGACTTCTTCTCCCAGATCCTGATCTCCCAACTCGGTCTGAATAATCTTGAGCTGCTCACGCAGGTAGTATTCCTTCTGGTTCTTGTCAATCTGTTCTTTTAATTTATCTTGAATGGAGTTCTCAATCTGAAGAATTTCAATCTCATGACCGAGCACGCGAACAACGCGTTCCAAGCGGCGCACATCATGCAGTTCTTCAAGCAGCTCCTGTTTGGTTTCATATGCCAGCGGTGTATTTTGTGCGACATAATCCGCCAGATAGCCCGGTTCTCCGCCGTCCAGCACCGTCATGACGACGTCATTGGTGATTTGGGATGCAAGTCCTGCATATTCTTCAAATCTGTCCTGCAAGGCGCGAACCAGTGCTTCCTTGCGGCGCTCCGACACGCGCCCCGGCTCGGTTTCCATGCGAAAAACGCGGGCACGCATGCAGCCATCGTCCTCTTTGGAAAACTGTTCGACACCGGCGCGGTACGAGCCTTCCACCAATACGCGGATGTTATCGCCCGGCAAACGCAAAATCTGCTTGACGGTGCACACAGTGCCTACGACAAACAAATCATCTGTTGTCGGTGCGTCCGTGCGAATATCACGCTGTGCTGTCAGAAACAGACGCTGATTGTCTTGCATGGACTGCTCCAGCGCCTTCATGGAAATCAAACGGCCGACATCAAAATGAATCAGCATTTCCGGAAACGCCACCAATCCGCGCAGCGGCAGCACCGGCAGCACTTCGGATTCCTCACAGGTATCATGTACCACTTCTTCAATCTGGGACATTTGATCTTACCTCCTCCCGGCAGCGCGGCGGGATAGAATTCCCAGCGCTGCGTACAGCCTTCATTTGGAGTCCCTGCTTGTCAAATGAACGAACTGTACTTCAATATTTCATACTTCTTAAAATTATATAGTATTTTATTGTGCTTTTCAAGTCTCAGAGAAATCTGATACATGGCGAAAATCCCTAAATATGCCAGTGGTTTTGTGCGCTTTTCCGTGCAATCTAGTGTATTTTCTCATATTATACTATTTCGGAAGGAATTGCCGCACAAAAACAGCCTACAGACACCAAAAGCAGGTCTGTAGGCTGTAACATGCAAAGCTTTACTTTTTCAAAGCAAATTGTTCTGCAAAGTATTCCGCATCATCTTCGGTCAGAGAAATGATGTTTCCGACATTGTCAAAAGACACCACAATCATCGGGCCGTAAAACTGGGTTCCGTCAATGACGCGGTTCTCCGTCATCTTGAGCAGTTCGCTCAGCGCATTGTGAATGACGCAAACGCCTTCTTCAATGCCTGCCGAAGCGATTTTGCCGTGTACCAGTTCCTCCATCTGTGCTTCCGTACCGTTGAGATATTTCACAACCGGCTCTTCATCCGGAAGGATGTACAGACTGCGAATGATATATGGATTTTCAGTAAATTCGTTCACGCGTTCTCACCTCTCCTGTCAAGCAGTTTTCTGCGGCTTCAGCGTGATTTCCGGCTTTCCCTTTTTGTCGATGACATCCTTGGTGATGCGCACGGACTGAATGTTGTCATCCGACGGGATGGCAAACATAATATCCGTCATCGCGTCTTCCATGACGCCGCGCAGACCGCGGGCACCCGTCTGACGCTCCAGCGCAATGTCTGCCACGCGCTCCAAAGCGGCATCGTCAAAGGTCAGCTTGACGCCGTCCATATCAAACAGCTTCTCATACTGCTTCACCAGCGCATTCTTCGGCTCCTTGAGAATGCGAATCAGCGCTTCTCTGTCCAGAGAATCCAGCGATACCAGCGCCGGCAGACGGCCAATCAGCTCCGGAATCAGTCCGAACTTCATCAGATCGTGCGGCTCCAAATCGCGGAGAATCGTGCCGATGTCTTTTTCTGTATTAGATTTGATCTGCGCGCCAAATCCCATGCTGCTCTTGGTCGTGCGGTTTTCAACAATCTTTTCCAGACCGTTGAACGCGCCGCCGCAGATGAACAGGATATTGGTGGTATCAATCTGAATAAACTCCTGATGCGGATGCTTGCGGCCGCCCTGCGGCGGAACATTGGCCACGGTGCCTTCGAGCATCTTCAGCAGTGCCTGCTGAACGCCCTCGCCGCTTACATCACGCGTAATGGAGGCATTTTCGCTCTTGCGTGCGATTTTGTCAATTTCATCGACATAGATGATGCCGCGCTGTGCGCGCTCCACATCAAAATCAGCAGCCTGAATCAGGCGCAGCAGGATGTTTTCTACATCTTCGCCGACATAGCCTGCTTCTGTCAATGTGGTTGCATCTGCAATCGCAAACGGAACTTCCAGCGTCTTTGCCAAGGTCTGCGCCAGCAGCGTTTTGCCGGAGCCGGACGGGCCGACGAGGAGAATATTGCTCTTCTGCAGCTCTACGCCGTCATCCGAGCCCTTGAAAATACGCTTGTAGTGATTATATACCGCAACACTCAGCGCAACCTTCGCGCGATCCTGTCCGATGACATACTGATCGAGCGTTTCTTTCAGCTCACGCGGTGTCGGAAGCTTCTCCGGACCCGCTGCAGCCTTCATAACGGAAGCCGTCGGCGTATCTTCCTCATATCCGAATTCTTCATCCAAGATACTCTGGCAGATCTCGATGCATTCATTGCAGATATACACATTTGGTCCTGCAATCAGTTTGTGCACACTGGACTGGGGCTTTCCGCAAAACGAGCAGCGAATTTCATGCTTATCGTCGTTTCGTGCCATAATACACCTCGATTTTCCAATCCCTGTCTTTCGGTAGGGATTACAATGTCGAATCACCGGAACGACTGCACGTTCCAGCCATTCCGGTGATCGCGTTCTTTTTATCTGTGAACCATAACCTCGTCAATCAGGCCGTATTCCTTGGCCTGTTCCGCATACATGAAATTATCACGCTCGGTATCACGCGCAATTTCCTCAATGGATTTGCCCGTATTCTTTGCAAGGATTTCGTTCAGCTTGTTTCTGGTGCGAACCAGATGATCCGTGTGGATCTTGATGTCAGTCGCTTGACCCGACAGACCATTTCCGCCAATCAGCGGCTGATGGATCATAATCTCGCTGTTCGGCAGAGCAAAACGCTTGCCCTTGGTGCCGGAAGACAGCAGGAATGCGCCCATAGACGCCGCCATGCCGATGCAAATTGTGGATACATCGCACTTGATGTACTGCATGGTATCATAGATCGCCATACCGGATGTGATGGAGCCGCCAGGAGAGTTGATATAGAACTGAATGTCCTTATCCGGATCCTGTGCCTCCAGATACAGCAGCTGCGCTACGATGAGCGAAGCGGTCGTATCATTGACATCTTCGGAAAGCATAATGATGCGGTCGTTGAGCAGTCGGGAAAAAATGTCATAAGAGCGTTCACCGCGATTGGTCTGCTCTACTACATAAGGGACTAAACTCATAAAATATTCCTCCTTCCCTTTCGGGGGTATGTAACGCCGGAGGGGGTTTGAATAACTCTTACTCTGCGTCAGCTGCCGGAGCTACTGCTACAGCGCTCTCCTTCAGCATGTCGAGGGTCTTCTGGGTGGTCAGGTCAGACTTTACAGAATCAACCGGAACAAAGTTCTTGACCTTATCCTCTTCCAGACCATAAGCCTCTGCCAGTCTCTTGTACTCAGCCTCGATCTCGTCCTCAGACGGCTCGATGCTCTCCAGCTCAGAGATCTTCTTCAGAGCCAGCTGAACCTTTACCTGACGCTCAGCCTGATCGCGGAAGATGTTGCGGAAGGATGCCATATCCATGCCCATCTGCTTTACGTAGTCCTGCAGAGAGATGCCCTGGGACTGGATGCGGTAGCCGTAGTCCTGCATTACGTTGTCCAGCTGTGCCTCGAACATAGCTTCCGGAATGTCAGCTTCCAGAGTCTCCAGAACCTTATCCAGAATCTTCTCCTCGAAGTCACGGTCAGCAGCGTTCTTCTTGGACTCTGCGATCTTCTTCTCGGTGTCCTTCTTCAGCTCTTCCAGCGTCTCGAACTCGGAAACGTCCTTTGCAAACTCATCGTCGATTTCCGGCAGGATGGTCTCCTGAACAGACTTCACGGTGCACTTGAATACAGCCGGCTTGCCTGCCAGCTCAGCAGCCTGATACTCTTCCGGGAAGGTAACGTTTACGTCGCAGGACTCGCCAGCAGACTTGCCAACCAGCTGATCCTCGAAGCCCGGGATAAAGGTGCCGGAACCCAGCTTCAGGCTGTAGTCCTCGCCCTTGCCGCCTTCAAATGCCTTATCATCAACAAAGCCCTCGAAGTCGATAACTACGGTGTCGCCGTTCTGTGCCGGACGCTCAGCAGTCTCGGTGCTTGCGTCACGCTCTGCCAGACGGTTCAGCTCAGCGTTTACGTCATCCTCAGATACGGTGTCGTCAGCGCGCTCTGCCTCGATGCCCTTGTACTCGCCAACGGAAACTTCCGGGTAAACCGGTACAGTGAAGATAAAGTCAAAGCCGTTGTCAAAGTTCTCCAGAGACTCGTCAATCTTCACATCGCCCTGGCCAACCGGCTCGATGCCAGCAGCCTCGAGAGCCTGCGGATACATCTCCGGATACAGGTTGTTGATTGCGTCGTTTACAAAGAAATCCTTGCCGTACAGGCGCTCGATAACCTTACGAGTTGCCTTGCCCTTACGGAAGCCCGGAATCTGAAACTGATTCTTGTTCTTCTTGTAAGCAGCTTCCTTTGCCTTATCTAATTCTTCAGCAGATACTGCAACAGTCAGCTTTACCTGGCTGTGCTCCAGCTTTTCGGTATTCTTGAGTTCCATATTGAATGACTCCTCCTAAATATATGTCCAATCTATTTTATCAGATAGTTGGCTTTTTGGCTACAATTTTTTCTATTTTTTTAGCAGTACAGGCATAAAATCAATATAATCTCCGGAAACCAGACGAAAATTGATGCCTTCGTGGACGCCCGTCACCGCATAGCGCAGGCTGTCCGAGTGTAAATGTCCATAGATGCACTGCTCAACCTGATACCGATGCATCAGATCAATGATCTCCCCGCAGCGAAAGCTCGTGAAGATGGGCGGATAGTGCAGGAAGCAGTAAATCTCTTCTGCGCCCTGCGCCTGCGCGGCCTGAAACGAGTGTTCCAGCCGGAGAAGTTCCCGCCGAAAAATTTTCTCGTCGTGGCTTTCCTTGAAATCTTCCTCGTAAAACCAGCCGCGTGTTCCACAAATACCAATATTATCATAAATGAAACAATTATTAAAGAGGAAATCAATATTTTTTATCTGATTTTCTTCAAAAAATCGTTTCATCTTCTTTACCGTGCACCACCAGAGGTCATGATTGCCCTTTCCGATGATTTTTTTCCCCGGCAAATCGGATAAAATCCGAAAATCTGGCAGGCTTTGCTGAAGATTGATTCCCCAAGAAATATCGCCGCCAATCACGACCGTATCCTCCGGCTGAATGACTGCCCGCCAGTTCTTTTGGATTTTTTCCATGTATCCCTGCCATTTGCCGCCGAAGATGTCCATTGGCTTTTGGACACCGGCGGACAAATGCAGGTCTGCAATCGTATACAGCGCCATGGATTAAATCTGTCCCAGCAGATCTACGGTATTCAGAATGTTTTCGCGGTCAATGACCAAGTCAAAGCGCGGCTTGAGACCGGACAGAGCAGCAAGCGGTGCCGGAATCGGCGCGCCGGTCATGTCGTGCAGCTGATCCAGCAGCTCTGTGCCGTCACCGGACACGGTACCGCCCAGCGCAGAAATAACGCTCTGGCAGAACTTAAACGGGCTTGCTGTCGAAGCGATGACCGTCGGCGTCGTATCGCCCGTACGTGCGCGGTAGTCCTCATATACCTTGACAGCTACCGCCGTGTGCGTATCTGCCAGATACTTTTTCTCGTCAAACAGCTGTGCGATGGTCTGCTTGGTCTGTGCGTCATCGCAGAAGCCGCCCTCGAACTGGCTGCCAATGGTTTCAAAGACGTCAGCCGGTACCGAATACTTGCCGGTTTCGTTGAGCTGCTTCATCAAATCCGCAACCATAGCATCATTATATCCGGAAACCAAGAACAGTAAACGCTCCAGATTGCTGGAAATCAGAATATCCATCGACGGAGAAATCGTCGTGTGGAACGGACGGTTTCTGTCATAGGTACCGCCGGAGCGGAAGAAGTCTGTCAGCACGTTATTTTCATTGGATGCGCAAATCAGCTTGGCAATCGGAACGCCCATCTGCTTTGCAAAATAAGCCGCCAAAATATTGCCAAAGTTGCCGGTCGGCACGCAGACGTTGATGGCATCGCCCATCTGGATATCTCCGCGGTTGAGCATGTCGCAGTATGCAGAGACATAATATGCAATCTGCGGTGCCAGACGACCCCAGTTGATGGAGTTTGCAGAGGACAGCGTCATGCCCTGCTCATCCAGCTTGCGAATCGAATCCTTATCCGTGAAGATTTTCTTGACTGCGCTCTGTGCATCGTCAAAATTGCCGCGAATCGCGCATACCTGTACGTTGCTGCCGCGCTGGGTGACCATCTGCAGCTTCTGAATCGTGCTGACACCGTCCACCGGATAGTAAACCATAATCTTGGTGCCCTCTACGTCCGCAAAGCCGTCCAGAGCAGCCTTGCCGGTGTCGCCGGACGTTGCAACCAGAATGCACGCTGTGCGCTGCTCTCCGGTCTTTTTCAGCGAAGCGGTCAGCAGATGCGGCAGCATCTGCAGCGCCATATCCTTGAATGCGCAGGTCGGGCCATGCCACAGCTCCAGAATATACGTGCCGTCCTCCAGCTTTACCAGCGGAGCCGTGTCCGAGCCGCCAAACTTTTCATCTGCATAGGCACGGGCAGCAAACTGCTCCAGCTCCTCTGCGGTGAAATCGGTCAAAAAGCGACCCAGAATATCGGCACTTCTGCCGCGGTAATTCTTTTTGCACAGGGCAGCAATGTCCTCTGCTGTCAACTGCGGAATTTCTGTCGGGCAGTACAAACCGCCGTCCGGAGCGATGCCGGTGGCAATCGCCTTTGCCGCGCTGACGCTCAGCTTCTTATCTCTTGTGCTTACATAATTCATGAGTTGAAAACCTCCTGGGTATTTCGCTATCGTTAAAAATTCGTTTGTACGAATCGAGCTGCATTGTCATACAGGAAACCAGCGATTTGCTGTTCCGAATAGTTTCTTCTCGCCAGCGCTTCTGCTAGCAGAGCAATCCCTGTCATATCGGAAATGCCTTTGGGAAACCGGTCACAGCCGTCCCAATCTGCGCCGATGCACAGATTGTGTGCACCGCCCAATTCACAGAAATGCTCGATATGCCGGACAACCATATCACACGTTGCCGTGCGCCGATGGGTGACGAAGGGAACGTAAAAATTGATGCCGACCAAACCGCCGCGGCGAATCATCTCACAAAACTGTTCGTCGGTCAAATTGCGCGGATGATTGCAAATTTTTCGGCTGTTGGAATGCGTTGCCAAAATCGGCGTATCAATACAGTCCGCCAAATCCCAAAATCCTTTGGCGGACAAATGGGAAACGTCCAGAAACACGCCGCGCTGCGCCAATGTCTTTGCCAGCTGTTTTCCCGCCGGTTTGAGTCCCGCTGCATCGTCTGTGGATGCACCGCAGCCATAGACAGAATCAAAATTCCACGTCAGCGTGACAATCTTCACGCCCGCCCGCAGTGCCAGCTGCACATCCGCCTCGGTTTGCAGCAGCTCTGCACCTTCGATGGACAAAAATGCCGCCACTTGCCGCTGCGCCTGTGCTTCGAGAAAATCTGCGGCACAGGTACAATGCCGCAAACGGGAACCGCTGGCAACGAACGCATCGCGCGCCGTATCCAGCATGTGCGTGAGCCGCCGATGCGCGTCCTGCTGCGATGCAACCGGCTGATACCCGCAAAACAACGCGAATACCTGCGCATACTGTTCCAGAGAACCAGCTCTCTGCAAATCCACATGTCCGGTGTTTTGCAGCAGATTTTCTCCCGCAGGCAGCCGTTGTTCGAAATCCGTCAAACGGTAGATGGTGTCACAGTGCAGATCAAAATATCGCAATCAATTCACCTCAAATGCATTGGGAATGTGCCGAATGCGGCACGTGCCGCGCTGCTGACAGACAACAACTTCTATGACATCGAACCGCGGCTGTTTTGTTGTCGGGTACTGGAGCAGCCAGCGCTGCGCGGTTTGAACCAATCGTTCGCGCTTGCGCGCTGTCACCGCTTCGCGCGGCGCGCCCCACTGCTCTCCGGAGCGGGTTTTAACTTCCGCAAAGACCAGATAGCGCGCATCCGCACAGATAATATCTATCTCGCCGTGCTTCCAGCGATAATTCCGCGCCAAAATCACATATCCATGCCGCTGCAAAAATTCAGCCGCACGCTGTTCCCCGCGCTGTCCCGTTGTCATTTGTTGAGAATCTTTTTCAAGAACGTCTTGCGATGCAGCGGACAAATGCCGTACTGCTCTATGGCGGCGTAATGCGCCTTGGTTCCGTAGCCCTTGTGCTTTTCAAAACCGTATTCCGGATATGTCTGCGCCATTTCACGCATATACCGATCTCGCGTAACCTTAGCGAGAATAGACGCCGCCGCGATGGACAGCACTTTGCCGTCTCCGCCGATAACCGTTTCTGCCGGAATCGGTAATCCTTGAATGCGATTACCGTCTACCAGAGCAAAATCCGCCGGAAGCTGCAACGCTTCCACTGCACGGCGCATCGCGAGAAACGTCGCCTGTAAAATATTGATCTCATCAATTTCCTGTTCACTCGCCTGACCAATGCCATAGGCAAGCGCATGTTCCTTGACAAAGTCAAACAATCCTTCACGCTTTTTTTCTGTAATTTTCTTGGAATCGTTGACCCCCGGCAGTTCAATGCCCTCCGGTAAAATCACCGCTGCCGCGACAACAGGACCTGCCAGCGGGCCGCGCCCCGCCTCGTCAACACCGCACACGGCCGTAAAGCCTTTGGCGCGGATTTCGGCTTCTTTTTCCATCGTGAGGAGAACCGGCTGCTTGCTTTTAGCCATTCGCCTGCTCCTCCGCATACTCATCCGGTGTCTCCAGCGTGATGCGGCCGAGCTTGCCGCCGCGGTATTCATCCAGCAAAATACGCGCCATGCGCTCGGTGTCAATTTCACCGCCGGAAATCAGGAAGCCGCGTTTTCTGCCCGCACGCATGAGCAATTCGTATCCGAGAAAATCAATTTCTTCGTCCTCATGCGGTAGCTCAAACTTATATCGTTCGGTCAGCAGCTCCGGTGCATGATGGTACAAAATCTCCATCAGCTTGCACGCCAGTGTTTCAACATCCAAGATGTTATCCTTCACTGCGCCGGTCACTGCCAGCAAAATGCCTGTGCGTTCATCGTCCAGCTTCGGCCACAGAATACCCGGTGTGTCAAGCAGCTCCAAGCCGCCTTCCACGCGGAACCACTGCTGTCCGCGCGTGACGCCCGGCTTATCCGCAGCCTTTGCCGACTTTCGGCCAAGCACCTTGTTAATAAACGTAGACTTGCCGACATTCGGGATGCCGACAACCATGACCTTGACGGAACGGCCGGTCTGACCCTTTTCCTTCCACTTTTCGATTTTATCTGCCAGCAGCGTGCGAACTGCCGCAGAAAACTTGGCAACGCCCGCGCCGCTCTTGGCATCGGTTGTCAAAACAGCATAGCCCTTGCTGCGATAGAAGGCAGCCCACTGTTTGGTCGCTTCCGGATCCGCCAGATCCGTGCGGTTTAAAATCAGAATACGCGGCTTGTTGCCCGCGATTTCGTCCATATCCGGATTGCGGCTGACCTGCGGAATGCGCGCGTCAACCACTTCACAGACCGCATCTACCTGCTTCAGGCTGACCGCCATCTGCCGGCGCGTGCGTGTCATATGACCGGGATACCACTGTATATTCATATGCTTTTCTCCTTATGATACGGTACCGACTTCATTTAGCGGATAAATGCGCATCAGCACCTTGCCGATGACATAGCGCGTGTCCACCATGCCCAGCGCCTCACAGCGGCTGTCCGTTGAATGATTGCGGTTATCTCCCATGACGAAAATGCATCCTTCCGGCACGGTCTGCGGGAAATCCATGTCAAAATGTGTCTGTGTTTTCTCCGCGATATACGTCTCATCCAGCACCTCGCCGTTGACGGACACTTCACCGGTTTCGAAATCAATGTCCACGGTGTCGCCCTCCGTCGCAATGACACGCTTGACAATCGGGCTTGTCATAAATGAATCCTTGGTCAAAATCACAATATCGCCTTTTTCCGGCGTGTAAAACAGATTGGAAACCAACAGCTGATTGCCATTCTGCAAAGTCGGCACCATAGAAGAGCCTTCTACACCAATAATTCGAATGCCAAACACAAAAACCAGAATAACGATGGTCAAGGATAAAATCAATGCCTCGCCCCAGTCAAACAGCTCGCTGTGAAATCGTCCCTTTGGTGCTTCTTCTTCAGAAGATTTTTTTTCTCTGCGCATCGGGTCTCATCATCCTTTCCTCGGATACACATATATTTTTATATTATACCGATTCCACCCCGAATGGCAAGTAATTTCCGGCAAAATACCCGCAAATCCCCCGAGTTTTCCCAATTTTTCAAAGAAAAAGGAGAGAACACAATTGTTCTCTCCTTTGTGGTTCCTGAAATACAGGCTGAAACTTACAGCTTTTCCTGAACCTTTGCTGCCTTGCCGACTCTGCCGCGCAGGTAGTACAGCTTAGCACGGCGAACCTTACCGTTACGAACGATCTCGAACTTTGCAATGTTCGGGGAATGTACCGGGAAAGTCTTCTCAACGCCTACGCCGTAAGAAATACGTCTAACGGTTACAGACTTGTTGATGCCGGTGTGCTTGATAGCGATGATGGTACCCTCGAAAATCTGAATTCTTTCGCGGTTGCCTTCCTTGATCTTCTGGTGTACCTTAACGGTAGCGCCAACCTTGAGTTCCGGCAGATCGTTCTTGATCTGTTGCTCTGCGAGAACCTTAACTAAGTCCATCGTATAATCCTCCAAATCTTAGACAATCGTGTCTCTTTTAAAACCTCCTGTCCGGTACTGCGCTGATTTTTCCTGCACAATGCTTGTGCGCCGCATACCCGGGGGCCGAGCCTTTCTCAGCCGGGTGAACAGAGGATTGTCCGGTTTCAGTTAGATATTTTAGCATGAACACCCGCAAAATGCAAGAGAAATATACAAAAAATAAAGAATTATTTTGTGCATTTTTGTTGTTCATTCTCACCAAATATGATATACTAGTTTTGTCATAGGAAATACATTTTCCATAACAAGGAGGTTTTGCTGTTATGTGGGCTTATGAGAGTGTTTTTTATCAGATCTATCCAATGGGCTTTTGCGGCGCACCGTGGGAAAACGACGGAAAAACCGTGAACCGCATCGAAAAAGTCGGCGATTGGGCAGCGCACATTGCGTCCGTCGGCTGCAACGCCGTGTACTTTTCCCCTGTTTTTGAATCGGACAGTCACGGCTATGATACCCGAGATTTCCGAAAAATCGACTGCCGCCTCGGCACCAACGAAGATTTTGCCGAAGTCTGCGGCAAGCTGCACAAGGAAGGCGTGCGCGTTGTGCTGGACGGTGTGTTCAACCATGTCGGCCGCGGCTTCTGGGCATTCAAAGACGTACAGGAAAAGAAGTGGGATTCTCCGTACAAAGATTGGTTCCACATCAGCTTTGACGGAAACTCCAATTACAACGACGGATTTTGGTACGAAGGCTGGGAAGGCCATTACGAACTGGTCAAGCTGAATCTGCGCAATGAAGAAGTCATTCAGCACATTTTTGACTGCATTCGCGGCTGGGTAGACGAATTTGACATTGACGGCTTGCGTTTGGACGTCGCCTATTCCTTGGATCGCGATTTCATTCGCCGTCTGCGCTCGTTCTGCGATTCTCTCAAGCCGGATTTCTTTTTGGTCGGCGAAGTCATGAGCAGCGACTGCTCCCCGTTCCTCGCTGACGGCATGCTGCACTCCTGCACCAACTACGATTGCTACAAGGGTTTATACTCCTCCTTCAACTCCATGAACATGTTCGAAATCGGCCATTCGCTGCAGCGCCAGTTTGGGCCGGAGCCGTGGACGCTGTACAAGGGCAAGCATCTGCTGTCCTTTGTCGACAATCACGACGTGACCCGCGTTGCATCTATTTTGACCAACGAAAAGCATTTGCCGCTCATTTACGCGATGATGGTTGGCATGCCGGGCATTCCGTGCATTTACTACGGCAGCGAATGGGGCGAAAAGGCACAAAAGCAGCAGGGTTCTGACGCCAATCTGCGTCCGTGCTTTGACGAGCCGCAGACCAACGAACTGACCGAATGGATTGCCAAGCTCGCAGAGGCAAAGAAATCCTCCAAGGCGCTGTGCTACGGCGGCTACACCATTCGGCTGATGACCAACAAACAGATCATCTTTGAGCGTGCCTTTGAGGATGAACGTGTTATGGTTGCCATCAACGCCGACGATCAGCCGTTTTCCGCACACTTTAACGCAGAAGCAGGCCGCGCCCGCGACCTCATCACCGGAGAAGTGCATGATTTCGGTGGTGGTTCCGAGCTTCCTCCGTATTACGCCGCATTCTGGCAGGTATTTTAATTTTTCCGCAAACGAATAAGAAAACAGAAAATCCCCCTTCTCACCGTTTTTGCACGGGCAGCATACACTGCTCATAAGCAATTCGCAGAGAAAGGGGATTTTTTCTTGGATTTTATGATTATTATCGCCGTGACGGCAGATGTCATGTTCGCCGCCATGGCGTGCGGCACGTCAGAAATCCGGATTCCTTGGCGCTCCCGCCTGTGTATGGCGGCTGTCAGCAGCGGTTTTCTGCTTCTGTCCGCTGCCGGAAAAAGCCTGCTGTTTCGGGACTTTTCGCAGGACGCCATCCGTTGGATTGGATTTTATGCGTTGGTCTGCATCGGACTGCTGCAAATATTCGGCACACAGATTTCTCTGTTGCTGGAAAAGACAAAAACACCGTTGTTATCTCCCGTGCGCGTCGGCGCCGCTGTGTTTCTGGATCACACGCGCGCAGACAGCGATCACTCCAAAATTTTATCGGTTCCGGAATCCATCGTTCTCGCCATTCCGGTGTCCATCGACTCCCTGATTGGCGGCTTGGGCATTGCAGCCACCGGCTGGACGTTGATTCCGCTGTTCGGCGTCGCGTTGATTTGGAATTTCTTCGCAGTTTGGTACGGGCGATGGTTTGGCACAAAAATCCCAATTCCCAGCGAGCGCGCACGCTCGATTTGTTGCGGCATGGTTCTCATCGCACTTGGCTTTTGGAAATTGGCATAGCCATCAGCTGTTTTCCAGCTCTGCCATCTCTTGCAGCTCAATCCAGCGTTCTTCCTTCGCGTCCAATGCGCCGGACACCGTTTCAATCTGTTCGGAAAGCTCCTGCAGCCGCACAAAATCCGATGTGATTTGCGCCTGTTCCTCTTTCAGCGCAGCCAACTTTTGTTCCAGCTCGGCAATTTCATCATCGATATGCTCCAGCTCATATCGGTCTTTATAGCTCATCTTTGTCTTTCCGGTACTTTTCGGCTTCGACTTTTCTGTTTTTTCGGTTTTTCCTGCAGCCGGTTGTTCCAGTTCTTTGCGTTTATCCAAATAATCCGCATAATTGCCGAGATATTCCTGTACGTCGCCGTTCGGACGGAACTCAAAGATACGCCGTGCTGTTTTGTCGAGAAAATAGCGGTCATGTGATACGGCGAGAACAGCGCCTTCAAAGCCCTCGAGATAGTTTTCCAGAATATTCAGTGTCTCAATGTCCAAATCATTGGTCGGCTCATCGAGCAAAAGAATATTCGGCGCAGACATCAGCACGCTGAGCAGATACAATCTGCGCTGTTCACCGCCGGAAAGGCTGCCTATGCGCGTCCACTGCTGTTCTCCGGTAAACAAAAACGTCTCCAGCATCTGCGCCGCGGACAGCGTTCCATCCGGCGTGCGCACGGTCTCTGCAATGTCTCGAATGAACTCGATGACCTTTTGCTCCTGATCCATATGGCCGCAGTCCTGCGCGAAATAGCCAATCTTCACGGTTTCGCCGTAGGATACGGTTCCCGCATCCGGCTGTGCCTGTCCCGCGAGAATGCGCAAAAATGTCGATTTGCCCGTGCCATTGTGGCCGACAATGCCGATTCGGTCGTCGCGCGCTACGGTCAAATCAAAGTCCCGAATATATGTCTTGCCGTCCCAGCTCTTGCACAATCCGGACACTTCGATGGTCTTTTTGCCAAGGCGCGTGGAAATAGACTTCATTTCCACCTGACCATCTTCTTCCTGCACAGTCTTGCTGGATAACTCCTCGAATCGCTGAATGCGCCCCTTTGCCTTTGTCGTGCGCGCTTTTGCACCGCGACGCATCCATTCCAACTCCCGCCGGAGAATGGTCTGTCGCTTGCGCTCAGACGCCGCCGCGCTGGCAATGCGTTCTGCCTTGCGCGTGACAAATCCCTCGTAGTTTTCTTCATAAAAATACAGCTTGGCATGATCCAGCTCACAAATGCGATTGGTCACACGATTGAGGAAATAGCGGTCATGTGTGATGATGACCAAAGCGCCTTTATATGCCTTGAGCTGCTGCTCCAGCCATGCAGCGGTTTCGTTGTCAATATGGTTGGTCGGCTCGTCCAAAATCAAAATTTCGCTCGGATTGATGAGCGCAGAGCAAATCGCTATGCGCTTTTTTTGTCCGCCGGACAGCAGCCGCACATCTTTATCAAAATCCGTGATGCCGAGCTGTGTCAGCAGCATCTTCGCCTCATATGCGCGTTCTTCCGCAAAATCCGTCGCCGCACCGCGAAAAACCTGCTGCAGCACGGTAATCGGCTCGGAAAAATCCGGAGACTGCGGCAGATAACCAATGCGGGTGCCGCGCGCCAGTGTGATGGTTCCCGCATCCGGCTCCTGCATGCCCGCAAGAATGCGCAAAAATGTCGATTTACCCGTGCCATTGATGCCGATAAATCCGACTTTATCCTGTTCTTCCAGCGCAAAGCTGACATCATCAAATAATGTATTTTCTCCCCAGCTCAGGGAAATATGTTCTGCGTTGAGTAATACCATAGAATCCTTCCTCGTATACACAGAAGCCGCCGGACTTTCATCCGGCGGCTGTGATTGCGTTATTTTATTACAGGCTATTGACAATATCCTTGAAGCGGTTGCCGCGCTCCATAAAATTCTTGAAAATATCAAACGATGCGCTCGCTGGGCTCATCAGAACAATGTCACCCTCCTGTGCGACTGCCGCCGCACCGCGAACCGCCTTTTCGAAATCATCGTATGTGTCAATGGGGAGTTCGTCCGCTTTATAGTTGTCCGCCGCCTGCACGGAAGCCTTGATTGCCGGTGCCGTCGAATCATCCGGATTTGCGTCAATCAGCACCAGACGCTTGACGTGGTCGCAGACAATCGGCCCAAACGAATCATACGGAATTTTCTTATCATGTCCGCCGGCCAGCAAAATAACCTTCTGCTTAAACGAACGCAGACCTGCTGCGGTTCTCGTCGGGCTGGATGCAATCGAATCGTTGTAATACTTGACGCCGTTCAGCGTGCGCACCAGCTCCAAACGATGCTCCACGCCGCCGAATTCATGCGCTACATCGCATACATTGTCAAACGTCACTCTGCCATGCGTCATGCAGATCGCTGCCATATAATTGGCAATGTTATGTGCGCCCGGAATGCGAATCTCATCTGCATCCATAATCTTGCGGCGATTGCCGTCCTCAGCATACCAGATGACGCCGTCCTCCAAGTAAACACCGTTTTCAACCGGCCCCTTCATGGAGAATTTGAGCAGCTCAACGCCCTCTGCCGGACGGAAATCCTGAGAGACCTTATCGTCTGCATTGAGCACCAGCTTTGCTCCCGGCTTCTGGTTGACAAAAATGTGTGTTTTCGCCTCAATGTACTCTGCCATATCCTTGTGGATATCCAGATGGTTCGGCGTGACATTGGTGACCAGCGCAGCTGCCGGAGAACAAGTCATATCCATCAGCTGGAACGAGGACAGCTCCACAACCGCAAAATCATTTTCATTGATAAACGGCACGTCTGCCAGCAGCGGATGACCGATATTGCCGCCCAAATGGCAGGTATAACCCGCTCTTTTGAGAATCTCACAGGTCAGTGTCGTCGTGGTTGTCTTGCCGTCAGAACCGGTGATCGCCAGAATCGGACACGGGCAAACCTGCATGAATACTTCCATCTCGCTGGTGATAATGCTTCCCTGTTCCCGTGCCTTTACCAGTGCCGGCTGGTTCGGATGCATGCCCGGTGTGCGGAAAATATAATCTCCGGACAAATTGTTCAGGTACTCACTGCCAACGGAGAATTCTACGCCGATGTCGTGCAGTCCTTCATAAATTTCTCCCAGTTCTTCTGTCGTTTTCCGATCATGTACCGTGACATGTGCGCCGGCTTCCAGCAACAGACTAATCAACGGCGTGTTGCTGACCCCGATGCCAATGACGGTGACATGTTTGCCACTCATGGTTTCCAAAAAGCGATCGTATGCACTCATTTCTCGAACCTCCAACATGTTTCGCCGCCGATCTCTCCCAAATCCAAGCGAAGCACCCATTTTATTACCCTATCGGGATTTTTATTCCATGTCAGGAAAACCGCCCCTGCGGGCGGTAATTATCCTGCATTTAATCTGAAAAGAGTGAGCAAAGAGTAAGCCGGGTTCTGTCATTGGAGCAGCCATCTATCTTGGACGTATGTTGCCACACGCCTCAAGCCACCTCCTCGGGACGGATCGGGCAAATCCTATGTGTCCCTCCACGGTGTTGCTGCGGATAGAGTTTACAGAGTTCCATAGTTACCTATGGAACTGGTGAGCTCTTACCTCGCCTTTCCACCCTTACCGCAGCCAAGGCCGCGGCGGTATATTTCTGTTGCACTTTTCCTAGAGTCGCCTCCGGCGGACGTTATCCGTTATCCTGCCCTGCGCAGCCCGGACTTTCCTCACAGAAGGGCCTTTCGGCACGGTCTGCGCGGCTGCTAACTTTACTCACTCCGTTTATTATACTAAAAACAGCGATTTTGTCAATCTTCCACCGAAAAAATATCGGAATTTTTTTTGCTCAAATATGGCAAAACCATCGCTTGGAACTCTCCGTCATGACAGCACCAGCGCGTTCGGCTCACGGAAATGCGTTTTGCGTTTTCCATCTCAACGGGTATGGTTTCTCGTCCATTTACTTCCATTTGATAAAAATTTCCCGCACGAACACGCACCATGCGCTGCACTTCATCGCCCAGCTCAAACGCCGGTTCATCCATTCGAATCATGAACACATATGACATTTCTCGATCATAGTACCCCGGCATGCGAAAATCCGGCGCGCGGTACGCACCGAGGGAAATCAGGTCTTTTTCTGTCAGATACAGCCCAATTTCCTCTCGAAGCTCGCGCAGCATCGCCTGCTGCGGCGTCTCTCCGGCATCGACGTGCCCGCCGCACGCCAAATCAAAACAATCTGGAAAATCCTTTTTCGTGTGTGCCCGCTGCTGAAACCAGAACACCGGCTGCTGTTTTTCCAAAATCCAGCAGTGCACGACACGGTGCAGCAATCCTTTTTCATGCACTTCATCGCGCGGCGCTGTGCCTATGCGCTGCCAAGCTTCATTATAAATATCCAATCGTTCCTGCATGTTTTCACCGTCCTGCTGCCAACAGTATCGTTACTTCCTGCCAAAAGCCGCGCCAATCGCCTGTGCGATATTCTCCGCCTGTACAATGCGGAAGGTTTTTGGAATCTCCATGCGCCCAATGTCCTGTTTCGGCATGATGCAAGTCGTAAAGCCCAGACGAATCGCCTCATGGATGCGCTGGCTCACCGCAGTAACCGCCCGCAGTTCTCCGGTCAGACCAACCTCTCCAAACGACATCACACCTTCCGGAAGCGGCTGATCCCGATAACTCGACGCAACCGCCAGCGCAATCGGCAAATCAATCGCGGGCTCATCCAGACGCATCCCGCCGATGACATTGATATACGCATCGCTGGATGACAGATACAGCCCCACCCGCTTTTCCAAAATAGCAAGCAGCAGCACCATCCGATTATAATCTACACCCGCAGACATACGGCGCGGCGTGCCATACGCTGTTTTTGTCACGAGCGCCTGAATTTCCGCCAGAATCGGCCGGCTGCCCTCCATCGTGCAGGCAATGCAGTTGCCAGAGGCATCTGTGGGATGGCCGGAAAGCATCGCGGCGGACGGATTCGGCACTTCGACCAAGCCGCAGTCGCTCATTTCAAACACACCAATTTCATTGGTCGAACCAAAGCGATTTTTCGCGGCGCGCAGACAGCGAAAAGAGACCTGCTTTTCTCCTTCAAAATACAGCACACAATCCACCATGTGCTCTAAAATTTTCGGCCCCGCCAGCGTGCCTTCTTTGTTGACATGGCCGACAATGAAAATCGTGACATTGTGCCGCTTGGCATACTGCATGAGCGTCATCGCACATTCTTTGATCTGCGTGGTGTTGCCCGGCGCACTGTTCAAGTCCGATTTATAAATGGTCTGAATGGAATCCACAATCAGAACATCCGGCAAGAGCAGCTCTGTCTCTGCCAAAATCTCTTCCAAATCTGTCTCTGCCAGCACAAACAATTCCGGAGAAGAAATATGCAGCCGATCAGCACGCAGACGAATTTGCCGCAAAGATTCCTCGCCGGATACATATAAAATTTTTGCCTGCCGGCTCATCTCCTGACACATTTGCAGCAGCAATGTAGATTTTCCAATGCCCGGTTCGCCGCCGACCAACACAAAGCTGCCATGCACTGCGCCGCCGCCCAGCACACGATCCAATTCTGAAATGCCGGTGCGAAATCGCGTTTCTTCATTGGTTTCAATTTTTCCGATTTCCAGCGGCTGATTGCGTTTTCTCTCGGTCTTAGGCAACACCCCGCGCGGCGCGGCTGCTGCCTTTGTCTCTTTGAATTCGTCCATAGAATTCCAAGCGCCGCAGGACGGACATTTTCCATACCATTTGGGGCTTTCATAGCCGCATTCATTGCATAAAAACACTGTTTTTTGTTTCATAAATTGCTTATCCTTCTAAATAGTTCAAATATCCGTTTATCACACAAACAGATAGCTTTTTCTGATAACTGTCTTGCTTCAACCGTTCGGTTTCTTCTCTATTAGACAAAAATCCACACTCTACAATTGTCGCCGGACAAGTCAGGTGTTTCATCAAATATACACTGTCCGGCGCCTGCTTTGCCGTCCGCTGTTTTTCCGGATGCAGGCCGTTTGTCAATTGTTCTTGTATCGACTGCGCCAGCAGCTGTCCCTCCGGATTGTTCTTTGACCAAAAGGTCTGTGCTCCTGTGTAGCGGCTGTCTGAAAATTTATTGAGATGCACAGATATAAAAATAGGGTTTTGCGTTTGATTGGTGCGCGTTTCCCGCGCATGAATGTCTTGTATTTTGTTGTGCCGCACCGTCTGGTTCGGATCATACTGCAAAGAATTCCGGTCTGTACGCGTCAAAACAGTACGAATGCCGAAAAACTCTGCCAATGCCTGACATTTCTGAACAATCGCCAGATTGATGTCTTGTTCTGCCGTCCCATCCTCCGCCACTGCGCCGCCGTCTATGCCGCCATGTCCGGCATCCAGCACCAACGTGTTTTGATTATGATGCGGTGCAAACGCAAGAAAAAGCATGGTTTGATTATAATACGGAAAAACGACAGATAAAACAGCCAGCACTGTAATCGCTGCAAAAATCACACGTTTCTTTCGCCACATAGCTGCATCCCCCAAAGTTTCTTTCAAAACTATATGTCGCTGTGCCGCATGTCATGCACTATGTTTTCCCGCCCTGCTCTATGATGGTTTACAATAGCAGAAATCCCCTAGAACCGCGCAGATTCTAGGGGATTCGTTTTGGTGGACACTAACGGTCTCGAACCGCTGACCTTCCGCACGTCAAGCGGATGCTCTACCAACTGAGCTAAGTGTCCGTATCGCTAAACAGTGATATTACTATACCAAAAAATCTACCCTTTGTCAACCACTTTTTTGAAACGAGGAGTGTATTTTCACACACACTCCCCGCCCTGCTTTGCAAATTGTTTCGGTGTCAGTCCAAATGTGCGGCGGAATACGCGGTCAAAATATCCCACATTGTCAAATCCTACAGAAACTGCAATTTCCGACACCGTACTGTGCGAGGTCAATAACAGTTCCTTTGCATAGTTCAGACGAAAATCGTTCAAATAGCCGACCGGCGATGTCTGCATGCCCGAGCGAAAACAACGCAGCGCGGCACTCTTACTGATATTCGCAGAAGCCGCGATATCATCCAACGTGATTTTTTCATGAAAATGATCCCAAATAAACTGCATCATCTTTCGCAGCCGCGCCTGTGCCAAAATATTTTTGTTTTCCTGCTGTTCCGATTCCTCTCGATACAAATAATGAAACAACCGCGTCCACAGCTCTGAAACACCCGCTTGTATGCGCAATTCTGTCAAATCTTCCTCAGCCAAGCAGACATTTACAATATGATGATACAGACTTTGAACCGATTCTTCCCACGCCTGCGTCTGCCGCATGACAAGAAATGGTTTTCCATACAGCACAATGGGACGAACATATTTCTCATAAATCAAGGAAGAATTCGGCGCGATGATTTCCGGCAGAAACAAAATATCCGAAAACATACATTGCTTCTCTCTGCATACTTTCGGCGCCTGATACTTATGTATCACACCGCTGTTGATAAAAAAGGTATCTCCCTCTCGCAGCTCTATGATTTCCTCTCCGATGTGGCATTCAATTGCCCCCTGCAAAATTTCTACAAACTCCAGCTCACTATGCCAATGCCACTCCACCGTTTCCAACCGGTTCCAGTTGAAATGCTCTTGATAGTATTGAAACGGAAACCGATCTGTTCCGTGCTGCGTCATCTCACGAAGCGTTTCATCCGTTACAATGTTGACATCTTTTTCCGTCAAGACTGTGATAAAATCCCTTTGCAACCGCTCCACCATCCTCTCCTGATAAAATTTTACCACATTTTGTACAAACAATACAAGCCAGACGCGGCACAATTAGATAAAGATTGAAAATTTATCTAAAATGCGATACAATAATACTATAATCTTTTCAGAAAGGACAATCATTACCATGCAAAATCTTGACCTCGTTACAGAAGTCTCGGCAAGTCCGATTCATCATGAAAAAAGCTCGACCAGTACGTATACCGTCATTTCAACTGTTGCTTTTTTGATCGGTGTTCCAGAGCATATTTTTGAAAACGAACACGAAGCACCCGATATAGCTGTTTACCAAAAATTAAAATTCAATCGAAATGCCTGTATCATTCGCGATCTATGTATGGTTCGAACCGCAATCATTCGCAATTTCAAGCGCGTGAATCAAGAGGTTTTTCACAATTATCGGCTGTTGTCTTCCCTGAATGAATACATTCCGGTACAGTGCATTCATGAGCTCGGCAATTGGGGCATCAATCTGTTAAAGAAAAATACACGTCTGGCACAGTACATCGTAGACATCAATAAATATATTTCTGACCGCATCAACAACTGTAAAAATCTCTTTCCGCTCTGGCTGGAGTGGCGTTATGTCAAGGATATTTTTATCATGCCGGACGGCTTGACGGAAACCGGCACCAAACAGGCATCGGATAATTATTATGCATCGTTTGACTGCTATCCGTATCAAACGTATATCAACTGGGTATTTTTTCAAAATGACGGAAACATTTTGTATAATGATAAAAAGTTTGTTACGCTGCTGTATCGTTGGCATGAGGATGATTTTTCCGATCTGAACAAGGTATCCAACGTCGACAACACGGTCAAAAATAATATTTATGACTTTTTGTCGGAAAGCCGCGATACAGTTATTGTCGTTGACTGCGAAAATTCCGACCCTTATGATCTGTGCGCCACCCTGAACAATTTGGAAGATTATTTGCGGGATAAAATCTCAAAAATCATGCTGTTTGATGATGTGCATACGTCTTCTGCTTGGAAAGTATTGCAGGAGCACACGGACATTCCCATTCAACGCATCGAAGTTGCTCGGCTCAAAGAGGACAAATCGCTTGTCGATACACATTTGACTGCCAATGTGGTGCGCGAATTCTATGCCAACCATGTTGATTCGTTTGTCATTGTCGCCAGTGATTCGGACTATTGGAGCGTCATCAGCACATTGAAAGAAGCACGCTTCCTCGTCATGGTAGAGCACGAAAAATGCAGCGGCAAGCTGAAAGAAGCACTAGATGACAGCGGAATTTTCTATTGCTATATTGATGATTTCTATTCCGGCTCTGGCAAGGACATCAAGCTCACAGCCATGCTGACGGAAATGAAACGCTATCTGGCGGCACACATTGATCTGAATGTCACAGACATGATGGATCATCTATATACATCCACACGCGCAGTCATGTCGGACACGGAAAAGCATCAATTTTATCAAAAATACGTCAAATCGCTTTCTCTGGTCATTGGCGACGACGGCACAGCATCCATTCAAATCAAAGGAAAGTAACCATGATTGATACCAAGCAAACCAATCTCGCGGTACAGCTTGCGTGCCAAGCGCATCGCGGGCAAACGGACAAGGCAGGGCTGCCGTATATTCGCCATCCGCTGCACGTTGCAGAACACATGCCGGATGAATTGAGCACGATTGTCGCTGTGCTGCACGACGTCTTAGAGGACACACCGATGACCGCTGAAAGCTTGCTGCAGGCAGGTATTCCGGCATGCGCTGTAAATTCTATTTGTCATCTGACGCGCAAGCCGGAAGTTCCGTATTTGGATTACATCCGCAATTTGCGCAGTGATCCCATTGCTGTCCGCGTCAAGCTGGCGGACCTTGCACACAACAGCGATTTGTCGCGGCTATCAACTGTGACGCAGGCGGATCTGGCACGCAGAGAGAAATATCAAACCGCAATTCAGATTCTGAAAACAACAGAAGTTGTCGCGGCACTCATCTGGCAAGACAAGCGATTCTTGATTTGCCAGCGTCCGGCGAATAAAGCACGCGGCTTGCTGTGGGAATTTGTCGGCGGAAAAGTAGAAGCTGGTGAAACCAAGCCGCAGGCATTGATTCGGGAATGTCAGGAAGAACTTGCCGTCACGCTTTCCGTCGGAGATGTTTTCACAGAAGTCACACATTTCTATCCGGATTTGACGGTGCATTTAACACTGTTTCATGCTACGATAGCATCAGGTACACCGCAACTGCTTGAGCATCACGATATGCGCTGGATTACTCCGGCAGAAATTGATCGATTTGATTTTTGCCCCGCAGACGTTGAAATTTTGGAACAAATCAAAGCATATGCGCAATAATATGATACAGAAAAACAGGGTCTAGCATCACGCTAGACCCTGTTTGTATCTATCCGGGAATTATCCCTTGATGTTTTCGCAGATAATTGCGCCCATCTCAGAGGTAGACAGAACCTTTTCGCCTTCCTTTGCGATGTCCGCAGTACGATGACCGTCATTCAACGCCTTCTCCACTGCTGCTTCGATGCAATCAGCCTCTTCGCCCAGACCGAACGAATAGCGCAGCATCATTGCGCAGGACAGAATGGTTGCAATCGGATTGGCAATGCCCTTGCCTGCGATATCCGGAGCAGAACCGTGAATCGGCTCATACATACCCAGCTTGGTCTTGCCGATAGAAGCAGACGGCAGCATACCGATAGAACCGGTAATCATGCTTGCTTCGTCGGACAGAATGTCACCGAACAGATTGCCGGTCGTGATGACGTCAAACTGACCCGGATTGCGAACCAGCTGCATGGCTGCATTGTCTACGTACATATCCTGATATTCTACTTCAGGATATTCCTCACGCAGCTTGTGCATGGTCTCACGCCATACACGGGAGGTCTCCAGTACGTTTGCCTTGTCCACGGAGGTCAGCTTCTTGCTGCGCTTCATTGCCATGTCAAATGCACGGCGGCCAATGCGCTCTACCTCGGTTACGGAGTAGTTCATATCGTCCCAGCCGGTCTCGCCCAGCTCGCTCTCGCGGCGGCCGCGCTTACCAAAGTAAACATCACCGGTCAGCTCGCGGCAAACCAGAATGTCAAAGCCATCGCCGATGATTTCCGGCTTAATCGGGCAAGCATCTGCCAAAGCGGCGTGCATCTGTGCCGGACGCAGATTGACAAACAGCTCCAGATTGGAACGCAGACCCAGCAGTGCGCGCTCCGGACGCTTATCAGACGGAACGCTGTCCCACTTCGGGCCGCCAACGGCGCCCAGCAGAACAGAGTCCGATGCCTTGCATACATCCAGCGTTTCCTGCGGCAGCGGAATGCCATACTTGTCAATGGCGTTGCCGCCCGCATAGCACTCGGTAAAGTTGAAGGTGTGACCAAACTTTTCACCGACAACTTCCATTGCCTTCATTGCTTCCGTAACGATTTCCGGACCGATACCATCGCCCTTAATGACCGCAATATTGTACTGCATTACTTGTTGTCCTCTCTTTCTTTCAGGCTCTTGAGCAGACCGCCTGCGGAAATGATGTTCTGCAGGAACGGCGGGAATGCTGCTGCCTGGAACGTCTGACCGGTTGTGATATCGGTGATAACGCCGGTATCAAAATCAACCTCGACCTCGTCTCCTGCACTGATTGCATTGGCAGCTTCTTCGCTCTCCATAATCGGCAGGCCGATGTTGATAGAAGAACGGTAGAAAATACGAGCGAAAGAAGATGCGATGACGCAGGAAATGCCATTGTCGCGGATAACCTGCGGGGCATGTTCACGGGAAGAGCCGCAGCCAAAGTTTTTGGTTGCTACCATAATGTCGCCCTTCTTTACGTTCTTTACGAATTCGGTATCAATATCTTCCATGCAGTGGGTAGCCAGTTCTACCGGATCTGCAATGTTGAGATAGCGCGCCGGAATGATAACGTCGGTATCGACGTTATCGCCATATTTAAAAACAGAACCTCTTGCTTTCATGTGTAAAAACCTCCTTAGTCCAGCTCTGCCGGATCGGTGATATAGCCGGTGACAGCAGAAGCTGCTGCAACAGCCGGATTGGCGAGATAGATTTCGGAAGAAACATGTCCCATACGACCGACAAAGTTACGGTTGGTGGTAGAGATCGCCTTCTCGTCATGTGCCAAAATGCCCATATGACCGCCCAGACACGGACCGCAGGTCGGTGTGGAAACAATGGCGCCCGCTTCCACGAAAATCTTTGCCAAGCCTTCTTCGATGCACTGCAGGTAGATTTCCTGTGTTGCCGGAATGACAATGGTGCGAACGTTGCTCTTTACCTTTCTGCCCTTCAGAATGGCTGCGGCATCGCGCATATCCTGAATACGGCCATTGGTGCAGGAACCAATGACGGACTGCTGAATCTCAATCTTACCCAGCTCGTCTACGGTCTTGGTGTTTTCCGGCAGATGCGGACAAGCAACGGTCGGGCGCAGCTCGGACAGATTGATGGTGTACTCCTCATCGTACTGTGCATCCGGATCTGCTGCGAACTCGGTCACCTCACGGTTTACGCGGCCCTTGATGTATGCACGCGTCTTATCGTCTACCGGGAAAATGCCGTTCTTCGCACCGGCTTCAATTGCCATATTGCAAATGGTGAAGCGGTCATCCATGGTCAGGGAGGCAACGCCGTCGCCAGCAAATTCCATCGAGCGATACAGTGCGCCGTCTACGCCGATTTTGCCAATAATATGCAGAATGACGTCTTTGCCGGAAACATATTTCGGCAGAGAGCCGGTCAGATTAAATTTAATAGCAGACGGAACACGGAACCATGCCTTGCCGGTTGCCATGCCTGCTGCGAGGTCGGTGGAGCCCACGCCGGTGGAGAATGCGCCCAGTGCACCATAGGTACAGGTATGCGAGTCCGCACCGATAATCAGCTCGCCCGGGCCTACCAGACCCTTTTCCGGCAGCAGCGCGTGCTCAATGCCCATCTGTCCAACGTCGAAGAAATTCACAATCTCGTGCTTGCCGGAGAAATTGCGGCAGGTCAGACACTGCTCTGCGGACTTGATGTCCTTATTCGGTGCAAAATGGTCCATAACCAGTGCAATCTTATTCTTGTCGAATACATGCTCAAATCCAGCCTTCTCCATTTCACGGATTGCAACCGGACCGGTAATATCATTTGCCAGGGTCAGATCCAGATTTGCCTCGATGAGCTGGCCTGCGGTTACGCTTTCCAGTCCTGCGTGGCTTGCAAGGATCTTCTGTGTCATTGTCATTGCCATAGGTGGCTTACCTCCTCTGTATATGAATCAGCCCTGCCCGCCAAAGCAGGCAGGGCTTTTCTCTATCTGTTTAGTTGTTCAGGTACTTGTTTACGCCGTTGATGTAAGCCTTGATCGAAGCCTCTACAATGTCGACGGAAACGCCGCGGCCGGTGATGACGTCCTGGCTGTTCTCGCCAATAATCATCTTTACGACAGCCTCACTCTGTGCGTCCTGACCATCGGTCAGTGCGCGAAGCTGGTAGTCCTCCAGCTGAACCTTCAGGCCGGTAATCTTGTCGATTGCTGCAAACGATGCATTGATCGGGCCATCGCTCAGCGCAGCGCGCTCAAAGCTCTCCTCGCCCTTGGACATCTTGATAACAGCAGTGGTGCTGATGGTATTGCCGCTGTTGATAACGTACTGCTGAAGCGTGTAGCGAACCGGACCGGATACCGGAACAACGCCGATCAGTGCTTCCAAGTCGCGATCCTTGATGACCTTCTTGCGGTCAGCCAGTACCTTGAACTTCTCAAATGCCTTATCCAGCTTTTCTGCCGTCAGGGTGTAGCCCAGATCCTTCAGACGTGCTTCGAATGCGTGACGGCCGGAATGCTTGCCCAGAACAATCGCGTTCTTCGGGATACCAACCGACTCCGGCGTCATAATCTCGTAGGTGGACTTGTTGTTGAGAACGCCGTGCTGATGGATGCCGGACTCGTGTGCAAATGCATTTGCGCCGATAATCGGCTTGGTCGGAGCAACCGGAACGCCGGTAATGGTCTGAATCATGCGGCTGGAACGGTAAATCTGCTTGGTGTCAATGCGGGTATCGCAGTCAAAGTAATCCTTGCGGGTCTTGAGTGCCATAACAATTTCTTCCAGAGAAGCATTGCCGGCGCGCTCGCCGATGCCATTGATGGTACACTCTACCTGACCGATGCCTGCCTGAATGCCAGCCAGAGAGTTTGCAACGCCCATGCCCAGATCATTGTGGTTATGGCAGGACAAAATGACGTTTTCCACACCATCTACATGCTCGCGCAGGTACTTAATCAGATCGTAGTACTCGCCCGGCGTCAGATAACCGGTGGTATCCGGAATGTTGATGGTATTGGCACCGGCCTTGATTGCCGTGTCGACAACGCGGCACAGGAAATCCCAATCCGAACGGGTTGCGTCCTCAGCGGAGAACTCGATGTTGTTCAAAAACTTCTTGGTGTACGATACATGGTAACGAACGCTCTCGAGAACCTCTTCCGGGCTCATCTTCAGCTTGTACTGCATGTGAATCGGGGAAGTTGCCAGAAATACGTGAATGCGCGGATCAACAGCTTCCTTGACTGCGCCCCAAGCGGCGTCAATGTCCTTCTCAACACAGCGCGCCAGAGAGCATACGGTAGAATTCTTGATGGTATGTGCAATGGTTGCAATCGCAGCGGCATCACCCGGGGATGCAATAGCAAAGCCTGCCTCCATAATATCAACGCCCAAAGTTTCCAGCTGACGAGCTACCTCAATTTTCTCGCTCAGGTTCATGCTGCAGCCAGGAGACTGCTCGCCATCTCTCAGGGTCGTATCAAAAATGCGAATCTGTCTTGACATAACGTATATCCTCCATACAAATGTAAAAAAATTACCAATTCAGACGGTGTGCGCGATGGGCATAAAAAAAAGCTCTCATCTCGCCAAAATAACTTTGGAAACAGAGACGAAAGCAAACTTCCGCGGTACCACTCTACTTGCCGCCATACTTCTACTTGTACCGTAAGACGACCGCTCAACGCATCCAGCAATGCGCTTCCCCTGTAACGGTGGGAGATCCGTTCCAACCTAATCAGACGGTACATGCATCTGTTTCAGCGGACTGTTCCAAGGCGAGTTTCACTGCTGAACGCCACTGCCTCGCACCAAACGGCAGCTCTCTGGAGACGGCTTACAGTTACTAAACCTTTTCATCACATTTGAGTATTTAATGATTATGGTTAACATTATATTCACTTCTTTCGCGTCTGTCAAGCGTTCCCCCGCAATTTTTTTGCAAAAGAATCAAAGCCAAATAAAAGTTATCCAAAAAGAAACATAACTTTTTCGCACAAAAGCCCTTGACATCGCACTTTTATCCGATGTATAATGAACTCAGAATTTGATACCAACACAGCGATGACGGAGAAAAGTAGTTCCGGAACGGTTTACCAGGGATAGCGTGCCATAGACTGAGAGCGCGCTTTGAACAAGTCGGATCGAAGTTCCCTCCTGAGCTTTTGCGCTGAATACAAGTAGGTGCGAACGGCCGCCCCCGTTAACAGGCTAGAATATCGGGCTTCCCGGCCTCGTATTTGAAAAAGTGCGGCATGTTTATGCCGAATTTGGGTGGTACCACGGAATTGTCTTTCGTCCCTGTTCGCGGGCTGAAAGGCTTTTTTTATGCTCACTTTTGTGCAGCACAGCCGGGAAATATCATTTCCAAGGAGAAAAAATATCATGATCGTTGTATTGAAAAAAGGATGCCCGAAGGAAGAAGTAGAACGCCTTACCAACTGGATCGAGCATTTTCACGTATCTGTAAATCCGATTGTCGGCGAGGAAACCACCATTCTGGGTCTGGTCGGCGATACCTCTGCTGTTGAAAAAGACACGCTGATGCTCAACCACTGGGTTGACCGCGTCATGAAGGTACAGGAGCCGTTCAAGCTGGCAAACCGTCAGATGCACCCAAACGATACCGTCGTGAAGATTGGCGGCAATGTAGAAGTCGGCGGCAAAAAAATCGTCGTGATGGCAGGCCCGTGCTCTGTCGAGAGCGAGCCGCAGATTTGCGAAATTGCTGAAGAAGTACAGCGTCAGGGCGCAGCCATTCTGCGCGGCGGCGCGTGGAAGCCGCGTTCCTCCCCGTACTCCTTTCAGGGCATGAAAGCACAGGGTCTGGATCTGCTTTGCATCGCAAAGGAAAAGACCGGCATGCCGATCGTCACCGAGATTACCAATCCGGCACACATTGAACTGTTCGAAGGCCGCGTAGACTGCTATCAGGTCGGCGCACGCAACATGCAGAACTTTGAGCTGCTCAAGGAACTGGGCAAGACCAACACGCCGATTCTGCTCAAGCGCGGTTTCGCCAACACACTGGAAGAATTCCTGATGTCCGCCGAGTACATCATGGCAGGCGGCAACGATCAGGTTATCCTGTGCGAGCGCGGCATCCGCACTTACGAAACCTATACCAGAAATACGCTGGATATCAGCGCTGTTCCGGCTCTCAAGCGCCTGAGCCATCTGCCGGTTGTTGTAGACCCGTCTCATGCAGCAGGCATCTACTGGATGGTAGAGCCGCTGGCAATGTCCGCTGTCGCTGCCGGTGCAGACGGTCTGATTATCGAGGTGCACAACGATCCGGCGCACGCTCTGTCTGACGGCGCACAGTCCCTGACGTATAAGCACTTCGCACGCACGATGGATAAGGTGCGCGCTGTCGCAGCTGCTGTCGGCCGCGAAGTCTAAGCAGGAGGCTATACATATTATGTATCATCTTTCCCTTCATGGCTCCAACACCGATTCGGATATTTATATCGGTTCCGGCATTTTCTCACAGACTGCCAAGCACATCGCAGAAAAATTCCAGCCAACCCGCATTCACATCGTCACGGATTCCAACGTCGCACCGCTGTATCTCGAACAGCTGCGCGCAGAATTCCCAATCGGAGTCACCACCACGGTGATTCCGGCTGGCGAGGAATACAAAACCTTAGATACCGTCGCAGGTATCTATGCGGATTTGAGCGAAGCAGAACTGACCCGTTCGGATCTGGTCATCGCACTGGGCGGCGGTGTGGTCGGTGACATCACCGGCTTTACCGCAGCAACCTATCTGCGCGGCATTCATGTGTGCCAGATTCCGACTACGCTGCTTGCACAGGTGGATTCTTCTGTCGGCGGAAAAACCGGCGTCGATCTGCCGCAGGGCAAAAATCTGGTCGGCGCGTTTTATCAGCCGGAACTGGTCATCATCGACACCGACATCCTCACTTCCCTGCCCGAACGCATCTTCAACGATGGCATGGCGGAAGTGATTAAATATGGCTGCATTGCCAATCCGGACATTCTGAACATGATTGCTCAGCCGGACTTCAAGAGCAATATGCAGCATATTGTCTACGAATGCGTACGCATCAAGCGCGATGTTGTCCAGCAGGATGAGCATGACACCGGTCTGCGCATGATTTTGAACTTTGGTCACACCATTGGCCACGGCGCGGAGAAAGTCGGACATTTTACCGAACTGACACACGGTCAGGCCGTTGCCATCGGCATGGTGCAGGCTGCCAAGCTCGGAGCCAAGTTGGGAGAGACGGATTATACCCAGCAAATCACGGAAATTTGTCAGGCACACGAGCTGCCGACACAGCTGCCGTACCCCATTGAGGAGGTATACGCCGCCATGCTTCACGACAAAAAGCGTGCCGGTGACAGCATCAATATGATTCTGGTACATCCTATGGGCAAGGCAAACATTCATAAAATCCCGCTGGAGCAGCTGCATACTCTGCTCACCGCTGAATAAGGAGAGATCGTCATATGGGTTCTGTTTGGGGAAATGCAATCAAGCTTTCCATCTTTGGTGAATCACACGGCGGCGGCATCGGCTGTGTGCTCGATGGTTTTCCGGCCGGCGTGCCATACGATGAAGCATTTATTCTCGCCGAAATGGATCGCCGCGCACCGGGTAAAAACCGCCAGTCCACGGCGCGCCGAGAAAAGGACCTTCCCAAGGTTCTTTCCGGTGTGTTTGAGGGCAAAACCTCCGGTGCGCCGATTTCCTGTGTCATTGAAAACACGGACACGCGTTCCAAGGATTACCGCAATCTGATTGAGCAGCCGCGTCCGGGACACGCAGACTATACCGGCCGCGTGCGCTATCAGGGCTGCAACGATTACCGCGGCGGCGGACACTTTTCCGGCCGTCTGACTGCGCCGCTGGTATTTGCCGGCGCCATGTGCAAGCTGTTTTTGCGCTCCAAGGGCATTGAAGTCGGCTCGCACATCTCTGCCATTGGTCAGATCATGGACACCCCGTTCGATGACGTCCATGTACCGACCGAACTGCTGGCAAAGCTGCGCACACAGGCATATCCGGTTATCAATCCGCGCGCGGAGGATGCCATGCTCGTACAGATTGACCAAGCGCGCGAAGCGCAGGATTCTGTCGGCGGCATCATCGAGTGCGCTGTCACCGGCGTGCCGGTCGGCATTGGTTCGCCGATGCTGTCTCCGGTAGAGGGACGTCTGTCCTCGATTCTGTTTTCTGTTCCGGCTGTCAAAGGCGTGGAATTTGGCGCAGGTTTCTCCATCGCAGCAATGCGCGGCTCTGAGGCAAACGACTGCATGTATTTGGACGGCGACACCGTCAAGACCGAGACCAACAACAACGGCGGCATTCTGGGCGGCATCACCAACGGCATGCCGATTATCGTCCGCGCAGCCATCAAACCGACGCCGTCCATCTCTCGCGAGCAGCGCACATTACACCTCTTAGATCAGCAGGTTGAACCGCTGGTTATCAAGGGACGCCACGATCCGTGTATCGTCACGCGCGCTGCACCGGTTATCGAAGCTGCTGTGGCTGTCGCCGTGACGGATTTGTATTTGGGGGCTTACGGATATGCGAGATCTTAAAGATGTACGCCGCGACATCAGCGCGATTGACCACGAAATTTTAAAGCTGTTCCTCAAGCGCATGAAATGTGCAGAGGAGGTTTCCGACTACAAAATGGAGCACGGCGGACAGGTGCTCGTTCCGTCCCGCGAAACCGAACTGATGAACACGATGCTGCAGGACATTCCGGACGAACTCAAGCTGGAGTACTCCTCCCTGCTGCGCACAACAACGCGCGTCAGCCGCAAGCATCAGTACGCACGCATGTTGGAGGCGGAACCGCAGCGTCTGCAATTGGATTTGCATCCGCGCAACAACGACCCGAAAACCGTATACTATGGCGGTCTGCCGGCGTCCTATGCAGACATTGCCGCCAAAGATTTGTTTCCGCATGCGCAGCGCATTCCGCAAAACTCTTGGGAGGATGTATTCCATGCTGTTTTGGACGGAAAAGCAGATATCGGCGTCGTTCCGGTAGAAAATTCAACCGCCGGAACCGTCAATGAAGTCTATGACCTGCTGGAGCAGTATGGTCTGTATATCACACATTCGCACATCAAGCGCATTCGCCACTGCATTGCCGCCTGCAAAGGCGCATCGTTTGACACCATCAAAGAGGTGCACTCGCATCCGCAGGCATTGCGCCAGTGTCAGCAATATATCAAGCAGCACAATTTGACGCCGGTAGAAGAAAGCAACACAGCGGTTGCCGCACACGCCATCGCACAGAGCGGTGATTTGACCCGCGCCGCAATTTGCTCAGAATTTGCCGCCAAGCTGTACGGATTGGAAATTCTGGAAGAACACGTCAATGATGCAGATTTTAATCAGACGCGGTTTATTGCGGTCTCTCGCTTCCTGTCCACACAGGAAGCGGATACGCGCGTCAGTCTTGTGCTGACGCTGCCACACATCGTCGGCAGTCTGTACGGTGCGCTCGCCGTATTTGCAGATTACGGCGTCAACATGACGGAGATTCATTCGCGTCCGCTGCGCGACATGCCTTGGAATTATTGTTTTTATATTGATTTTGACGGCAATCTTCTGCGTCAGGACACACGCGCACTGATTTATCAGACCATGCAGGAGTGTTCGTATGTTCGCATTCTGGGTTCTTACCCTGTAACGCAAGACAGTGAGGTGAAAGCATGAGTTATCCACTGACTGCCGCGCAGTCTCTGCGCGGTGACGTAACGGTTCCGGGCGACAAGTCCATCTCTCACCGCGCTGTCATGTTCGGCGCTCTGGCAGATGCCGACACGCACATTACCGGTTTCCTGATGGGCGAAGATTGTCTGTCTACCATCTCTTGTTTCAAGAAAATGGGTGTATCCATCGATGTATCTGAACAGGAAGTTGTTGTACACGGTGTCGGACTGCACGGTCTCAAAGCACCGGATGAACTGCTGTACACCGGCAATTCCGGCACAACCACCCGTTTGTTGTGCGGCATTCTCGCCGGTCAGCCGTTTTCTTCCACGGTAAACGGTGACGCTTCCATTCAAAAGCGCCCGATGGGACGTATCATGAAGCCGCTGCGCGAAATGGGCGCGGATATTTCCGGCAAGGACGGCAATCTGTGTCCGCTGACCATTCATCCCGCTCCGCTGCACGGCATTCGCTACACCATGCCGGTCGCATCGGCACAGTTAAAGTCTGCCATTCTGCTCGCGGGCTTGTTCGCGGACAGCCCGACAACGGTTGTCGAACCCGCTCCATCCCGCGACCACACCGAGCGCATGCTGCGCGGTCTTGGCGCACAGGTTGTTTCCAACGGAACGGAAATTACGCTGACGCCGCCGAAAACACTGCACGCCGTCAATGTAGAAGTTCCGGGCGATATTTCGTCCGCCGCATATTTTTTGGTTGCCGGTTTAATTTTACCGGACAGCGACATCGTCATTCGCAATGTCGGCATCAATCCGACGCGAACCGGTATTCTGGACGCACTGGAAGCCATGGGCGCAAATATCGAGCGTCTCAACGAACGCGGCACGGTAGAGCCGATTTGCGACCTGCGCGTTCGCTCCTCTCACCTGCACGGCACGACCATCTGCGGCGATATGATTCCACGTTTGATTGATGAGATTCCGGTTCTCGCTGTCGCCGCTGCATTTGCAGAGGGCGAAACCGTCATTCGTGACGCGCAGGAATTAAAAGTAAAAGAGTCCAACCGTATCGCAACCATGACCGCGGAGCTTTCCAAAACCGGCGCGGATGTCCGCGAGACCGAAGATGGTATGATTATCCGCGGCGGCAAGCCTCTGCACGGCGCAGACTTTGCAAGCTATGCCGACCATCGCGTTGCCATGAGTATGGCAGTGTGTGCACTCGCCTGTGAGGGGGACTCCTCGATAGACGATCCGGATTGCGTTGCCATTTCCTATCCGACATTCTTTGAAACGCTGGACGCACTCAAGCAGAAAGGAGAATGACCCCATGATTCTGACAATGGATGAATTCCGCAAATATGTGCCGAAAAAGCCAACGTTTGCTTTGTTTGGTCATCCCATCGCACACACGATGTCTCCAGAGCTGCACAGCAAGCTGTTTCGCGCTTCCGGCAAAGACTGTGAATATTTTGCTGTCGATGTGCCGCCAGAGGATTTGGAAGAAGCCATGCGCATTGCATCGCAAAAATGCGGCGGTCTCAATCTGACGATTCCGCACAAAAAAGCGGTCTTTCAATACTTGGATGCCGTAGATGAAACGGCTAAAAATCTCGGCAGTGTCAACACGGTTTTCTTTCACGACGGCACTTCTGTCGGCTATAACACGGATATTTTGGGATTTTCCGGTTCGCTGGAATTTGACGGCATCTCCGTGGAAAACAAAACCGCTGTTGTGTGCGGATATGGCGGTGTAGCCCGCGTCATCTGCTATCATCTGGCAAATGCAGGAGCACACGTTTTGATTACCGGCCGCAACCTAACCAAGGCAAAGGCGCTGCGCAATGATATTCGCTCCTATCTCCCGCAGGCGAGCATCAACATTATGCCTGCGACACAGCTGCCGCGTGCCACAGCGATTGTCGTCAACGGCACGCCGCTCGGCATGTATCCGAATGAACATGTCAGCCCGCTGGAAAAACTGCCCATCGGAACCGAATATGTCTTTGACACGATTTATAATCCGCCGGAGACTGCCTTGATGAAGCTGGCTCCGCGCAGCGTCAAGACGCGCAACGGACTGCTCATGCTGGTGTTGCAGGCAGCGTATGCACAGACCATTTGGTTTGGCACGCAGTTTGATTCTGCGGATTTGACCCGCATCCTGCGGCTGTTATCCGGTGATATGGCGAAAAAACGTCTGCACGACGTATACGGCAAGCAAAACATTGTGCTGTGCGGATTTATGGGCAGCGGCAAAACGACGATTGGCAGAAAGCTCGCGCGCGCGCTGCAGTATGAATTTGTTGATATGGACGATTATCTGGAAAAACGCGAGGGCAAAAAAATCTCTGATATTTTCGCAGAAGTCGGCGAATCCGGTTTCCGTGACATTGAGACCGATTGCGCACGTGAGATTTCCGATCGTGCCGGATGTGTCATTGCTCTGGGCGGCGGTGCCGTCCTGCGGCAGACGAACGTAGCGCTGTACAAGAAAAACGGCCTGCTCATTCATCTCAACACGCCGTTTTATCGCATCGTACAAAATCTAAGCCGCGATACCTCCCGCCCGCTGCTGCAGGGAGACAAAGAAAAACAGACCCGCCTGCTGTTTAACAAACGCAAGAAGATTTATTTAAACTGTGCAGATCGCTCGGTAACCGGCACCCGTATTTCGGAAATCATGGATGCTGTATTCCGCGCCATCTGAATTTCAAAAAGAAAGCTCTGTCTGAGCTTTCTTTTTTTGTTCACATTTTATCAATAAATTTTTCTATTTTTGTTCATGCATTCCCGTTCGAAATCGTGTATGATAATACCAGTGCAGATGAGACCTGCACCCAAAACAAAACTCTTCCAATTGAAACGGAAGTCCCTCTTTTCTTTCGTTTCAATCACCCTTATATTTTTTCATATTTTTCCTTTCTTAAAAGCACCGCAGGCATGTACCTGCGGTGTTTTTATGCCGCGCCGGATATCTTTACAATTCAGACATAAATTTTCCATGAATTATTTAAATTCTCTTTCAAATTTCGTCACCATTCCGTATGCAAGATCGTGTATGATAGTATCAGACAAACGAATGAAGCACTTCCACAAAAGGTCAGCTGCCCGACCTGAATTTCTATTCAAAAGCGGCAGACTACCAATCTCTCTTTTTTGAACAAAGACGTCAAAAAAGATTCCTATATATTTTTTCTTTTTCTTTCTCCTTTCCGAAAAAATTGCCGCGGCTGACGCCGCGGCTTTTTTCATGTTGAGATTATGACTTTCCAATCATTTCCGAAACAATTTCGTAATAATTTCTACCGAATTTCTTCAAAAACTGTTCTTCATATGGTCACCCAAAGCCGGATATTTTGCGGTATACTAATACCAGAGTTAAGGAAAACAAAAAACACGCGACTTAAAACATAGTTTAACTCAAACGGTTAACTGTCCAACCGCAGCAATCGCTGAAAAGAGGCAGACAACCTATAAGCTCCATTCAGCACGACTGAATGTGAATTGATGATATCTTTTCTTTTTCATTTTTTACTCCTTTCATTAAAAATCCCGTTGGCACTTTGCTTGTGTCCAACGGGATTTTTCTCTCTCTATTTGTTTTACGCTGTCTGTCTTGCTTCTTCGCGCAAATCGCGGAATCGCTTACCAAACAGAATTTGCACGATGAGCGGAATGACCATGATGCACCAGATAATCGGTTCGGACAAAATGACGCCCATATACGCCAAACGCGGCACCAGAAAAAATACAACGGCAACCTTGCCAATCAGCTCAATGGCACTGGATACCAGCGGCGTCACCATATCGCCCATGCCCTGCAGCGAATTGCGCAGTACCGAAATGACCACTGTGACAAAGTACAGCACGGTATTGATGCGCAGATACAAGGACGCTGTCTCGATAATCTCCGGCACATGTGTGCCCGTGACCATATACACAAGAGACGGAACAATCGTGTATGCCATGAGAACAACAAGCAGGCACCAGATCCACGACAAAATCAATGCCCGCCAGATGCCCTGTGTGATGCGCTTGAGCTTACCTGCACCGAGATTCTGGCTGCAATAGGTTGCCATGGTTGTGGCAAGGACAGAGTACGGCATCATAAACAGTTCCGTCAGCTTGCGCGCCGCGGTATGCGCAACGATGATATTGGCGCCAAACGAATTGATTGCGCTTTGCAATACCACAGAACCCAGATTGACCAGCGACAGCATAAAGCCCATCGAAAGGCCTGTGCTGTACATCCACTTAAATGTATGTGAATCGTGCAGGAATCGAGAAAAATCCTCGCGAGACGGCACCAATTCCGGATATTTGACCTTGATAAACACCAAACACATGATGACGGAAATAAACTGCGAAAATACCGTTGCGCAGGCAGCACTGGCAACGCCCATATGAAAGACGCAGATGAGCAGCAAATCCAATCCCACATTGCCGATTGTAGCAACCAGCAGGAAGATCAGCGGCGTGATGCTGTCTCCGACAGCGCGCAGAGTCGCGGCGCACGCGTTATAAAATACGGTGACGATCATGCCGAGCAAAATGACACGAAAATACGAGCATGCCAGCGGCAGAAGATTCTCCGGTGTATTTAAGACGCGCAGCAGCGGTTTCAAAAAGCCCACAGACAGCAGCGTGAGCACAACAATCGTACCCGCACTCAAAACAACCGTGCCTGCAATCGCCTTCTTCATGCTCTTTTTATCGCCGGAGCCGAAAAAACGCGCCGTGACAATCGCAAAGCCGTTCGTCATGCCCATCAAAAAGCCAATGACCAACGAATTGAGCGAGTTGGTAGCACCAACAGCCGCCAGCGCGTTCTCTCCCAGAAAGCTGCCGACAATGCGTGTATCTGTCAGGCTATACACTTGCTGGAACAGCTGTCCGATGAGCAGCGGAATCGCAAATTGCAAAATCAGCCGCGTCGGATTTCCTTTTGTCATATCTTTCATGTATTTCTATCCTCTTGCAAAAAAATTGATACCGGAAAATCCGGTACCAATTTATCCTATCACGTTTACATATTGTTTACAATCCGCATTCCGTACAAAAAATATACGGATTCTCTGAGAAAATCTCAATTTATTTCATATCGAAATATTGCGGTTTTAGTCCTCCCACGGACGGATGCGATAGCGCGCGCCAATGCGGTCGCAGATCGCCTGACACTGCGCTTCTTCCTCGTGGGAAATTGTCGTGTCAACCGTTGTCATCACCACTTCGATGCCCTGCTCGCCCGCGCTCTTGGCAAATGCCAGCATCGCATCAAACGACTGTGCGCCGAACTTGCTGCGCGTCAGCTTGAGATATTCCTCCGCATTCGGCGTGTTCAGGCTGACCGACACGACATCAATGAGCCCGCGCATCTTCGGTGCAATCGGCTCTCCGTTGACCAAATCGCCCAAACCGTTGGTATTGATGCGGATTTTCTTATCCGGACATACTTGCTTGATATAGGCGGCAGTCTGGAGCAGCGTATCCAGCCGCTCGGTCGGCTCGCCAAAGCCGCAGAACACAATTTCCGTATAGTGCTTCAGGTCAACGCCGTCAATGGCTTGTTTGACTTCCTCCAAGCTCGGCTCATGCTCCAGCCACAGCCCGCCGGACTCGCCGACGGTATCCATCGTCTGGCGCAGGCAGAACGTGCAGGCGCACGGACAACGGTTTGTCAGATTGATGTACAATCCATCGTGTACATCATATACAATCGTCATTTCTTTTTTCATCACACAATGCTCCTTATTTCAAGGTAGTCAAATATTCTTCAAAACAAACACCGTCTGTTTTCGGCAGTCCCATTTCAATGGAACGCAAAATGCATTTTTTGATAAATCGAGATGCCTTGCGCACAGAGGTTTCGAACGGTACCTGATTGACGGCATCCGCCGCAATGATAGAAGAAAAGACATCGCCGGTACCCGAGCGTTCACTGCCGATGCGCAGTGTGCGCAGCAGCTTGGCGTCTCCTCCTTTTTCATAAATCAGATTGGAAACATATGCCTTTTGCGGAATGCCGGTAATAACAATCTTTTCCGGCCCCTGCTCCGCCAATTTTCGCGCGAGAACATCCAGTTCCTTCATGGTCCAATGCCCTTCGTGAAACGGCGTATCCGTCAGAATACATGCTTCCGTTAAATTCGGCGTCAAAATATCCGCATATGCCACCAGCTTTTTCATAGACTGGCACATGCCCTCGGTATACGTCGGATACATGCTGCCGTGATCGCCCATCACCGGATCGATGACCACAGTGGTATGCGCCGTGCAAAAATCCTCCAGAAATTTCTGCACAATGGCAATCTGGCGCTCTGAGCCGAGAAAGCCTGTCTGAATGCCGTTAAACTGCAAGTCCAGCTTTTTCCAGTTGTCAATATATGCCTGCATTTTATCCGTGTAATCGTCAAAGAAAAACTGCGGAAAGCCTGTGTGATTGGAAAAAATCGACGTCGGAACAGGACAGCACTGAACCTTTAGAGCAGACAAAATCGGCATGGACACTGCGATTGAGCAGCGTCCAAAGCCGGAAAAGTCATTGATAACAGCAATCTTCTTTTGTCTGTTGTGGTCTATCATGCACGACCCTTTCTGCCCGTGGTGAGGAAGGTGCGAACGTTTGCCTTTTCAAGCAGCGCACCGACACCGTAGCAAACAGCCAAATTGAGCACCGCCTTGACGGAAAGTCCCGGCGTAGATGCCAGTCCCTGTGCCAGCCCGCCATACAGGAACGCACCGGCTACCGTGTAACCGACAACCATCCAAACCATGCCGACAACACAGGCGAACAGCGTTCTGCCGGAAAACAGCTTGCACGCGTCATCCTTATATTCAATCTTTCCTACAAAATATGCCATCAGAGACTTGATGATAAAGGTCGGAATTGCCCAGTACGCATAACCGGTCAGCAAATCAGCCAGCGCCGAGCCGATGCCGCCTGCCCAAATACCGGACTTTCTGCCGACAAACAAAACGGTCAGCAAAATAAATGCATCGCCCAGATGCGCATATCCCAGCGGAATCGGAATCTGGATAACCATGGTCGCAATGCAAGTGATTGCAGCCATAACAGCCGTCAGACACAAAAACCGCGTTGTATACTTTGAATTACTCATGTCATGTCACCTCTTACAGATGTAATTTTCTCATTGCAGCTATTATATCGCATAACTGTACACAATAAAATGTACAGTTTTAGCTTATTTTATCGGCACAGTTTTGAAAACAGGAAAAATGGCAGGGACAGCACGCGTCCTGTCCTCTGCCATTGTGTTTTTTGTTACAATTCCTGCACGAATTCTTCGATGCGTTCCATCGCAGTTTCCAGATGCATCATGGAATACGAATACGAAATGCGGACATGGCCGCGGCCGCTTTCGCCGAATGCACTGCCCGGAACCACGGCAACCTTTTTCTTTCGGAGCAGCTCATCACAGAACTTCTCATCATCGTCCATATACTTCTGGATAGACGGGAAGATATAGAAAGCACCTTCCGGTTCAAAACATGGCATGCCGATTTCCTGCAGACGATAATACATGAAGCGGCGGCGCAGATCATACTGCTCGCGCATATACTTGATGTCCTCTCGTCCCGTGCGCAGCGCTTCAATGCCGGCAAACTGGCTGACTGTCGGTGCGGACATGATGCCAAACTGGTGAATCTTTACCAGCGGCTTGAGCATCTCTCGCGGCGCCATGACCCAACCGAGTCTCCATCCCGTCATCGCAAACGATTTGGAAAAACCATTGATGACAATTGTGCGCTCGCGCATGCCCGGCAGCTCTGCGAAGCAGACATGCTGCTTGCCGCCATATGTCAGCTCGCAATAAATTTCATCCGAAATAACAACAATATTGGTGTCGCGCAAAACCGCTGCGATTTCCTCCAAATCCTCCCGCGTCATAATAGCGCCGGTCGGATTGTTCGGGAACGGCATAATCAGCACCTTGGTTTTCGGCGTAATCGCCTTTTTCAGCGTCTCTGCGGTGAGCTTAAAGCCGTCCTCCATGCGTGTTTTCAGCGGAACCGGCACGCCGCCCGCCATCATAGCCAGCGGTGTGTAGCACACAAAAGACGGTTCCGGAATCAGCACCTCATCACCGTCAGATACAAACGAACGCAGGGCGTTGTCAATCGCTTCGGAGCCGCCAACCGTTACGATGATCTCATCGTGGTAATCGTATTCCAGATGATAGTTTTCCATCGCATAATCAGAAATCGCTTTGCGCAGATCTGCCAAGCCCCAGTTGGACGTGTAGAATGTCTTGCCCTGCTGCAGCGAGTCAATGCCTGCGCGGCGAATCTGCCAAGGTGTCTGGAAATCCGGCTCGCCGACACCCAGAGAGATTGCATCCTCCATGGTATTGACGATGTCAAAGAATTTTCTGATACCGGACGGCTTGATGTCCCGTGCTTTGTCCGAGATCAGAGCCGAGTAATCAATCATTCCGGAAATCCTCTCTTTCGTCAATCGGGTTAAATGCAATGCCTGCATTCTTATAGGTCTTGAGCACGAAGTGTGTCGAGGTCGAAATAATGTTTTCCATCGGAGCCAAATTCTCCGATACAAACTGAGAAACCTCCTGCAGGGAGCGACCATTGACGATAATCGTGAAGTCAAACGAACCGCTCATCAGATACATATCTACAACCTGCTTGTGGTTATAAATGCGCTGTGCCAGATCATCAAAGCCGGCGCCGGTCTGCGGGCTGACGCGCACTTCAATTAACGCAGTGATGTTGTCGCGCTTGATCTTGCCCCAGTCAACAATCGCCTTATAGCCCAGAATGACGTCATCTCGCTCATACTTGTGGATGCTGTCTTTTACCTCCTGCTCGGTCATGCCAAGCATCTTCGCAATGCGAGCCGGTGTAATACGGGCATCCTGTTCCAGCAGCTGTAAAATTCTATGCATAAGAAAACCTCCTGCGATTCATATAAGTACTAATAAGTATACAACAGAATCAGCAGAAAAGAAAGTATAACTGCACAGGTTGCAAAAATTTTTACCAAAATAAAACGGCCGCTCTTGCAAGAAGAACGGTCGTTTGCTGCAAAACTATGGTTGTGCGTCACGTGTGTGCCGCCATTATTGTCCTTTTGTCGCATCGGCAACCACGGTATCTGCACCCTTTACGGTGACCCATCCGTGCTTTTTGCGCGCCTCAGCCTCCGTCATACGAATCAGATTATCCGTGATGGAGTCGGAGATGATTTTGTTTGCCTCTGCTTCTGCCTTTGCGTTGGTAATGGTGACCGCTGCTGCGGCTTCTGCGCGCGCCTTATCCGCTTCGCCCTGTGCAATGGCGGTCTGCTTGTCCAACTCGGCTTTTTCTGCATCCTGCTTGGCCTGTTCCTTCGCCTTTACCTTTTCCTGCAGAGCTTCGTCCAGCTGTACGTCAATAATCAGTGCGGAGGAAATATTGATGCCGTACTCCTCGGTCAGCTTGGTGTTCAGATATTCTGTAATGGTCTTGCTGACCTCCGAGCGCTTGTCGCTGTAAATGTCCATGACTGAAAATTGCGGTGTCACTTCCTTGATGTACGCGATGATGCTGTTTTGCACCATGGTATCCACAATCTGGTCACCGTCCATGCCATTGAATTTCTCGTACAGATCTGTCACGCGGTCCGGAATGAAATTGTAGTTGACCGTCATATTCAGCTTCACCATGCCGCCATTTGCCGGCGCGTCCACATGCCAATCTGCACTTTCGTCCCCGTGGTAATCCTCCGGATTATTGGACAGCACCAACTGCTGCTGTGCAACCGGATAATGCTTGACCGTCGCCCACGGCGCAATAAAGTGATAGCCCGGCGACAGCGTTTTGTCCTGTACGCCGCTGCGCATCGTGTACACAACGCCGACCTCGCCCTGTCCGACGCGATCGAGGGATGTGGCGCAGAAAGCGCCTGCGATAATAACCAGTACCGCAATTATCGCGATTTTCTTCTTGTTTCTCTTTGGCTTTTCCTGCTTAGCCTGTGTTTCCTGCTTGGTCTCTTTTTCCATGCGTTCCTCCCAATAAATCGTTCAGTTTTGCAAATTGATTATAACATATATCAGAAAAATTTGAAACAAGAAATAAGATGCGTTACAATAGAATTCTACAACCTCGCAAGGAGAACCTATTTTTATGATATTTCAAGAATTTACCCCGCAAATGTTGGATTTTCTCGCAGAAAACCACATCCGCAACAGCAAAGTCTGGTACGAGGAGCACAAGGCAGACTGCCGCAGGCTTGCCATCGAGCCGTTTTATCATTTGACCGAGCATCTGGCGCCGACCATGCTGGAAATCGACCCGCAGTTTGTCGTGACGCCGTACAAAGCGCTCAGCCGCGTGCGCCGCGACAACCGCTTCACCAAAAACAAAGACTTATACCGCGACCATCTCTGGCTGACCTTCCGTCATCCGAAAAAGCATTTGAGTGATTCTCTGTGCTATTATTTTGAAATCGAACAGGAAGGCTGGGGCTATGGCGTGGGCTATTATCACATCCCCACCGACGTCCGCGATGAATTTCGCCGGATGATTTTGCATCATGACGTGCGGTATCAACAGGCAAGACAAGCCCTTGAACAGACACCAGCTTTTTCCCTGTACGGCGACTGCTACAAGCGTCCGCCGTTTCCCGATGCGCCGGAGAGCGAACAAACATGGTTAAATCGAAAAAATATTGGCGTCAGTTACTTCTGTGACGACCATACCGCCTTGTTTGACGGCTCATTCTATGATATAATGATATATCATCTGAAGCGAATTGCGCCGTTTTACTATTTTCTTCGCACGGCCGAAGAGCGGGTTCGCCATCAATAGATCTGGAGGCTTGTTTTTGAAATTCACAGCAATTGATTTTGAAACCGCTAATGCATCCATGCTCAGCGCCTGTTCGATCGGCGTCGTTGAGTTTGAAGATAACGTTCCGGTCAAAGAAACCATCACTTTGATTCGTCCGCCGGAAGAATATGGAAAATTCAACTGGTACAACGTCCGCATTCACGGCATCAAAAAGAATATGGTAAAAGATGCTCCGACCTTTGACCAGGTTTGGGAGCGCATTCACAGCAGCATTGAAAACCAGCTCATTGTTTGCCACAACGCCGCGTTTGACACGGCCGTTCTGTGCAAGCTGCTGGAGTACTACGGCATTCCGGTGCCGAACTTTGATTACGTCTGCACGGTGAAGATTTCCCAGCTGCTCTGGCCGGAAATGCAAAATCATAAATTGGATACCGTGTGCAGCGATTTGGACATTCGCCTCAATCATCATGAAGCATTGTCTGACGCGCGCGCGTGCGGTCTCATCTTTGCACAAGCGCTCAAGAGCCAGCACTGTTTCCGAACCGAAGATTTAATGGATGCACTGGAAATGCGCATCGGACATGTCTCACAGGCAGGACGGCAAAGCTGCTCCACATCGGCAGAAATTCGCAAAAAAATTCAGTCGGAAAAGAAAAAACAGGAAAGTCGGCGGCGCTACTATGCCAAGCGCCGGTTGACCGCAGAGAAAGGAGCCAAACACTCATGAGAAACCATGTATTTGAACAGACGGAAAAGTACCGCGATCTGGCAGCCGCTCATGCAGAAGACCTCCGCAAGTATGCGCAGCTCGGATACAACACCGCGCACGACCAGTTGTCTTCCCTGCTCAGCAAATTTGTATTGTCCGAAGTTTTTGTACTCAAACTGATGCTGATTTCTTTCGGTGTTTTAATCGGCACTGCTTTTTCTGATTTTTTCAAAAAGCACCGCGGTTTCGTCGTTTTTGCATTTGTTGCATCCGTCGCTCTGTTTGTCTACAAGACCATCCAGTTGGTGGATTCTTGGGCGGACGATGACGCAGATTTTTAACCGAAACATCCAGACAGCATTGTCTGGATGTTTTTTTTGAAAAATTTTCATAAAACACTTGCAAATCTTACCGTATTCCTGTATAATACATATTGTTATGTGCCGGTGTGATGGAATTGGTAGACGTAGTGGACTCAAAATCCACCGCTGGCGACAGCGTACCGGTTCGAGTCCGGTCACCGGCACCAAAAACAGCGAGAAGAATTTTCTTCTCGCTGTTTTCTTTTTTGCCAAAAAATCCCGTGCCGACTGGGTCAGCACGGGATTTTTTCTATATCCGATGGTACTTATTTGCAGTACTTTTCTACATGTGCGCGGGTCACTTCTGCGGACTTCTTTACGTTTTCTTCCTGTGTCATCTCATAGTATGCCGGACGGAAGATTTCGATGGTGCAGCAGTCGCCCTCGAATCCAATCTTCTTCAGCGTGTCTGCATAGCGTGCGTGCGGCAGGCAATCGCCTTCTGCATCCGGCCACAGGCGCTTTTCATCGTTATTGTAGTATGCACCGCACGGCATATCCTCCGTGCCGTTCAGATGCCATACAAAAATCTTCTTGCCGTCTGCCTTTTCCAAAGACTCCCATCCGGAGCCCATTGCGTAGAAGTGGTACTGATCCAGCGTCACACCAACCAGCGGAGAGTCAACAGCCTCCACGATAGCATAGGCATCTTCAAAGCGGTTGATGGTCATATCCGGTGCACCGCAGAACTCCAAGCTCAGCTTGATGCCGTGTGGCTCTACCTTCTTCACCATTTCCTTCAGAACGGCAACGGCATCCTCACGGATTTCCTTGCGCGTCGGCTGCAGGCCGCGTGCCTTCATGTCCTGAGACGGAACGACAACAATCATTTTGCAGCCCAGAATGTTGCAGCGGCGGATGATTTCGTCCAGTTCGTCCATCACTGCCTGCTTTTCCTCTGCCGTCTGCTTCATATTGAAGAAGCACAGTGCATTGTAAGACAGCATCTTCAGATGATGTGTTGCGAACCATGCACCCAGCTCCTCGATGGTCACGATGCCTTTTTCCAAATCGCGGTTCAGGCACTCGGACTGGATGTCGATGCAGTCAAAGCCGTACTTCTCGCAAAGCTCCAGATCCTGCATCACGGTGTGTCCCTGACAAAAACGGTCGTTTGCCTCATTAAAACCTAATCTCATTTGTGTAATCTCCTTTTCCTTGGTTTTGTTGTTGAAAATACGATACCACTTTTGTACATTTGTTTCAACAGATTTTGCGAACTATCATGTTCACGTGCAAAATCCCGTGATTTATCCCAAATCTCTCGCTGGTTTTTTAGATATCCTGCTCAAAATCTGCGGTTTTTCCGGTTCTTCCCGCATGATACAAAAAAATATTTCGTGCATTTGTCACATCTTTTCAACCAGACAAATCTATGCTATGATACAAACATCAGGAGTGTGATACAGTATATGGTAACGATGCAGCAAATCGCAGACGCCTGCGGCGTCTCCCGCGGCACGGTAGACCGTGCCCTACACAACAAACCCGGCATTCGTCCGGAGGTCGCTGACCGTGTCCGTGAAAAAGCACGGGATATGGGATATATTTCGGCGCGGCTCATGCCCTCTCTGCTCAACACGTGGAAAATCGGCGTTGTTCTGCACTCTGCCGCTTCCGATTTCGTCAAAGAATTGGCGCATTTATTTGAACAGTTCCCAAACAGCAGCCTGCTTCCCGTCAAAATTATCCTGCGCACCATGGACGGCGTGGACATTCAGCATCAATTGGCACTGATTGATGAGCTGGTAGAAATCGAGCACATTGATGCGCTCGCCCTCATGCCGCTGGCAAACAGCTTAATTCGCGAAAAAATCAATCAAATCAGCGAAAAAAACGGCATTCCCGTTGTCACATTGAACACCGATATCGATGACGCCAATCGTCTCGCGTACATTGGTCCGGATGACATTGCTGCCGGACGATCTGCTGCGGCGCTGATGGGCATGCTGACCGGCGGACGCGGGCACATTCTCCCGATTCTCGGCCAGCAGAGCGGCCACTACGCCGACAGCCAACGGCTAACTGGATTTCTGGAAGAAATGTCCGCCAACTATCCGGATATTGAAATTCTGCATCCGGAATGCTGCTTTTTGGATGGAGAGCTGGCAAAACGCATCACTTGCCGCGCAATTCAGGCGGATCCGGAATTAAACGGCATCTTTGTTTCTTCCATGGGACGCCGCGGCGTCGCAAAGGCTTTGCAGGAGACCGGCACCGCCGGAAAAATCCACATGATTATTCACGACATCACCCCGTCCAATCTCTCTCTTGTCCGGCAGGGCATCGTCGATTTTGTCATCGGGCAGGACATCGAAACGCAGGGCACCCGCCCGATTCAGATTTTGTATGAGTATCTGTCCAACCATCAAATGCCGGAGCAGCGTATTCAGCTGACGGACATCTCCATCAAATTCCGCTGCAACATCCCGCCGGAAGCATAATATTCCCTTATACTTCTTTCCGTTTATTTTGCACCGGCAGCGCGATTGGTTTTTTGCTGCGTTCTGTTCTTTTCCATGCATATATCTGGGATAATATTGAGAAATTTGCAGCTTTTCTCAAAACATCCTGTCTGATTTCGTCGTATTTGCATTGAATCCTGTACGAATCCATGGTACAATGGTATTTGTAGGAATATAGAAATTTCTGCAAATCAGACTATTAAAAAGGAGAAGAACAAAAAGTGAAGAAATTCCGATTCAAACTGATCAGCTTGTTTCTCGCTGTCATGATGGTCTTTTGTCTGAGCGGCTGTTCCGAGTCGCAGACCAGAATGATGTTCGGTACTGGCGGCACTGCCGGCACGTATTATTCATACGGCGGCATCCTCGCACAGTACATGAAAACATATGCTGGCGTACGCACAACCGCGGTATCGACCGGCGGTTCCAAGGTAAACATCCAGAGCATTCAGGATGGAGATTTCCAGCTCGGATTCACGCAATCCGATGTTATGACATACGCTTGGAACGGCACCCGCGCATTTGAGCAGGACGGTCCGACGCATGATTTCCGTACTCTCGGCGTCTTGTATGCAGAAACGGTACAGCTTCTCACGATGGATGATGACATCACCTCGGTAGAAGATCTGCGCGGCAAGCGCGTATCCATCGGTCAGGCCGGTTCCGGCGTGTATTTTAACGCGGTGGACGTTCTGGAAGGCGCAGGCATGACCATCAAGGACATCAAGCCGCAGTATCAGTCGTTCGAGGACTCAAAAGAGTCTCTGAAGGACGGCAAGATTGATGCCGCATTCATCGTTGCAGGTCCTCCGACCTCCGCGATTACCGAGCTTGCCACGACAAACGGCGTCAACCTCATCAACATTGACGGCACCGTTCGTGACAAAATCCTTTCCAAGTGTCCGTACTACAAGACCTATACCATTCCGGCGGATACCTATCCGGGACAGACAGAGCCGGTCAACACCATCACGGTACAGGCTACTGTTGTCGTCTCTGCACAGGCAGATGAGGATACCGTTTACAAGCTGACCTCGGCCATTTTTGACCATGTCGATGACATCACAAAGGAAAATGCCAAGGGCGCAGAGCTGAAGCTGGAAACCGCAACGAGCATCACGACGGTTCCCTATCACGCAGGTGCTGCAAAGTACTATGCGGAACACGGCATCACCGTGAATACAGATGAATAAAGGAGGGTACGGTATCTGTGAATAAGAACGAAGAAAAAACCAAGCTGCAAGATCCGGACGTGCTTTCTGCAGATGCGGATGTGCAGGCTGATGTGGACTCCGTCATGCGAAAATATGACAGAGAGTCCAACACCCGTATCTGGGAGGGCAAGCCGAAGATTGCAATTACTGTCATTCTCGCCGCGTTCTCTCTGTGGTGTATCTATGTCACATTGTTCGCAACATTTTTGGAAGAAATCCGTTTGACTTCTTTCATGGGTCTCATTATTTTGATGGGATTTTTGATTTATCCGTCTAAGAAGGGCGATCAGAAAGTCAATCACATGCCGATCAGCGACATTATTTTTATGATCGTCGGCGTCGGCTCCTTCTTTTACTTTACGTTTAACGTCAATCAGATTATCAATCAGGGCACCCGCTTTACGTGGTTCCAGATTGTCATCGGCATTCTTGCGATTCTCGCACTGATTGAAGTGACCCGCCGCTGTGTTGGTCTGCCGATTCTGATTGTTGCCGGTGTTTTCATTGTATACGCACTGGCATACGGCCTGACAAATCCGGAATTCTTTGGCAGACTGCGCTATCTCGTGCGCAACCTGTTTTACACCAAGGAAGGCATTTTTTCCACTCCGGTAAATGTCTGCTCCAAGTATATCGTTGTATTTATTATTTTCGGCGCGTTTTTGGAGCGCACCGGCATCTCCAACTTCTTCATTGATTTGGCAAACTGCATCGCAGGACGCTTTGCAGGCGGCCCTGCCAAGGTTTCGGTTATCTCCTCCGCTCTGTGCGGCATGGTATCCGGCTCCTCTGTCGGCAACACGGTAACGACCGGTTCCGTCACCATCCCGATGATGAAAAAGACCGGCTACAAGCCGGAATTTGCAGGTGCCGTTGAGGCAACCTCCTCCACCGGCGGTCAGATCATGCCGCCGATTATGGGCGCTGCTGCCTTCCTGATGGCGGACTTTGTCGGCGTACCGTACTCCAGCATTATCGGCCGCGCCATCCTGCCGGCTATCCTGTATTTTGCAGGCATTTTCATTTCGGTTCATCTGGAAGCGAAAAAGCTGGATCTGCACGGCATGCCGAAGGAACAGCTGCCGAAGGCAAGAAAGCTGGTAAAGAAAATTTATCTGTTGCTTCCGCTGATTATGCTCGTTGTTTGGGTGTCCGGCAACTTCATGACCATGCAGAAGGCCGCTTCCCTCGCTATCGTACTGACGGTGGTTGTCAGCCTGTTTAACAAGGACAACCGCATCACACCGGGCAAGATTCTGGAAGCACTGGAAGCCGGCGGCAAGAGTGCCATCACCGTAGGCGCTGCATGCGGCGTTGCAGGTATTATCTCCGGCACCATCACCATGACCGGTCTTGCCAATGACATCATCAACGCCATTGTCAGCGTTGCCGGTGACCGCCTGATTATCGCACTGATTCTGACCATGCTGTGCTGTATTGTTCTGGGCATGGGTGTTCCGACAACCGCAAACTACTGCATCATGGCCGCTACCACTGCCCCGATTCTCATTCGAATGGGCGTTCCGGTTATGGCTGCACACTTCTTTGTATTCTACTTCGGCATCGTCGCAGATATCACCCCGCCGGTTGCGCTGGCAGCCTACGCAGGTTCTGCCATTGCCAAGAGCAACCCGATGAAAACCGCATTCAACGCGTCCAAGCTCGCCGTTGCCGCATTTATTGTGCCGTATATGTTCTGCTTCAACCCCGCTATGCTGTTCATCGACACGACAGCCATTCAGGTTGTACAGATTGCCATTACTGCATTCATCGGTATCTTTGCGCTGGCCGCTGCACTGGAAGGCTATTGCTTCTCCAATATGAACGCTGTCATCCGCATTGTTATCGCTGCCGGCGGTCTGCTGCTCATTCATCCGGCACTGGCAACGGATCTTGTCGGTCTGGTTATCGTATTTGCAAGCCTTGGATTCCAGTACGTGCTTTCTAAAAAGCGGAAAGCCGCTGCGCAGTAACGACACGCAACCCAAAGAGGAGGTAATTTCGATATGGAAGGAAAACTCAAATATCCGGTAATTACAATCAGCCGCGAGTATGCCGCTTACGGCCGTACCATCGCAGCTGGTCTGTCCGACCGTCTGGGCATCCCGTTCTATGACAAGGACTTTGTCAAGGAAACCGCCAAGCAGAGCGGATATTCCGAAGAAGATATCGTGCGCGAGGGCGAGGACATGAGTCCGGCAAGCAAGTTTATGAACAGCCTGCTCAACAACGCAAACGTCTATTCCAGTTCCTATGACGGCATCTACAAGGCACAGAAAGAAGTTGTTTTGAATCTGGCGCAAAAGCCGTGCATTATCGTCGGCAGATGCGCTGACCACATTCTGACCCAGAAGGGCATTCCGGCATTCAAAATCTTCCTGTACGCAGATGAGGAGCACCGTTTGGAACGCGCGGCAGAGCTGGAAGGCCGCCCCAATTCTCCGGAACTCAAAAAGATTCTTGTCAAAAAAGACCAGAAGCGCGAGACCTATTACAAGCAGTACACAGGTCACCCGATGGGTCTGTACAAGAACTATACCATCTGTCTGGATACCGGCACACTGGGCGTGGAGAGCTGCATTGACATTCTCTGCACCCTGCTGACCGAAAACGCTTAAAAAAAGCGCAAAAAAATCCGCTGTGCGAACGATGAAACATCCAACGCACAGCGGTATTTTTTTATCTGTTTGGCTTTACTTGGTCTGGTTTCTTACAAAGCCGTCATAGATGGCACGGATTGCCTTGTCAAAATCATCGTTCTTGATTCCAATGATGATGTTGAGTTCAGACGAACCCTGATCAATCATGCGGACATTGACGCCTGCACCTGCCAGAGAGGAGAACAGCTTTGCAGCGGTTCCGCTGGCGGAACGCATACCGCGGCCGACAACGGCTACCAGCGCGTAATCCGACTCGATTTCTACGCTGTCCGGCTTTGCCAGACGATGAATCGCGGAAATGACCTGCTGTTCCTTGTTCATGAACTCGTCCTCGTGTACGATAACGGTCATGGTGTCAATGCCGGACGGCATGTGCTCAAAGGAAATGTTGTTATCCTCCAGTGCCTGCAGCACCTTGCGGCCAAACCCAACCTCGGAGTTCATCATTGCCTTGGTGACGAGAATCGTGCAGAAGCCCTTCTTGCCGGCAATACCGGTCACCACGTAATCCGGCTTCTGACCGGTGGTCTCTACAATCCAAGTGCCCGGATCCTGCGGACGATTGGTGTTGCGGATATTGATCGGAATACCACAGTGACGAACCGGGAAGATTGCTTCTTCATGCAGAACCGAAGCACCCATGTAAGACAGCTCACGCAGCTCACGATAGGTGATGTAACGGATGCTGATCGGATCGTCTACGATGCGCGGGTCAGCTACGAGGAAGCCGGAAACATCGGTCCAGTTCTCGTAAATATCCGCCTTGCACGCCTGTGCAACGATAGAACCGGTGACGTCAGAGCCGCCGCGGGAGAAGGTCTTGACGTTGCCGTCCTTGCCCAAGCCGTAGAAGCCCGGAATGACTGCGCGGGAAGCCTCTGCCAGACGAGCACCCAGCACGCGTTCGGTTTTGTACGGGTTCAGATTGCCTTCCTCGTTGAAGAAAATGACATCCTGTGCGTCGATAAATTCAATGCCCAGATACTCTGCCATAATCTTGCCGTTAAGATACTCACCGCGAGATGCCGTGTAGTCCTTCTGCGGGTCATTGCGCAGCTGTTCTTCAATGATTGCAAAATCTTCATCCAGAGAGAAATTCTCCAAATGCAGACCTTCAATAATCTCCATATAACGAGCCTTGATGGCAGCCATCTGCTCGGCAATGTCCTTGCCCTGACTAGCCAAATCGTATGCATGGAGCAGCATATCGGTTACCTTCGTATCGTCAGAGAAACGCTTGCCCGGTGCAGACGGAACGACGTATACGCGACTCTCATCCGCCCGGATGATCTCTCCTACCTTCTGAAACTGTTCAGCGCTGGCAAGAGAACTGCCGCCAAACTTTACAACCTTTTTCATTCTTGAAAACCTCCGGAATTTTCTATCTGCCAGTCGTTGGCAGGAAAATTGCACTTTTGAAAATACACCTTTAACTTTACATGCTTTTTGCACATATTTCAAGTCTAAATTTCATATTCCTGCAAACTACGTGCAATCCGGTAATATTTTTCCGTTTGTTTCGTCAAATTTCGTGCCGAATGACCAATATCAATTGTACTGCGGCGGAAAATATGGTACACTATTCAAGAATGTTTCAAAGAAAGAAGGCAGTCTATGATAAAAAAACAAACCGGAAATCTTATTTTGCTGCTCACCGCTCTGATTTGGGGCTCTTCGTTTGTCGCACAGACAACCGGCATGGAGCATGTGCAGCCGTTCACGTTCATGGGCATTCGTACCGTGCTCGGCGGACTGGTTTTGATTCCCGTTATTTTGTTCCAACGGCGCATGCAGCCGAAGGCGCAGCGCCGTGCGCCGGAAGTACAGCGGCAAATAGACCGCATGTCCCTCGTCGGCGGCATCTGCTGCGGTCTCGTGCTGTGTATCGCCGGTGATTTGCAGCAGTTTGGCATGACCACGACATCTCCGGGCAAAGCGGGATTTATCACCTCCCTGTACATCGTCATTGTCCCGCTGCTCGGCATATTTATCGGAAAGAAAATCCCCAAAATTGTTTGGTTCTGCGTCGCCGCCGCATTGTTTGGCTTCTATCTGCTGTGTGTCACCGAGCAATTTACCATTTCAACCGGCGATTTGCTCGTTTTGTGCTGTGCATTCTTTTTCTCCATTCATATTATGGTCATTGACCATTTCAGCGAGAAGGGCATAGACGGCGTCTTGACGTCCTGTGTACAGTTTCTCGTCGCAGGCGGCATCAGCCTTGTCTTGATGTTCGCCTTGGAATCGCCGACCTGGGCGCATATTTTCGCCGCGCGTTCCTCTATTTTGTACAGCGGCGTGATGTCGTGCGGCGTTGCCTATACACTACAGATTCTCGGTCAAAAGCGCACAGATCCGACTTCCGCCACCCTGCTGATGAGCTTGGAATCCGTATTTGCCGCTCTGTCCGGCTGGCTGATTCTGCACCAGAGTTTTTCTCTGCGCGAATTTCTCGGCTGTGTTTTGGTCTTTGCCGCTGTGCTGTTGTCACAGATTCCCCTGCCGCAAAAGAATATTTGCACGCAAAAAACCAGCATGGAATAATCCATGCTGGTTTCTTTTCTCTTATCTTCAATGTACTTCTTTTAATTCTTCCTCGCGCTTGCGATTAGATCCCTGTACAAACCGCAGCAGCAGAATAATCAGCACAATGGAAACAATTGCAATCGGCAGTACAATCCATGCGGACTGTACAAAGCCCGCCAGAACATATGCTGCGCACGACACAACCGCCGTCAAGACTGCATACGGAAGCTGTGTGGACACATGATTCATATGATCGCACTGTGCACCGGCGGACGCCATAATGGTCGTGTCCGAGATCGGAGAACAATGGTCGCCGCAAACCGCACCTGCCATGCACGCCGAAATGGAAATCAGCATGAGTTCATGGTTGGTGCCCTCGAATACCGCAACAACAATCGGAATCAGAATGCCAAACGTGCCCCACGAGGTGCCCGTTGCAAATGCCAGGAAGCATCCAACCAAGAAAATAACAGCCGGCAGGAACATCTGCAAATCGCCTGCAACCAGCTTCATGCTGCCTGCAACAAATTCCTTACAGCCAATGCTGTCGGTCATTGCCTTCAATGTCCACGCAAACGATAAAATCAGAATGGCCGGAACCATCGCCTTGAAGCCCTCAGACAGACAATCCATGCAGTCGCGGAACGACAAAACGCCGCGAATCTGATAGAGCAGAATGGTAATAACCAGACCGAAGAAGCTGCCCATAGACAGACCAACCGAAGCGCTGCTGTTAGAGAATGCCGTGACAAAATCGGTGCCGGAGAAAAATCCGCCGGTGTAAATCATGCCGATCACACAGCAAATAACCAAGCTGATAATCGGAATGACGAGATCCGCCACACTTCCCTTTTTGCCGTCCTTCTCCGCGGCATCTTCCTGCACGCGGATGCTGCCGTTCGAGAGCAAATCCCCGCGCTCTGCGTTGCGCTCATGCAGCTCCATAGGGCCGAATTCCACCTTGGCAAGCACCATGCCAATCATCAGCACGATCATGAGAATGGCGTAAAAGTTGTACGGAATGGCACTGACAAACAGGTTCATGCCGTCCTCACCGTCTACAAAGCCGCAAACAGCAGCAGCCCAAGACGAAATCGGAGAGATGATGCACACCGGCGCAGCCGTTGCATCAATCAAAAATGCCAGCTTGGCACGCGATACATTGTGTCCGTCTGTCACCGGACGCATGACGCTGCCAACCGTCAGGCAGTTGAAGTAGTCATCAATAAAGATGAGGATGCCCAGCAAAATCGTCGCCAGCTGCGCGCCGACCTTGGTTTTGATGTGTGATTTTGCCCATTCACCAAACGCCGCAGAACCGCCAGCATTATTCATCAGTGCAACGATCGTGCCAAGCAGAATCAGGAAGATCAGGATGCCCACATTGCCGGTGTCCGACAGCACAGACAAAAAGCCGTCTTCGAGCACATGCGTCACAGTGCCTTCAAAGCTACAGCCAGAAAACAGCACGCCGCCAACGACAATACCGGCAAACAAAGAGCTGTATACCTCTTTTGTCAGCAGCGCCAACGTAATCGCCACAATTGGCGGCATAAGCGCCCATGCCGTTCCTGTCACATCGCCCGCCTGACGCGCGACGACCAGCAGCACCACGCACACCACTGCGATCAGCGTCAGAATAGACCGTTTGAGAATGGTTTTTTTCTTTCTCATATTGCCTTTCATATGTTCTCCTCTCTCGAATCGCAGACGCTCTGAGATTCGACAGTATTTTACATCTTAGTATACCGCCTTTTGCGCGAATTGAAAAGCCTTTGTTAAGAAACTGTTATAGTCAGAACCAACAAATTTTTCTTTTTTGCAGGAAATCCGCCCGCACAGCCTCTGTATTCTATTTTTCCTGCAAAAAAGGCTTGAAAGATGCCTCTTTCAAGCCTTTTTTCATTGTGCCATCAATCTCTGCGCAGCGCATCAATCGGATTGAGATTTGCCGCTTTTACAGCTGGAATCACACCGGAAATGACGCCAATCACAATGGACAGCAGCACCGCCAGCAACATGGCGGGAATGCTGATCGCCGTCGGCGTTCCTGTCAGCAGGCTGATAATCTTTGCCAGAACCAGACCGCTGATTACACCAATCAAGCCGCCAATACAGGTCAGTACAGATGCCTCTGTCAGAAACTGACCCAAAATCACACCGCGCTTTGCGCCCAATGCCTTTTTCAAGCCCACTTCCCGCGTGCGCTCTGTGACGGACACCAGCATGATATTCATGACGCCAATCGCACCGACAATCAGCGAGATGCCCGCAATCCAAATCAGCTGCTTGCCGGAGGAATCCGACAAATCCTGCAGCTGCTGTGCCGCCTGTTTGATGCTCGGGCTGTCATAGCAAGCTTCCGAGGTGTCCAGTGTCGGAAACGAAGCGTTGATAATTTCACTCGCCGTTTCACCAACCTGTGTCATATTGTCGGTTGTATCCGCGCGAAGTGCTGCGTTTTGCGGTTCATCAAACTGATAGACAATCGGCCAAGCCGTATTGGGAATCATAACCGTGCCGCCGCTTCCGTTGTCTGCATACATATGATAATCGCTGTAACTGTTAATGACCTTTGTTGATTTGCTGGAAGCCGCGACAATGCCGACCACCTGAAAAGGTTCTCCCTTAATTTCAATGGTCTTGCCGATTGGATCTTCTCCCGCAAACATGGTCACCGATGCTTTTTCATCTAACAGCGCGACTTTATGGCGCTGAGTATAATCGCTTGTGGTAAACGGCCGCCCAACAGATATTTGATACGCATACACGTTCAAATAGTTTTCGTCTATGCCATTCACATTACCGCTGAAGCTTTGATTCTGATAATACACATCATTGCTGTACTGCCGCTGTGTATACAGCGACACGCCCTCTACGTGGTCAATGTCCATCAGGTTTCGCCGTGTGTACTCGGAAATGGTAGAAACGCCGTTCGGCACCGACTGGTAATCCAGCTGAATGGGATTGTCATCCTGACACAACTGTACTTCGACAATATTATTTCCGTTGCCAATCAAGTTTTGCTTGATTTGTTCATTGGTTCCCTTCATCATAGATACAATCGAGATGATGGACGCAATGCCAATGATAATACCCAGCATCGTCAGAGCGGAACGCATTTTGTGGCTCCAAATGCCTTGAAAGGCAAGCCTCATATTTTCAAACATCGTTTCACTCCTTCTTTACTGCCACAGCTCGGAAGTGTCCGCCTGCCGTGTCGCAGCGCCTTCCTTGACGTTTTTTCCATATGGAAAGGCAACCCAGTCATCTCCGGTCAATCCGTTTTTGATTTGCGTATAATAGCCATCCAAGGATTTTCCGATTGTGACTTGGCGCTTTTCCAGCTTTTCATCTTCGCCCTGCACATACACATAGTTTTTGCCGTCTTCTTTCACAATAAAGGCGGATTCCAAATACAAACTGTTCTGTTCCGATTCGGTCTCCAGCGTAACGCCAACCGAGCTTTGATCCGTCAGCTCGCCGCTGTCATCCAGCTGAATATATACCGGATAGTAGGACGAATTGGTGTTGCCCATATATCCTTGGTCATCGCTCGGATAGGTGCTGATGCTCTTGACCTTGCCCGTATGGCTTTCTCCGGTCATCCAATCCTGTACCGTTGCGGACTGACCAACCTTGACTTCTTGCAGGGTAAATTCGTTGACAGAAATTTTTACCAGATAACCGCCGCCACCGCTGATTTTCATAAAAGCCTTGCTCTTATTGCTCGAATCGCCGACATACGTCACCGTTCCATCCAATTCGCTGTAAACCGTGTTGTTCTGTTCTTCTTTCTGCTTCTTTGTATATTGCAGCTTTGCCTGCCGCAGCTGCAAATCCAAATCTCGAATCGACTCTTTTTGTTCTTTGATCATCTGCTCGATTTCTTGTTTGGTGTATGTGGTCTCTCCGTTGTCATCTGCCGGAATGTTTTCTCCGTTCCCCGCAGCATCAGACGGCGCTTGAGACCCGTTTTTGTCATCTGCTCCCCCGCGCGACGCATCGTCATCCGGTTTCTTGACCGACTCCGCGTCACCGCCCAGCAGCACGACCTTTACAGCCGAGCCGGACGCGCCGGTATTGGTCATGTTGTTTCCGGAATCCTTGCTGTCCGAACCTCCCGATTCCACCGGATCTATCTGCGTAATCTGTTCCTGAATCGGTTCGCCCGGACGATATTTCTGCACAATTTTCAGGTTATTTTTTGCCGTTTTTAACTGTAATTCCAGCTTTTTGATGTCGAGCTGCGCACGCTGCATATCCAAATCAGACAGCGTAGTATCATACGAAAACAGCTTGTCTCCTTTTTTGACCTGCTGTCCCTCTTTGACTGCGACTTCTCCGACCGTCTGCGATTCGGATACCATAATGGTCTGGACGCCGTCCGCCTGTATGGTGCCGTCGTACTGTGATCCTCCCCAGTTGGCTGCACTCGTCGAAATACTGTCATCGGAGGCGGAATACACGGCAACCGTTCCGTTAAAATGGCTCTGATACACACGGAAGCAGCCAAATCCGACTGCACCCACCAGCACGGCAACACCTACGATTATTTTTGCTTTTTTCGGAATCTTTTTCACCGTGCCGAAACCTCCCTATCTGTAAACAGCTCTCCATCATAAATATGAAAGCATTTGTCCGCTTCTTGCGCGACTTCTGCCGCATGGGTAATGGTGATGATGGTAATGCCCTCTTGGTTGAGCTGGCGGAACAGCTGCATAATATTTTTGCCGGACTGGCTGTCCAATGCGCCGGTCGGTTCGTCCGCCAGCAAAAGCTTCGGATTGCCTACAATCGCGCGGGCAATCGCTGCGCGCTGGCACTGACCGCCGGACAGCTGATTCGGGTAAAACTCCATGCGGTCACCCAATCCAACTTTTTCCAACACCTCGGCTGCCCGTGCGCGGCGCTCTTTTTTGCGCACGCCGCGATACAGCAGCGGCAGCGCAACGTTGTCCAGCGCTGTCAGTTCCGGCAGCAAATCCGCGTGCTGAAAGACAAATCCCAGCGTTTTATTCCGGATTTCCGCCATACGATTTTCCGACATACCGGAAATTTCTTCTTCGTCCAGCAAAAATGTACCGGAGGTCGGAACATCCAAACAGCCGATAATATTCATCAGTGTGGTTTTTCCCGAACCGGACGGCCCCATAATCGCGATATACTCGCCCTGCTGTACCGTAAAAGTCACATGCTTGAGCACCGGAACCGTCAGCTTTCCCCGCGCATAATCTTTGAAAATATCGCGGCATGCAATGATTTGACTCATTATGACGCTCCTTCCTCAGCCGGCATCGCCGCAGAGCCCATATCGCCGGATGTATCCGCAGACGAATCCTCTGATTCTCCGGAATCACCGGCATTGGAAACGGTTGTCTTTTCGCCCTCTTTGCAGGTCTCCGTCGGGAATGCCAAGTAATCACGCAGCGTCAGACCGTCTGTGATTTCATAGGTATTGGATTCTTCATTGTGTCTGCCAATCGTGACAGGGTGTTTTTCCAGCTTGCCTTCGTTGTTCGCCAGCCAAACGTAGGTGTCATCGCCGTCCTTCACAACATAGTCTGCATTGAGCCAGATGCCCTTATCGGTTTCCTGACTGCCCAGCGTGATATACACGTGCTGTCCGATCATCATATCATCTTGGGTATTCGGCACCACATAAAACGTATACTTGGACGCGGTATTGTCTGCATTCTGGTCATTTCCCATGGAAGAATCCTTGGACTCGCTGACCGCACCTTCTGTATCCACCTGAGAAATGGTGCCCGCCCAAGTCTTGGTCTCGTCAATGCGGGAATGGATGGTCACCTCTGCGCCCTTTTCCAAATCTCCAACTTCCAGTTCGCTGACTTTTCCCTTAATCTTGTATGCGCCGGTTTGCAGGATTGTCATAAAGGTATCGCTGCCGTCCGATGCATTGCCTGTAGAAATCGACTGCACCACGCCGTCTGCCTCTGCGACAACGTCCGCATTCTGCAAATCCTTTTGCAAATCCTCCAGTTCTTTTTGCTTTTTCTTCAAATTGTACTGCTCCGACGTCAGATTCAGCTGTGCTTCCTGAATTTGCAGATTATAACTGAGCTGCTCAGATTTTCCCGCCGACTTCTTATCTTTTTTCAGCTGTGTAATCTGCTGCTGATACGATGTAATTTTGTTCTGGATAGATTCTATTTCCAGCTTCGCAGAGTCCACAGAAATTTGCAAAGAATCCTTATTGTAAGAGAACAGAACCTGTCCCTTCTTCACGCTGTCTCCCTGCTGTACCTTGACCTCGTCAATCGTCTTATTATCGTCTTTTTCGATTTTCTGCGCCTTGCTCGACTCAACGACACCGGAAAACTGACTCGCCGTTGTGTCATAGCCCAGAATATCCCCCACACTCTGCACATACACGGTCTGGTTGATGGTTCCGCCTCCGCAGCCGCACAGCAGCAACAGAGAAGCCGCCAAACAACCTCCTAAAATGTGTTTCTTCATGATGTTCTTCCTTTCCTTGGTTATTCTCTCACGGCAGCAAATGCCAATTGGATGCAATATCGTCCCTTGGTCTTTCGCACCTGACAGAGTCCATGCATTTTCTCCATCATCAGGCAAATATTCCGCACACCGACTTCTGTGCTCTCCGGATTTTTGCTCTGCAATAGAATCTCGTTTTCAAATCGAATGACAAGCTGCCGCTTGCTGCCGGAAACCGTCAGCAGCACCGGCTGCTGCGGGTCTGCATACTTCAAAATATTGGAGCCGATGTTGTCGAAAATTCGTCCCATATATTCCATAGATACGGCGATATACGCCTCCGGCCAATCCAGCTGGGCTTGTATGTGATAGCCATTGACCTCCAAAAATCCCACCAGATTGGACAGGTAGTCTTCCAGAATAAACTGAGCTTTGACGGGCGGTTCCAATTGAACAGAACTTTTTTTGGACATATAAAACCGGTCAAACAATTGATCGGACAGCTGCTTGATTTGGACAACCTTTTCACGGCTCTTATCCAGATACTGATGCATCTCCTGTTCGGTATCATATCTGCCCTCACGCAGCAAATCCAAATACAGGCTCAGGCTGGTCATCGGCGTGCGCAGGTCATGCGATACCGCAGCAATCAGCTCATAATTCGCCCGCTTGGCTTCTGCTTCCTTTTCCATGTTTTCCGCCAGCGCCATGCGCATTTGATTGAGTCCGTTTGCCAACGTACCCAGCTCATCGGTTCCGCGCACGGTAATCGGTTTTTCCAAGCCGCCGGTCTCCAAAATCTTGATTTCCTGCTCAAGTTTTCGGATATAGGCAATCTTTTTGCCAAACCAACCCACAAACAGCAGGACAAACAATAGCACACAGATGCCGATTTCTATAACGGTCGCGGTTGTATAATACGCACTGTCGTAGTATCCATACAGAAGAACCTGTGCATCTCCATCGGCAAAAGCAATGGTTTGTGTCGTAAAGCCGTCTGTATCGCTTTCCGAATACGTCTTGTTAAAATATCCTGTTCCCAAGCGGTAGGCTGTCGAATCGTAAATCAGCTGGTCGTTTTGATAAATACCCATCATCAAATAGCCTCCGCGCTGACTGTCCAGCCAAACATCAATGTCATTCGTATCTTCTACTTGTAAATCTTGTTGAGACACATACTCCTGCAAAGACTGCAGCATTTCTTTGTTCCGTTGTTCGACATGTACCTGTTCGGACAGACACTGATCCAGCAGATATGTACCGACATTGCTGAGAATCAGATAACACACACAAGAAATCAGCGCAGAAACACACACGGCTACAATCGCCTGATTTTTTAGATTCAGTCTCAGATTTAGTCTCAGCTTATTCAAAGCGGTAGCCCTTTCCCCAAACGGTTTTGATGTGTTCCGGACTTTCCGGTACATTTTCAATTTTTATGCGCAGATTTCGAATGTGCACCATGATGGTACTGTTGGAAGCATACAAATATGGTTCCTTCCAAACGCTTTCATATACCTGCTGTGCAGAAAAGACTTTTCCCGGATGCTTCATGAGCAGCAATAAAATCTTATATTCGATTTCTGTCACGCGAATCGGCCGGTTGTTTTTCCAGACGCCTTTCATCAATTCATTGATTTTGATATCACCGACTTGAATAATCGTTTGCTCTGCCGCAGTTTCCTCGACGGTTTTTTTGCCGCTGTACACATGGTATCGGCGCAGCAGCGCTTTGACACGTCCCAGCAGCTCCGCATAGGAAAACGGTTTGATGATGTAATCGTCTCCGCCCGCCATCAGTCCCATGACTTTATCCGTTTCGCTGGATTTCGCCGTGAGAAACAGCACCGGAACATAGGATACCTTGCGAATTTCTTCACATGTTTTGATACCGGAGATGCCCGGCATCATCACGTCTAAAATCACCAAATCAATGGATTCGTCCAATTGTTCCAAGCCTTTTGCGCCGCAATCCGCTTCTATAATCTCATACCCCTCAGCGGACAGGAGCAATCGAACACCTTCCCGAATATCTGCATCGTCTTCTATCAGCAAAATTCTCGTCATCATTGTTTCACGCTCCTTACCAGTTCTGTGCTTCTATTATACAAAAGATTGCCGCATTTGTACCATAAAGAATTCTTAATTTTTCTTAAGTTTGAGCAAAATACAAAAAAGCGAAATTGAAAATCCATTTCATATTGACTTTTTCCGCGCTTGTGCTATAATTTGAAAATGGTTTTCAAATTATGGAGGCATACTATATGGCGAATAAATCACAATACCGCACCAAACAGATGGCAGAAATCCTCTCGTACCTGCAATCCATGCAGGGCAGCCATGTGACGGTGCACGATATTCATGCATATTTTAAAAGCAAAAACATTTCCGTCGGTACAACCACCATTTACCGGCATTTGGACCGCATGGTGGCGGAGGGCATTGTTGCCAAATATGTTGTCGATGAAAAAAGCAGTGCTTGCTTCGAGTATCTCGGCGACAACTCGCATTGTCACCCCACCGTCTGCTTTCACTGCAAATGCGAAAAATGCGGCAAGCTGATTCATCTGCACTGCAAAGAACTGGAAGCTGTGTACCTGCACCTGTTAAACGATCACGGATTCCAGGTGGACGCACCGCGTTCTGTTATTTATGGTCTTTGCGAAGATTGTCAGCAGACAGGAGGACACACATGAAAAAAGCATTCTCTTTTTGCTTGACACTGGTATTGCTGGCAGGGCTGCTCACCGGCTGCGGAACAGCTCCCGATGCCAGCGTACAGAACACACAGACCAAACCGCTTCATATTGTCACAACCATCTTCCCAACATACGATTGGGTGCGGACGGTGTTGGGCGATCAGGCGGACAATGCAGAAATCACCTTTCTGCTTGACAACGGCGTGGACATGCACAGCTATCAGCCTTCCGCGGAAGATATTATGAAGATTTCTTCCTGCGATGTCTTTGTGTACGCCGGCGGTGAATCGGACGCTTGGGCATCCGATGCGCTGAAAAATGCATCCAACAAAGACATGCAGGTAATCAATCTGCTGGATGTTCTCGGCGAACATGCCAAGGAAGAAGAAGCTGTCGAAGGGATGCAGGGCGCCGATGACCATGACCATGACCATGACCACGAGCACGGAAGCGGGGAATCATCTGAAGAAGAACCGGAATATGATGAACATGTTTGGTTATCTCTCAAAAATGCGCAGCTGTTCGTTTCCGCCATTGCAGACAGTCTTTCTCAGGCAGATACCGCCCATGCAGACGCATACGCTGCCAACGCAGTTGCCTATAACAAACAGTTGGCACAGTTGGACGCCGCCTACCAATCCGCGGTAGACGCCGCGCCGATCAAAACCGTCTTGTTTGCAGACCGGTTTCCGTTCCGCTATCTCGTCGATGACTACGGACTGTCATATTATGCGGCGTTTTCCGGCTGCTCAGCGGATACGCAGGCCAGCTTTGATACCATTATCTTTTTGACGGACAAAGTCAACGAATTGGGACTGCACAGCATTTTAACCATTGAAAATTCCGATGATAAAATTGCAAACACCATCATTCAAAACACGCAAAGCCGAGATCAGCAGGTTCGCACCCTCAATTCCATGCAGACTGTCACATCCAACGATCTCGCATCCGGCACAACATATCTTTCCATCATGAAAGAAAACCTTTCCGTTTTGTCGGCAGCTTTGCAATAAGGAGCATATACCCCATGGCACTCATTACCTGTAAAGACTTGGTTCTCGGCTACGACGGCCGAGCCATCACACAAGCATTTGATTTTTCTGTTCACACCGGCGACTATTTGTGCATCGTCGGCGAAAACGGTTCCGGTAAATCCACGCTCATCAAAACGCTGCTGCATTTACAGCCGCCCATCAGCGGCAGCATCGAAACCGGAGACGGTCTCCGCCCCAATGAAATCGGCTATCTGCCGCAGCAAACGGCGGTACAGCGCGACTTTCCGGCTTCTATCCGCGAAGTTGTCATTTCCGGCTGTCAAGGGCGCTGCGGTCTGCGTCCCTTTTATAACCGCGAGGAAAAAAAGCTCGCCGCAGAGATGATGCACAAGCTGGGTCTGGACGGCATGGAAAACCGCTGCTATCGAGAGCTGTCCGGCGGACAGCAGCAGCGCGTTCTGCTCGCGCGTGCTCTGTGCGCCACGCAAAAGGTTTTGCTGCTCGACGAGCCGGTTGCCGGTCTCGACCCCAAAGTTACCACCGAGATGTACCGCATCATTGATGACCTGAACAAGCAGGACGGCATCACCATTATCATGATTTCTCATGATATGGATGCTGCGCTGCACTATGCGAGCCATATTCTTCACATCGGTGAGACCTCGTTCTATGGCACCAAGGCACAATATCTCAACAGCAAAATTGGCAAACGCTTTGCCGCTCTGGAAGAAGGTGACGCACAATGAGTTTCTTGGACACACTGGCATTTTATTTTGCCTATCCATTTGTTCGATACGCGTTGATTGTCGGCGTACTCATTGCGCTGTGCTCCTCTCTGCTCGGCGTGACGCTGGTGCTCAAACGGTTTTCCTTTATCGGGGACGGTCTTTCTCATGTTGCGTTTGGCGCCATCGCCATAGCGGCGGTTCTCAATCTGTCCAACCAAATGATTTTGGTCTTTCCAATCACCATTGTGTGCGCGATTTTGCTGCTGCGCACCGGACAAAACACAAAAATTAAGGGTGACGCCGCCATTGCTATGATTTCTGTCGGAGCACTGGCAATCGGTTATTTGATTATGAATCTGTTCTCTGCTTCCTCCAATGTATCCGGCGATGTGTGCAGCACGCTGTTCGGCTCTACCTCTATTCTGACCCTGACGCAGGGAGAGGTTTGGCTGTGTGCGATTCTGTCGCTCGTTGTCATTGCTATCTTTATTTTATTCTACAACAAAATTTTTGCTGTGACTTTTGATGAAAATTTTGCGCTGTCCGCAGGAACCAACGCCAACGCATACAATCTGCTCATTGCGATTGTCATTGCCGTTATCATTGTCTTGGCGATGAATCTGGTCGGTTCGCTGCTGATTTCCGCACTGGTCATCTTCCCCGCGCTGTCCGCGATGCGTGTATTTCAAAACTTCCGCGCTGTGACCATTTGCTCCGCGGTATTGTCCGTCATCTGCGCATTCTTGGGAATCCTTGTTTCCATTCTCGCCAGCACACCGGTCGGTTCTACCATCGTTGCGGTCAATATTATTGCGTTTGCGCTGTTCTGTGCAGTCGGAAAATTAAAAAGCTAACATTTATCATGCAAAAGACGCTGTGTTCGAGAAAATTCTCGGACACAGCGTCTTTTTGTTTAGATTTCCTTGTAATAACTGGATACAACGATGTTTACGAGCATGGAAACCGCATAGAACAAACCGCTTCCAATCGCAACGTACCAAGCCTCATGTATATCAAGAATCTGCGCCGCCAACAAAAATGCAATCATCACTGCCACATACAGCACATTCATAATGTCGTATGCTCGGCTTTTCGTTTGTAACAAAAGCATTTGATTGCGCTCGTCTGTCAATTCAATGCGTTCCTCCTCCGTCAACTTTTTTGTCCGCGCACGAACCAAATCCCAGATACCGCCAACGATAAAGATTCCCGAAACAATCCAGTTGAGCCAATTTCCACGCTCTTGTATCGCCAAAATGATCCATAGGATGCCCAAACCGACACGCCACCAGCCATCTGCTGCGCGCTTTTTATTATAGAGTTTCATATTGCTTGTCCTCCTCCTGCTTGTTTTCTTCCAAACAGCACAAATCTTCTACGCTGACACCAAACACCCGTGCGATGCGATACGCCAGCATGAGCGACGGATTGTACTGCCCTCGTTCAATGGAAATAATCGTGCGTGATGACACATGCACGCGTTTCGCCAGCTGAAGCTGTGTCATTTCTGCCGCTTGCCGCAGCTCTTTGATTCTTGTTTTCATTCGCGCCTCCTCGAATATGAAGTTTACTTCTCGTGAAGCTAGCTTCATATTAGCACGCGCTATCTATTTTGTCAAGACGAAAAAAAGCTGTGCATGGTTTTCACCACACACAGCTTTTGTGTTTTCCTTATGGTTACGCCAGCTCTCCATTTGGATATGCCGTGCGAAGTTTATTTCCGTTGGACAGTGCAACCGTCACGCAGCAGAACAGCAAGATTGCAAATCCCGCATAAATCATCCACGTGATGCCATATCCCAAGATACCCTGCAAGATACTTGTCAGCACTGAGCCGACCGCTGCACCAATCAGGAAGAACAGATTCAAAAACGCATAGATTCCTGCATAGTCCTTTGTGCCGAATACCGTAGAAGTCAAAAGAGACGGAAGCATTCTCGGCAGGCTCATCGTAAGCCCGAAGAACACACAGTATCCCCACGCAAAATTCATGTTGAACTCTGATAAGTACAGGCAAATCATACCGAGCACAATCAAAACCGACATGGCAAGCACCGTTTTTTGAATGCCCCAGCGATCCATCATAAATCCTGCAATAATCGTGGCAACCAAAACGACAATGGAATATACAGACAAAATATATCCTGTTCCTTGTGTCGTCCAGCCGACAGACATCAAATAATTGGGAACATGCGTCGTGACACCGGATGCCAAAGCACCGACCAGCATCACCGTGCCAACCATTGCGCCAAATGCGCTAGACTTTGTCGCGGTCTTTTTGGTGACACCGGTCCAAGCCTGTTCCGCGCTCTGCTCGCGCTTTGCGCCATCCGCCTGACGATACGGCTCCTGTCCATACTCTTCCGGACAACGTTTGACAAGCAGCAGGCATATGATGACCAATGCGACGGTTACCACTGCACCGCTAAATACAAACGCGTGTTTGTAACCGACATTGCTCGACGCAATAATCTTGGACAAAACCGGCGACCAGATTGCAGTTCCGACACCAGAGCCGCAAAACGCAATGGACATGGCAACCGAACGCTTGTCCTCAAACCATGCAGTAATCAAAACGGAAATCGGCAACTGTGTCAGTCCGGCAAGAAAGATATTGCTGAGGCAAAAGACAATATAAAACTGCCAAATTGCCGTACAGATGCTTGCCAGAGCAAACAGTGCACCGCTTGCCGCAATGCAAAGCAGCATAAACAGCTTAAAGTGTTTTCCCTGATACAGTCCGGCAATCGCCATCGCGCCGCCGGCACTGGCAAATGCCGCAATCAGATTGATCATAGACCACGGCGTGGTGCTGGATAATTGGAGACTATCACAGACCGGATGCATGTATAACGACAAACAATTGCTGTAGATCGCTGTGGCAAAAAAGGAAAACAAAAACATTGCCGCCACAACGCTCCACCCTGAAAAGCGTTTCTTTCCCATAGAATATTCCCCCGTTTGGTATAGGGCACGCGATGTGCCCTATGCTATTTCTGTGCTTATACGCTTACTCTTTTCCCAAAGTCCCCTCGCAAATCGCCTTTACCATGCCAATGCGGTTGGTCTTAAAGTGGAAGAACGGGCGTTCCGGCAGTGCATAAATTTCAACCGGCTGCATGTAATCCTCCAAGCATGCAGAGACTTTCTCGCGAATGTCGTCCACTGTGTATCCGTCTTCCAATACAACAAACAAATACGGCACGAAGCAATGGTGATGCTCCGGATCTTGAATGATAACGAAGAACTCATCATCAATGCCCGGAATGTTGGCATCTGCCAAACGGTTCTCCATCGGCAGCGTCATCAGTTCACCGCCGCCATAGCGTTGTGCAGAACCACGTGTCAGCGCATAGATCGTGCCGTCCTCTGCCATATAGCCAATATCACCGGTGTGCAGCCATCTCTTGCCGTCCGAATGAACCTTGATTGCCTTTGCTGTTGCCTTCGGGTCATCATATCCCATCATGGTTCCGGGGCCGCACTGGCAAATCTCGCCCATTGTATTATAGGTCAGCTCTTCCTCTGTGCCAGGCTTAAAAATGGATATCACGGTCAGCGGCATCGGCACGCCAACGTTGCCGTTTCCAATCGGGTGCGGCGTCATCGGCAGCGTCATATTCGAGCCTGCCTCGCTGCAGCCGTATCCGGTCGTGAAGCGCGCCTTGCAATTGTGGTCATTCAGGAACTTTTGTGCACGCTTGAGCTGGTTGTTGTTGTACGCCTCACAGCCTGCGCCAGCTGCAAACAGATGCGACATGTCATAATCGTCCGGCACACGGCCGTTTCTCATAACAATTTCAATGAACATCGGAATCAGCGGCCACGCATTGGGGCGATAGCGCATGAGTTCCAAATCCACGTCATCGACATCGACAAACGGAGACAGAATCAACAGCTTGTCGGATGCCAGCGGCATCAGCAGCATAGCTACCACCACGGCAACCAGCGTCGGCGGCAAAAGTGTTACCATCCATGTCGGACGGAAATCGCTGGCACCGCCATAGAAATTCATCTGATGCATGTTGCCGATCATCGTGTGTGCGGAATGAATGACCTGCTTGGACGGGCCGGTCGAACCGCTGGTATATGCGCGGAACAACGGACGGTCAATGTCTCTCGGCGCCTCTACGGTACCGGTAAATCCGTCTCCCTGACGCAGGAATGCATCCCAAGACATCGTGCACGGGCCATATGCAGGATAATCGCTGTAGAGCGAATCCATATAATCCCAGCAATAATCCGGCATCTGTGTCCGGTCGGCGCTGCGCAGCGGGCTGAGCAAAACCGCACCGTGCACACCGGCACCATTGCGGTATGCATTCAGGTCATCATGCGACAGGAAATCATGTGCAAAAATAATCTTTGCGCCGGATTTCTTCACCGCGTCCACATTTTCCTCAATCGTGTTATCGCGGCAGAGCAGCGATGCACCGATTCGTTCTGCTGCCAAAAGCAGATACAAAAACTCCGGAACCGAACGCAGGAAGGTCGGAATCTGGTCTCCCTCACCAAATCCCAACGCGCGCAGTGCGCGGGCTGTCTTGTCAACCTGTTCGTTCAATTCTTTCCATGTAATGTCTGTGCCGTAATAATGCATGGCTACAACATCGCTTCCCGGGCAGCGTTCCTCCAGATACTCTGCCACTGTCTGCTCCGGAATGCTCAGCCCCTCGATCATCTGCGGCGGATAATATTGCATCCACGGACGATCTACGCTCGGCTTACCAGTCAACGTTTTGTTCATATGTATTCCCCTTTCTTCTTTAAGCCCTGCTTTGTCATCCATCTAATACATGGATCATTCTATTAGATAAGTATAGTCTACCATGAAAATATAGGAATGAACGTGAAGAAAGTGGAATGTTACAAAAAAGCGAAAAAACCAGCTATTCGTCATACGAACAGCTGGTTATGGTTTGTCAATTTGTTTCTTTTTCTTTGCTGGCACGGTCCAAAATATCAACTCTTTGGATTGCCTCCTGAATAAATGCGCAAATTTCTTCGGTTTCTTCTCGGATAACTTTTTTCTTTTTTGACCACATGTGTTCAAAAAAACGCAGGAAAATTATTTTCATATCCGGATGATTAAAAACCGCAAGATTATTTTTTCGGTTTTCCGTGTGCAGTCTGACATAACAAATGGTATCCGACAAAAATACACACTGTGTCTCGGCATACTGGAAATCCGCCACCAAACATCCGTATACCAGTTTCACATTGAAATTTTCTCGCTGTGTGCACAGTTCTAGAATATACTGCAAACAGCGCTTTCTCTGCTGCAGCGACAGATGCATGGGGTGATCGAAAAAGTCCAGTTCTCCGTCCACCGCGAGATTGGCCAAAGCGATGCTGTGCAGGATAACAGATATATTTGTCGTTTCCAGCATCTTTTTGGTCAGCGTATGCAGGTATCTGATGTGTTGCTCCTGCTCCTCATCATATTGTTCTTTCAACTGTTCCAACAGTTCTTCAAACAGGTCATCCGGCAGAAAATGTTCCGTCAGATGCCCAACAACCCATTTTTGATTTACAGCCAATATCGCACGCACATAGTATTTTCCGTCTATCATTTTCTGCATGGTTGTGCTGCGGTATAAAAGCATCTCCCGCGTGCACAAATCCCGAATGCTGCGGTACATGGGATTGCTGTTTTCCGCATCACTGCTCACGGTAACTGCCATGCAGCGATTGTAGTCCATCAGCATACCGCTAATCATAAATTCATCTTTTACAGCAAAAATCAGCCGTCCCGCCGCCTGCGCTCCTTTATACAGCTTAAAATCAATACGCGCCATATCCGACATCATATTGATAAGAAAAATCGGATCATATGTATAATCAAATTTCTCCGGCGACAGATCTACCATCAGCGAAAAGTGCACATCCGGATAGAATGCATGGATATCCCGCCGAATATTGCCCTGAATAATCTGTAAGCGGTATTCATGTGTGAGCGCAAGCAAATCCATTTCCGCCGTAATATGCAGCTGACTCACTCTGCGCAGCACAGGATGATGCATTTTCGCAATGTATTGTGCAGGGCTCAGCTCCGCAAAAAATACGGTTTTCGGTTCAATTGAGGAGCCATATAGGCGCTGTGTATCTTGAACAAAATCATATTCCGCTTCCAAGTTGTCAAAAATCGCTTCTTCCAGCTCTGCATCGTTCCAAATCTGATAATTTTCATACAGGTTTTCTTTGCCTGTTTGGGAACTCAGCTGCACAAGCTCTTGTCCGATGCGCTTTAGCACATTGCGCTTGTTTTTTTCCGCCGGAAGCATCCGCCCGCTGACCCACTTGCTGATGTAGCTCACATCATACTGCAAAGCCTTCGCCAGCGCTGCGTTTTTGATTTCTCCCAAGTTCATCAGCTGTTCGAGAAGCTGGCTAAATCTATTTTTCTCTGTTTCCATATTTCGCACCTCCCTGCATGCATCTTGTTCCATTATACCACAATCAAAAAAATCACAATTTTTCCAATTTCTTCTTTTGTGAATTCCGGATGAAAAAGAAGCCCCGCAGTGAAAATCACTGCGGGGCCAGAGATATGGCTCTCTGAATCAGTTTAGCGGAATTGCTCCGACTATCTTACTGATTTTCCTGCGCCTTGCAGTATCCCATCAGAATGGTTGCTGCCTCAGCACGGGTTGCATTTCCTCTCGGATCAAGAACAACGCTACCGTCGCTCTTTTTCTTACCAAGGATAATATTGTTCTGGTTTGCCCAAACCATTGCATCGTATGCCCAACCAGAAACCTGATCAGCATCTACAAAGTCAAGCTTGCCGCTAACTGCCGGATTGCCTGCATAGTTGTACATGAATCTTGCAAACTGCTCACGGGTAACCTCGCTGTTCGGCTCAAAGGTCGTTTCGCTGGTACCGCTTGTGATCTTGTTTTCATATGCCCACTGTACAGCATTGTAGTACCACTGATCCTTCGGAACGTCCGTGTACGGATTTCCGTTCGTGGTTGCTGCCGGTCGACCTTCCTTGTTGTACAGAATCTGAACCATCATCGCACGAGTCAGCGTTGCGTTCGGCTCAAAGGTCGTCTCGGAAGTGCCCGTCATCAGCTTATGGTGGTATACATATGCCACCTTGTCGTAGAACCAATCGCCCTCGTTTACATCGGTAAACGGCAGCTTGATTGCGCCGCAGCGATCGCAAACGCCGTCAACATAGTTGTGACCCAGTGCCGGAACTTCTACTTCCTTGGTGCCGGTGTATTCCTTGCCCTCGTAGGTTGCGGTTGCAGTGAATACATTCTTGCCAGCTTCGGTACAAGTCGGTGCAACACAGCTGCTCTCGTCCTTGGTAACGACTGCGTCAACAGACTGCGTGTCGTCGCCTCTCTTACAGGTCAGCGTCAGCTTTGCGGAAGAACCATCCTTTGCCCAGTCGAACTTTGCCTTGTAATCGTGACCCAGTGCATCAACCGCGGTTTCCTTGGTATCGGTTGCGGTTGCAAGAACCTTGCCGTCCTTGCCCTTCAGCTCTGCCTTTGCGGTGTACGTTACCTTGCCGCCAGTGGTGCAGGTTGCGTCATCGGTCTTTGCAGTTACGTCAGCCTTGACAGTCTGTACGTCCTGACAGGTTTCGCAGGTAAATTCAGCGGTTGCGGTCTTGTAATCCTCGCTCCACTTGATTTCACCCTTGTACTTGTGACCCAGTGCCGGAACTTCTACTTCCTTGGTGTCGGTGTATTTCTCGCCCTCGTAGGTTGCGGTTGCAGTAAATACGTTCTTGCCAGCCTTGTCGCAGGTCGGTGCAACACTGCTCTGCTCGTCCTTGGCAATGACTGCGTCAACAGTCTGCGTGTCGTCGCCTCTCTTACAGGTCAGCGTCAGCTTTGCGGAAGAACCATCCTTTGCCCAGTCGAACTTAGACTCGTAATCGTGACCCAGTGCCTGTACATCCACAGTCTTGGACTCGGTTGCGGTTGCAAGAACCTTGCCGTCCTTGTCCTTCAGCTCTGCCTTTGCGGTGTACGTTACCTTGCCGCCGGTGGTACAGGTTGCATCACCGATCTTTGTGGTTACGTCAGCCTTGACAGTCTGTACGTCCTTACAAGCTTCGCAAGTAAACGTTGCATCCGCAGACTTGAAGTCCTCGCTCCACTTGATTTCGCTCTTGTACTTGTGACCCAGAGCAGTACCTTCCTGTACTTCAGCCTTTGTTTCGGTCAGTTCCTGACCCAGACAGGTTGCCTTTGCCGTATAGGTAATCTGAGCATCTTCCGTGCAGGTTGCATCCTTCTTTTCAGAAGTAACGGTTGCCGCTACGTCCTTCTCTTCTGCGCCGCAAACTTCGCACTTTGCAGAAACGGTAGCGGAATAGCCGCCGTCCTTAAGCTTGGTCCACTTGAACTCAGACTTCAGGGTGTGCTCGCCCTTGCCGGTCTCTACAACGTTGCTTACGGTGTACTTGTGACCTTCAGCCTCGCCGGTAGCGGTATACGTTACCTTTACGCCGCCTTCATCGGTGCAGAAGCCTTCGGTCTTGGTGATTTCTGCCTGTGCTGTAACCGACTTGTTCAGCTTAATCGTGATGGTATCATCATTGACCAAGCAGTCGCGCTGATTCTTTTCCTTCTCGCAAACAGAGGAGCAAACCAGCGTATCGAAGGTTACGGAATAGGTGCCGTCATCGTTCTTGGTCCACTTCGGATCCTTTGCAGTATAGGTATGGCCGGCATTCTTTACGACTTCGTCGTATTCTGCCTTGTCCTTATCATACTGTGCCTTTTTCTTTTCGTAATCACTGTTGCTGCCCATGCTGTTCTTCTTCGGTTCGGTCGGCTCCTCCACAGACTTGCCGCAAACCGTGCAGACATAGCTCTCGCCAGTGTTCCATTCATCGGTCTTATTGCCGTTAGAATCCTTCTTCTTGGTGAAGTAGGTTTCGTCAAAATGAATGTAATGATGATCGCAGGTTTCCTTCTTGTACTCAACGCTCTTGCCAGCGATGCTGGACATTGCCTCGGTACCTCTCAGGTTTGCAACCCACATGAACTCATCGTTGTCGTTGATTTCTCTCGTGTATCCGAACTGCTCCATCATCGAATCGCTGTACTTATCGTTGCTGTAGCTGCTGTAGTCCGGATTGTAGTTGCTTTCCTCAAATTCGTAACCATAGCCATTGTCCTTGCTGTCAATGGTATAGTCCGTAGAATCGGTCGCCTTGGTACGGTTGCTTACATCATCCTTACCGGAGATATACGCCAGATTGGTTGCAACGGAAACATACAGCTTGCCATCGCTCTTCAGGCTGATGCCTGCAATCGGATGATCGCGGAACGTAAAGTCTGCGCCATCTGCGCTGTTTACCAGAGCGAACGACATGCCGCCGAATGCGTTGGTCTTGTCGCGCTTGCCATAAACGGTATCGTACTTCTTGACAGTTGCAACTTCACCGCTGCTCAAATCATAGCTCAGGATGTAGTTAGACAGGTTGAAGTACAGCTTGCCCTCATACTGTGCACAAGTGATTGCGATAGACGGATAGATATCAGCCTGTTCTGCATGCTTTGCATACAGCTCGGTCAGCATATCATTGGTTTCCATCTTCTTGGTTTTCGGATTGTAAACCCGAACAACCGTATCGTCCTTGTTAGAATCCGGCTTGTAGGTGAAATCAATCAGAGCCGTATAATCGGTATCGCCATCGCCGGAGTCCGTATTGGTAATCGGGTGGCTGACCAGCTTATACTCCGGATCTTCCTTAGAGTTCATCTGATCCATCTGGGAATCATTGAGCTGCTTAATCAGGTTGGTAGAATCATATACATAGTACATGTTCGTGCCATCCGAGCCGACATCACTCTTTGCACGAGCAAACCAAGCGTCCTCATAGGTCTTGTCGGTCGCTACATTCTCATACGCCGTATTCAATTCCTTGAAGTAGCCATCGTACAGTTTTCTTGCAGTCGTATCGCTGAACATGAAGTACATATGGTTCATGTAACCATCGGTCTCCACGCGGTCGCGCTTCATAACCTCGGTGTAGCAGTCGGTGTAGCACGGGTCAACATAATACCACTTGCCATCTACCTTTACTGCATTCCAGAAATGGTCAGAGTTGAAGTCCGACTGCGTCTCACCATACATGGTAACGTTTGCATTAAAGGTAATACGAACCAGGTCTACACTGTAGTTGCCGTCGGTGTTCACCTTCTTGCCGTCAGAGCTGAAGGTATACAGTTCCTTGGCTTCCTTCCAGTTATCCGCCTTGGACATATCGGTAGAAGCGCCGTTCTTGCCGTAGATTTCCGGATGAGAAGCCTGAACCAAGTATGCGTATGCCTTGGAGTAACCCAAGCAAACGGATTTGCCAATGGCCAGTGCACCGATCTGGTTGCCTTCCCAGTAGTTGATAACTGCCGGAGCCAGCTGCTTTGCTGCCTGCTCGGTATAAATCGGGATAGCATCGTTAGCGGTTGTCTCGTTCGTGCCGTCCTGATCCAGATCGACAATCTTATCATTTGCCATAGAGTTCTGGGTGATCTGCTCAACAGTCATCGTGACGCCTGGCTGAACTTCTACACCCTTCTCTTCTGCATCCTTGATGAAGGCATCTGCCTGCTCGCTCATCTGCTGTGCAGCTTCTTCGCCAAAGTTGGTCTTTACAAAGCCTGCGGCATCCTTGGAAATCGCATCTTTATTGGTTTCCATATAGGTGTCCGCCTGCTCATTTGCAGCAGTCTTTTCTTCCTCTGTTGCCGTTTCGTCAGTCTTGCCGCCTAAAGCCTGCGTATAAACTGCCTGTCTGATTGCTTTTTCATAGAACTTCTGACGCAAGTCTGCTTCTACACCAGCAAAAATCTGATCATGGAACTGATTGGTAATCTGTTCCTTATAGCTAGCATACAGAGTATTATAT